>Ga0351878_1051_pt1 | contig 35519 bp, 26 predicted proteins | sample BONcelFGM3001D14_FD_206781 | JGI IMG/M metagenome (GOLD analysis project Ga0351878, IMG submission 206781) | Enriched cells from coal bed in the Powder River Basin, Montana, United States - BONCAT cells FGM rep3 HSBNCT.FGM.300.1.D14 ...
CTCCTCGAGAACCGTGTCTGAAGCTTCGGGGAAAATCTGCTTGAATTCCGCGGGGTCCTGTTCGTAGAGGGCCTTCATATTCTCGACCGAGAGCTGGATGGGCGAGAGGGGATTTTTGATTTCGTGAGCGATGCGGCGTGCGATTTCGCGCCAGGCGGCCACGCGCTCGCTCATGGCGAGTTTTTCGCTATAGTTTTCGAGGCCGTCGATCATGATATTCATGGCGCCGCCCAGGAGGCCGACTTCGTCGCGGCTGCGCACATTATTATGCGCCTCGCGGAAGCGGCCGCCGCCGATGAGGCGCGCGGAGCGGCCCAGGGCCGCGATGGGGCGGGTGATGCCCATGGAAATGCCAAAAGCCAGCACCAGGCACAGGCCCGCGCCCATGAGCACAACCTTGAGCGCGTTGTCGCGCATGTCGGCCATGACCGCATGCATCTCTTCACGGGACACGCCGATGACCAGGTAGCCCTGCACCTCGCCTGTGTCGGGCGCGGACACGGGCAGGCCTCCGAACAGGTACTCGGCGCCGCCCATATTGCGCACCGCCGTGTGCTGCGGATCTGTATCCAGAGCGTTGAGGAACGCATCGCCCAATGGCGGCGCGGCCGCGGCAGCGGGCTCTGCTGCGGTGAACTTGCGGCCCGAGTAAAACAGGATTTGCGCGGTGCTCAAATCATGCAGATTTGCGAGCCAGGCCTGATCCAGAAACGTGCCGGTAATGAGCACAGCGTCCACGGGCGCTTCATCGAGGTTGTCAAAATCGCTCTGGTAGCGCACGGGTGCGAAGACGACCACTGCGAGCCCGGCGCCCTCTTCCACCTTGACATGGCTGATTGTGGCCACAGCGCGGCCATGGAATGCGTCGCCCACGCGGCTCGCAAATTCCGGCGCCAGGGGCTGCAGAAAAATGGTGCGATCCGGATAAGCGGCCAGCACCTGATCAGGCCCGGCCAGGCGTATGAAGCTGAGGCTGGTTGTTTCACCAAGAGCATTGAGTTCATGAATCACGGGATTGAGTTCGTGTGTGTATCCGGTTTGCGCGCACAGGTAAACCAGCTCTGACAAGCGTCCGTTCTGCGCCAGGGTGAGGGTTTGCAGGCGGGCGGCGTCTACAGTGTTGCCGAAGTCCGAGGCAATGGCGATGCGCGCATTGTTCATGCGCGGCCGCGAGAGCCTGTCGAACGATTCCTGTACGCGCTGGGACAATACCCAGAATACCGCGGCCATGGGGATGAGGAACACAATGAAAAACGCAATGGTGAGCTTTGTGCGGATAGATATGAACAGGCGGCGTTTCATGCGTCACCTTTTGCGGATGAACAAGGCGTCGAATTCGGGCTGGTTGAAAGCGCCCACAGAGAAATTGCGCACGCCGGTATGAGTGATGTATCCGGTTTCCTGCGAGAACAGGAACAGGATCAGATATTTATTCTGGGATGGATCCGCGGCTTCATGCCCGGCCAGGCGCAGGGCCATTGTAGAGTACGACGACTTATGCCCCTTGCTGTACAGAGTTTTTTCCACAGTTTCGGACAGGCCCAGGAGCATGGGCAAAGGACGCAGAACCAGGTCCGGCGCGGTGTCCGAGGTGAAGCGGTACAAGGCGTCGCCTTTTCTGGCCTCTGGCGCTGCGGTGATGCCGGCGCGGCGCAGGTCGCGCTGCAGGCGCTCGGCCAGGAAATCCGGGGCCTTGCCGCGGTCGGGATACCACAGGGAAAGCGTGTCCGCGGCCTGAACCGGGTCCTGGGCCGCGCCGCCCCCGGAGTTGTCCTCCACGCGTCCGTTGCCGTTAAGCACCACATCCACGATGCTGCGCCGGTCCACGGCCAAGGCCATGGCGCGGCGCGCCGAAGGTTTTGTTAGAGGCGGGTGCGAGGGATTCACGTCCAGCATCCAGATGATGCGCATGCGGCCTTTCACGGGCTTGCCGTACGCGGCGGCCGCGTCCTTTCCAAGGCCGTCCAGGGGCACGGCCGTGATGCTCAGGTCCCCGGCCTTGAAATTGACCAGGGCGTCATCGTCGCTGCGGAAAACCTTGAACTTGATGCCATCCAGGTAGGGGCGTCCTTCATGGTGTCCGGCGTGTGCGCTGAGGGTGATATCGCCGCCCGCCCGCATATCCATAAACTTGAAGGGCCCCGTGCCGATGGGCGGGCGGAACTCGCGGTCATTGGTGGGCACGATGGCCGCGGCGGGCAAGGCCAGATATTTGAGAAACGCGGAATTCTTCCTTTTAAGCTTGATTTCAAAGCGCAGCGAATCCACGATTTTAAACCCGGAAATGGTGCGGGCCTTGCCGCTGCGGAAATCCGCGGCGCCCTCCACGGAATCGAACAGCCAGGAATACGGGGAGCGCCGTGAGCGCGCCACGCGCTCAATGGTGTGCATGACATCCGCGGGATCCAGCACAGACCCGTCGTGGAAAGTGATGTCCTTTTTAAGTTTGAAGTAGTACGTGAGGCCGTCGCCCGAAGATTTGGGCATGCCGTCGAGCAGCACAGGGATAAGGCCCCCGCTTCCGTTGGGTTTGACCAGGGTTTCAAACAGGCAGAACACCACGGCGAACTCATCGGGCCGCACGGCCATGGACGGATCAATGGTGCTGATTTTATCCTGGAGACGGACCGTGAGAATGCCACCGTACTTGGGCGGCAGAACAGCATGAGCATCCGCCGCAAACAGGGCCGCGCATGCCAGAATGCCGATGAGGATGCGGCGCAGAGACATTAATATTCCTCCTCGGGCCAGGCGGGCGCCGTGTAGAAGAATCGGAATTTGCCTTCTGCCGATTCCTCCACGGCCAGCACTTCGGGCAGGCGGTCGCCGTCCAGGTCCAGGAACTTGGCGCGCGTCACGGCGCCGGACACGGCGTCGGATACCCACTGCTTGGCGATGTCGTATTCGCCCGAAGCCTTTTTCACCAGGCGGAAAATCACGATGCGGTCATCCTGGCTTTTTTCCGTAGAGCCAAGGATATACAACGACTTGGTGCGCGGGTTGTTCCAACAATCCAGGGTGCTGCCGAACTTGTTTTCGGTATCGGCAAGCAGCTTACTGTTGCCCTGGTAAACCTTGATGGACCCGTACTCATCGACCAGGGCGGTCACGGTCAATTCATTGCTGGTGTCCGATGCGCGCAGAATACAGCTCGAATAATAATCCACGGGCGCGGGGAACGCCGCATCGCTCTCCATGGCGCCGCCCGCAGCCACCAGACGCGTCTGCTTGCCGCTGAACGAAATCACGCCCTTGCCGTATTCGCTCACCAGCCGCTTGCCCGATGCATCGTCCAGATGCGCGATATAGCGGTCCACATTGTCCAACTTGTCCAAAGTCTTGTTTTCATCGCTCCACAAATAAACGATGCTTCGGGGGAACGTGTTCATGGACACATACAGCAGCGGCTTGTTGCCCGAGCGGCGGAACCAGAGCGTGCCGGCCAGGCCGCGCCTGGGGAAACTCTTGCGGTACTGGTTGGACCAGAACTCGGTGGCCGTGGCGTCCTGCAATTTCACAATCACCATGGAATCCGTGTTGAGAAAAGCGATCTCCGGGGCCGGGTCCGGATCCAGGTCCACGGGCTCGAAATCCACAATGGGTGAATCGGGCAGAACCCCCTGAACATAATAGAATTTGCCTCTTTGAATGTTGAAGAACGCGCGGGCGCCCGTGGCCGGAGCAATCTCAGCCGTGGCCGTGGCCGGGGACACGGGATTGGCGGGCACAGGCTTGGTTGCCGTGGCCGTGACGGTTGCCGTGGCCGTGGCCGGCGCAGGCACAACGGGTGCAACAGGCGGGGGGTCCGGGGCCGGGGCCGTAACATTCACCGGAAACATGGGCGTAAACAGAAGCACGCCCTTGCGCACATTGTAAATGAAAAGCTGAACCACGGGGCGGCTGTCCTGGGTCACGATCTTGGCGCTGAACACATAGTCCACCCCGGCCTTTTGCGCGTACTGCTGGAGTTGCTCCTGGTTCAACTCGTCCAGAGTGCGGAACGGGTACAGGGAATCAAAAGCCGAATCCATGGCGTCGAGGTTGACGAGAGCGAAACGCCCGTTCTTTGCCAGGGCGCCATGAACCAGCCGGCGCAGAACCGGCGCCTCGGTCTCGAACCGGCCGGACAAATCCTTGAAACGATAAAGACCGGCGGACACAGGTTTCTTGCCCTCGATAGATATCTTGTTTGCGAATGTATTGTCGATTTCCGCGGCCATGCTGCGGGACAGGCCTTCGAGCCAGGCTTCAGCGGCGCGCGCTGGCAGAGCCGGCGCAAGGCACACGGCCGCGGCGCACAGCAGGATAAAAATGAATCGGGATTTCAACATACCGGAATCGACCTCACACTTTTCTGATGGGCGCAAACTCCACAGCCATGCGTTTGATGCCCTGGCCGTGATCAAAGGCCACACAGATTTCACCGTCCTTGAAGGAAACCACGCAGCCGCGGCCCCAGATGCGATGCTCCACAAAATCGCCGCATTTATACTTGGCGTCATTGTCCGGAGCGAACATGGCAGCGGCGCACTGCTCGTTCTTCATGCCGTCGGATTCCTCGCCGTCGTCCAAAAACCCGGGCTCGTCCTCATAGCGGTGCGAGGCTTCCAGAGTCTGCATGCGGGCCGCGCCGATGTCTTCCAGGAACCGCGAGGGCAGATTGCCCCGTGTGGACCCGAACAGCAGGCGCGAACTGCAGCACACAAAATAGAGGCGCTGTTTGGAGCGCGTGGCGCCCACATAGCAAAGGCGCCGCTCCTCCTCAAGTTCTTCGTTGTCGTCTTTTGACGAGTAATGCGGCAGCAGGCCCTCCTCGGCCCCGGTGATGAACACCACCGGAAACTCCAGGCCCTTGGCGCTGTGCAGGGTCATGAGCTTGACGGTATCCGCATCTTCGCGCAGGGAATCGATATCGGATTGCAGGCTGATGCGCCCCAGAAAAGTTTCCAGGTCCACGGTTTCGCCCAGGCGTTCCACTTCCACGGCCACGCTCACCAGTTCATTCACGTTTTCCCGGCGCGCCTCGGATTCCACAGCGTCGAGCGTGTCCAGAAATTTCATATACCCGGTCTCGGTGAGAGCGGCCTTGATGAACTCGGGCAGGGGCGTGGCGGGCGGCAGCTTGTCGCGCAGGCCGCCCAGCATCTTGAGAAAATCCCGCAGTTTGCCGGGCAACTCCTTTGCTTCGGGCAAATCAAGCAGCGTCTGGGTGTCCGCGCCCGCGGCTGCGAGCAGGGTTTCGAGTTTCTCCATGCTCTTGGGCCCGATGCCCCGGCGCGGCGTGTTGCCGGCGCGCGCCAGGCTCACAAAATCCGAGGGATTGGCCAGCACCTTGAGATAGGCGATCACATCCTTGATTTCCTTGCGCTGGTAAAAGCCCGTGAGGCCCACCACCTGGTAGGGGATGTTGCGCAGGCTCAAGGTTTCCTCGAACACCCGGCTCTGGGCGCGGGTGCGGAACAGAATGGCGATTTCACTGTGCTTGAATCCGCCCTCCGCGCCTGTGAGGTGCATAATTTCATCGGCCACGAATTCGGCTTCCCCGCGTTCATCCAGCGCGTTGTGCAGAAACGGCGCATCGCCGTCGCCCAGTTCGGACCACAGGTTGGCCCTGTGCGTGCCGCGGTTTTTGCGGATGAGGCTGTTTGCCGCGTTAAGGATGCGCTGCGTGGAGCGGTAATTCTGCTCAAGCGGCACCACGGCCGCGCCGGGATAAGCCGAGCCGAAATCGATGATGTTGGAAATGTCCGCGCCGCGCCACCGGTAAATGCTCTGGTCCTGGTCGCCCACGGCGGTCACATGCCCGTGGGGCCCGGCAAGCAGTTGCAGCAGCAGAAACTGCACCCGGTTGGTGTCCTGGTACTCATCCACCAGCAGGTGTGTGTAGCGCTGGCGATAGGTTTCGAGAACATCCGCATGCTGCTCGAACATATCGAGCACCTTGAGGATGAGATTGTCGAAGTCCACGGCGTTGTTTTCAATGAGCGCGCGCTCGTAAGCCTGGGCGATGGCGCCCACATGGCGCGAGAGCGGATTGTTGCTGTCCACCAGGGCCCCGGGATCCTTGCGGAAATTCTTGGCGTAGGAAATGAGGTGCAGAATCTTGTCCGCGGGCGCTTCGTCCGTATCCCGGAGATTCAATTTCTTGATACAATGTTTCACGAGCGCCTTCTGGTCCGAAGCGTCGTAGACCGAAAACCCCTGGCGCAGGCCCACACGGTCGGCATAGCGGCGCAGAACGCGGTAGCAGAAAGAGTGGAACGTGCTGAGCGTAACCATGCGCGCGGGCTCGCCGATAAGGGCCGCGGCGCGCTCCCGCATTTCCCCGGCCGCCTTATTGGTGAAGGTCAGCGCCAGGATGCCGCCGGGCCGCACCCCAGACCGGATGAGATGTGCGATACGGTGTATAATAACACGGGTTTTGCCGCTGCCCGCTCCCGCCACCACCAGAAGCGGAGCGTGTCCGTGCTCAACGGCCTGTTTCTGTCGGGGGTTGAGGCCCTCGAGGATGCTGCCCTGTATCTCGTCTTTCATTAATGACCCACCTGACGTTACGGCCGAACTCATCTCGGGCCGCAGGCTTGAGTTTAATTTCATTTACATAATCAGTATAGGATTGGCCGCCTTGCAGGCGGCGGCGGGTAAATCGCCACACGCTGGCGCCTATAAAAATCACTCCGGCAAAAAAAAGGAACACATTGAAACTAGACAAAAAACGCCCCTTAACACGGATTTAAATGCACTCCAAGCCGCAAAAAATGCCGCATGAGCCGCCCGTACCATGAATTCTATCAGAATTCCCGGACAGGAACAACCACGCCCGGCGCGCATTGAATATAATAAGTCTTTTTAGATTATATTAATGCTCTTTAAATAATGATTGTGATGCGGCCACATGCGTCCGGGGGCCGCACACGCGCAGCGCGCCGCGGCATATAAATGCCCACAAAAAAGCGCGCCCCCCGGGATAGGTCGGGGGGCGCGCCCATTTATGTATCAGACGTAAGGTGGCTAAATTAAGCTTTCTCGTTGATGACGAATCCCACTTGTTCCTGCAATTCTTCCATCATGTCGAGAAACTTTTGTGGCGGGATTTCGCGAATGACCTGGCCGGTTTCTTTGTCCATAACCTTCACGGTAACTAACTTGGACGCCTCGTGTATGCGGTAGCGGACAGTTGTGTTCATGCGGCTCGTCATCTTGTTCGCGTTTTCCACCCTTTCTTTAATGAGTGGTGCGCTTGTTTCTCCTGCATCGGCGTGGACTTGACGCGCCGAAGGCGTGGCGAGTTGCGATTGCGCAGGTTTCGCGCAGGCCGCAACTGCATCGATGACACTGTTCACAGTCATCGCCGTTCACCTTCCTTCTATTGTCAAGGTGCGCGGGCTCCGCCCTAGCCGGGACGGGCCCGGCTGTGCATTACTGCAGCAATTGCAGAATGTTCTGCGGCTGTGCATTCGCCTGTGCAAGAATTGCTGTGCCACTCTGTTGCAGAATCTGCAGCCGTGTGAAGTTCGTGATCTCCGAGGCCATGTCCGCATCCCAGATGCGGCTCTTGGCCGCGGCCACATTGATTTCCTCAGCCTTGAGATCATCAATAACGTGGCCCAGGCGGCGTTCCTGGATGCCCAGGGCCGCGCGCATGTCGCTCACGAAATTGATGGAACTGTTGAGGTAATCGATGGCCTTCCAAGCCATGGACAAGGCGCCATAGTTAGTAGCGCCAAATGTGAAGTTGCTGATCATGAGGCTGCCCGCGCCGTAGAAGTTGGCGCCCTTGGTGCCGCTGATCATGATCAGGCCGCTTGCGTTCATCGCCGAAATCGCGATGGTCAGCCTGTAATTGGTGCCATTGTCCGCGCCAATCTGGAGCATCTGGCCTGATGTTCCGAAGCCACCGGAGAACAGGATCTTGGTGTTGAAAGTAACAGCCTGGGACTTGCGTTCCAGTTCGTCCTTAAGACTGCGGAGCTCCTGGTTGAGACGCTGCACATCGCGGCTGGTGAGCGTGGCCTCGTTGGCCGCGCGCACAGCCAGGTCGCGCATGCGCATCAGGATATCGTGGGTTTCGGCCAGGGCGCCGTCTGCCGTGTGAATCAGGCTGATGCCGTCTTCGGCGTTCATCTGCGCTGTGCGCACACCCATGATGTGGGATTCCATGCCTTTGGCAATGGCCAGTCCCGAAGGGTCGTCCGCGCCCTTGTTGATGCGGAGCCCCGAGGAGAGCCGCTCCAGGGACGTCTGCAGGCCCAGATTGGTAAGCCTCAGGTTGTTGAGGCCGATCATTGCGCTGAGATTTGTGTTAATGACTGTCATTTGGGTATTACCCCTTCCATGTTTTATAGCCGAAACCGGTCCTCCATGTCCGGTCGGCGCGGGTGCATCCCGCACCAATCCTCCGTTTTCACTTATGGAAGCAGTTAAGCCTCCATGTTCTTTTAATAATCATTGTTGTTTCACACGTTTGGCTTCACGGCCCGCGCAGGGCGGGCCAGCTTGGCCGGGTTACTGCAGTAACTGCAGAATATTCTGGGGTTGCGCGTTGGCCTGCGCCAGGATGGCTGTGCCGCTCTGCTGCAAAATCTGCAGCCGGGTGAAGTTCGTGATCTCCGAAGCCATGTCCGCATCCCAGATGCGGCTCTTGGCGGCCGCCACATTGATTTCCTCAGCCTTGAGGTCGTCAATAACGTGGCCCAGGCGGCGTTCCTGGATGCCCAGGGATGCGCGCAGGTCGCTCACAAAATTGATGGCGCTGTTCAGGTTGTCGATAGCCTTCCAGGCCATGGACAGGGCGCCTACGGCATTACCCGTTGTGGCTGCTGCCGCGCTCACGTTGCTGATGAGCAGGCTGCCGCCGCCAAGCCAGTCGGCCTGGCGCGTGCCGCTTGCCATGAACAGGCCGCTGTTGGTCATGGCCCATACTTCAATGGTGAGGCGGTAGTTGGTTCCGTTGTCCGCGCCGATCTGGAGCATCTGCTGGTTGCCGCCGGAGAAGCCGCCCGAGAACAGGACCTTGGTGTTGAAGGTCACGGCCTGGGACTTGCGCGCCAGTTCCTGTTTCAGGGACTGGAGTTCATTGTTGATGCGGCTGACATCGCGGCTGGTGAGCGTGGCCTCGTTGGCCGCGCGCACAGCCAGGTCGCGCATGCGCATCAGGATATCGTGTGTCTCCGCCAGGGCGCCGTCAGCCGTGTGGATCAGGCTGATGCCGTCTTCGGCGTTCATCTGCGCTGTGCGCACACCCATGATGTGGGATTCCATGCCTTTGGCGATAGCCAGGCCGGACGGGTCGTCTGCGCCCTTGTTGATGCGAAGTCCCGAGGAAAGCCGTTCCAGGGACGTCTGCAGGCCCAGATTTGTGAGCCTCAGGTTATTGAGGCCGATCATTGCGCTTAGATTAGTATTAATTACTGTCATTTTGTGTTGCTCCTTCCATGTCGTATAGCCGGGACCGGTCCTCCATGTCCGGTTGGCGCGGGTGCATCCCGCACCAATCCTCCGTAGTTCAAACCGTTGTTTTATCAACCCCCTTTCTTATTACAAAAGTCATATAACGCATCACTTGATTCCGACACGAACAGCATGCCCCGCCCGGGTGCGGCCTTGCGGCCGCATTCCGCGGGCTGCCGGTGCCTCGGCGTGCGCGCAACCAGCAATGCATAGCGCGCTCCCCGTGCGGGGCCGGCATTCGCACCTTGAACCGGCTTCAACCGCCGCGCATGTGCGCGGCGGCCTGTTTGCTGCTCAACCGGATTCACACATCGCGCCCTGCTGCATACTGCCCTGGCCCGGGTGTATACTAAATCACACCCGCCACTCAAGCTCAATTACTCAGGCGCTGCGCTTCACCGGTGTTTTCACCCGGTTTTGCTCAAGGCCCGGGCTACTCGGATTAAAGAGCCCGGGACTGTGGCTGTAAATTCAGTTGTATGCCGGGCGGGACTGGATCGAATTCAGAGCGAATTCAGAGAACCCGCCGCCCGGCGCGGAAGCCTTCTGGCTGGTTACCGCAGCAACTGCAGAATGCTCTGCGGCTGCGCATTGGCCTGCGCCAGGATGGCCGTGCCGCTCTGCTGCAGAATCTGCAGGCGGGTAAACTCGGATATCTCCGAAGCCATGTCCGCATCCCAGATGCGGCTCTTGGCGGCTGAGATGTTGATGTCTTCAGCCTTGAGGTCATCAATGACGTGGCCCAGGCGGCGTTCCTGGATACCCAGGGACGCGCGCAGATCGCTCACAAAATTGATGGAACTGTTAAGGTAATCGATGGCAATCCAGGCCATGGAAAGAGCGCCTGTGGCCTGGTTACCTGTGGTGGAAGCGCCCGAGCTTACGTTGCTGATAAGAAGGCTGCCCCCGCCAAGCCAGTTGGCCTGCTTGGTGCCGCTCACCATGAACAGGCCGCTGTTGGTCATGGCCCAGACTTCAATGGTGAGGCGGTAGTTTGTGCCGTTGTCCGGCCCAATCTGGAGCATCTGTTGGTTGCCGCCTGAGTACCCGCCCGAGAACAGGACCTTGGTGTTGAAGGTCACGGCCTGGGACTTGCGCTGCAGTTCCTGTTTGAGCGACTGCATTTCATTGTTGATACGGCTCACGTCGCGGCTGGTGAGTGTGGCTTCGTTAGCCGCACGCACGGCCAAATCACGCATGCGCATCAAAATGTCATGAGTCTCAGCAAGGGCGCCGTCAGCCGTGTGAATCAGGCTGATGCCGTCCTCGGCATTCATAACCGCAGTGCGCACGCCCCCGATGTGGGACTCCATGCCTTTGGCGATTGCCAGCCCTGACGGGTCGTCCGCACCCTTGTTGATGCGAAGGCCCGAGGAAAGCCGTTCCAGGGACTGCTTCAGCCCCAGGTTGGTCAGCCGCATGTTATTAAGGCCGATCATCCCCGAAATGTTGGTGTTGATAACTGTCATGATAAACCATCCTCCTTGATGATTGTTTTTGTGACATCCATGTCAAAACCCGCCGCTTGGACATCCATCCTGGCGCCAAGCGGTCACGGTTTGTATCACGCCTCCTCAATGGGCGGATGCGCTGAATCAGCGGCCGCAACAGCGACATCTGAACAACGGACCGATCCGGAAAAACCACAGGATCCGCTTAGTCATGCACTCCCGCGTCCGCGTACACAAGGATCGGGCGTATACAAAAACCTTGCCCCTTATGGCCGAATGCGGGGTTCGCAAAATCACAGCGAAATCATGCGCTTGCCGAACCGCTTATATAAATGTTTCAACGGCGGGAACGCACATGGGCTAAAAGCGGCTGCAAGGCTGCTCGCGGCCGGATTGCGCCCGCCGGTCTGCGCTTTATCGCAGCAACTGCAAAATGCTCTGCGGCTGCGCGTTGGCCTGCGCCAGAATAGCCGTGCCGCTCTGCTGCAGAATCTGCAGGCGGGTGAATTCGGAAATCTCCGAGGCCATGTCTGCATCCCACAGGCGGCTCTTGGCGGCCGAAATGTTGATGTCTTCGGCTTTGAGATCGTCGATGATGTGGCCCAGGCGGCGTTCCTGGATACCCAGGGACGCGCGCAGGTCGCTGACGAAGTTCACGGCGCTGTTGAGGTAATCGATGGCAACCCAGGCCATGGACAGAGCGCCTACGCTTGTTGACAGTGTGGTGGAGGCTCCTGAACTCACATTACTGATGAGCAGGCTGCCGCCGCCAAACCAGTTGACCTGCTTGGTGCCGCTCATCATGAACAACCCGCTGTTGTTCATGGTCCAGATTTCGATGGTCAGCCGGTAGTTGGTTCCGTTGTCCGGCCCGATCTGGAGCATCTGCTGGTTGCCGCCTGAATACCCGCCCGAGAACAGGACCTTGGTGTTGAAGGTCACGGCCTGGGACTTGCGTTGCAGTTCCTGTTTGAGCGACTGCATTTCATTGTTGATGCGCATCACGTCGCGGCTGGTGAGCGTGGCTTCGTTGGCCGCACGCACGGCCAGGTCGCGCATGCGCATCAAAATGTCATGCGTCTCGGCCAGGGCGCCGTCAGCCGTATGAATCAGGCTGATGCCGTCTTCGGCGTTCATGACCGCGGTGCGGATGCCGCCAATCTGGGCTTCCATGCCTTTGGCAATGGCCAGCCCGGACGGGTCGTCCGCGCCCTTATTGATGCGTAATCCGGAAGACAGTCGTTCCAGGGACTGTTTGAGTCCCAGGTTCGTCAGCCTCATGTTGTTGAGGCCGATGAGGGCAGAAATGTTGGTGTTAATTACTGACATAATATCATCCTCCTTGATGATATGGCTGGCCGGACATCCATGTCCTCCGCATGCGCGTACATCCGTGCCGCCACATGCGTCCACAGGTGACATCGCCCCTCAATGGGCGACATACCGGGTCCTTGTCAGTTTTTTCGGCATAATCAACAATAAACTTGACTGTTAAAGGAAAATATCGTTGTGCCGGCGCCCAGAATCCGGCGCACAAAACCCGATTGGAATGCCGAAGGCAACGGCCTGTTCAAGTTTTCGGCAAAAATATGATCAATAATCTGTATTGTTGTGGGTGTCTAAATATTCTCGTCACGCCGTCATATGGCGCCGCGCATGCCGTGCGGGCCGCGCCATGCACGCCCGGAACCTGGTGCATGCACATGACTTGTCTGGCCATCAAAACCGTGTTCCGCCTGCCGCTCAAGGCGCGCCATGCGCGCCTTGAGGCCCGCTATATGCAGCAGCAGCCCTGCAAAACACCCCACGGCAACTGACAAAAATACCAGATGAAACCAGATATTGTACGTTCCCGTGTAAAGCAGCAGCACAGACGGAGCAAGCACAGACGCGAAACCCGAACACAACGCCAGCGGACTCGTATGCTCATAAGCGGATTCAAGCCATTTGGATATCATGTGCATTATCACCATCCCGTGGGCGCGCCAGCCGCCGTTTCGCTCCTATTCTGGATTTACCCGGAATCCCCGGCCGGCAAACCATAAATCCCCATAAAATCTTGATTTTTACGAAATTTTCAAAGTTATTCAGTAATCGTTAACCGTAACAAAGCAATTGCGCGGCACGCTTTTTGCCGGGCAATAACCCACAGAAGTTTCAGGGGGATTATCAGAAAACCCTTTCTCAAAAGGATTTTCTGCGTCGTCGAAGACATTTTTGACAACGTACGCAGTCAATCATGGCCGCGGGTCAGAATTCGTCCACTTCGCCTCCGCTTATGGGGCGTCGCTCACGTGTATTGATATCGAACGTGACACCAGGCTGAATGGGTGCGGTGCGCGGATATCCGCGGTCTTCCCAGTACCCGCCATGCATATGGTCCGTAAAAGTGATGCGCGCCAAACCCTTGCAGGACTTGTAGCCCCAGAGATGGGGAATAAACACGCGCACGGGACCGCCGTATTCGGGCTCAAGCGGCTCGCCGTTCACCTCATAACAAATAAGTACGCGCGCGTGATCTTTTATGTACGAAAGAGCAACACAGGTTTCATAAAACCCGGCGGACGTAAAGATAATGTGGTCGGCGCGGGGTTTTCGCGAGAGATGTTCTAAAAACTGTGCGAACAGCACCCCGCCCCAAGTGGCGCGCACGCTCCACCCGCTCACGCTGGTGAGCCGGGCGTCCGCAGTGGAACGGGGCATGGATCGCAATTCGTCCAGAGTAAATGCCCTTTCCTGTTCCACCAGCCCGTCCACGGCCAGGCGCCACGCCCCGGGATCAATGTCCTGCATGCCTTCAGTGTAAAATACCGGGGTCTTCAAATCTTTGAGTACGCTCATATGTGGATCCTCATTATTGTAACTACATTGAATTTCTGCATAAAAACATCATCTATTCACTATCCCCACGGAAACCCGCCAGGAGCACCTGGAATGCGTCTTGTGTGACTTGAAACACAGTTCCGTGGCGGATGCCCTGCGGCATGTTCAATTTTCCTGTGAGCACATCCCAGCTCTTTAAATCCTGCGACGCAAGGAGGCCGAATCCGCGCTGGGTGTACATGTCGAAATAAACGAGCCAGCGGCCATTGAAAAATATGGCGGTAGGGCCCTCGGCCCATACGCCCTTGGGGGTGATGGGGTTGGACGCCCGGCCCCACGGGCCCTGAGGTGTGCGCGCCCTGGCCATGACGATATTTTTCTGCGGCGGCATCAATGTCTCGTTTTTGATGAACATCAGGTACCTGCCGGCGTCCACCTTGTATATGGACGCGTCAATGCAGTTAAAACCCGGATCGTACAGAATTTGCGTTTCCTTGAATTTTTTAAAATCTGTGGTGGTTGTAAAATATATGCGGTGGTTCAGCCGGTTGTCGCCCAGGGATTCTGTTTCGGGAAACCGCCCGGGGATGGTGGTGGCCCAGAATATCATGAACACATTATTAATATCGTCGAAAAAAATCTCGGGCGCCCACACATTGCGCGCATCCGGCTCATGCGCCATCACCGGTATCAGAATCTCCGGGCGCCAATCAATAAGGTTGGTGGATGACGCATAGCCCACGCCCATGACACCATGCATACTCCCGGTCCATACCATGTGAAACACGCCATGTGGCCCCCGCATGATATGCGGGTCGCGGATGGAGGTGTGGTTCTGCGTGCGGAACACGGGCTCGTCATTGTTGAGCGCGATCCAGTTCCGCCCGTCCTGGCTCCACGCCAGATGCACGCCGTCCCCGGGATTGAAGCCCGTCCCCTGCCACGCAGGGTCGTCCTTGAAGTAGGAGAAAAGCAGCACAGAGTCCCCGGCCGCGCACATGCGGCTTAGAAATAAAACGGCAAACAACAGAGCAATGGAATTCCTCACCATTTTCATACCTTGTATTCTTTTCATGATCCGCGAAAAAGGCAAGGTTATCCGGCGGCAAATTGCGCGGCGCAGCCGCTTCAAGGTATGATGATATGCAGACAGTATTACTTATAATCTTTCGCGCCACAAAAAACATTGCCGAGGACCCCCGCATGCCGTTTCATTCAAAACTTAAAATGCAGCACGTATTTCCCTTCTTTGTATTTTTATTCACAGCAGCACACGCCCTGGCTGCCCCGCCCCTTGAGAAAGTCTGGTCCGTGGTCAAGCCCAACCAGAGCTACGCGGACTTCAACCCCGCGCCCGCGTCCCAGGCCATGAACGGGTATGTGCAAAAATTCCCGGATGGATTCAAGATGCTGTCCGGCGACAAAATGCGCACAGGCGATTTCCCGGGCATCCAGGCCGGACCCGCCGCAGCCTGGGGCGGATATAAGGAATACCCTATTAAAATCCTGTTCAAAACCCCTGCGCCCCCGCCCGGGGGCTACGTGCTCACCGTGGGCCTGGCCGGCGTATCCCCCAGCGGCAAAGCCGCGCTGGCTGCGGATTTGAATGGAACCGCGGTGATCCAGAATCTTGCCCCGGGCGCAAACGATGACGTGCTCAACTTCCCCGAAGGGTTCGCAGACCCGCAGGTATTCCGGCTCTTCTTTCCCGCGAATACGGCCGCGGCCGACGGCAAAAATACGCTGAGCCTCACCCTCACTCAGGGCGCGTGGATCGTGTATGACTACATGCGCCTGGACGCGGTTACCGATGCTTCGGCAACGTTCGCCCTCAGCCTGGATGCAGGCACCCTGCCCTTCCTGGCCCGCGGCGCAAACGGCCCCTCGCACCATATCACAGCGACTTTCTTCCTGGTGGGCGACCCGGGCGCAAGCCTCACATTATCCGCCTCTGTGAACGGCGATGTTTTCAAACAAACCATGGCGCCCTCCGCAGGTGCGAATTCCACGGACCTGCTTATTCCCGAACAAGCACAACACGCGGAGGCGCAGATCCGGCTCCTCGCAGACGGCCGTGTCCTTTCCGAAACAACACTCGCCATAGAACCCGTGCGGCATTTCTCTATAACCCTCGTCCCCCATTCGCACCTGGATATCGGATATCCGGACCAGCAGCCCAACATCATGATCGGCCAGAAAATGTACCTGGAGCGCGCCCTGGACCTGATTGAATCGGACACGGAAACGCCCATGTTCTGGACATCGGAAACCGCGTGGCCCGTGGAGCGGTTGCTCAAAGGCATCGGCCCCTTCGAGGAATACGGCGCGCACCTGGATGCGCCCGAGGCTGCGCTCATGCAGACCGTGACCCCCGAGTTTTTAAAGGACACCATGCGCATGAGCAACGCGGCCATGGCCGGAACCGTGGCCAGCTCCGCAAGCCTTGAGGGCGATCTCAACAACCGCCGCGCCGTGGACGGCTCGCCCCAGGGCTGGCACTCCAGCGGGCCCGCGGCCGGCGCATGGATTCAAATCGATCTGCCCGATGCCAAAGAACTCAAATACGCGGCCCTGCGCGGCGGGCGCGAGGCCCCAAATCAAATCAAAAAAATCAAACTCACTTACAGACTCGCAAGCGGTGAAACCATAGTGCAGGAACACGGCCCCATGGGCCGGTTCCGCGAGCGCCTTCTGCTCACCCCGCCCGCGGGCCCTGTAAAATCCGTGCGCATCGATATCCTGGACGCCGCGGACCCGGCCGCGCCCACGTCGCTCATGGACGTGGAACTGTGGACGCCCCAGGACCCGGCCGCACTGCGCCGCCGCCTCATCAAAGCCGTACAGGAAGGGCGCATGGAAATCTCCGCCATGCACCTCAATTACCTCACCGGACTCATGCCCACCGAGTGGCTCATCCGCTCGTTCGCGCGCTCTCAGTTCGTGGCGGATCAAACCGGCGTTCCCCTGACCGCCGCGCTCATGACCGATGTGCCCGGGTACTCCTGGGCCGTGCCCGACATCCTCTCGGGCATGGGCGTGAAATACTTTTATCCGGCGCTGAACCCGGACCGCGCGTTCAACTGCCTCGAAGGTATGCCCAACGCCTTCTACTGGACCGGACCCGCAGGCGGGCGCGTGCTCACGTTCCGCGCGTTCAACACGTACAACGAAGGCTGGTGGCTCGGTTTCGGCCAGGGCGTGGACCTCGTGGAAAAACGACTGCCCTCGTTCCTGGCCCCGCTCACCCCGGACGCCTACCCCTACGACATGCTCATCCTGCGCATGCTGGGCGACATCACCGACGACGGACCCGTGCCCGAGCGCCTGCCCGCGGTCGTGGCCGCATGGAATAAAAAGTGGGCCTGGCCTGAGTTGACAATCGGCATCCCAACCCCATTTTTCACGAAATTCGAAACGCAATACAGCGGTATTATCCCCAGCATCAACGGCGACTGGACCGGATACTGGGAAGACGGCGCGGCGTCCAGCGCGCACGAAACCATCATGGTGCGGCGCCTGCACCAGGCCCTGGCTGCATTCACCGCGCACGCCGCTTTGATGAAACAAATGCACGGCGCTCAGGACACGGAAACCACGGACTTGATCGAGAACGCCTCCGAAGGCATCTACCTGTATGACGAGCACACATGGGGCGCAGACACCAGCATCCGCGAGCCCGACAGCATCCGCACCCTGGGCCAGTGGCGCTTCAAGCGCCGCCCTCTCGCGCAAGCCTATGAAAACACCATGCGCGCCGCAGACGGCGTCATTCCACACGCCGCGGATCACCACGTCATGCCGCACAGCGGCCATCACGCAACCATGCACAAGGATCTCTACACCATCGCCATTGATGAAACCACGGGCCGCATCACTTCGATTTTCGACAAGGTGAACAACCGCGAACTGGTGGACAGCGCGCAGGGCTTCGGCATGAACGAGTTGATTTACGTAGAAAGCGTAAACAACGAAACCCCGGCCCGCCTCCAAAATGTGCGCGTGGAAAAAACCGCGGACACGCCCGAGTACCTGGAATACGCCATCACCGGATCCGCTCCGAACATGCCCGTGGTGGAGCAGGCCGTGCGCCTGTACCGCGACAGGAATTTGATTCTTTTTGCCAACCGGATCGAAAAGCAGGCGGTGCGCGCCAAGGAGGCGATCTATTTTGCATTCCCGTTCAACGCGCCCGGCGGCGTGCTGCGCGCGGATGTTACCGGCGGCGTGATGCAGCTCGAAAATGACCAGGCGCCCGGCGCTTCTCGCGACTGGATTTCCATGCAGGACACAGCCGCGGCCGTGAGCCATGATTACTCCATCCTGTTCTACACGCCCGACGCGCCGCTCATAGCCCCCGAAGGCCTGCGCGTGAACACGTTCCAGAAAAAGCTCCCCCTTCAAAACACCACCCTCTTCTCGTACATCATGAATAATTACTGGCACACAAACTATGTTGCCGAACAGGGCGGGGAATTTCTGTTCCGCTACGCCGTCGCGGGCGCGCCCCGCCGGGTCAAGGATTCCGAAATCGTAAATTTCGCAACGGCCCCGGACAACCCTTTGGCCTCATACCGGCTGCCCGTGTCGCAAACAGGCATGGACCAAAACGCCCTGGTGCAAATAACCCCGGACACCGTGCGTGTGCTGGGCGTGAAAACAGCGGAAAAAGGCAGCGGCCTCATCGTGCGCATGCAGGAAATGGACGGCGCGCAAACGCGAGTCACCATCAAACTGGCGCCCGAGCTGAACATCACAAAAGCCACGGTCACAGACCTGGTGGAAAAACCCGTGCGGGAATCAACCGTGGCGCCCGGCAATCAGGGTGCGGCCACAGTTACCGAAACCCTGGGTCCACGGGGATATCTGACATTGTTATTGGAATAAGTTGCGGCGGAGTTCCTTAATAATCCCGCGGGATTCAATCGGCGGCCAGATAGGGATTCACTTCCAGGCACCCGTTGGCCGATGTTACATATAAGCGCTTATTGCCTGGATCCCAGTTAATGTGGCGCACTTTGCGGCCCACAAATATTTTATCCACGACTTGATAGGTATCCGCATTGATTACGAATACATGGCCTGTGAGGTAGCCGGCGGCGAACAGGGCGCGGCGTTCGGGATCAAAGGTGAGATCACGGATGCCCACTTCCAGGGTGATGCGGCGTTTGAATTTATTCTTTTGCGCATCGAACACATACACGGCGCCGTGCATGGGCATGCCCGTAAAAAACTGTTTGCCCGCAGCGTCCGCGGCAATGCCGTTGCCAACGCCCAGGCCCATGAGGAAATTAAACAGGCCGATGGGAACGCCCTTCATCTGCAAGTGCGGGCGTTTGCCCGCGAATACATTCCACGAAAAAATGCCGTTGACCGCGTACAGGGTTTCAAGTTCCTCGCTGTACCAGGTGAGGCCGTGGGACATGGGGAAATCGCCGGTCTGCTCCAGGCCCCAGGCGCGCTGCGCGCCCCAGTCGTAGACCCACACGCGCGCATGAGGCAGGCCGATAAGCCCGCCCCCCACGGCCACGGGCGTACGCACGGCCTTGTGCGGCGGTTTATGCGTGCGCCGCGCCACGGTTTCATCCACCACTTTGACGGACGTGTCCACAAGCCGGCTGTTGTACGGCGGGGTCATAAGCACCTGCTTGCGCCGGTTGTCCAGGCCAAGAAACAGGGGCATATATTTGCGAAGCCGCACTTCGCGCACGATCTGGTTTTCATTGTCGTCGATTTCCAGGAGCCCGCGCTTCATGGGCGAGACCACAAAGCAGCGCCCCGCACCCGGCGCGCACGCGCCGCGAAACGGCGAAAACAGGTAATAGACCTTTTGTATTTCTTTTGATTTACGATCAATTTTCATAAGCGGCTGCTTGTACTCAAGGTCCTGGTACCCCAGGGCGCAGTACACGGACTTGCCGTCGGATGAAGGGAAGATTGTGCGGGGGTCCTGTGCGATTTCCTGTGTGGGCGGCGCGCCGCGCGGCTCGGCTTTGACAATGGTTTCGCGCCAGTGATCCTGGCACAGCGAAAACAGCGGCGTGATACGCTTGTCCTTGAGCATGCGATCACAACTGTCGCCCTCGAAAGCATACTGGCGCACAATGGAGAACGCCACAAGCACCGGGAACAACACCACGGCCCACAGCAGATACTTTTTCTGCGCCAGCCCGGGCGCGCCTTTGCGCACCAGGCGCACGTGTGCGCCGATAAGCAGCGCAGCGGCAATAAGCATGGGCCATTTGTACTGCAGCCACAGGGCGGCCACGAACGGGCGGATGGGGATGAGGCTCAACGCGAGCACAGCATAGGCCGCACGGCGCAGCCAGGGCCTGCGCCGAATGCGCCGCCACAGCTTCACCACCAGGAACACGGCCAGGCACACCGCAATCATGGCCAGGATGCCTGACGTGACAAAATGAATCAAAAACGGGCTGGAACCCCCGTAAGCGTTGGCAAGGCCGCCTGTGATTATGGCCCGAATTGGAATCGTCATACTTTCGATTCTGCCACACGCTCTGTAATATTGCTATTCATTTGGCCGATTGATTTTGAAATTTGTCTTCGGGCGCATTATGCGAAAGACATTGTAATAATTCGTATAATACTCGCTTTCAAAAAATAAATCATTGCCATTACATGACGCATATACTTGATCTGTGACAATATCTTCCAAGTCCCGATAAGTTTCTCCCATATCACAAACGATCGGGTTGTCTGCATCGCTTGAAACGTCCACTTTGTACTCTTGCTGAAACAGGGGGGAGGGGACACAGTATTTTACATCCCAGGCAGGGATCTGCGATTGCACCAGTCCAGTGTAACTGGTGACGGGTTTCTTTGAATATACAACAAGCAACACCGGCTTAATACTGTTCTTTACTATGTGGATACTCGTCGCTTCAACCGATGCTTTGAACTGTTTGCTCATTTTTTTAACCGTGGAAGCAGCGACCGGCAAATCATTAATAACCAATGAGAATTGTGAACCGTGAAAAAGCAACTCCGCGGCAAAATCATTCGCCTCTTTTTCTATTGCGGCCGTTCCGCAATTTTTTTCTGGGTAAGCCCCCGTTTTTCCCGTATCTTCTTGATTTGGCCGGGTAGCAGCAAACCCTCTTTTTCATATTGAAAATTTTCAATTTTTTCATCCAGACCCGGGCTTAAAATAATCTCTCCACAACTGCGGCATTCCTCCCATGTGGAATTTTCAAAAATCATATCGAGGCAATCACCCGCGTCGTAATGGAATGCGCCAGACCGCTGTTCCATCTCTTTTTCTCCACACAATGGGCATAATTTTTTCATTTGCTGTCACCTCCTCTCATTGGGATAATACTCATGAGCAGAAACATTGAATAATTCTATTTGATTATTCGATTGATTTGCACACGAAAAAACCGGCGCCGCGTGGGCGCCGGTTGATTGGCTTAACATGTGTGTTGCGCGCCGCGCGCGGCGGGTTATTCGTCGTCGTTGAGGCGGCCCTCTTCATCCTCTATGTTGTAGAGCATTTCGGGGTCCGCGCGCACGGGCTTGAACTCGGTGCACACCATGGGGTCGGGGTTGCCGACCAGTTTCTTGAACACCACGCGCACCACGTTTTTCTCGGTTTCGGGAATCTCGAAAGTGGTGTTTTCAAAGGGATAGAGCACGGTGATGGCGTCGCGTGTCTGCTTGCCGAAAACCTTGTCGGCGAAAGCATCGTCGGCAAGGGGCGAGGGCAGGCCCGTGAAGTGGTAGTCGCGTGTTTCATCCACTTCGGGATAAAGCAGGGGCATGGAGCCCACATTGAACGTTTCGACTCGGAACAGCAGGGGCACCTGCATGAAGCGCTTGACCTGGTTGCGGGCTTTGGGCGTGACGTCCACGGCCGGGAAGCGGAGCATGAGGCGGTGGGGCCCCAGTTCTTCGTAAATGCTGGGTGTAACAGGTGCGTTGAAAACAAAGGTGATGATTTCCTGTGCGCCGGTGGACTCGAACTTGATTTCTTCGAGCGTGGTGATGGGCGCCAGGCGGGGCTGGGCCGATGCGCCGGGCAGGCGCTGGAACACGGCTTCGACCACGCCGGCGTCTGTAACCACCTGGGCGTCGCAGTCGCTGGGCACGTAGACCACGATGAGGGTGCTGTATTCGGAGAACGTGCGCACGCCGGCCATGTCTCCGATGCCCGTGGCATAGTTGCGCAGGGGCTGCACTTCGAATTTTTCCACACAGTCGCCGTGCTTGCCCTGCACCAGGCTGGTGAGGCTGGCGAGCGGCTGTGTGTTGTCGAAACGCAACACCACGCGCTGGGGAATGGCGTGGCGGAACACCTGCGGCGTGATGCCCACAGGGATGTGCATGCGCAGCACATCCAGGTCGGGTTCGGAGGTGAACGACAGGCCTCCGAGCTGGTAGGGGCCCGAAGGCGGCCCGGCGTATCCCTTGCGGCTGTCGATAGACGTTTGCGCCACGGCGGCGGATGTTGCCAGCAACAAGGCCAGCATCAGGGCCGCGGCGGCGCGCGCCATATGCGCACGAAGTCGCGTCATATCAGGAGTCCTCTTCCTCGGCTTTTCGCTTCTGGTAGGCTTCAATGATGTCCTGCGCAACCTTTTTAGGCACTTCTTCGTAGTGAGCCAACTCCATTGTATACGTTCCGCGGCCGCTTGTCATGGAGTCAAGCTCGGGGGCGTAGCGCAGCATCTCGGACAGGGGCACGGTGGCTTTGACGATTTTCACGCCCAGGCCCTGGTCCATGGTGCTCACTTTGCCGCGTCGGCCATTGATGTCTCCAATTATATCACCCATGCACTCATCTGGACACTCCACTTCAACAGCCATGTGGGGTTCGAGCAGAACAGGGCTTGCGGCCTCGGCGCCTTTTTGCATGGCCAGGGAGCCGGCGATGCGGAACGCCATGTCCGACGAGTCCACGTTGTGGTAGGAGCCGTCGAAGATGGTGGCCTTGATGTCCACCATGGGGTAGCCGGCGATGCAACCGCGGCCCATGCGCTCTGCAATGCCCTTTTCCACGGCCGGGATATAGTTCTTAGGCACGGAGCCGCCGAAAATTTTATTTTCAAAGATAAAGCCGGTGCCGGACGGCTGGGGCTCCAGCTCGATCCACACATCGCCGAACTGGCCGCGGCCGCCGGATTGTTTCTTGTGGCGGCCCTGCACCTTGACGGTTTTGGTGATGGTTTCGCGGTACGGCACTTCGGGGGTGGAGACCACGACATCCACGGCGAACCGTTTTTTGAGGCGGCTGACCACGGAGTCCAGGTGAATCTGGCCTGTGCCCGAAATCATGAGTTCCTGGGTCTGCTCTTCGCGGCTGACCTTGAGCATGGGGTCTTCTTCCACGAGTTTGCTGAGGCCGATGCTGAGCTTGTCCTCGTCGCCGCGCTCCTTGGGGGTGATGGCCAGGGCAAGCACAGGGTCGGGGAACTTGAGGGCCGGCAGGGTCACGGCGTGGACCACATCGCAAATGGTGTCGCCTGTCTGGAATTCGTCGATCTTGACAACGGCGCCGATATCGCCGGCCACGAGCTGGTCCGCCGGTTCCTGTTTTTTGCCGAACACGGTAAAGAGCTGCTGCACCTTGACCTTGCGGTCCTGGTTGGTGTCAATAATCTGGGAGTCGGGCGTGAGCTTGCCGCTGACCACGCGGAACAGGCTGATTTTACCGGCATACTGGTCCACCAGGGTTTTGAACACAAAGGCGGAGAAGGGTTGCGCGGGGTCGGGTTTGCGGGTGGTTTCGCTGCCGTCCTTGTCTGTGCAAATGACCTCGGGCCGGTTGGCCGGGGCCGCAGACAGCTTGAGGAAGCGGTTCATGAACTGGGCCACGCCCACATTCAGAGATGCGGAGCCTGCGTACACGGGCGTGAGAATGGCCTGGGCCACGCCCTTGGTGAGGCCCTGGGTCACTTCTTCTTCGCTCAACTCGCCGCTTTCCAGGTATTTCTCGGTGAGGGTGTCATCCATTTCGGCGACGGCCTCCACGAGTTTTTCCTTGTATTCCTCGGCCAGGTCGGCAAAGTCATCGGGGACAGGGCCCTCGGTGAACTTGCCGCTGCCGTCAGGCGTACAGGTGTAGGCCTTGCCTGTGACCAGATCGATAACGCCAAGCAGGGTGTTGTCCTTGACCATAGGCACCGTGATGGGCACGAACAGGCCGCCGTCGAAGGCCTTGCGCAACTGGTCCAGAACCGCCGCGAAATTCGCCAGTTCTTTATCCATGAAATTGACAAAAATGCTGCGTGATATTTTGAGTTCGTCAAACAGGTTCCAGAACTTGGCGGCCTGGCTTTTGACGCCGTCGGCCGCGTTGATTAACAGCATGGCGTTGTCCACGGCGCGCGCCACGGCGCGGGTTTCGGGCATAAAATCGGGATAGCCCGCGGTGTCCAGAAGGTGTACGCGGGTGTCGCCGCTGTTGAACGTATTCACAGAGGGGAACAGCGTCATGCCGCGTTCAATTTCCTCGGGGTCGAAATCCGAGGCCGTGTTGCCGTCCTCGACCTTGCCGAGGCGCTTGATGATTTTGGCATTGAACAGAATGGCTTCCACCAGGGAAGTCTTGCCGGTGCCTTTGGGGGACATCATCCCCAACGAACGTACGTCCTTGCTCATGGAACTAATTCCTCCTTTATGACTCTGTCCGCGCCGGACCTAAGTGCATGGGCAAGGCGGCACGGGCAGCGGGCGTCGGTCAACTTGACTTTTAATGGCCCAATTGTTATCTTTTGTGTATCATTTAGCCTCATCGCATCTTTTAAAATACTAGGAAAACAAGGGGGTTCCGGACATGTCACACTGGGACGATGTACATATCAAACAGCGGGTGGAGCTTAGCATCGAGGTGCTTAAAAAGCAGTACAATTTCGGCAGCACGGTTGTGCGCAAAAATGATACGGCCATTTTTTTCCCGATGCCGGCGTCTCAGCACTCGAGCGCAGCCATTAAAAAAGGCCAGCCCACCGAGGTCACGATTCACATCGAGGACGGTGTTCTGATATTCAACACCGAGATCGATGTCATCCACCCCGGACAGCCGCCGCAGGTGCAGATTAACCGGCCCGCCGAAGACCAGATTCACAAACGGCCCAGCGCCAGCACCGGCATCAGAGTATCGGTGCCCAGCACCTACCGTGTGATGCGAGACCCGGTTACGCCTATCTCCGACACCAAAAAGGGAGAAACCATTTCCCTCAGTTCCGAAGACTGCACCATCCACACGGTCCAGCAACTCAAGCCCGGAAACTATATAGAGCTGACGCTCACTTTGCCAAAGGACGAAACTCAGGTATCTCTGGTGGGCGTGATCCAGGACTGCATGGAGCAAAAGAGCGGCGCCCAGGTGTCTTACAATTCCTACATCAAATTTGAAGTAATCCGCCCCGGCGAGCAGGACAAGATCGTCAAGTTCGTATTCAACCAGCAGCGCCTCATGCGCAAAAAGGGCTTGTACTGAAGCGGGGTCATTTGCGCACCCCGCCGGCCCCGGGCGCGCGCTTTCCGGGCTCGCCCACCTTCCACAGTTCCTGAATGTCGCTGGCCACCTGCTTGGCCAGGAATTCCTCAAGTATGCTTACCCCGTTGACGCGGGCCATGGGGATGATAAACTCCATGGGCTCTCCGGCCTGGGACAGGCGCATCAGGTTCACCGCAATGGTGGGCTTGTCCATGGGCGATCCCTCGGGCAGCCCCACCACGCGCTCACAACTCAATATGGTGTCCGTGCTTTCCATTTTTTTGCTCAGTTCCACATAGAGAAAAGAACCATCGATGAAGTTCACAAGTACGCGTGCAACTTTCACTGTGTCACCCCTCCGATGCGCATCAGAATTCTCCGGGTTTGGCCAGAATTTCCCGCACTTTCATGTCGAAAAACCGGTTGGACGGCGCCGTGGCGATAACCGCCGCAGTATCCGCGCCCCAGGCCGTGCCGGCCACGGCGATGATGTCTTCGCCCTGCGGAACCAGTCCCGCATCCGTGACCATGGCCGCCATTTCCGCGCACACCTTCATGCCCTGCCCAAAAATCCTCAGGGTTGCCGCAACAACCTGTTCCGCGGAAAAGCCCCCGAATTTTTCCTTGACCGCCGTGCCCAGGCCCCGCGTCACCATGGTGCCTGTGTGAATCACAGCATTGAACCGGCGCATCTCGTCCCGGTTCTCGGGCGTAAGTTCCAGCACACCGTCTTTTGTGAATCCCACGTTGTGCGTGACCACAATGACGCGCGCCGGCGCGTCCGCGAAAAGGCGCGCAGCCTTGACCCCGGTTTCTCCTCGTGTGGACGCCACAACCACATAGCGGATTTCCCGCTCCACCGCGGCCTGCCGGGCTACTTCCAACACCGCGTCCGTATGCTGCTTTCCCGCGTCCTTGAATACCAAAAATCCACACGCTCCAACGGATATAATTTCCGCGTGGATAGTATATCTAGGATCATCTGGCAAGTCAATTAACGCTATTTATAACTACAATTCTTTAATTATATAGTCTGCACGCGGCGAAAATCTCCGTGCTGCGGCAACGGCCCATTTGGCGCTCGCGACATTGTCGGGGTGCAATGGATGAAATAATGGCTTGAAAACCCATTGCCAGGGCGCTGGTGGTCGTTATCAAGGCCTGGGGCTTGGAGGAAATGCTGACCCGGCATAAATTCCCCGGAAGAAAAAAGTGTTTGAAACGTTTTTCAAAGAACCCTTGAGCCTTGCAAGGCATTATCAAAAAATGATTGCCGATAAAATATTTCCCAGCATAGCATGGCGCGGGGCTGTGCCTGTGCCCGCAAGCAGCTTGTTGTTCACTTCGATCTCTATGCCGATATATTGATCTGCGCTGTATTGTTTGCGCAATTGCGTGGGGTGGGACACAGTGTCGCCCCTGTAGGGATAATTGCGGCGCACGCGCAGATTTGGATTAAAGGTGGCTGCGGCGTGTATGAATTGCAGGGCGAAAGCTTTTTCCGCGGATCGTCGATAGTCGTAGAGCAGGCCCACATCGGCATTGCGCTGTTGGCCGTTGAAAACCGGGGTAAAGGAGTGGATGGTGAGATGCAGTGCGGTGCGGCGCGCGCGCGCTGCGCGGGTCACGGCCCGTTCTACGGATGTGCGGTAGGGGGTGTAGAACTGTTCGAGGATGCGTTGTTTTTGCGCGGGGCCAAGGGTGCGCGTGAATTCCGAGAACAGTTCGGGGTGGCGGGGGCCGCGGTTGCAATCCACGATGAGGCGTGAGACGTCTGTGAAAATCAGAGGTGTTTGCAGTCGCAGGGCCAGGGCGCGGGCCAGGGCCAGGGCGCCGATATCGCTGCCGCGGTGAGATGAGAGGACGCCGCGCCCGCCTGCAAAAAGGGTGCGATGCGGAGCGGGGGCGCGCGCGCCGCCGTGCGGGCAGCAGAGGATGATTTCAAATGTCTTTTTCATTGAACATGGCGCCTTGTTCCAGACAGTGGCAGAGCCGGGAATAGATGGCGTGCAGGCGATCCGGAGCTGGTGCGGGGCCCGCGGCGCTGAGGATGCGGCCGGCCAGGGTTCCGTGTTCCAGGATATGCAGTGCGGGTTCGAGTACAGCCTGCATGTGCGGGGGCGCGCTGTCGTAGGTGAATTCGAAGAGGCGGCGCCAGAGTGCGCGCGCACTCATGATATCCGTGTCCAGCACGCCGAACTGGGCCAGGTATTCCTTGTTGCGGATCACGGCGTCCTGGCCGCGGCGCACGCAGTCGTCGAGCAGGGATTTGAGAGGCCACACGGGCCAGCACATTTGCGCTGCCAGGGGCTGCCAGGCCTGGCGCGCCAGGGCGCGCAGGGTTTCGCAGATGAGCGCGGCCACGGCCAGATCCGCGGCCGGGCATTCCTGGATGTCGAGCACGCGGATTTCGATGCTGCCGCGTTCGAAGCGTGCGATGGCGCCGCGCGAATTGAGCCATTCATGCTGCAGGATGCCGCGCGGGTCAAAGGGGGCGATATCCCGGTACAGGCGCTGCAAAAGTTGCTGGTAAGCATCGATTGAAAATACGGGTTCGGGGATCACGTCGCCTGCGATGGTGGGGATGCGGTCGGCGTTGTGCGCGTAGGTTTCGAGGCGGGTGTCGTGGAAGCCGGTGGCGCGGCTGTCCGCGAGGGGAGAGGACGCGGCCAGAGCGGGCATGATGGGCATGAGCAGGCGGATGGCGGCGTGCAGGCGCGCGAATTCTTCATCGCCCTGGAACGGGAGGTTGATGTGCATGCTTTGCAGGTTGGCCCAGCCGTGGCCGCGGCAGTCGAAGATGCGGTTATAGGATTCGTAGATTTCGGAGTAGGCGTGGGGCCAGAGGCGGGCCTGTGTGAAGGGGTCCATCCAGGGGTGCATGGCCGAGGGCATGAGGCGGCCATTGAGGGGGCCGAGCAGATCGTTGGCCTGGCGCACGGCGTCCTGAAACTGTTCGGCAACTCCGTCCAGGGCGGGCGCCGGGCCGTTTGTTTTGAACTCGATCACGTGCAGGATAAGTTCGTTGGACCAGCACAGGGGGCCGCGTTCGATTTCCTCGTCATATGCGCCGCAGGCCGCGCGCAGCAGCTCGTCGGCCACGGGCAGCACGTCCAGGGTGTCCCGGTGCGCAATCATGTATTCCAGCTCAATGCCGTAGCCCTCGAACAAGTGCAGCCCGGGGTTTGGTTCGTCTGCTTCCATACATCTCCCAAAAGAGAAAATGCGGATAGCGCGGCGGGCGCCTATTTCCGATCTTCCCTGGCTTTTTCGATGCGCTGCACGAAGGTGCGCATGATTTCGCGGTACAATTCGTCGCCGAGCACGCCGTCCTCGTATCCGGCGTCGATGCTCGGGTTGTCGTTAATTTCAATGACATAGAAACGGCCGCGGATTTCCTTGAGGTCCACGCCGTACAGGCCGTCGCCGATGAGGTTGGCGGCGCGCAGGGCCGTGTCCACGAGCCTGTGGGGCGCATCGGCAACGGGGATGGAGTCTGCCTCGCCCTCGGTGACGCGGCCGCGTCCGTCGCGCTTGATAATCTGCCAGTGGCGCGGGGCCATAAAGTAGCGGCACACGTAGAGCACGCGGCGGTCCAGCACACCCACGCGCCAGTCAAACTCGGTGGGTGTGTATTCCTGGGCCAGGATGAGGTCCGAAGCTTCGAGCAGGCGCGCGGCCTGGGCCCACAATTCGTCCTCGTTGTCCACCTTGACCACGCCCTGGGAGAACGAGCTGTCCGGCTGCTTGATGATGAGGGGAAAGTCCATGCGACCGGGCAACTGGGCCAGGGTGTCGCGGCTCACGATGACCGTGCGGGGCGCGGGCACGCGGTGGCGTGCGAGCAACTCGGCCAGGAACACCTTATTGGTGCAGCGCAGGATGGAGCGCGGGTCGTCGATAACCACGAGGCCCTCGGCGGCGGCGCGCTGCGCGAAGCGGAAGGTGTAGTGCTGCACGGCCGTGGTTTCGCGGATGAAAAGCGCGTCGTACTCGGCGATGCGGCCGTACTCTTCTTTTTCCACAAGGTACGGCTCCAGGCCGGTGTCGCGGGCCGCGCGCACGAATTTTTTCATGGCGCGGTCATCGCTGGGCGGCATGGGATCTTGCGGGTCGTGGAGGATGGCCAGGTCATAGCGGCCGCGGCGCCGCACGGAAACGTTGAAGCGCGGATGTGCGAAATAAGCGCGCGCGGCCTCGATCACGAAGTCGCGGTGGTTATCGGGGATATCCCGCGCGCCCATGGGCGTGACCCGCCGCAGGTGCCAGTGGCCCTTGGCGTCGCGCCCGAAACTGGCGCGCAGCAGGGGGGTGCGGAAGATATTGAACAGTTGGCGCGCCAGGCGGTTGTAGCGCTCGGCCATGTTGCGCCCGAAGTAGATGCTGAGCACGAAATGGTCCGACTGCAGGGGCTTGAGGTTGCGCTGGATGAGCGCCTCCATGTCCTCGGACGCCTGGCGGATCACGGGTGCGGACTTCATGCCCTGGATCACGCGCATGCCGGGCATGCGGCGGTGGTCGCGCGCCGCGGCCAGCAGGGACACATAGTATCCCGTGCTCTGGTAGCGGTAGGACCGGCACAGGTTGAACACCATGGCGCGTTTCAGCCCCGAATATTCAGGGTCCGTAAGGTACGCGCGCGCCGCCACCACGTCCACGCCTTCTATATTCAGAGGCCAGTCCCCTGGCTCATTCACCACAATCAGGGTTCTCATGCGCGGCGCTTCCTCTCCGGACCCGGGCGCAGAATCAGCATGTTCGCGTCATACGTGAGCACGCCCAGCAGAATCGCGTTAATGAGCCGGTCCATATCCACATTGTAGTAGCCGGAGCGGGACACGGGGTTGCGGAAAAACGGATCGGCCACGGCCACGGATCGCTCGGTGCGGTCGTATCCGCACAGCACCACAAAATGGCCCGTGGGCACGCCGCGGATATCATCGTACACTGCGTCCTCGTCGCGTTCGCGCCGGTCCTTGTACAGATGCGTGGAGCTGAGCCCGGTGAGGATGGGCACGCCTTTGTTCAAATAGCGGCGTATGAGGGGCGGCGTGAGATCCTCGTAGCGCAGCTCGCCGCCCAGGTTCAGGAATTTCACATACGCGCGCGTGGCCGAAGTCACGCGGCGGCGTCCCTTTTTGGCTTCGCGCTGTTCGTCCAGCTTGCGCAGCATTCCGGCCTTGTCCAGATCGAACCACGTGGGATCGAACACTTGCAGATTGAACGTGAAAATCGTGGCGCGGTACCCGCGCTGCAGGGCGTGAATGGCCAGGTTCACGGCCAGGGTGCCGCCGTTTTCCAGGCGCGGCGACTCCTCGATCACCCGCGCCAGCGGCTGCGCGTCTCCGAAATAGTTGTACACCGCATGCAGGGCCGTGGGCCCGCACGTGAAATCATCGGGCTGGGGCAGAATCTCTAACCGCAGTCTTTTCTTCATAGCCGCATGGTCCCCGGGTAAAGAGTGTTCGCCGACTCACAAAAATCTGATGTCACACTGTGTTCTCCTGGCCGTCTTCGTAATAAAGGATTTTATACAAATCCTTGCGGCGGTCATTCCAGTTCTGCACGGTGCCGGTGAGGCGGTGGCGGCGCAGCAATTGCAGGTCCACATCGTGGATGACCACGGTCTCGATATTGGGATTGCACTCGGCCACCACGCCGTCGCGCGCGAACTGGAAATCCGAGGGCGAGAAGATGCCGGACTGGGCGTAGTGCACATCGGCATGGTCCACAAAAGGCAGGTTGCCTGTGCAGCCCGCGATGGCCGTGAAAATATGGTTTTCCACGCAGCGGGCCAGGGCGCAGTGGCGCACGCGCAGATAGCCGTGGCGCTCATCCGTGTTGAAGGGCACAAAAATGATGCGCGCGCCCTTGGACGCGGCGATGCGCGCGGCTTCGGGAAACTCGATATCGTAGCATATGAGGATCGCGATGCGCCCGCAGTCCGTGTCGAACACCTCCACGCCGGGGCCCGGCTGCACGCCCCACCAGCGCCGCTCCGCGGGCGTCACATGCAGCTTGTACTGCTTGCCCACGGTGCCGTCGCGCTTGAACAGGTACGCGATATTGTACAGGCTGTCATCCTCGATCACGAATGTGGAGCCGCCGATGATATTAATATTGTACGACACGGCCATGCGCGTAAAAAAATCCAGGTACTGCGGCGTGAACTCGGCCAGCTTGCGCGCGGCCTGCTCGGGGCGGCGGATTTTGAATGTGCTCAAAAGCTGTGTGGTGAACAGTTCCGGGAACAGAATAAAATCGGACTTGTAATCCGCGGCCGTATCGATAAAGAATTCGCACTGCTGCTCGAATTCATCGAACGAATCAATGCCGCGCATCTCGTATTGCATCACGCAGATGCGGGCCGGGACCACGGAGTGCAGGCGCTGCTGGCCCCCGGCCACGTGGTCGAGATTGGTCCATTCCAGGAACGTGGCGTAGCCCCGCGACGCCGAGTCCGCGGGCATATATCCGGGAATCAGGCGCTTGAGCACAAACCCGTTGGCCGTCTGCACTGTGAGCACGGGGTCGAACAGGTTCTTGGCCATGACCTGCTCCACATACTCGCGCGCGGACATTTCGTCCGCACGCTTGCCGTAGCCCGGGATGCGGCCGCCCACGATAATGCGCGCCAGGTTGCGCTCGCGCACTATCTGCTTGCGCGCGTCATACAGGCGCCGCGCCAGGCGCAGGCCCCGGAACTCCGGGTGCACCATGACCTCGATGCCGTACATGGTGTCCCCGTCGTCCAGGTGGTTGCGGATGAACCCGCTGTCCGCGATTTCCTTCCAGTTGTGCCAGTCCGAATACAGATCGAAATCCACAATCAAAGAACAGCACGACGCCACCACCCGGCCCTGGTATTCCACCACCATCTGCCCGTCAGGGAAAATCGCGGTCATGCTTTCAAGCTGCTCCGTGGACCACGTTTCCATGCCCGGAAAGCACAACTCCTGCATGGCCACCACAGCTTCAAAATCTCCGGCCGCCATGGGCCGCACCCGAATCCGCGTCTCAAAATCCTTCAAATCCAACTCTTCCATTGACTCCGCCTCACTCTTTCATTATCGCCACAAAGTCAATTGTAAATAACGCCTAAATCAAATGAATAGTTCAGGAGAAAAATAAACGGCAACAAAGCGGCTTAACGAAACCGGAGTTTCCACATACACAACGGTGCGCTCGAAACAGCCGCAGCATCCCAAAAGCCAACAGCAAGCCGGGGCGCTGTGGCGCGCGCGCCTTGCGGGGCCGCATGCGCGGGAATTACAATATGGCGGGAACCCTGTGCGTTCGGTTCCAATTTTGTATGGTGTTGAAATTCATAGCGCCCCAAAGCGGGCGCCGAGGCGGTTAAGCCCAATGAAATGGTTTCGCAGGGCTCTGCGCGAGAACAAGCCCGAAGAGAGCGCCGAGGCGCTCAATGAAATCCGCGACAAGTTCACCACGTTCTACGCGGTGCTGGACCGCAATAACCATGTGCTCAAGAACATGAGCGACATGGAGGTCATCGCGCGCAGCGGGTGCCCCGTGGAAACCAGCGAGATCCGCTACAGCGTGGACCGCATCCGCCGCGGGGTGCGCGACATCGTGCGCAATCTCATCACCCTGGGCGGCGACGGGTACAAGCCCCTGGACGAACGCCTGCGCGAAATCAACCGCGCCATCAATAAAAAGATGCCGGGGCACCGGCCCATCGAGCAGGATGTGTTTACCGCTCCGTTCGACGCCCTGACCCGGGACGACGTGTGGCGCGTGGGCTGCAAGAACGCGCACCTCGGGGAAATGAAGTCGCGCCTGGGACTGCCCGTGCCCGAGGGGTTCGCCATCACAGCCTGGGCGTACAAGGTGTTCATGGACGCCAACAACCTGCAGGAGCGGGTCACGCAATTCATTCACGGCGTGGACATCGGCAGTTTCGAGGACCTGGCCGTTGCGGCCGAAAAAATACAGGACATGGTGCTTGGCAGCACCGTGCCCCCGGACGTGGCCCGGGCCATTGAGTCCGAGGTGGAAAGCCTGCGCGCGCGGTGCGGCGGCGCGTCCCTGGCCGTGCGCTCCAGCGCCATCGGCGAGGACACCTTCTACAGCTTCGCGGGCCAGTACGCATCGTTTCTCAATGTGCGGGCCGAAGACGTGCTGGCGCGCTACCGCGAGGTGCTGGCGAGCAAATTCAGCGCCAAAGCCATCTATTACTTCCTGAGCCATTCCATGAGCGAAGCCGACCTGGCCATGAGCGCCGGGGTCATGGCCATGTGCGACGCGTCCGTGAGCGGCGTGCTGTACACGCGGGATCCTGTGCGGCCCCACGACGGGTCGCTGCTGGTCAATGCCGTGCCCGGCCTGGGCAAGCCGCTCATGGACGGCGAATCGCCCCCGGACGTGTTCAAGATCTCCCGGCATGATAATTCCTACCAGGTGGAATGCGTGGCCGAAAAACGCAAACAACTGGTTATGAACGGCGATATGGTCAGCATCGAACCCGTGCCGCGCGCCGCGCGCAAGCAGCCGTGCCTGAACGAGGATCAGTTGCGGCGCCTCGCAGAGAACGCCATGAAAATCGAGGCGCACTACGGCAGCCCCCAGGACGTGGAATGGGCCATGGACAAACAGAATCATCTGGCCATTCTGCAAACGCGGCCCCTGCGCATCATGGAGGAATCCGCGCCCCTAAACGAGGCGCTCACCCGCGGCATCACCCTGCTGCTGGACGAGGGCAGCACCATCTGCCCGGGCGCGGGCGCCGGGCCCGTGTTCCACGCCATATCGAACAGGGACCTGCCCGCCATCCCCGATGCCGCGGTGCTGGTGTCCCCGCAGCCTTTTCCCGCCCTGGTCACCGTGCTCAACAAGATCAGCGCGCTCATCATCGCCGAACCGGGCATCGCCAGCCACACAGCCACCCTGGCCCGCGAACACGCCACGCCCACCATCTGCGGCCTGGACCGCGCCCTGGCCCTGCCCGCCGGCCAACTGGTCACCGTGGACGCCACCGCGGGACGCGTGTACGAGGGCATCCAGGACAAGCTCGTCAAAACCCGCCAGACGCAATGCAGCTTCTGCTCAGAAGACGCGTCCCGCGAATTGCTGCTCGACCTCATGTCTCACATCACACCCCTCAACCTGCTGCACCCCAACGATGAAAATTTCAGGCCCCACGCCTGCGAAACCCTGCACGACATCACCCGCTACGCGCATCAGATGGCCATCGACGAAATGTTTACAGGCGCGCGCGAACTGCGCCACAAGGACAGCATCAGCCTGCGCCTCAAAAGCGACATCCCCCTGGAAATGAACATTATCTACATCGACCAGGACCTGTCGCGCTATCCCAGCCGGGACATCCCCGAAACCGATATCGCATCCCTGCCCATGGCCGCATTCTGGGAAGGGCTGCGCAGCGAGCGCTGGCCCGTGCACCTGGCCGACAGCCAGCGCCGCCCCCTGGCCACAAGCTCCACACACCGCGGCGGATCTTCTTTCTCACAAAACAGTTTCGCGGTGCTCAGCAGCGAATTCATGATGCTCAGCCTGCGCATGGGCTACCACTTCTCCACCATCGAAGCCATGTGCGCGGACCAGCCCAACAAAAACTTTATCCGCATGCAGCTCAAACAGGGCGGCGCCTCGCCCGACCGCCGCGCGCGCCGCGTGCGCCTGCTCACCAGCATCCTGTCCGCCATGGGCTTCGACGACCACAGCAAGGGCGACTTTCTGGACGTGGAAACCGACTACCACAGCGCCGAAGCCATCCAGCACAAACTGCGCCTCATCGGCCGCCTCACCGTGATGACCAAACAACTCGACATGGCCCTGTCCAATGACGCCATCACCGACTGGTACATCAGCGACTTCCTGAAAAACCTCGGCCTGGCGCCACCCGCACCGCCCCCCGAATCCCGCTCTGGAAATACTTGATAATTCACCGGCTGCATACATATAGTTTTCTTTGCCGCAACCGCGCGGGACATTGACAGGCCGCGCACGCGTGATCAACAATAAAAAAAGGCGTTCGGCCGCATAACCAGGAAACATTCGGCGCCGGCAGCCGTGTTTAATAAAAGACAGGACGCGCACGGCCCAGGGCCCGCGCCCAACGCCCACTCACAGTCCGTTTCAAAGGAGCACGCCATGCAACAGAAAACCGCCGGCGACATCATGATTCCGCTCGATGAATATCCGCACATACCCTACTGGCTCACCCTGCGCCAGGCCATCGCAGAATTCGACAAATCCGAAATCGTTACAAGCGGCAAAGTGTCGCGCACGCGGTTTGTACTCGTGTTCGACGAAGAATACCAACTGCTCGGCACCGTGCGCCGCCGCGATATCCT
>Ga0351878_1044_pt1 | contig 34717 bp, 25 predicted proteins | sample BONcelFGM3001D14_FD_206781 | JGI IMG/M metagenome (GOLD analysis project Ga0351878, IMG submission 206781) | Enriched cells from coal bed in the Powder River Basin, Montana, United States - BONCAT cells FGM rep3 HSBNCT.FGM.300.1.D14 ...
ATGTTTGCTTACAAGAATTTTGCTGACCGGTTTGCGCAGTATGGCGCCGAGTATACGCAGATCCTGGTCTATTCCCACGAACAGGAAGTTCATGACCGCATCGCGGGTGTTCACGGCGCTTTGGAGCAGACTCTGGGCGGGATTCGAAATATTGCCGGAAATCTGAATAACGTAACGGTGCGTATCCCGGTAATGGAACAGAATGCCGCGTATATCATGGAGATCCCGGACATGCTGCGGGGACTGGGCCTGCGCGCAAGGATGATGTTCTCTTTTGAGCAAGCCGGTTCTCCCGGAGACGCGCCGCAGACCGCATTGGCAGCGGAATCGGTGGCCGCGGCCCTGGACTACGGGTTGAGTCGCCATGCGGAGAACGGCTTCACGTTCTGCTGGCAAGGGTTCGCCCCCTGTCAAATCAAGGGCCATGCCGGCCTTGGCGTGGATGCAACGGCCGAGGAAGTGGATTTTGTGTGGCCTATGGGCAACCAGGATTTTGAACCCTGCCTGGCGATGATTGATGCGGGTGGCGATTATGAAGAGTGCCTGGTCTGTTCGCGTCGCACACGGTGCCAGCCAGCCCACCGGGATATCCGGTGCAGTTTTTTGGAACAGGTACCCAATGCATCGGGATATGAATACGCCGGGTCGGCCGCGGCGCAAACACGCGCGCATTGCCCGGCCGGTCCCGGGGTTTGCGCAGGCCTGCATCCGTTGAAGGATATCGCAGTGTTACATGATGGGGCACTTGAGCTGTACCGCACAGAAAGGCACAGCAGCAGGTTTGAGATGCATGAAGCCAAGTTCGCACGCGGTCAGGTGTACCAGAATATTGCGGGTCGGGCCAGGAACCTTGATTTCAGAACAGCGTTTCGAAGGCTGGTTCTGCACGAATCATGCAGAGCCTGCAGCCTGTTGCCCGCGCGCTCAGGGGTTTTTGTGCCCGTGACGGGTGATGCGTTCCGCGCGGTGCAGGACATGGAAAAGGCGTGGCTCCTGGGGCTCAAGGGCAGAATCCTGGACATAGGGTGCGGCAGGCCGCTGTTCCCGGATATCCTGAACCGGAAAATTTCTTCCGGGGATGTTGAATACCTTGGGGTGGATGTTCAGCCGGAGTGCCCGCAGGGGTTAAATACCGTTGCCATGGCTTTTGAAGATTTCACATGGGACGGCCCCGCCTTTGATCATATAATTATGTTGAGGAGCTATAATCACTTCAAAGATCCTCGGGCGGTTCTGGCCAAAGCCGCGGCTTATCTCAAGCCGGGCGCATTATTGCACATTTTTGAAAACGGGCTGTTCGCCATGCTCAAAAAAGATATTATCGATGATCCGGACCACGGCGGCCGGGGGCACCAGCATTTCAGAAATCATTTTTCAGAGGATGTTCTCAAACTCCTGGCCTTCACAGGCGCTTTCGAGCCTGTGAGCCACACCCCGGTCACACCGGAAAACGCGAACCAGTGGTTTATCACCGCGCGCAGAAACCATGCGCCGGCTCATGGGGTATCACAGCAGTGAAAGAGGGAAACGTATGAGCGACAAATTCGAAGACGTGGCGCAGAGAATACGGACTTACTGGACCGAAGTGTTCCCTGTGGAGCGCGGGCTCAGAAGCACTGGCATTATCGAAATTCCGGACGGCGACGTGTCGTATTTTGAGGACTTTCTCAAGAGCCGGAATCTCAGTTATATCATGATCACGGCAGGGGCTCTCAACCAGGAAAGGAAAAAGAGGGGCCAGGACCCCCTGCGGGATTATTACGCGGAAAATCTGTTTTATATCGGCGATGAAATGAGAAAAGTCAAAACCCTGATTGAGTGCGATTACAATAATGATTTCTTTTGCGTGGGCATGATGCTCGGGTACCCGGATTGCTGTGTCGCATCCATTTTGCAAAGAGGCACGGAAAGCGTGGATATTCAAAAGCTCAAGGGGAAATTCATTATGATTTCCCATATCCCGTGTTCAGAAAACTGCCAGAGAAGTGCTGAGTACGACCAGCGGCTGCAGAACGATAAAGCCGCGTTTCTGAAAGAAAAAGCGGCTGAGGCGGGCGCCGGTTAATCCGGGGCTGCGGCCCGCGCATTTCAACCATGCACAATGACGAACACAGGCATTACTTTGATCATGGCGGGCCGCTTGATGAAACATGCGCGCCGTTCCCCATATTCATGGGCGGCGCCTGCAATATGCAATGTGAATATTGCGGTCATAATGAGCGCGCCCGGGCCGAGCCCCTGGAGCGTATCATCGCGAACATTGATGACGCGGCAAGGCTCCGCGCGCCGTCCCTTGTGTTTACGGGAGGCGAACCCACGATCCACAAAGCACTGCCCGCGTGTATCAGGGCGGCGCGCGATCTGGGCTTTTCAGCCGTTGGGATCAGAACAAATGGTTTGATGTTCGTTTATCCCGATTTCGTCAACCGGCTCGAAACGAGCGGGCTTTCTTTTATTCAAATTTCCAATATCAGCCATGCACAAACAGCCTTTGACGCGGCTGCGGGCGTGCCCCGTGCGCATGCTCTGGTGGTCCAGGGCATTGAAAATGCCCTTGGCGCCGGGTTTGATGTTTCCGTGGCAATGCGTGTGACCCGGTCCTCTTTTTCGCATATTGAAAAAGACATCGAATTTGTTTTGAGTGCATTCGACGGGATCCGCAGTATTGTTTTGCGCATGGCCGGGTTTCAAGACGCAACACTCGAACCAGCGCCCGTGCAGGGCATGGAGGAGCGGCTGCCCGGACTCATGGCCGCGTGCCATGCGCGCGGTGTGGCTCTGTGTTTCGAGCCGTTCGCTGGCGTGGCGCCTTGCCTGTTTCGTAACCCTGCGGATCTGCTGCACCTGTTCCGCTATCCCGCGGCCGCGTATTTTCCCAAACCGCCACTGGCAAAGAAGCCCGGGTGCGCGGATTGCCCTCTGGATACATTGTGCAACGGGGTGGCCGGCGAATATTCCCATGAGGCTTGGCCCGCGCATGAAGGGGGCGTGCCGCAAAGGGTGGCCGCGGCAATCGCACGCGCCGGGGTTCTTCGCAAAGCGGCGCCGGGCTCGGGTTCTGCGTGGACGGACCATGCCGCGGAAGGCCATGCTCTCACAATCTCCGAACGGCAAACATCCAGCGGTGAATCAGAAATTAATGAATGCATTTTAAGAACGAATTACCGCTGCAACGAGGATTGCCTGTTCTGTTTCGTGGACACGCACTGCGCCGGGCCGAGCGACGATGTCATTGAACGTTCCATCGAAACCATTAAACAAAGCGGCAAGAAAATCAGCATCATTTCAATCAGCGGAGGCGAGCCCACGCTGAATCCTCGCCTTGAGGAGTTTCTGGACATGCTGCGTGATGTAAATGCCGCGGAGGTGTGCCTGCAGACAAACGCGGTTTTGCTCAGCGATCCCGCCATGGCGGCTCGCATGGCCGCTGTGGGCGTGGACAGCGCATTTGTGTCCCTTCATTCGCACGATGCGGTTGTTTCGGACTTGATAACGGGCCGGCATGGTGCATTTCATAAAACCATTCAGGGGATTGAAAATCTGCTTGCGCATGGTATTTTCGTATATCTCAGCCATGTTATCAATTCATTCAATTACGCGACGCTTCCGGACTTTGTGGATTTTGTAGGTGCAAATCTTAAGGCGGCGCCGATTGTGTTTTCATTCGCGGCCCCGCACACGGACGAAATCATGCTGGGCGGGGCAATCCCGAGGCTGTCGCGCGTGCGCGGGCCGCTCAAGTCCGCGCTGGATATGTGCCTTGACATGAAAATCCCGTTTTCGGGTCTGCCCGGCATGTGCGGGCTGCCGCTGTGTATTCCCGGCCCGAACCTCAGGTATTTTCCGGACATACATCTCGTGGACCAGGATTCCCTCCAGGGTGTGATGCATAAGAATGCGGGTTGTTCGGGGTGTTCGCTGAATCGCTGGTGCTATGGGGTGCGCGTGCTGTATGTGAATAAGTATGGCGATGCGGAGCTTGAGCCGGTACGCATCAGTGGCCTGGAGCCCAGGCCTCGCGACATGCACAGCCGCATGGATTTCTTCAAATCATTTTTCACGCAATAAGAAGAATTGTACGTTGGAATGAGCAATTACCGGGGCGCAGTGCTGTGCGGAACGTTGTTTTGTATTTCGGCTTCCTGCGCAATCCACACCTGTTCGAATATGAAACGGCAAAGCTGTAAATCCTGGGGCGATGTGAAGCTGTGGTCACAAAAAACCAGGCGTTTCTCATTTGCGGCGCAGTAGGCGTCGGCCATAATACACAGCATGTTGAGCTCTTCAGGACAGTTCTGAGGGAGGTTGTCCCAGGGCCTGTGCCGCAGGTGGCCCCGTATTTCCTGCATCAGCCCGGTGAAGCGCGGGGTCTCGGGCAGGCATGGGATGAGGGGATATGGCTTGCCTGGTGTTTTGAAGGAATAAAAGATGGCAGACTGCCGCTCAATCATTCCCAGCAGGCAGTCATCCATAAGGGCCTGTTCCATGGTAAAACATGTAAGCACATTGTCGGTCCAGCCGCCGATGCTTCTGGCAATCAGGCTTGCCGCTTCAGGCCCCAGAGCGTTCGCGGCCTGTTCATCGAGCACAAAGCCGCCATGCGGCGCAAGCACGGACCAGCCCCAGAGGCATTCATCCCGTTTTTCCTTTGAATCAAATCGCCCGCATGCGGCCAGTATCTGGGACGCATACTTGGCGGAATCGCCGTCATACGGTACGTAATTGCCAAAGGAACGGCCGAATCTCCAGTAGCAGAACGCCTGGTTTTCATTCGCTGTCAATTCGTGCATGGCGTGCCTGAAAGACAGGTTTATCTGTGATATGTGCACGCCGGAGATGAGTATGGCGAAGAGCATAAGAGAGAGCACGGACTGAACGTTGCGGGATAGAGATTTATCGGGTGCGAGGTTGTCCGTGAGCCGGGAGAGCACGGTGGCCCCGGCAAGGAAGAGCAGAGGCATCAGGTATGTGAAGTAGGTGGTGAACGAGCCGCCCGAGAACGCGATAATGGCCGCAAAAACCGGGGCCGGCAGCAGGCAGATGATAAAATGCAGAAACCGCGTGTTTTCCGGAATGCTTTGTTTGCGGATTCGCAACCAGCCCGCCCAGGCCAGCGCAACCATCACGAGGTAAAGCGCGGCCACAGGACCCCTGTTGTCGAACTGAAAGAGAAACTGGTCCCAGTTGTTGCGCGCATACGCGCCCCAGTCATGCACGCCCAGGGATCTTCGGCTGAACACGCCGAACAGGTACATTGCGCTGTGCGCCCTGGTTTTCAGCAGGAAATACAGGAAGGGCGCAGAGCCAAGTAGAAACAGGCACGCCCCTTTGACGAGCATGCCTGCGCCAGGCCGCGGCCGGCGCCCGTGCGCGGGCCGGTAGAGCACATATACGAGTACGCACAAGCCCGCATACAGCATGCTGCCAAGATGCATGAAAAGGCTGAGCCCGGCCAGCAGCGCCAGCTGGTAGAAATAGCGCGGGTTCCTGGTCAGGTACGCGTTGTAGAATCGGTTCAGTATGAGCACGCCGCAAAACAGGCCAATGATGTGGTTGCCAACGCTGTCCATGGTCAGATAAATGAAAGTTCCGGACACGAAACAGTAGGAGATGATAAAAAACCACAGGCCGCTTTTGTATCCCGCCCGAATCAGCATGCTTAAGAACAGCAGGAGCGTGGCCAGGGAAATCACAAAAGGCACAAAATCCACGGACAGGCGGTTGAGCCCTAACACGCTCGATGATACCACTGTGAGCAGGCTTCCCACCAGGATAGAGTTTTCATAATATTCCGGGGTGTACTGCTCCAGGGGGAATGCAAATCCGTGCTTGAGAATCTCCCGCGCCACCGCCCCTGTGTGGCATTCCTCCATACCCACGGGATTGATAATATCGATATACATCACGAACGAACGGAAGAAATACACAAGGCACAGAACCAGGACCAGGAACGGCATGGAGCGTTCCCCTGACATCAGCCGGAACCCGGATCCGAAGGTCTTTTTCACGGTTTTCATGGAGAGGTTTGCCCGTTTTTGCTTTTTATCTGACACACTGTTTCAATGTGCATGCGGCATATGAGCGGCACCCTCATCGGGGCTCATTCCTGATATTATAATTTTTCTATAAGAGGCTTGGCCGAATTGGCTGAAATTCAAAACAAAATGGGCCAGGTCCCGGCGTCCGCTGATCTCATATACTGGATGGGAGCGGTCCGTGTTGATCGGACGCCAGGCTGTGCCGCTTTCAAGTTCCACGATAACTAAATCGGCATCCCCGGATACCTCATCCAACTCCATCTCAATTTGTAATTTATGCATATCCTGAGGAACGAAAAACAAGATATGTGTGATGGCTGTAATGGTTCTGCTTGCGCTGTAAACTCTGGTATCGGGAAATACGCCTCGAACGAAGTAATAGTCATTTTCTCCCGACGTTATTGTGAAATTCCCATGCGAATCGGGATAAATGGGTGCGTGCACGATTTCATAAAGGCGCACGCAAACCCCTTGAAAACATTTTATTTCAAGCAGCCGCCGCACGGAGAGTGCTTTTTTGATATCGGTTTCGTATGCCGGGGATAGGTCGGGCAGAACCCCTAAAAATCTGGTGTCGTTGTCGAAATACCAAATGCGATGGATGAAGTTGTTTTTCAGCACCTCCTCGTGGGATCCCATTGAAAATGGCCCCACATTGAGCATGATATTGTGGACAGCGTTTCCATCGGGCTTGAGCAATCGGCTCCACAGGTTGTAGTTTCCAGCGGTAAACTCCGCGAGACTGTCGCCAGTTTTTTCGGGGGATATCTTGAATGCGTTCCCTTGATTCCAGAGGTAACTGGTGTGGAATTCATTCATAAAATAGATGTTTCCGGGAATCACGCCGTCACATTCCGCTGCGTTTGAATAAACATATTCCATGGCCCTGTCCATGTCGGGGCTGCGCATGCGGTTCAAAAGGCCCGGGACATGGATTGCGTATACGAGCATCAGAAGCAGGCAGATTGCGGACCTGGAAATGTCCGCGCGCGACGAGAGCGCATAACCCAACCGGTCACACGCGAAGAACAGGGGATAGAGGAAAAAGAAACCCATCATCTGAAGGTGCCTGTACGACATGGGAAACCCGTGGAATTGTTTGTAATTCATGAGGGTTGTGGCAACGAGCAGGGCAGCGGATGCAAGGCCAAAGACAACAATCAGAAACCCCTGTCTGCCGCGCGCGCACAGCCCCGCGGACCCGGCTGTGAACAGCGCGCACGAAACCGCGGCTGTGGCCGGGTTCTCGGAAACGAATGATAGAAACAGGTTGGGGATGGCTTTGATGCAGAACAGAATATAACCTGCGGCGCCGCCATGAAACACATAATACACATGCATCCTGGCCGTTGATGGAACGGAGATACTTTCGATTTCATTTCTGAATGTCAGCACGTGCGTGAAATTAAAGAGGCCGGACCCCAGGGCCGCGATGAACACGGCGCCAAAAGCAAGTGCTGCATACGACCCATGTTTCAAGATGTGCTTTCTCTGCAGGGCAGCGGCGGCGAAATAGACCCCAAGCCCCACGGATGTCAGGATATGGAAAAATGGCAGGAGAAACACGCACGCCATCATGGCCGCGGCATGCCTTTTACGCCCGAACTCACAGAATGCCGTGTGGGAATACACCAGCAGAATGAACAGCAGAGCGATGATTGTGTACGGCGAGATCCGGAATGCGCTGTATACGGTCATGGGGGATACTAAAAAAGCGATAATGGCAAAAAGCGCGGATGCCGGTGGCATGTTTTTTTGCAGGATCTTGAATGCCGGCGGAACACATGCGATCAGCGCGGCCATGTTCAAAAGTATGTAGGCTTCGCGGGCTCCGCCGGCGAATTCCCTGAATAGCCAACTGATAATCAGGTATCCGGGCCTGTGGATATTTGATAAATAAACCTTGTTGGCGAGGAAACTGTTGAATCCATGAAACTCTCCCTCGTAAAAATATGAAAAATCCATGTATTCATAGGAAATGCTGTTTCTAAGCAGAAAAAGAAATACCGAAAAAAGGATCGCGAAAATCAAGGCGGCTGTTCCCTGGCGCGGCCAGGAGGCAGATTTCGTGGAATCGGGAACAGTTGGAAATTTTATGGCATAAAGAATGGCAACGGACGCGGCGAGCAGGCCCATGCAAATAAGGAACAGCAAGCTGCTTTGTTTGAGGAAAAGTTCTCCCCGTTCCGATGCGGAAAACAATTCGTACAAGTATGTCTGGTTGTCCAGAAAATAATGGACTTTGTCATACATGGCTTATGGCGCATCCCCATTCAACGGGCCGTTTCAACAAGCGCCCGTGTGGGCCACGCGCGCCATGTTTCATTGTGACGGGCCGTGCTTAAAATTTCAAATGCCCGGGCCGCGGTGTTGGACTTGGCCCCAGGCGCCCGGCCCGGGACGCCGTGATTGCACCGCGTTCACGGTTGGTCACTGGCTTTTCAGTACGGCGTACATCATGGCCCTTTCTGTGCAGGGCATTGTCGTATGCCTCAAAACTTCAAAAAGGTCCCGGGCTTCTTCTTCGAGTATGTCCGGGGTTATGGACCATTCGGGGAGTTGTTCATTCACGAAATACACGGGAAGGGCGGCTTCGCTGGAAAACCATGCGCATACAACAAGAAGGGCCCCGGGTTTCATGATTCTGTGAACGTTTTCAAAATACCGTCGCCTGTGGTGCGGGGGAATGGCGTGGAAGCATCCGTAATCTACCCCCGTGTCGAAAAATCCGGGAAAGTCCGTACCGCAACCGGGGTCCAGGATGTTTCCCTGGAAAAAGATTCCTCTATGTCTCCTTTGAGCCGCATCGATGGCATAGGGGGAAATGTCAACGCCATGGTAATTATGCTCCGCGAACAGGGCCGCGTGCCGCCCGGTGCCACATCCAATGTCCAGGACATTGAGCGCTGGGCCGGCGCTGCCGGTCTGTTCGAGTAATTCAATCAGGTGCGTGTCCGGTTCATCCCCCCAGGATTTGGGGGAATCAGGATTTTTGAACACCTGGTTCCAGTCGAGATACAAGGCATTTTCATGGGTGAAGTTATGATTCGGTAAAACCGGCGTAAACACGTATCTGTCGATGTCATATCCTTTTGGGCTGGCTGAAATGGCGCTGTTCACGTAATATTGCGCATTGCCTTTCATGTACAGGGGCTCGCCCGTATTGTGCACGGGAATGTTTTCTCCACGGCAGAAAATGCCGCACTCTGTGATGGTCCTGAATTTCCTGTTTCCAAGGGCCATATTTGCGAAATAGCATTTTCTTGTAACCGTGCACGGCACAAAAGGGTAATGCAGGGAAAACTTGATTCGGGGGTCGGGTGACAGGGACAGCCCCTGATAAACATTGTCCAGCTCCACGCGCGTGACCGCGTTGTCAATGAGCATTTTCTGGTAGCCGCTCTGGATATTGTGGATTGTGGCGTGAGGCAGGGTGTTTTTTGATGCGGTGAGTCTCGGGTCCTTTTTGGCATGGCACAGCAGCCGGCCGTGGACCGGGGCCATGTGCGCGGCGCGGATCGATTCCAGCACGCCCCAGTCATTGAAAACCACTTCGCTACCCGGGGGCAGCATGTGTATAAGGCGTGTGGCGTGCGCTAATGCCCTGTCCGTGCACGCCGGGGTTGTCAGCGCGAGCGGGATGTCCGCCGAGGCAGCGAAGTCCAGCATGTGCTGGAGCTGGCTGCGGGTCGGCATCAGGAACTCGCAGAATTCGTTGCCGAAATAAATGCGCTGGTAAGGGGAATTGAAAAAGAATTTGAGATCCGCGGGATCCGATATGTAAAAACAATGTTCCGGGTTTGTGGCCATTTTATTGTGGGCGGTCCTGATCAGGATGGGGTGGCATCGAGGGATGATTCCTGGAAGATCCGTATTTCACAACTCCCTGCGTAATGTCCGACGGGGTTTGTCCTCCGGTGATCTCATACCCGGGCTCGTAATCCACGTAAAAGTAGCATTTGGTTCTGCATTTGTCATTATATATTGTCTCATGTTCTTCGGCGCAGCGCACGGCGAACTCCCGGGCAGAGCCGCAGTCATGAAGCATGGTTATGGCTTTTCGCAGGAATAAAACATCCTTGAGTATCCAGTCGGCACCAAAGCCTCTGCGCGCGATCTTGAGGCACAGGTCGGGAAAATCTCTGAGTGCATACAGGGCGCAGGCGCCGCACGCGTCTACCACGTATCCCGAGCCGGGCGGGAAGTCGTTGTACAACAGGGCCTGTCGGCATATGTTCGGCGAGCTTTCGCCCGGGATGTGGGCAAACGAGCAGAGTCCCTCAAGGTTGGGGCCTTCTTCGTTCATCATGATTAACTCGTATTCCATGTTCTCCCCGGCGCTGAGAAGCCCGGCGATTTCACTGGTGGCGAGCTGCCGGGGCAGAATCAGCTTGTTGATCCCGAACCTGCTGTAAAATGCCGCGGCTCTTGAGTTCAGAACATGGGCCGTGGAGGACAGGGCCAGGAACAGGGATGGCGCCGTTTCCTTGAGTTTGATAAGCAGGTTAATGTCGGAAATGATAAATCCGTGCGCGCCGTGCTCGGCGAATTTGAGAATATCGCGCAAGAGCGCGTCCTGCCAGCTGGGCGGGTAATGCAGTTCATTGATTACGATGAAGGCTTTGCGCGCCTTGCTGTGGATCTGCTCAACTGCGGCCATGCCCGCATCCACGGAGCTGAAATTGACATGTGCGCCGAACCGCCTGTTGAGGCAGTCGCTGTGCCGGGTGAGGGTGTTGCGGTATCCCAGGTAAAATTCATCGGCGCCGGCCTGGATATAATCGTCGATGCGCTCAATGGTTATCGGGTTTAATGGGCACTGGATTTTCATGAGCCGGCTGTGTGCATCTCTTAGCGATGTGCATGGAATGTGCCCTGATCCAAATCCGGCGCACATCTGTTGGAATGCGGTTCCGGGCCATGGGCGTTCATCAAAAAATTAAGATTGAATAAATTATAAAGGCGGCCCGTTTTTTTGCAAACGCGCGGGCCGTGCTTGTTCGTTTTCCCCGGGTTGCGGATTCGTGCCGCAGGGCGCTTTCATATCCGGAAGAAAGAGCAGGTATCTGATAATGCTGATCAGGGATTTAATATGGCTTGGGGATTTTCGTTTTGAGAACAGCGACAGCATCCTCAAGGGGTGAAGGTAAAAGGCGAGATACGCGGCGCGCACAAGCATTTTCAATGGGAATGCGGCGTGTGCGCCCCGGGCGCCGGCTTCGAAGAACTGCGAGCCGGGCCGCGGGGAGAAAACATTGAACGAGGCATATCCCGGATTAAGGCGCAGGGCCAGGGCCACGGTTTTGAGATCGCCTGTGGCGCGGGCTGTGGGCAATCCCAGAATAAAGTGCGCGCCCGCGGCGATCCCCTTGGTTTTCATAAGCCTGAACGCCTCCTTGATCCGCACCGGGTCCGTGCTTTTTCCCGCATGGAGCCCGGTGCCGGCATCGGCTGTTTCCAGGCCGATCTGGAGCAGGCGGCACCCGGATTGGGCGTATAAGTCCAATCTTTCTTCATCTGTCAGATCCAGCCGTGTGTAGGCGTGCCATGTCATGTCCCCGCAATTGTCGATCAAAAACCGGCACAGGCGGCGCGTCCGGGTCATGTCGAGGCCGAATGTCATGTCCTTGAAGAATATGTGGCGCGCGCCCCGGGAATGCAGAAACCGGATTTCCTCTTCAACATTATCGATGTCCCTGAAGCTGAAGCCAATGGAATGCGCGCCGCTGTTGCAGAACGCGCAGGAAAAGGGGCAGCCGAATGACGTGAGAACCGTGGCAAAGCCCGCAGGGGCGTAAGGCATGTTGTAGGCTTTGCCCGCGAATGCGGAATGCAGGGGCAGGGGATACCGGAATTCCCGGGGCTTGAGATTGCGTCGCACGTGTACAGTCCCGCCGGTTCTGAATGCAGAGTCTGTGATCTTGTGCGTTTCATCAGACGCAAGCGCGGCGATATCGTCCGCAGTGAAGTTCAAGAGCGCGGCATGGATCCATGGGTGCGTTTCGAGGAAGAGGGCGGGACTGTGGAGCACGGCGTCTCCGGAAACAATGATTTTTGCCCGGGTGCTGGTTTGGAGTTCTTTGAGAAACGCCAGGTCCGAATCCAGGCTCAAAGAGCCGATGAGAGAAAACACGGCGGTGGGCCGGAATGCCCGTGCCGCATTGAGAGCCGCGTCCGGGTCCATGGCCAGGGCCACGGCATCGCACACGGATACCTCGTGGCGCGCGCCGAGAATTCCGCTTTGAACCAGCAGGTCAATGGGTTGCCAGAGGTAACCTGTTTTGGAGTATGTGCAACAATAATAATCCCTCAGGATTCTGTGCTTGCAAGGCGGGGTTAGAAGGAGAATGCGTTGTTTTTGATCCGTGGGATGGCTCATAGGGGATGAGTGCGCGTTTTGCGTGTTTCGCCTGTGGTTCCCCCCCGTGGATATTTCATGCTTCAGGCCAAGCATAACGCATCGTGTGCGGCGCCCTGTTTCGCACGCAGCGTAGGGATCTTCAGGGGCGCGGGTAAACCGGTTCGGGCCACGGCGCCTGCGCATTCTGCTATTTGAAAATCAATTCCACAACGCCTGATTTAAAGTCTGGATTTGCAGGCATGCCAGGCAGGGCTTTCTTATTGGCATTGCCGAAAGCATAGATGCTGTCTGTGAAGTAACTGAAGTCCTGGATGGGGATGCTGCCTTCGATGGACAGGCGCCCGACGGCGAATTCATTGTACATGAAATACACTTCATTGATTTTGTCGCCGGTTCCCCTGATGCAAGCTCTTCCGCCGGACGATGCGCTGGTCAGTTCGTTGTTGATGAAATTGATGAAGGTGCCGCATTCCTTGTCAGTAAGCCCGGACAGGAGGTAGAGGGAGTATACGCCTCTTGGAATACCCGGGATCGGGGATGCCGCGCCGGGAATCTGGATCTTCATGTCCAGATCCATTCTCCAGTAAAGATAAACATCATCCCTCGCGAAGAACAAAGCGTTGATGGTGTCCCCTGAACTGTCTGCATTGGATTGTCGATAGTAACAGGGTTGTATGTTTGTCCAGTCGTTGAGGTGCCCGTCAGTGACGATGGCTGCTTTCCCAATGTTGCATTTGGGCATTTCCCGGGCGGTGATGCCCCAATTTCCGCCAATGAGTTCGAGCATGTTGCGCGCAACCCATGCTTCATCAACATTTAAATCCGGATCCTGCCGGGATGTCATTTGTAAGAGTTCCGTGGTTGTGACCACGGCCTTGTTCTGTGTGACCTCAGTATTCAGCAAAAAGGATTCCAGGCGGATGTCTTTAAAATTGCTGTGAATTGTGTCGATACTCTGGATAAGCTTTCCGGTGTCTTTAATAATCTCCTCGCCTATGTATATGCTGGCATTGGGTGCGAGGCTTTTGGTCAATAGATCTTTGTTGTTTGTTGTGAACCCCTGCAAAAAACTGTTTACCGTATTTGTGAGGGTTTCAACCTGATCCCGGTTGTCGCCCTGCATGCTGTAGATGGACGTGAGTGTGCCCAGCATTATGTTGAGATCCGGCTGGTCCAGAAGAGAGGAGATAATTCCAGACGTGTCAGTGGCGTTTGAAAAATCCATGGAAGCGGACATGGCGAGTAATTTATCGTAAATGATTTTCATTTCCGCCGCAGTGTAATAATCCGGGGAAACGCCCGAGGCCAGGATCTTCCATGCGATGATTTCCGTGATGGGATCAATGTCGGTTTTTCCGCCATTGTACAGGGCGCGGAGCGGGGCGCCGGATGTTTCTGACTGCACCAGCGCGACATCACTATCCCGGTTCGCTGGGATTTTGAGCGAAAAGGATCCGGTGGCGTCTGTTTTCGCTTCAGCAATTACATCGCCTTTAAGGGACAGGGCTTTGACAGTGGCGCCTGCGCCCGGGCCCAGGGCCTGGACTCCCCTGGCCGCAGATCCGATTGCCGGAGGAACCGCCAGGACTTTTCCGGCAATGTCCGCCCCCATTATGGGCTCTGTGGCCAAGGCCATGAAAAAAGCCAGACACAGGAGTGCTTTCTTTGCTAAATCCATCTCCCAATCCTCCATAAAGCCATGTGAGCTTTAATCGTTTGCCCCTGTTGTACAATCCTAGCCATATAAAATATTCTATCACACATCTTAGTTATATCCTAATGAATATCAGTGGAAAAGAGGCTCATTCCCGGAGCGTGCAGAGGGGCGGTCCATGTCCGGGCAATCCAGAGCCCCATTTGCGCGGGTTGCTGTTATAATGACAAAAAGAGCAAAGGCCAGATGCATGGTGCCGCAGCGGCGGGAGTGGCGTGTGACGCAGAGCCCAAACACAGAAAAAGCCTTGAGAATTCTTGTGGTGAATCCGCCGCTTGAGATAGAGAGCGACTTTATTGATTATCCGTATTATGTGAATCTGGGCGCGCTGCACGTGGGCGCGGTGCTGCGGGCCCAGGGCTGGGATGTGGATATTGCCGATGCTTTTGCGCAAAGGGACAGCGGAGTGTGCGCGGGATCATGCGGGCGGATTGTCATGGGCTGTACGTCCCCGGCGTTGCTGGAACCGATTGCGGACAAGTGTTATGACGCGGTTGTGCTGTGTCTCAGCGTGTTCCACAGGCCCTTTCAGCATCATGCGTTCACCGCGAAATTCGTGGAGCAAGCGCGCGCCGCGTTCCCCGGGGCTTTGCTGGTGGCCGCAGATGCGTATTTCGGCGGCATGCACTACGTGGATTACGAACCGGCCTCGTTTTTTACGCATTACCCGCAGTGCGACGCGCTGGTGCGCTACGAAGCCGAGCTTGCCCTGGCAGATTTCATCCGCACGGCGCAGAAGCACGCCCATGTTGCGGTGGATGGCAGGGGAACCGGCATGCGCCTGGACGATCTGCCGTTTCCGGCGTGGGATTTGATTGACGCGGAAACCTATCTGGCGTTTCTGGACCGGGTTTTCAAGGCCACAGGCCGCGCAAGGGATTTTCTGCCTGCCGGCAGATGCCTGCCCCTGGTCACATCGCGGGGCTGCATTTACAAATGTTCGTTCTGTTCTCCGCCCGTGTCGCGGGATATCTCTCCGTATCGTAGTTACAGCAGAGAATACATGAGCCGCTATCTTCGCGAACTCAAGGCCGCGTACAGGCTCGACGGCGTTGCGGTTCTGGATGGTATTGCCAATGCGCATCCAGAGCGGTTTGCGAAGCTGCTTGATGACCTGGAGCGCCAGGGGCTTTCGGTGAGTTTTGTAAACGGCCTGCGCGCGGACAGACTGACCCGGGAGCATATCGTCAGACTGGCCGGCCTCACCCCGGGCGTGGCCGTGAGCGCGGAGAGCGCCTGCGCCCGTGTGCGCAATGAGATTCTGGACAAGAAACTCGATCTCAAGGCCGTGGAACAGGTGGCCGCATGGTGCCGCGAGCAGAATGTGCCGTCACAGATCCATTACATGGTGGGCGCGCCAGGAGAAACCGTAGAGGAAGTGAACGTGACCCTGGCTCATGCCGCGGCCATGGCGCGGGAGCATGGGGCGACGCCGCTCATGCAGTTCTGCGTGCCCATTCCGGGTGCGCCCCTGTGGGAGCAGTGCAGGCGGCTTGGGATTGCATTGCCGGATTTTTCGGGCGCCTATTACGACTTTTTTCACACGAATCCGTGCGTGGATACGCCCGCACTGCCTGCGTCCGAAGTGCGCGCGCTTAAAGCGCGGCTGGACATGAGGCTTCGCGAAAACAACCCGGACAAGCTGATCATCAACCTGACATACCGGTGCAACAACAAGTGCGCCATGTGCGCGGTGGGGGGCCGGCCCAAAGAAGATATGGACAGGCGGGACGTGCTGAATCTGCTCAAGGATTACCGGTTGCGCGGAGTGCTCATGGTGGACTTTGACGGCGGAGAACCCACGCTGCATCCGGACCTGCTGGAACTTATCGGCACAGCCCGGCGCATGGGATATCAGCGCGTGGCCGTGACCACGAACGGCAGGAAAATGGCGGACCGCGGGTTCGCATCGCGGTTGTTGCTCAGCGGCATCACGGACCTGCTCATCAGCCTGTACGGCGCCGATGCGCACACGCACGAAAAGGCCACGTGCGCCACAGGGAGTTTCCAGCAGACCGTGCAGGGCATCCGCCATGCGCTGGAACTCAAGCCGGAGCGCATCACGTTCGGCATTAATACGGTTGTCACCGCCACGAATTACACGCGGCTGCACGCGCTCACGGGCTTTGTGGCTGAACTGGGCGTGGATCGCATCACCGTGCAATATCCCACACCGTTTGGCCGGGCTGTTCAGGAACATGTTCCACCCTTTGAGGAAACAAGCCGTATCCTGGCCGGGGTTACAGAGGAATTCCAGGGCCGTGTGGCCGTGCAGGTTATCAATCTGCCGCCCTGCAAACTGCCCGGGGGCGAGGCGCAGGCTCTTGCCGATGCCGGCAAGTTCGGGCGCGTCATGGCGTTTGTAAATGAGGCGCCTCAAAACCTGGGCGTGTTTCTGTCCCAAAACCGCAGGCACACAAAAATCTGCGCCGCGTGCCCTTATCTGATTTTGTGCGAAGGCGAATACGTATTCGAAGACTGTTGAACCCGTGTGATTCCCACGTTGAGACATAAGTCCAATGCATGGCCGCATGCGCCGGAAGTGTTTCCCGGCATGTTTGCAATTGTGATGTAATTAATTTGAATTTCCCGGTTTGCTGCACGTGATAATGTAAAAGTCGTAGCTTTTTTTCCTGAAATTTTTCGTGGACAAAATATCAAAGCCGTGTATCTGAGCCAGGGTTTGTTCCAGGGTGCGGTGGAAGGCGCCGATTTCCAGGCGGGTAATGATGCGGTGCGCCAGGGTTGTGGCGGCGCTTCCGGGCCACGGGTCGAGAATCACCATGCGGCCGCCCGGGCGCAGCACGCGCAGGGTCTCGGCCACAGCGCGCCGCAGGTCCCTGTTATTGAGATGATGGCCGAGTTTGCACAGGATTGCGCCACCCAGGGAGTTGTCCCGATACGGCAGCGCCGCAGTGTGTCCGCAGACCAGGGATTCATAGCCCCTGCTCCGTGCGTAATGCATCAGGCTGGTGTCCAGGTCCAGCCCGGTGATGCACAACCCCAGGCGGTTCGGGGCGATTTCTCCGCTGCCGCAGCCTATGTCCAGCACAGGTTCGCCCACGCCTTGCAGGGCGTTCGCCAGCATTTTGATTTCGACTTCATAGTCCCCCTCGATCCAGTTTCGGCCCGCGATGTACCACTGGGGCGGCAGGTTGTGCGCAATCGTTTTGACGAGGTTTTTCACGCGGTTAGGCGCCTGCCTTTGGGGGGCTGTTGCGTTTGCGACGGCGGTTGCTGATCCACTCGTATGCGCGGATTTCAGGCGTCATTTGAAAAAGGCCGTGCTTTAGCCGGAATCGGGCGATGGGATGGTAGGCCAGGGACAGAATGCGCAAACCCGGGTCGTTCAGGTATTCGAGATACTTCCGGTCATTGAAAAGAGTGATGAAGTACAGGGCCTGGTAAAAATCGCGTCCCAGGCCGAGATTGTCCTTACCGTAACCGCGCTCATAGGAAATCCGGCCCCAGTCTTCGAGGCGGCCGGGACGCGAAAAACCATTTTGCTCGGCGTTATTGGAAATGGTTGTTCCGGGGAAAGGCACGAACTGGTAAACCGGAGAATTGCGGAACATGGGGTTGGCGTCGCACAGATCGGAAATAAGGCGGATGGTTTTTTTTACATCCTGGGCTGTTTCCCCCGGGAAGTTTGTGATGAAGCTGCAATAGATAATGAACGGATATTTGTTGAGGCGGCGAATGATATCGAGCACCTCGCGGCTGGCGGGTTTTTTGTGGAGCATGGTTCGGATTTTGTCGGAACCGGATTCTATGCCGATGGTGACGCGTTTGAGGCCCGTGTCCACGAGGTGCTGCAATGTGTCATGGCCCAGGGCGCCCAGGGTCTGGAGATCGATGCCCTGGATCTGCCATTTCAAACCAAGGGATGCGGCGCCGTCTGCGATGTCCAGGGCGCGGTTCACGTCCATAAAGAAATTGTCATCAACAAAATACACGGCCGAAGCGCCGATGATATTTTTAATATGTTTGAGGCGTTCAATCACGCGTTGCGCGCTTTGCGCGCGCCAGGGGCCGGCGCGGCTCACGCTGTTGTAGCAGTGCGTGCAGCCCCGGTTGCAGCCCCGCGATGTTTCCATGGGCAGATACCCGTCAATTCCATCATAGGTCTGGAAATAATCGCGCACATTCACCAGGTGATACGGGATTTCGGGCGCACTGTCCAAATCCAGGGCGGGTGCTCGCTTGGCATTGTGCAACGGGTCGCTGCTGGATTTAGAAAAGATGCCGTGATCCTGTGCGGGCTGTTCGCCGCGGGCCAGGGCGCCGGCCAGTTCCACGAGCGCGTTTTCTCCGGGGCCCACAATGACATAATCCACCAGGGGGTTCTGGAGCGTGGTGTCCGGAACCATGGTGGCGTGCGGGCCGCCGAGCACCACGGGCGCGGCGCTGTTCTTTTTGATGAATTTCATGACTTCCACGGACGATTCCACGCTCGGACCGGTCATGATGGTAAGTCCAACGAGGCAGGGATTGAGGCTCAAGCCCGCGCGCACCTCCGCCCGCCAGTCGCGCGCGGCCCGCACATCTATGATGCGCACCTCGAAATCGTCAACCAACAGGGACGCGGCGTGCAAAAGGTTCAGGGGCAGGCTGGGTGCGGAACGGTAACTGTCCCAAAAGCCTGTGTATGGGTGGATCAGAAGAACAGCCGGTTTTTTTGTGGTTGCCATAATCGTGTCATGAATGGTGTGCGGAATTATTATGCTTTGCACGCGCATCCAGTATTATCTCCAATTAAAAAAATAACATTATTGTGCCTTGAAATACAACACTTTGGCAGGGAATGCCGTGCGATGCGCATGGGGTTTTATTCCAAGTGCGTCTGCTTTTCAGCGATTCGCCGGCTGGGTTTTGCCTGTTCGGGGTGAACGTGATTTCTCGTCGGTGAACCCGTCGAAACTTTTGAGAAGAGTCTCAAGGCCCGTTTTCTAAAAGGGATCTCCGCGTCTCCGCAGATATTTTATCCGGGATTCCAGGCTTTGATTTCCTGATGCCCGAAAAGCTCCAGGTATTCGCGGCGCGGGCCCGCGCATACACCGCGGAACACGCATTTCTCACATTCAGGCACTTGCGCGCCGGCTTCAAACGCGGATTCCTCGGCCATAAAGTTATTCCCGCCCGGAGTGACAATCATCAATTTGATATCCTTGATATTGAAATAGAGATCATCGCGGCCCTGGAGAAAGCAGGGCGGGATGTGGGATGTTATGACGGATGCTCCGGCTGCGGATGCCGCATCCGCGGCAGCGAGCGCGGCCGGGCCCGCATGTTTGAGCCGGGGCACGTATTCTTTCATGCCTCCGCCTGCGCCGAACACACAGAACAGCCACAGGCTGATGCGGGCGACCCCCATGCGCGCGAGCTTGCCAACAATTTCTTCCAGGTGGGGCACTGTGAGAACGGTCAGCAGAAGGTCCACATGCACGCACGCTCCGTAGTGTACGAGGTGCTTGATTCCCATCTCCGTCATTTCAAAGGCATTGGGCCGCCCGGCGAACTGGTCGTGTGTTTCGGGATCGTGACCCCAGAGAGATATTGTGAACAGGTTGATTCCGGACTGGATACTGGTTTGCGCATATTCCGGGTAGCAGAAGCGCATGCCGTTTGATTTAACTTCGATTGTTTTGTAGCCGAGCTTGCGCGCCGCGTCCACGGCGGTTGGCAGACCCTGGTAGATCGTGGGCTCGCCGCCTCCGAAAGCAACCGCTTCAACGCCCCGCGCGTGGTGCTCCATGAGCAGGGACGCAACCTGCCGGGGATCGAATTGATCCTGCGAGGAATCCCCGGCCGAGCAGAACACGCAGCCGCAATTGCAGCGATGCCAGAGAATCACCTCGATTTTTTCAACGTTGCTCATGCTGTGTCCCGATAATTCCAGTTTTCATTATTATAGCTTTGATTTGAACTGTTCCTGAAGCATGTATCATTGCGGGAAGGTGCATAGTTCTGTGCGTGGCCCGGCCTGTTCAAAACCCAAGGCCCTGGCGAAATTGATGTGCAGGCCCGGGCAGTTTTGAAACTCCGCGCAGGTGCGGCACCTGAGGCTGTGGCTGTAATACTCCCGGGAAATGAAATGGTTGACGATGTCACCGAGGTCCCAGTCCGGTTGCTTGACTGCAACACAGAGCGGCAGGGCGCGGAGCCGGCTGTATGGAGCGTTGCTCAGGCAGGGGGCCGTGTCATACACGCCAGCGGGCGGCATGCCGTGTGCGTGTGAAAACTGCTTGAAAAAAGATTGGGGTGAAATGGCACTGGCGCGGCAGGATGCGCGATCCGGGTAATTGGCGGTTATGAAGCTCACGGGCGCGCCGTGCGCATCGGGGACGCCGTGGCTCACAAGCAGGGGCGCGGTGTGCTTGTTAACAGCAATGGCCGCATGCATGCCGGGCGCATGCGGAAATTCATCGGCAGCCGGAATCCTGTGGAATACCACAGTGAACGGAATTTGGTGTTTTGCTATAAAAGCCTGTACCGCGGGATGTGCGGCTGTTTGCGCGGAATCCGCGGCCAGGGTGCGAACGCGGGCCGGGTCAACATATTCGAGAAGAGGGATTGATTCCGCGGTAAGCAGAAAAGCGCCCGGTTCAGCGTCTGAATGCGCGGCGCGCAGGCGTTCGAGCATGGCGCAGAAATCCGTCATGTGGCAGTGCGCGCACCGCGCACCGTGGCAGGGCGGCTCTTTTCCGGCGCTCAGAAAACTCAGAAACATTTCCTGGCGGGCAAACACTTCATCGTGTAGTTTTTTTGGAGACGGAATGTACCCTTCAAAACCTTCGAGCAGGGCGGGTGGCACCCGGTTGGTCCAGAAGGTGAGCCCGTGTGATGCGCCCATGGCCAGGGTTTTGTGCAGCTCGGGCATGATTTGTTCGGGCTCAACGAGCAGTTGATCGCGGTTGCGCCAGGCCGCGCCAAAGGGCACGGGATACAAAAGGTCGAATTCCGTGACTCCGAGTTGGTGGTAGAACGCCACGATTTCGCTGAGGGTATTGCAGTTCAGGGCATTGATAACAATGTCCACGCTCACAACAAGGCCCCGGGTGTTGAGTGCGTTCTTCAATCCGGCTATGGTTTGTTTGAAACTGCCTTTTACGCCTGTGAGTCGCTCGAAAACCGCGGAGGTGTGCCCGTGTATGGAAAACGTAACTTCTTTTAACCCGGCCGCGACCGCGCTCTCAAGAAAATTCCCGTAGCAGAACATACGGCCGTTAGTGATGGTCTGCACCCAGGTGTATCCCATGGCCGAGGATTCGCGCACAATGTCCACAAAATCAGGATGTATGGTGGGTTCGCCGCCTGATATAACCACGCGCCGCGCGCACCGGCCGATTCCCAGTTGCAGGTCTTCGTGAATAAGGTCCCTGCCCACGATAGCTCCGTCCAGGCTGTCGTGATCGAGGCAGAACATGCAGCGGTTATTGCACGCACGCGTAATGCGCACCCAGTGGCGTTTTTCCGAAGAGCTGTGTTCCAGATTCTTTGGCATCAAACCAATTATAGCGGATTGTATGCAGATCTCAATTCCGGGTTGCGGTAAGCATGGCATACGCGGGACCCCGCCGCACAGACAGCGTGTATCCGGGGCCGTTCCGGTCCTGCTTTTGTTGCGAATAGTAATGGGCGTTACTCTTCTGTGAACATGCCGTGATCCATGTAGTAGTTATAGTAGTCTTCGCAGTATGCGGCGTGTCCTTTTTCCCAGTCCGCAAGCAGTTCATACAGTTCCTTCTCAAGAGGGTCCTGGGCTTTGGAGGCCAGATTCTGGTACATGGCCCGGCCTTTGTTTTCCATGTCAACAGCGTGTTTCATGGCCTGCATTTCATCGGTTGATGCTTTGACGTTGGTGTCAATTTCCAGGCGGGCTTTGGCGAAAATTTGCTCAAAATCCTGGTCCATGGAAATGGTGATTTTTTCGGGCCAGTTGTCATTGGCCTTGAGGTATTCATAGAGATTCAGCAGGTAGTTGAGGTGATTCTGCTCCTCGTCGACCAGCATGTTGAACAGAGCTTTGGTTTGGGGATCCTTGGTTTTTTCTGCGGCTTCCGCATAATACTGTTTTCCGTTTTTTTCAAATTCCAGGGCTTGCTGAAGGGCAACAAGACTGGCGCCTGTAGTCATGGGAAAGTTCCTCCTTAATGCTTGATTGCATAAATGGACCGCCATGATTAGATGGCCCCGCATGGCTGTGAAAAGATTTCCGGTGCGCACCGCGCACCGGAACCGGAGTTGCTTCAGACTTTCTCGAAATCATCCTTGGATGCGCCGCACACCGGGCAGACCCAGTCATCCGGCAGATCGTCAAAAGATGTTCCTGCGGCAATGCCGCTGTCCGGGTCGCCCTTGGCGGGGTCGTAGATGTAACCGCAGGCCTGGCATTCAAACTTGTCCATTGTTGTGCTTTCCTCCATGGTAGTCGCTGTTTGCTTATCCGGCATTCCCGCGCGGGGGAATGGGTATGGCTTGTTTGCAGAACCCCGGCTGCGTGCGCCGGGTTCCGAATTAATGAAAATTGTTCAGAGCGTCAGAGACATGCCTTCGCGGGCTGAAGTGCAGCGCGTGCGGCCTCCCAATTTCTTGAGCAGAATTTGCGTTTTGGCCAGCATGTCGTCCACTTTGCGGTCATCGTGTTCGGGGTCGTGGTGGAACAACACGAGTTTCTTCACGCCTGCCTGTGTGGCGAGATGGGCGCATTGCTCATAGGTGGAATGCCCCCAGCCTTTTGTCAGCGTTTTATATTCGTGGGGCGTGTATTGGGCGTCGTGCACCAGAATATCCACGCCTCTGCAAAATTCAATGAATTGTTCCATGGGGAAGGCGTCTGCGGAGTCGAGCCCCAATTCATTGTCTGTCATATAAATAAATGACTTTTTCTTTTCGATGATTTTGTAGGCGATGGAACCGCCCGGATGGTTGTTGCCGCAGGAAAACACGCTTGCTTTGCCGAATGTAAGGTGCTCCCCGTTTTCGCATATCCCGCAATGGTTCACATATTCGCGCCGCGCGGGCAGGCCGTCGAATTCCACGGGAAAGTATACGTCGCCCATCTGGCGCGACAGGTAGTCGGATACCGAGCGCCCGGGAATCTTGGGGCACCCGTATATTGTGATGATGTTCTTGTTCATGTAAGCCGGTGCGAAGAAAGGGAATCCGTGCACGTGGTCCATGTGGCCATGGCTCAGCAGCAGGTTGATGTGCAGGGGTTTCTTTTCTTTCATGAGCTTTACGCCCAGGGGGCGAATGCCCGTGCCTGCGTCAAATATGAGCAGGGTCCCGTCGTCGAGTCGCATGTCCATGCACGAACTGTTGCCGCCGTACTTGATGTACTGTTTGCCGGGTGTGGGAATGGAACCCCGCACGCCCCAGAATGTGGCTTTCATAGTGCCGTCCTTTCCGGATTCCGGCGATGTGTCAGGCGGCGCCGCCTGTTGCCGGGGGCGTGAACACTCTCTGCTGCAGCAGCCTGTCCAGCATGAGCAGTCCGTTGCCCTTGTCGCCTACGAGTTTGAGTTGCTGCACAACATTGTCTGCGCTGGCTTCTTCTTCCACCTGTTCGGTTACGAACCAGTTGAGAAATACCTCGGTGGCCGGGTCCTTATGTTCGCGCGCCAGAGCCACCAGATCGTGGATCATCCGGGTGACCTTCAGTTCATGGCGGTATGCCTGTTCAAAAATATCCAGCGGGGATTTGAACTCCGAAGGCGGCTGGTCCAGGGCCTTGAGTTCCACACGGTTGCCGTGGTCCAGCACGTAATCGTACATCTTCATGGCGTGCAGATCTTCTTCTTTGGCCTGGATACGCATCCAGTTGGCCATGCCTTTGAAATCGTGCGCACTGAGCCACGAGGACATGGACAGATATAAATAACTCGAATACAGTTCGTTTTTGATTTGTTCGTTAACAGCTTTTTCAATGGGCTTGCACAACATTGTTGTATTCCTCCCGTGCCTGATGGTTTCTATCAGTCAATGATAGCATATCATTATCCTGCATTGTGTGAAAACCCGCGCACATTAAAAAATGTTTCAGAACCCGTTGCATTTGGCGTAGCGTGCGCAGCGCGATTTTGCGCACAGGTTGAGTTCCGGCCCGTTTCAGCCGATACTTTTAACCGGAATTATTTGAAAAGGAGCCGAGCGCATGTCCACAAAAGATTTCGCCCAATCCACGGGGCGCCACAAATATTGGGAACTGGTGGAAAAAGAACTCAAACTGCTGCAGGACCCCTGCGGCATGCTCAAAAAGGAGTTGCACCGGCCTGTGGACTGCGCCGTGTGCCGCGTGGATGACACCGAGCAGGTGTTCACCAAGGAAGGGTTTACATTCGTGCGCTGCAAGAAGTGCGGGCTTGTATACGTGAATCCCCAGTGCGCCACGGAAAAGCTCATCGAATCCTATGAAATGAACGCGTCCCTGGATTACTGGGTTGATGTGCTGCTGAGCCAGGGCGAGCAGGAATATGATGTTAATAAATTCACCAAAGCGTGCGAAGAACTTGAAGAACTCACCACCGGGCGCCGCGTGCTGGATGTGGGCTGCTCCATCGCCCTGTTTCTGAAAATCGCCAAAGAGCGCGGCTGGGACACCGTGGGCCTGGAACTGAACCGAAAGGCTGTAAAGCACGCCATAGACGTGTATGGCCTGGATGTGCGCCCGCAGCTTCTGCACGAAACGGATTTTGAGCCGGAATCATTCGATGTGGTCACCCTGTGGGAAGTGCTTGAGCACGTGTCCGACCCGCGCGACGTGCTGCAGCAGTGCGCGCAGGTCACGAAACCCGGCGGCGTGCTCGCCATCCTGGTGCCCAACCGGGACGCGCTGTCCGCGCGCATCATGCGCAGCCACTGTTCGTGCTTCGGCGGCCGCAACCACTTGTGGTACTTCGATATCCGCACCCTGTCGGACCTGCTTGAACAGGTGGGTTTTGAAGTGGTGCGCGCCGAAACGCACCTGCACCAGGTGCAGGAAATTCTCACGTATCTCAATTACAAAAACCCTTATTACGAAGAGCGCGGCGGGGACGACCTGGACCTGCCCGATGAGCTGAAGAGCAAACTCGAGGATTTTATCATGGACAACCTCCTGGGCTACAAGCTGCTCGTGTATGCCAGGAAAGTGTAAACAGCAGTACCTGTCAAGCATTACGAAACCGCATCCTTCAGCCTTTACGGGGTGCGGTTTTTTATTTGCAGAGGAAATGCTAAAATCACGGTTATGAGACAGATGATAAACCGGATGATTTTTTTGATGGTGATCTTTGTGTTTGCGGCTGTTTGCCGCGTTGCCTCCGCAGCGCCGTTCACCGTGTCCGGGTGGCAGATTCATAAAAATGATGAAGCGCATATCAACCGCATGATAGACCTGGCCGCGAAGCACGGCGTGAACCACATGCAGTTATCGCATGACATCATCATGTACATCGAGGACATAACCAAAGACCCGGCCCGCGCGGCTGTTATCAACCGCGCGGCCCAGCGCGCCAGGCAAAAGGGCATCGGAATATTCGTGTGGTCGCATGAATTCAACACCGATGACATGCTCGTGTGCCTGGACCCGGACAGCAAGCAGGGCAGGGCGTTCTGGAAAAAACGCCAGGACGCGTACCGCAAGGCATTGGCGCAGACCCCTGACATCGCCGGAATTATCCTGTCTTTTGGCAGTTCTCACCCCGATCCATGGTCTTTGATGTGCTCGTGCTCATGGTGCGCCAAACATGATAACGCGGATCGCGTGTCCCTGATTCTCAACAAAATCGGGGATGTGGTTATCGATGAATTCGGCATGACGCTTTATGCGCGCACATTTATCCACACGCCCGAGGAACTCGATTGGATGGGCCAGGCCCTGCGCAACACGCCGCCGCGCCCGGGCCTTGCCGTGATGACCAAATGCGTGCCCCAGGACTGGGAGCCGTTTTACCCGCACAATCCGCTCATCGGCAACGTGGGCGGGCATCCGCAGATTATCGAAATGGACCTGGCCGGAGAATACTGGGGCCGCAGCAAACTGCTCGTGGATTTAACGGATTATCTGCAATACCGCATGCGCCACGCCCGCGATAAAGGCGCGGCAGGGTTCGTGGTGCGCACCGAGCGCGGCGCAGACTCTCTGCTGGGCGCGCCCAATGAAATCAACCTGTTCGCCTATGAAAAGCTGTTTGATAATCCGGACGCGGATGCGGATGAAATCCGGCTCGAATTCATTAAATCCCACTATGGGCTTGATCCGGAATCCCAGGATGCCAAAGCATTGCTTGAAATCCATAAACTCAGTTTTGACGTAACCATGAAGATGTACTATGTGCTGGGATTCTGGGCGCTTGAAAAGGGCAGCGACCTTACGGAATCGGCCACATTTCCTGCGCTGCTGCGCGGCCGCAGTATTGCCTTATATGATCCATCTTTTGAGCAGCGCTACCAGAAGCTCGACAATATCGATGAAGATACTTTTCTGAAAATCATGTTTGAGAAGCAGGAAGCAGCCATGCAGTCCAGCGCCAATCTGGACGCTCTGGAGGCTATTGGCTCTTTGAAAACGGAACACGCCAGGGCGCTGCGCACCGTGCTTGAGAATCACGAGCGCGCAACCCGCGTTTGGCTTGTTGCCAACGGCGCGCTCTGGTCCGCATATATGTATAAAAAGACGGGGCAGGATAAACACCGGGAATGGGCATTGGATTTTGCCGATTATCTTGATCGGTACGCGGAACAACTGCCCGCGGCCCAATATCCCGGCGGACCGGCTCAGATTGCCGCTTTTTTAAGCAATTTCCACAAAGAGCTGCCAGGCGCGCCCGCAACACCTGATATGGACTGGCCTCCGTGGCACAAATTTTACGATCCGGTTTTTATTCATGAATAATCTTAATATAATTTAGTGTTTAAGCGGGCCGGGATCATGGCAATGTATTGCCGTAATTGAAAAGTGGCCCATTTCGAATACAAAAGGTTGGTTTTGCATGAAAGCTGTCATTGCACTCGCAGATGGAACCATATATGAAGGCCGCGGTTTCGGCGCCACAGGCGCCACGGGCGGCGAACTGGTGTTCAACACCAGCATGAGCGGTTATCAGGAGATTCTCACGGATCCGTCCTATAAGGGGCAGATCGTGACCATGACGTATCCTCTCATCGGCAACTACGGGGTGAATCCCGAGGATGTGGAATCCTCGGGCCCGCAGGTGCAGGGATTTGTGGTGCGCGAAAACAGCGCCATCCGCAGCAACTGGCGCGCCACGCAGTCCCTGGATAATTATCTCAAGGACCACGGCATCGTGGGCGTGGATATGGTGGATACCCGCGCCATCACCAAGCATATCCGCGACCACGGCGCGCAGAACGCCGTGATTTCCACCACGCGCAAAAGCCACGACACCCTCGTGGCCATGGCCCGGGAGTGGCCGGACATGTCCGGGCTCGACCTGGTGCGCGGCGTAACCGTGGACAAACCCACCCTGTGGAGCCGCAAGGGCAAGTACCGCGTGGCCGTGCTGGACTGCGGAGTCAAGTACAACATTCTGCGCGAACTGGAAAAGCGCGAGGCAAAACTCAAGCTGTTTCCCGCAGACTGCGATCTCAAGGATATTCTCAAATTCAAGCCGCACGGGGTCATGCTCTCCAATGGCCCCGGTGACCCGGACGCCGTGCCCTACGCCGTGGCCACGGTGCGCGAACTCGTGGAGCGCCAGCCCATGTTCGGCATCTGTTTTGGACACCAGATTCTGGGCCTGGCCATGGGCGGCAACACATTTAAGCTCAAATTCGGACACCGCGGCGCCAACCACCCGGTCAAGGACATGCGCACCGGCAAGGTGCACATCACCGTGCAGAACCACGGGTTCTGCGTGGACCTGGATTCCCTGGACAATGCCGCGGATATCGAAGTGACACATCTGAATCTGAATGACAACACGGTCGAGGGTATCAAGCACAAGAAGCTGCCCATTTTCTCGGTGCAGTTCCACCCCGAAGCATCGCCGGGCCCGCATGATACGCTCTATATGTTCGATGAATTCATGGCCTCGGTGGCCGAGTTCGCGCAGAAAAATCCATAATTCAACCAAAGGCTGAAACCAGGAATGCCCAAACGCACCGACATTAAAAGAATCCTCGTGATCGGGTCCGGCCCCATTGTAATCGGCCAGGCCTGTGAATTCGATTATTCCGGCACCCAGGCGTGCCGCGTGCTCAAGTCCGAGGGCTACGAGGTTGTGCTCATCAACAGCAACCCGGCCACGATCATGACCGACCCCATCATGGCCGACCGCACCTACATCGAACCCATCACCCCGGAAGTTGTCGCCGAAGTCATTCGAAAAGAACGCCCGGACGCGCTCCTGCCCACCCTGGGCGGACAGACCGCGCTTAACTGCGCCGTGGATGTGGCGGATATGGGCGTCCCCGAAAAATACGGGGTCGAGTACATCGGCGCGAGCGTACACTCCATCAAAAAGGCAGAAGACCGCGAGCTGTTCAAGCAGGCCATGACCAGCATCGGCCTCACCCTGCCCGAATCCCGCCAGGTCAATAACATGAAGGACGCCATGGCCGCGGCCGAGATTATCGGGTTTCCGCTCATTATCCGCCCCTGCTTCACCCTGGGCGGCACCGGCGGGGGCGTGGCCTACAACATCGAGGAATACGAAGCTCAGGTGGAAAAGGGCATGGACGCCAGCCCGTATCACGAGGTGCTCGTGGAGCAGTCCGTGCTCGGGTGGAAAGAATACGAACTCGAAGTCATGCGTGACCGCAAGGACAACGTGGTCATTATCTGCTCCATTGAAAACCTGGACCCCATGGGCGTGCACACGGGCGACAGCATCACCGTGGCCCCGGCCCAGACTCTTTCGGACAAGGAATACCAGTTGCTGCGCGATTACTCTATCGCGTGCATCCGCGAGATCGGCGTAGACACCGGAGGGTCCAACATCCAGTTCGCGGTCAATCCCGAGAACGGCGACGTGGTCATTATCGAGATGAACCCGCGCGTGAGCCGCAGCTCCGCTCTCGCATCCAAGGCCACGGGTTTTCCCATCGCCAAAATTGCGGCCAAGCTCGCCATCGGCTACACCCTCGACGAAATCCCCAATGACATTACGCGCATGACTCCCGCGTGTTTCGAGCCGACCATCGACTATTGCGTCACAAAGATTCCCAGGTTCACATTCGAGAAATTCCCCGGTTCATCTCCGACCCTCACCACGGCCATGAAATCTGTGGGCGAGACCATGGCCATTGGCCGCACGTTTAAGGAGTCCCTGCAAAAGGGCCTCCGGTCTCTGGAAACCGGGCTCACCGGGCTCAACAGCCCGGACCATATTCTGACTGACGATGAATTGCTGGACAAGTTGCGCGTACCCAACCCGGACCGCCTGCTGTTCCTCAAACAGGCCATGCTCCGCGGCATGAGCGTTGATCAATTGTTCGGCCTCACATGCATTGACCCCTGGTTCCTGCACAATATCAAGGAAATTGTGGATTTTGAAACCGGGATTAAGCCGCGCGCGGCCCGCTGCCGCACGGACCAGGCCAGGGCCGATTTGATCCGCGAGGCCAAGCGCATGGGCTTTTCCGATAAGCAACTCTGCGGCTGTTTCAAGATGGATGAATACAAGTTCCGCAAACTGCGCAAGAAACTGGGCGTGGAGCCTGTGTTCAAACTTGTGGATACGTGCGGCGCCGAATTCGTGGCCTACACCCCGTATTATTATTCAAGCTACGAACTCGAAAGCGAAGGCCGCGCCTGACCGCGTATGGATTTGTAAGCAAGGCGTCTTCGACGACTCAAGAATCCCTTTTGAAATCGGGTTTCTTAAGAATCTTCCCAAAACTTTTTGGCGGGCGATGTCCCGGCAAAAACGTGCCGGGACATCGCCTCATAAAATCATTGCAAAATCATATGAAAACCTGATTCCTTAATTCGTTTTGGGGAGCATATACGTGTATTTGAACGTGCTTATGGTTTGGGGAATTTGAGGGAGCAGTTTTGCAGGGCTTTGACCGCGAATCCGTCCCAGGGCTGGATTGTGAACCCGTCGGTGATGGCGGCAGGGGTTGCCCAGTCATCGGCCGCGGCGTTCCAGGAATAGAGGATGGGCTCTACAAAAGCATCGGCCTGGGCCGAGCCCAGGGCGTATGTGCCGCCCGGTGTCACCACCTCGACAGTCTGGTCCCAGGGCGCGGCGCTGTTGAAAGGCAGGCTGAGCATGTTCCAGCCCGTGGTAATAGCCACGGTGTCGGTGGCGGATTCATTACCAAGGACCGAGACTGTGTTGGTAGCGTTCTCGAAGCGCAGCCAGAACGCCTGGCCCGCGGCCGTGGGGTCGTGTTCTCCGTTGGTGATATAGCGTCCTAATTTGAACCGGGCCAGGATGCGCACGCCCACGTCCAGAGACTGCACGGGGTCGCTAATAAAGGGCTGAATAGGCGTACCCACCATGTGCCAGCCCGGGCCGAAGTCGTGGGTGAATGCCTGGGCCGGCATGTTCTGCACATCCGCGGTCACGGACAGCGAGCGGGCGTCCGCACTGGTATTGATATTGCTCACAAGCATGGTCACGGTTTTATACGTGCTGCAGTATTCGAGGATGGACGCGGCGCCGGCGCCGTTTGTGAGGGGCACGGTTTCCGTGGCGAATGAGCCGTCGGTGTTTTCTTTGAAAAGAGTCAGTTTCCAGATATCGCCGCCGCTCCCGTTCAGGGTGAGGCTGAGTTGTTTGGGAACCTGATCACTGCATAGGTCCACGCGGTAGAACAGGGACCCGAGGTGATCGAGTTCGCCGCTGGCCGACGAGCCCAGGATGCGCTGGCCCACGGCCGGGAAATACTCCAGTCCGCCGTCCTCGAAATCCTTGAGGAACATGGCGGCCACGCAGTTCGCATAGGTATCGGAAAGATTCGTGCCCAGGTTGCCTAGAAGTGTTTCCAGAAGCGGCAGCTCCTTGACCGTATCCGAGCACCAGCCAGGCGGGTTGGCGGCAGTGCACGTGGCGCGCAGGGTGGTCCACAGGTCCAGAATAAAGGAATCATCGGCCACATGCTCGGTGATGTACTGGAACAGGATCGCATCGCCGTAGCCGATGGTATCTTCCATAGCCCAGTAGTCTATGGGCTCGTGGATGTTGGTGAACCGGTCAATGAAGTACTCGGTTATGTATCCATTAATGTCCGGGTATGTGTGCGCTTCCATCCACACGGCAGTGGATTCCATGAGGAACCAGCTTGGCGGGCTGTAGGACATGGCGAATTGCGTGGCGTGGAAGAATTCATGGGCAAGGGTGCTTTGCAGCATTGTGGTTGCATCCATGCCGTTTTCAAATACGATGTTTTCGTAGTTGTTATCCATCTCAAGATGCGTGCGCGCGGTGTCGCTTGCCTCGAAAATTTCATCGGGCCACGTGAGGCCGTAGTAGCCGAAGGTGTCGTAAACTTCGCAGATGTAGATGCGCAGCATGCCGTCCGGGGGCGTGAGGGGCGGAGGGAACCCCAGGCCCGTTGTGGTGTCGTACACGTGTTCCGCATAAATGAGGAGATTGTCCACGTAATCCGATGTGGCGGCGCCGTCCCCCTCTGTTTTAAATACCACGCGAAAGTGCGCGGAATCGCGGGTGAAATCGGTTTCCTCGCTTACGGTTTCCGGGCAGATGCCATTTTCGTACGCCATGACCTGCCGTGCTCCCGAATCGTCGGGGTCCGTGAGTTGGATATTTCCGGAAAGTTTTTTACGTGTTTCAGGCTGGAAATCGTCCCAGTGGCGCACCACATCGTTAACCGCAATGGTGGGGTGGGGCTTGGGCATGGGCGTTTTTACCGATGACGCGGTTTTATTGGGGCCCGGGAAATGTTTGGTGTCGCTTTGTTCGCCGAAGTAATACAGGAACGCGTCGGAAATGGCCTGGTCGTCCACGGCTTGCGCTGCGGGCGCTGGAATGGCCCATAGAATAATCAGGACTGCGATGCACAGGACCCATGTTCCCGCTTGCAGTGTGTTGAACTCAAAAACCCTTCTGCGCTGCGAATTCACAATTCGCCTCTTGGCAGATTTTGCCTGCATACCGTTCCGTTCCGCACATAATTACAAATTTGCAGGCATTTGCTTCTATTTTAAAACACTTTCCTTATTAACGTAAGCCACATGATCTTTTATTACATAAGCGTTCAGTTATTCCGGCGCATTGGAATCGGCCCCCGCGCTCACATATAATGGGCTATAGCGGTGATTTGTTTCACTGTAAACCGGCTATCAGAGAGGAAGAAACTTCATGGCGGCATATCGCGGATTCAAAACAATCCTGTTGGTTTTGGTTGCGGGCGTTGCATCGCTGGCCATTTGCAGCGCGGCGCGCGCCGGCATCGATAAAGGGCCTTATCTGCAGAATTTGACGAAAACATCGGTCACCATCTGCTGGGAATCAGAAAAGCCCGGTCCCGGCACATTGGAGTATTCCCTGGATCCCGAAGGTGAGATCAAGACGCTTGAGTCAGACGGCAACAACAAATTTCACGAAGTTAAGATAACAGGCCTCACGCCGGGCGCCCAGTACCGCTACCGGGTCACGGCCGATGGAGAAAGATCCGCAGGTGCGTTCCACACGGCCCCGGACAAGGTTGAACCGTTCCGCTTCGCGGTTATCGGCGACACGCGCACCGGCCATCCCCTGCACAAGCAGCTCATCACGCACATGAAAAAATACGACCCCGCGCTTATCCTCAACAGCGGCGACCTGGTGGGCGACGGCCGCGAGCAGCTTGACTGGGACCTGTTCTGGGACATCACCACACCCATCGCCCGCACTGTGCCGTATTACCCGTGCCTTGGCAACCACGAGAAAAATTCGGACCTGTATTTCCAGTACTTCTCTCTGCCGCAGACCGGCGACGGCGAAAAGCAATACACGTTTTCCTATGCCGGCGCGTGGTTCATCGTGCTGGACACCAACAACGGATACGCCACATTCCCGCAGCAGAAGAAATGGCTCACAAAAGCGCTTGAAATCGGCCAGAAATACGACTTCATTTTCGTGCTCTTCCACAACCCCGTTTACAGCTCCAGCGACCGCGAACCCAACAAGAATCTGCAGGCCGTGCTCACCCCCATGTTTGAGAAATACGGCGTAACCGCAGTGTTCAACGGCCACGATCATTTCTACGAGCGCAGCATGAAAAACGGCATTCCCTACATCATCAGCGGCGGCGGCGGCGCGCCCCTGTACGATCCCGACCACGTAACCCCCGAAAGCGTTGTGCGGGCCAAAGCCAACCAGTTTATGATTGTGGAAATTAACGGAAAAAAGGCAGTATTTAAAACCTACGACATCAATAACAAAATCATCGACGAATTCACCACGAGTTCCTCCCGATAGGCGCACAGACATGCCCGATTACGAACATATCGATCTCGATGGCCCGGACCATGAGTCCATTACTGTTCAAGGTCGCGAGCCCGGCCCACAAGGCTGCGCATACACCCTTGAAATTCTGCCCGGCCCGCACGGCCTGGACCCCGTGTGCGGCAACGCCGATATTGTGCTGACCCTGGAAGGCGGCGAGCGCCGCACCGCCACATTCATGACCATCGAAAATATTCGCGGGTTTATCCACGCCAAAAATCCGGACGCGCCGCACGACGCCTACGTGTGGGCCACAAACCTTGTGGTGGTCAAAAGCCTGGACCCGGGCCATATCGCGCAAACCGTGCAGGCCATGATGAAACGCGGGGAAATCCAACTCGTGTTCGGCGCTCCGCCTGCATTGTGATGCTTGCCTCCTGTCCCTGTTCTCTGTTTCGCCTACCCCTCCCGTGCCAGTGAAGATACATTTGGAAATTCCATGTGATTCCGGCATATGGAACGGGAGCGGTTAATTTTACAATTCCCTCCAGCCTGTCTTGACACCTGTATATATGAATAGTATACTTGTGTACAGTATATTAAAAAGGAGAGCCGGGTGAACTGTGGTGCAGGTTATTGGAGAAACTGTGGCGGTGTTATCGCGTTTCAGCAGCGGCGGCGGGTTCGAACCCGTGCGCATCAAATGGCGCAATCACAAAATCAAAGTCCAGGGCGTAACCGGCCGCTGGGACCGCCACGACGGACAGTTTAAAATCTATCATTTTGCGCTCACAGGCGAGGGCGACACCTTCTATGAAATCACCTTCCACACCCGCGACATGACCTGGCATCTCGAAAAAATGGCTCTTAATGAGCTATAGGCCGCGGGCAAAGGCCACAGAAGCAAAGAATGAAAGATTAACGCAGAGGCGCGCAGAGCACCGCAAAGGAGCGCAGAGGAAAAGTTTTTGTTCAGGGGGAAACACAGCGCCTGGGGCGCGGGCCATTGGCGCTATCCGCGTAATGTGCGGTTCCGTTTTTTTTATTTTTGCATCAAGCATCCAAAGCCGCGGTATTTCGGCTGGCCTGCATTTTTCGCAATCAGGGAGCACATTCCCGCCATGATATTCCACAACCATAAGAACAGCTCTCAAGCCTCGACGTCCGATTCTCCTGCTCCAGAGCCTGGGCGCGATGGTGGCGGCCAGGCGGCGCCCAAAAGTTTGGGAAAGGGGTCCGGGGAAGAACCCTTTTCAAAGGG
>Ga0351878_1055_pt1 | contig 34235 bp, 23 predicted proteins | sample BONcelFGM3001D14_FD_206781 | JGI IMG/M metagenome (GOLD analysis project Ga0351878, IMG submission 206781) | Enriched cells from coal bed in the Powder River Basin, Montana, United States - BONCAT cells FGM rep3 HSBNCT.FGM.300.1.D14 ...
AGGATCCGGATCGTAATATTGACCTCTGATTCGCTGCTTTTATTTACTTCCACACTCTGAAAATATGCGCTGTTGCCATTCAAATATCTCTGGAAACTGCCGGTGTTTCCCACTTGGGCCACGGGCGCTCCAAACACTATTTCATAATGCGCAATCACATCATCAAAGCAGTCGGTTGTGCTCAGGACATATATCCTTTCACGAAAAGTGTTGCGGATTTCATATGAATAACCAATGGCTGCGGCCCCGGGATATTGCAGGCCGTTCGGGGCTTTGATTGTGGCATATTCCATGCGCGGCGCCTGGCAATCATAGGTCCGGCCCTGGGCTGTTAGCGTAAACCTGTCTCCTTCGCAGGATACATATTCCGATTGCAGTGAATAGTCCAGGGACGCGTCCGCGGCTTTGTACACGCCCGTGACGCACTTGCACAGGCCGCACGCCTGGCACATGATGCGGCAGGATTTTGAAGAGCCTGTGAAATCCGTTTCCATAACCGCATCCCTGAGGCTGTCGCTCAGCCCTGTGCAACTGAGTTGCGTAATCTTCACAGGAAGCGGCGCACCGTAGTCCGGATCCTCGCTCGCATGGGTCCGCGCCGCGAACAGGATTATTGCGAGTCCCGCCAGCAATATGAATATTCCATCAGATTTATGATTTCTCATGGTTTTTATCCTCCATAAATGCCTGATAATATTTTTGACAGGCCATGAATTCAAATGTTCGCAACCATCGGCAAATCACATATTGTGTGAACAGGCCGACACGGTGTTCCGCTCGTTTCAGGATGTGCAAATCAATGAGGTTTTCAGCAAGGAAACGCTGCTAATCACATCTTGCCGGACATCTCGAAAAACGCGCCTTTGAAGGATTGGTCCAGGAGATGGAACGCATTGTCCGAGTATGAGGAGAAATTGTATCCGAACCCGAACCGCACGGTATCGCGCATGGTGTATCCGAACTCGAAAGACATGCCGTTTCGGAAATTGCGCTGCATGGGCTGGTGCATGGTGCGGTACTCGGCGGTGAGGTCCCAAAGAGATGTGGGCCGCCATGTGAGGCCGTTAATCCACAGTGTGGTGCGCGTGCGCGCGCACGGCAGCGGACTCACGGTCTGGCGGATGAGCTTGGCCGCAACCTTTTCGCGAATCATGAGGTCGTGGCTCACATCATACAGGCCTTCGAGGGAAAACACGCCGGCCACGGTGTCGGGATTCAGAACATCGTTCATGGCCAGGGTGCGGTATTCGCGCACGCGCCCGGCGCGCGCAATCACGTTGATGCGGTCCGAGCCCTGCGGCCGCCACGCCAGCCCCAGCAGTGACTTGGTGTATTTGGACTCCGCCACATCGCGAATCCTGTCGATTCCCGCATCATAGGCATACTCGGCGAACGTGGTCAGGTTTCTTATGAGTTTGCGCTCATACGTGACGTTATAGTCGAAAAACTCCTTGCTCACGCCGCCCTGCTGAATCCGGTATCCGGCATCTGCAGTGAGCCTGGTCCCCCCCGGAGTGTTCAAATCACCCGACACATTGAATACATTGGTGAAATACCGTCCCTGCACAGAGGAATGGTCCTCGCTGCGTTCCGCGCTCAGAGACACGGACATGTTATCCGCGGTGCTGATATCATAATTGATACCAATCACGCGGCTGCGAATGCTTTCATCGGCAATGTGCGTGCTGTCAAACTGCATGTATGCGCGGGTGCTGTCCGAAACCGCCTGGGACACCCCGGCCGAGGATGTCACAGCACGCGCGCCGCGCGTATCGGAATATCCTGTTTCCATGGACACATAAGCCGTGGACCCGCCCCCGGTGCTGCGCTCAAACCCCAGGCGCCCGCCCCCTCCGTACGTGCCCAGCACGGCCTGGGCTGTAAACGCCACTTTGTCGTTCATCTTATACGCCACGCCCACGCCCGCCTGCTGATTGTGCGTGGCGCGGAATGTAACCTGCTGGAACACATTCAGAGTGATGCGATCCGTAATCGTCTTTTCGTAACGCACGGCCAGGCTGTTGGTGGTCCCGTTATCAAGACCCCAGGACGAAACTGCGGACGCACCCGCCTGCGCGTATTTGTGCATGATTTCCGCCTCGAATGACGAGGACTCTGTCTTTTCCTTGTATTTCACACTCATGACCCGGTTCGACTGCCCGCCCGCGGAAACGAGTTTGCCGTCGTCCGCGCCGGGCAGTGCTTTGGCCTGGGTGAAGTCGAGCCGCAGCCCCGCATCATCATCTCCGTAATCCAGGGATGTTCCATAGCGCCGTATTCCGTTTTGCCGGAATGCGCCGCCGCTGAACCCGGCGTCGATATCGTACAAATAGGAATTCCATTGCAGTTTGTGGCCCGCACCGGCATTCAAGGCGAGCTTGAGGCCCTGTCCCGAATCCGTGTTGCGCGCGCCGGTTTGTGTAAACGAGCGGCCCGCATCGTGGCTGATATACCGGGTGGCGCCCTGCGCCCTGCTGCGTCCCATTTCCAGGGTAAACACTTCTGTTTTGCCCGAGAACAGGTGCAGGTCAACAGCGTTCAATGAATGGTCGCGGCCCTCGAAATTTTCACGTGAAACGGTTCCTCCGATTCCGAACCCGAAGCGGCTCCGGTGATAGAACCGCGCGCCCAGGGTTCCGTAATCATTGGCCGATGGTTCGTAGGCGTATTCGGCCACGATCCACACCGGGTCCCCGCCGCCCACGCCGGGCCTGTATATCTGGCTGGAATCCGCATAGCGCGACACGGGCTTGAACAGGCGCACATTGCCCGCCAGGTAGTCAATGGCATAATCCGTATCGCGCAGAAGAACCAGAGACTGGAGCACCTTTTCGGGAACCAGTTCATCGCGGATTTCCACAACAATGCGCTCGCTTCCCGACACGATTTTTGAATTCGCAAGATAATACTGTGCGCCGCCTGTGGAGCGCAATTCCGTCACACCGTGCAACTGCTTCCTTCGCGACGTAAACACGGTCATTTCCGAATAATCATCATCGGGCAAGCCCGGATAATCCGACCTGTTTGTGAGATCCAGCTTCACGCCGGACAGATTGCTGAAAAGTGATGCGAGTTCGGTATCGTCAAGGGAAATCCGGTAATTTCCGGCAATGAGATTCGCGCGCCGGGTTGTGGCCCGGGCATAGATTTTGCCCTGTGTTTCCGTAAGATAGCGCACCGTGCTGGAATCCCCGTATGAAGGATAATAGAGGTCTTCATCGCGGTATGTTTCCATGTCCAGGGTGTGGCGTTTTTCCGAGTCATAGGCCAGCACCAGATCGAGCTTGTGCTTCTGGAATAAATGATAGAACACCGCCGCGCGGCCCTTTGAATACAGGCCTTCGGGGAACAAATCCTGGTCGGGCCGCGCGGCGCCGGCCCCGGAATCAATTGTCCCGATTGCCGTGTCGAACATGCCGGACAGCAACTCGATGCGGTCCGCGCGGCACGCGCCACTGCCCGCAATCAGATAGTCGCTGGCGCACACGGGCTCGTTCACAAAAACGCCGGACCCCGCATAAACGCCGAAATTCGCCTTGTCCATGGACCCCGGCCTCAGGATCACAAATTGAGAAACCGGCGTGGTAACAAGGGCTTTTTCAGGAATCGTATTCACGTCAAGCTTGATGGTGCGGCGGCCTGTGGACGGCAGGCCCGGCTTTGCGCCCGGAACGGAATACAGCCCGTTTTCATCGGTCACCACGTATGCGCCGTCATCCAGAATCAATCCCGCATGCGCAACACCTGGCTCGTGCTTGTCATGGCGGCCGTTGCGGTTCATGTCAAAAAACACGCGGCCAATGAGCGTGGCCTGATCAAAAAGCGGATCCTCAATCACCTGCACCGTGGCCTCGGCCGTATTGGAAAGTGTTACGAGATTGATCATGGCCAACGCGATATTGCGCAGGCTCATGCCCGGGCGCGACGACGCATCCACCACGGCCTGGTAATAAACCGTGGCCGAGTCACCACTCGATCCCGCGGCCTGCAAGCGGCCTACCGGGAAATCCAGGACCCCTGCGCCCTGCTCGGTTGTTGCCACGGGTGTGCCGTCCGCCAGCACGGCGGAGCCCGCAATATACGCCATGCCCTGGGGCAGGGTGTCGCGGATCACCACGGGATTATTGGGGTCGGTCTGGGCCGCGCCCGCATTGGCCACGGTCACGGTGAATGTCACAATATCTCCTGCCGAGGCCGTGTCCCTGTTTGCGGCTTTGGACACAGTCAGCAAAGATTGCTGTGCGTGGCGGAACAGGGGCACGCGCATGCCGATGGGCTGATTCTGTAAATCCACGCGGAAAATCTGCCCGGAATATGGTTCCTGGATGCCAGCCCAGGAAGATTGCGAAAGAGTTACGGGAAGGTATGTATTGGACAGGACAGGATTGGTGTTATAGGACACCGTTATGTAATAAAAGCCCGGTGTGATATCGCTGCCGGCGTTGCTGCCGATGAACTCGAACCCGCCGGCGATGCCCGAAGCGCCGCTGAGCTGCGGGTTGGTCTGCGTTGTGGACGGGACCTGGGTAAACACGGCGAACGGCCCGGCCACCTGCGTTCCGATGCTGTGATAAAAAGTGACATCCGCGCCCGGCACGCGTGCGCCCGTGAGTGCATCGTAAACATATCCGGCCGGGTCCAGAACCAGCACGAATGTGCGCACGCCCCGGTTGTCAATGGGCGCGTTCTCGAGGTCCGTCAGGGTGAAATCCTGTGATTGCGAGTACGGATATCCGTTCACCGAATCATTGACAAGCACGCGGTATGACTTGTTGCGCTGCATGCGGCCGATAAACTCTGCGGGAATAATGCCCTCCCCGCTGGTCGTATAATTGAAGACATTGCCCGTAAGCTGCCCATTGGCGTCGAATTCCACAATGGCGATGCTTGTCTGGGCCAGAGCGGACTGCTCACGCGCTCCCGTGGCGTCCGTGGTGGCGAGGTTCACATTGATCTTGAGGCCGTCATTGGTGATGAGCGTGGTATCCAGAATCTGCGCGTTGAGCGTGCCGTCCGCCTGGATCGGATCCTCATAGGTTGTATTCAGAATGTCGCCGTACAGCACGGCCATGATTCCGTTGTTTGACGTGACCGTCGTGTCCGTTGGGTTGCTTTCGACCGTATTCAGCAGACCCCGGTATATGCCGGTGTTGAGGCCTGTTTCCACCAGGGTGCGGAGTTCAAACTCCAATGTCCTCTGATTGGTGACCAGCACCTGTATGGTGTCGATTTTGGTTGCATCCCGGTAGGTTTCCGGGTCCACGACCTCGAGGAAAACCGGGTTGCCGAACACCGTGCGTTCACTTGTCTGCACCCCGGCGTCCTGCCCCAGGCTTGTAATCACAAATGTGTTGCTTGTGGTGGCGGTGTGGCCCAATCCGTCGTTCGCATTCACGGTGACCACATTGGTTCCGCGCGGGAATGTGACGCCTGCGAATGTGTAATCTCCGTTGGCGTCCGCGGTGGTGGTGAGCGTGGCCCCGGAAATGGGATGCACCATGGTCACGGTGGCGCCGGCAACGGTTTCGCCGGTCACGTTGTGCACTGTATTCTGATGCACGCTGTTGTGTTCAGGAGTCTTGATATTGAGTGTGATATTGGGATCATAAAACAGATTGTGCGTGTGGGACACGGACACGCCGCTGGGGTCCGTGGACACCATGGTGAATGTGTTGGCCCCTGCCGCGAGATTCACGCTCGGGAAACAGAACCGGCCATTTGCGTCCGCGGTCTGCACGTACGTGGTGCCTGTAACCGGGTCCACCATGGACACGGTTGAGCCCGGGGCGGTTGTGCCGCACACCTGGAGCGGACTTGTGTTCACCACGCTGTTGTTGGGCGGCATGTTGAGGATGATGGTGTTGGTGGTGACCATGGTGAGCGTGGATGCAGCCGCGGCCACATTGCCCTGCGGGTCCGTGGATGTGGTGCTGATCGCATACGTGCCGTCCGGGAAATATACATCCTCGAAAACATAGGCTCCGGTAGCGCTGGCCATGGCCGTGTACGTGGTTCCGGTGAGCGGATGCGTGAACTTCACCGTGCTGAGCGGGTCCGTGGTTCCGTGAATATCAACATAGGACACGGTGAACGTACCGCTTGTTGTGATGATGTTTGTGTTGGAGGTATCGATGGTGAAGGTGGCGGATGCGGTGGCTGAGTTTCCGGCTGGGTCCGTGGCGTTCACAGTCACGGTGTTGAGCCCTGCGGGGAATGTGAACGCGCCAAAGGAATAATTACCCGAGGCGTCCGCGATGGTGGTGAGCACGGCGCCTGTTGTAGGGTGCGTGAAAGTGAGTGTTGCATTGGGATCGGTCTTGCCCGCCACGTCATGCGATGTGGCGGTGTACGTGGCCCCATGCGTAATGCTCGTGATGTTCAGAGCAATGTCCGGGTCCACGTTAAGCGTTCCCGTGGTTGTCGCCACGTTGCCCACGGGGTCTGTGGACGACACATTAAGGGTATTGGCGCCGATATTCAGGGCAACGCCCACGAACGTGTAATTGCCGGAAGAATCCGCGATTGTGGTCAGAGTATTACCGGTGCCGGGCTCTACGAGTGTCACCGTGGAATCCGGGTTGGTGGCGCCGGAAATATCCGATGTGGTGGTGTTAATGGTGCTGCCGTTGGCCGGGCTTGTGATGGTTACGGAATTGGTGGTGTCAATTTTCACCGTGGCCACGGCCGAGGCCAGGTTGCCGCTCGGGTCCGTGGAATTCACGGTGTATGTGGTGCTCCCCTCGGGGAACGTGACATTGCTGAACGTGTATGCGCCGCTTGCCGTGGCCGTGGTGGAAAGGGTCGCGCCGGAAATCGGATGCACCATGGTCACGGTGCTGTAGGGGTTCGTGGTTCCCGTAACATCGTGGGTTGCGGTGTTGAATGTGCCGATGGGCGATGTAATGGTGATGCTGTTTGAATTATCCACCACCGTGGTGTCGGAAGTGTGGACCTGGGGCAGGCCATTGGCGTCCGCGGTTTCGTTATAGGTGGCGCGCAGCACGTCTGCGTTCTGCACATTCATGGCGCCGCTGTTGTCCGCGCCCGCAGCCGCGCCCGGCATTGTGGCGAGCACAGCCGAGAACACTCCCGTGTTGGCCCCGGTTTCCGTGAGCGCCACATTTTCCAGTTCATTGGTTCTCTGATTGCGCACGGCCACAGTCACGGTATCCGCGCCCGCGGGATTCACATTCAAGTCCGCATCTGTAACCGTGATGGTGACAGGGTCCGCGGGCTCGATGTTCGGGGTGCTGGTTATAGCGCCGGGATTTGCCGGGTCAACAGTTGTGGGAGTGACCAGAACAACAGTCACAGCATCGGTCTGGTTGGACACGGCGCTGAAGAAATTGAACGGATACAGGGTGCCCGTGCCGTCTCCCGGATCCTCGGGCACCTGGCCGCCCGCGATGGTGGCGCCGGTGTTGAGCGTGATGGGGTTGCCCAGATCAGCCATGACCGGCGTGACCGGCGCGCGCACCACCATGAAATCCGAGCTGCCCGCGGCCGGGGGCGTGTTGAGCGCTCCGTCCTGGAGAATGCCCACGTTCCAGGATAAATTGCCGGCCGCGTCCATGCTCGCCGTTCCCATTGCGGGATTGGTGACAATGGTGCTGCCCGCCGCGAACTTGTCCGTGACTTTGACATCGTACACCGGGCCGCCCGTGGACGTGAGTGTGGGGTTGCTGATGTCGATACGCACCAGATAGTATGATGTGTGCCCCACGCGCGGCGGGTCGAAACCCGAATCATGGGTCAGAGACTTGCTTATTGACAACTTGCCTTCATTGAATACAATAGCCAGGTCGCTGTAATCAATGCTGCTTTTCCAGCCGCCATTTCCCGCATCAACCTGCAGCCAGTAGTGCTCGGTTTGCCCGGGACCGAGACCCGCGGGATCCAGGGATATGCGCTTGGCGCCCCATATATTGTTGTTGCCCTGCACGCGGCCCAGGTTCACGGCAGCGGGATTGGCCGCCGCAGTAAACCCCGCGCCGGAAGGCCCGGCATAGGCTGTGGTGTCCCAGAATAAAATGTCGTACTCGGTGCTGCTTGGATAATCCACATCCCAGACCACGGCGAAAATCTCAGCCGCAAGCGTGGTTGTATACACTTCGTCAGCATCAATAGGGATATTCCCGTCGCTGGGTGTGGCAAGGTCCCACTGGTGCATCCATTCAATGGGATTCACGGCATCGCCCCGGCCAATGTAACGATTGAAATCCGCGACATCTGCATCGTTCGCGCTGTTGTTGCTGGCCCCGTTTGTCAAATTATTGATATCAATCTGAATCTGGCCGCGCCGGTCAATATAGATCTCGGCGGCGCGCACTGTGTCCTGCACACAGAGAACGGCTGCCAGGCAAAGCCATGCGGCCGCCATTGCTTGAAACGGTTTATTACCAACTCTATTCTTTGATATGGAGGAATAGGCAAGCCGGATCGCATTCGCACAAACGAATAATGTCCCGGCGCAGATATAGTTCATGATTCCGCCCAAACTGCCTTAATCCTGTCTGCCATTACAGATCATTTTTCACACTATATTATCTATATTTCATCTAATTATTTTATCTTAAAATGTTAATTTTTGCTAATAGATTCTCGCCTTCACCTTTGGCAAAATGCAAAATCCAATGGGAGATCTCAGGTTTGGGAGCTAAAAGATGCGCGCGAATTCGCATCCGCAGGCATGCTGCAGAGCGTTTTCAGGCTCTCAAACAACTAAAACCGCAAATTGTGAAAATAATTTATCATTCTCATTTATTAAGAAGATCAATCAAAAGGAAAAGCGCACGAAATAGTTGCAGAATTCAGAGCTTTTTCCGCAAATGTGACATTCGTCATGTTTGGCCTCCCGATATGCCGGGAATAACGTAGATGAACCCGAAAGGGCAAACCCGTCGAAAGGCGGGGACGCAAAGCCACGGGGCTTCGGACCATTCCAGCAGCAGGCGGTACGCAAAGGAAGGGACCATGCCAGCCGGGCCGCCGAAGGTGAATCCTCGCAGGTTCCCTCACCAACGGAAGTCACGGGTCGCAGCACAATCTACATCCGCAGGAGGTGAACACAATGTTCACTCAACTCCACAGCCTTTGCGCGGATGAGGCGGGCCAGGGAATGACGGAATACGCTCTCATCATTGCCCTCATAGCCGTGACGCTCATCTCAATCCTCATCGCGTACAAGGACAAAGTCGGCTCCATGTTCACTACCGCGGCCGGCACGCTCGATCAGGCTCAGGACAGCACGCCTTAAGGGTCATCGCGGGTCCCTCCCGCCGGCAAGCGCGGGCGGGGTCCCGCACCCCGGGCGGGGAGGTGAGCACCATGGACGAGTGGCATGTTCTGTTCCTGGCGGTCCTCATAGCGGATGTTCTGGTCATCCGCAGATACGGACCCAGGGTCAAGCCCAGACGCTTCGCACGGTTCCTCGGAACCCTGGGCCGAACCCTCACCCGGTGGTCCGACCGCCACATCGCAACACCTTGATACGCACGCACCCCGCACCGAAACCCGTGCGGCCACACACAGGGATTCATGGGATTGCCGAGAGCAATCTCCCCCCGCAAACCCGGGGGAATGACATATCTGTCAACCCGAAACGGCAAACCCGCTGAAAAGCGGGGACGCAAAGTTACGGGGCTAAGGGTCATCCCGGAACGCATAGTTCTTACGGGATGAGCTAAGCCGGCCGGGCCGCCGAAGGTGACTACTCCCCAGCAGTAGTTTCTCCTTCCTCAAGCCTGGCTGTGCAAACTCTCAAATCCTCGAGGAGGTGGACATTATGTTCACTACACTGCACAGCCTGTACACAAACGAAGAGGGACAGGGCATGACTGAATACGCCCTTATCATCGCCCTCATCGCCGTGGGCCTCATCGCCCTGCTCATCGCCTTCAAAGACAAAATCGGCGAAGTCTTCACCAATGCACAGGGCTCTTTGGACCAGGCACAGACCCCGTAAATGGGGCAAAGGAAGCTCCGCCCGCCCGGCCCCGCGCCGGGCGGGCGGGACTCCTCCCCCCGGTTTGAGTCAGGAGGCTGCACCATGTCAGACGCAACGCTCAATTTCACCCTGCTCACTTTCATCATTATCGCCGTTGCCATAGACGGCAGGAGCCGGCGCATTCCCAACTGGCTCACCCTGCCCGCCATGGGAGCGGCGCTGGTGTGGCACACCGCGCACGCCGGCTTATCGGGTTTCCTGTTTTCCCTGGGCGGCCTGGGCGCGGGCCTGGGCCTCATGTTCGTTCCTTTTATCATGGGCGGCCTGGGCGGCGGCGACGTGAAAATGCTCGCAGCCGTGGGCGCAGCCAAAGGCACCTGGTTCGTGTTCCTCGCCTTCCTGTGCATGGGCATCGCCGGCGGCCTCATGGGCCTCACCTACGCCCTGTGCCGCGGGCGCCTGAAAACCACTCTGCGCAACATCAAAACCATCTGCGTTCTCTTGTATTACAGAACCGATCCCCAGAAAGCCGCTGTATCAGACGCCGGCGGCGCAGGCGCTTTCCCCTACGCGGGCGCCATCGCCGTGGGTGTGCTGATTGCGCACATTCTCACACCATGGCTATTCGGTGTTACGGGGTGATCCGCTATGTTAAATAAACTGAAAACATTAATAAGAAAACCACGCGGGCAGCGCGGTCAGGCCGTCGTCGAATTCGCCATCATCGTGTCCCTGTTCCTGTTCCTGCTCCTGCACCTCATGGAATGGGGCTTCTACCTGTGGAGCAAGACCACCGTGGAAAACGCGGTGCGCGAGGGCGCACGCGAAGCCGTGGTCATCCGCGACTGGCAGAACAATTACACGGCGCGCGAAGCCGAAATCAAAAACATCGTGCAGGCGCGCCTCTCCACACTGCCCGCCCAGGTTACGAACAATATCGCCGGCAACATCACGGTTACGGTCCAGCCCAACACGTCGCAGACTCAATCCATCAAGGTATCCATTGCCAATCAGCCCTATGTTCCCATCACCGGCATCGACTGGCTCATCGTGCCCCAGAACCTTGCCGGGCAGGCCGAGTTCCGGTTCGAGGGAGGGATCTGACATGTGCAGACTCAGAAAACAGAACGGCCAGAGCGTCATGATCTTCATCCTCATGATCCTTATCCTGGGAGGCATCATCGCCCTGGCCTTTGACATGGGACGCGCGTACCTGCAAAAAGCCGACATGCAGAGCGCGGCCGACTCCGCGGCCCTGGCCGGGGCGCGCGAGCTGCCCTACACATCCCAGGCCGCAGCCACAGCCCTGGACTACGCGGCGCGCAACGGCTTCACAAACGGCCAGGACAATGTCACGATCACCACCTACCCGCACAGCGAGCACGCCAACTGGTACGTGGTGGAAATCGCCAAACCCGCGCAGCATCTGCTGGCCCCGCTCATCGGCCGGTTCACTACGCCCGTGAGTGTGTACGCCGTGGCCGAATTCAACACATACGTTCCCCTGGACATCTCCGGCGGCGGCGCATACGGCGCAAACGGCGTCATGACTCTGTCCATGTTCGGCCCCTACGGGTATTACTCCTACGGCGACGCCCTGTCCCCGCGCTGGCTCAACAATGGCAGCGTAAACCCGGATTACAAACCAAACGGCTACGACTTCATGGTCAATGTGCCGTCGGATTATTACACAATCAACGGCACCAACATGATGCGCGTAGAAGTGTTCGACCCAGACACGTGGAACAACGGCGGCACGGACGCGTACCCGGGCGTGCGCATCGATGAAATCCGCAGCGCCCCGCCCTCGCCCCACCCGCAGCCATCCAATGTGCTCAATACCACGGTTTATTCCTTATATGCACCGGACAACACGCCCAATGATTTCACGGACGATGTGCTTGTGGCCCAGGCCGTGTACGGGCCTCAGAATGGATCGCTCACCGACATGAAATGGGTCACGCCCGATGGCTTCGAATTTCCAATCAGCGAATACGGCACAGGCAATTACCGCCTCAATATGACCGCAACCGACGGATCCAGCGAGAACGGATTCAACCTGCGCGCCGGCCCCCCGGGCGGCGCGTTCAACCCGGACAACGGCACCAGCGTAACCGCCAACGGCGCCCTGCCCATCAACTTCAACAACAGCGGCACCGTGACCGTGAACCTGGGCTACGTGGACGCCCTGGCCGCGGGCCAGAACATGCACATCAATAAGTTCGACACGGACGTGGGCGCCAAATACATCCAGTACGCCTGCGACTCCCTGGGCGGAACCTGGGCAGGCACTCTGTCCAGCGACGGCGCCTGGCGCGAGGATATCGTGCAGATCCCTGAAGCATACTCCGGGGGAAACTGGTCGGCCACATACTATGCGGGCCTGCAGGACACGTCCGTGTGGACCATGTGGTTCGAGGGCGCCGTGGAAGGCATGCCCGGTTTTGTCCGGCTCGTGAAATAAACCTGACAGAGAGGACTGAGAGTCATGAGAGAAAAAGGCGTTGTCATCGCCGTATCGCTTGTCCTGGGCCTGGCGGCCGCGGGCCTGTTCTACACATGGTCGCGCGGCCTGCCTCCCTTCCCCAAAAAGAAACAGGCCGCCGCATCTGCCGGGGACATGGTGAAGAAAGAAGAAACCCGCATGGTGGTTGTGGCGGCCAATGATATCCCGCGCCGCGCTACCATCAAGCCCGAAATGCTCAAAGCCGTGGAAATGCCCAAAAGCCTGGCGCACCCCCAGGCTGTGTCGAAAATCGACGATGTGGTGGGCAAGGTCCTGCAGGACGATCTCATCCAAGGGGAAATCCTGCTCACCCCGCACATCGCAGGTAAAAAAGCGCCTTCGGAACTCACGTTCGCCATCCCCGCCGGGTTCCGCGCAGCCACCATTGCAACGTCCGTGCCCACGGGCGTGGCCAACATGATCCGGCCCGGCGATTATGTGGACGTGCTCCTGTATGTGGACGGCCGAAAAGTCGGCGGCCCCGATGTGGGCACCACAATCCTGCGCAAAACCCTGGTTCTGGCCATAGATAAAAAGCTCGAAACCTGGCCCGGGGACAAAATGCAGCAGATGTCCGCCAAGATGGACAACGACGGTCCCGAGTACCAGAGCGTGACCCTGGCCCTGTCCCCCAAGGATGCTAACATGCTGGTGCTGGCCGAATCCATCGGCTTCCTCAAGCTCACCCTGCACGGCGCGGACGGCCTCGAATATCCTGACCTGGACAAGGAATTCCAGCCCGTGTTCGTTACCGACCTTCTGGAAGTCAACGGGTACGACGCCTCGCGCCTTGCCAAAATCACTCCCGCGGACGATATCAAGGATGAACGGGACGGCGCGGCAGCCAAAAAGAACAGCGCACCATCGGGCGGGTATGTGGCAGCCTCCATGCCGGACATGGGACCCCTGCCCGTTGTTCCTTCCGCATATCTGAACGCCGCGCCGGGCGCCATGCCCCTGGACCCGAACCGGAAAGTCATCTACGTAATGCGCGGGTCCGAACTCTCCACATCCCTGGACGGATCCGCGAACACGCCCCTGCCCCCGCAGGCGGCCGCGCCAATCTCCACTTCCGAACGACAGCTTGCCTTGAAAGGAGTCGGACAATGAAAACTCTGCGCCGCGCCCTGACCCTGTTGCTTTTAGTCACCGTACTCGCCGCGCCCGTGGCCGCGGATGCGCAACGCCAGGCCATCACCATGTCTGAAGGCGAAACCCTGGTCATGCAGTTCCCGGGCATCAACCGTATCGCCGTGGGCAACCCGGCCGTGGCCGACGTGGTCACGTTCCCGGACCGCTCGGACGAAATCCTCATCAACGCCAAAACCGCGGGCGTAACCACGTTCTCGGTGTGGAGCGGGCCCCTGGATGAAATGCAAAGCTACACGGTGAGCATTTCGTCGCAGGCCACGCTGCTCAACCGCGAGTCGTACCAGTTCCGCCACTACAATTTCACATACACGGAACAGAAGGTCAACGACACATATACCGAGGTCATCACCCGCGTGGACGAGGCCAAGATCAAACACGTGGCCGCCATGCTCACCCCCATTCTGGGCGCCGAGCATGTGAGCATCGACGGCATGAGCAACCGCGTGGCCATGATGGGCACGCCCCAGGAACTGGCTATTGCGCACAACATGCTGGATGAACTCGATACGCCGCGCCGCCAGGTGGTCATTGAAGCCCGCGTCATCGAAATCAGCAAGGGCGACATCAAACGCCTGGGCAATATCCTGCTCGCACAGCAAGGCCGGTACTCCGCCAATATGGACCTGAACAGCGACACGGGCGACGCCCTCAGCTTCGTGTTCGATACGTTCAATGATCTCACGGACCGGTTCTCCATTAATCTCAATACGCTTCAAAGCAACAACATCGGAGATACCCTTGTGAATTCCAAGGTTGCTGTGCTGGACGGCAACACGGCGTGGATCCTTTCGGGTGAAAGCCTGCCCATCGCATCGCGCGACAACGAGCGCGGCCTGGTGTCCTACACCTATATGAACACCGGCATCATCCTCACGGTGGTGCCCCGCGTGGGCGAGGACGAAACCATCACCCTGTGGGTCAAGCCCGAGGTGAGCAATGTGGTGGGCTGGGTGGGCGATCCCAATTCGTCCAGCGAAACCGCGGCGCCTATCATCAACACGCGCGAAGTGCTGTCCGAAATCCGGCTCGAAGACGGCGAGACCGTGTTCCTGGGCGGCCTCACCAACGAGGAAACCACCACAGAAACCAAAAAAGTCCCGCTGCTGGGCGACCTGCCGGCCGTGGGGTCCCTGTTCCGCAGCAAGCGCACTTCGGTGAGCAAATCCGAACTGGTTATCTCGCTTACCCCGCACATCATGAAACCCGGGGAGAAAATTGCCGCCGCCGAAAAACGCTATATCGATCTGTCCGCGTCTCCAGAACCGGACGCGGACCTTGATGCCGCGCTCCCGGTTCCCGTTATGGCGGAAACCGCAACGTCTGATTGAGGTGGAATGATTATGAATAATGAACAGACAGCGACAATCGTAAGTTCGCGGGAATGGGACGACCTGCGCCATGCGCTCGATGACCTGGCGCACGTGGACACACTGCCCACGCTCGGGGATCTCAAGGCCCTGCCCGCCGTGGCGTGCCCGGACCTGGTGCTCATCGACATCGACGATGTGCGGGAAAACCTCAACGGCTGCGCCCTTACGAGCAACCCCGGCGCCTACATCGTATTCGTATCCGATCAGCACGACCCCGCGGTCATGCGCCTGGCCATGCGCTACGGCGCACGCGATTTTCTGGCGCGGCCGTTCGACCCGGACCATATCAGGGAAATCATGAACCGCGCAGCCGTGAGCCACAAAACCGCAACCCCGGCCGCTGTTGAACCAGAACCGTCTCAAAACAGGGATACGCGGATTTTCACTTTCTTCACCACAAAGGGCGGGGCCGGAAAAAGCACGCTGCTCGCCAACTTCGCCTGGGCCCTGTCGCAACGCAACCCCGATGCGCGCATCTGCCTGCTGGACATGGACCTGCAGTTCGGCGACCTGGCCATGATTTTCAACGCCAAACCCCGCTCCACCATCGTGGACGCCATCGGCGATGAAGCGCTCGCCGAACATGCGGCCTCGTATCTCACCCAAATCAATGAAAGCATTTCCCTGCTGGCCGCTCCGCCAAAACCCGAGGAAGCCGAACTCATCAAAGGGCCGCACGTGGAAACACTGCTCGACTCTCTGACTGGCCAGTTTGACTATATCCTTATCGACACGGCCCCCTCGTTCCAGGACGTGTCCCTGGTGTCCCTGGACCGCTCGCACAAGGTGTTTCTCGTGGTCACACCCATCATCCTTTCGGTCAAAAACCTCAAGCGCGTGCTTGAGGTCATGTCCAATTCCCTGGGTTATGAAAATGAAAAAGTGGAAATTATCCTCAACCGAAGCGACAGCAAGTTCGGCATAACAAAATCCGAAATCGAAAATCTCTGCAAGCGCAAGGTCAACTATATGATTCCCAGCGACGGCAACCTGCTCGTGCAGACCGTAAACGCCGGAACATCGGCCCTGACCATAAATCCGCGCAACAAGTATTCCCTGGCTGTGACGACCATGGCCACGGCCCTGGGCGGGGTCGCCGCACCCGGCCCGGCGCGCCGCAAACGCGGACTGATGTCCCTGTTCCGCAAATAACAAATCCGGGCCGCGGCCCCGGGGAGGTATAAGCACATGGGTCTTCTGGATCGCGTAAAAACCAATGCGCCGGGCCATGGCGGCGCAACCGCTGAAAGCGAACACGAGAAACAGACACGGCGCAAAAAGGACAGCGCCATGGCCGCTCTGCGCACCCAGGTGCACGAGCGCCTGGTTGAAGAACTCGGCGAGGACATCCTTTTCGGCGAAGTGCGCGAGGATAAAACCCTCAAAGCCATCGCTTCGGTTGTGGAGGGCGTGGTCGAAGAAAACGGCATGGTCATGCACCGCTCCGAGCGCGAGCGGGTCATCGAAGAACTCAGCCACGAAATCCTGGGCCTCGGCCCCATCGAGCCGCTCATCCGCGACCCGGAAATCAATGAAGTCATGGTCAACGGCCCCTTCTCCGTATATGTGGAGCGCAACGGCCGCATTGAGAAAACAAACATCCGGTTCAAGGATAAAACCCACGTGCTGCGCATCATCGAGAAAATCGTATCCCCTCTGGGGCGCCGTATCGATGAAGCGTCGCCCATGGTGGACGCACGCCTCAAGGACGGCTCCCGCGTAAACGCCATCATCCCCCCCCTGTCTCTGACCGGCCCCTGCCTCACCATCCGGAAATTTTCCAAGGATCCCATGCAGGTGGACGATCTCATCGCCTTCGGCACCATATCGCGGGAAATCGCAACCTTCCTGGAATCGTGCGTCAAAGCCCGGCTGAATATCATCGTATCCGGAGGCACCGGATCCGGTAAAACAACCACACTCAATGTACTCTCATCATTTATTCCAACGGATGAACGCATCGTGACCATAGAAGACGCGGCCGAGCTGCAGTTACGCCAGGATCACGTGATTATCCTTGAAAGCCGGCCCCCGAACGTGGAAGGCAAAGGGCACATTTCCATCCGCGATCTGGTGCGCAACTGCCTGCGCATGCGCCCCGACCGCATCGTGGTGGGCGAGGTGCGCGGCGGAGAAGCGCTCGACATGCTCCAGGCCATGAACACGGGCCACGACGGGTCCATCACCACCGCGCACTCCAACACCCCGCGCGACACACTGGCCCGCATCGAGACCATGGTGCTCATGGCCGGCATGGACCTGCCCCTGCGCGCCATCCGCGAACAGATCTGCTCGGCCCTGGATCTCGTGGTGCATCAGGAACGACTCAAGGACGGCACGCGCCGCATCACCCACATCACCGAAGTCCTGGGCATGGAGAACACCATCATTACCCTCCAGGATATTTTCAAATTTGAAAGCCAGGGTATTGATGAAGACGGACGTTACATAGGGAAAATCAAACCCACGGGCATCGTGCCCCAGTTCGTGGAACGCTTCAAGGCCGCGGGCATCAAAATGCCTTTGTCCGTATTCTGCGAGGTTTAAGGAGAGCCGCCATGATTCCAATGATCCTGATCTTCGCCGGCATATCCCTGGCCGCGTACTTCGCCGCGGGATACAGCGGCGCGCGCCGCCGCAAGATGCTGAAACAGCGCATGCTGGCCGGGGACACCGATTCGTTCGATGATGCTCCGGTTGTTAAAGAAAAGTCCGAAACCGGAATTTTCACGGCCCTGGACGCGGCCATTAAAAAGTTCAACGCCACGGATCTTCTGCGCCGCGCCCTGCGCCGCGCCAATCTCACCCTCAAGGTTTCCGAGTTCATCGTCATAGCATTCCTGTGCGCTTCATTTGTCCCGCTCATCGTGCTATTGCTTTACGGCAACAAGACCCTGGCTCTCATCTGCTCGGCAACAGGCGCGGTCCTGCCCTTTTATTACCTGCGCCACCGCCACGCCGCACGCAAAAAAATGTTTGAGACCCAGTTGCTTGACGCGGTCACGCTCATCTCGAACTCCCTGAAATCAGGGTACAGCTTCCTGCAATCCCTGGACCTCATCACCAAGGAACTGCCCCCCCCGGTGAGCGAGGAATTCGGCAAAATGCTCCAGGAACTCAAGCTCGGGCTCGCATTTGAACTGGCGGTGAAAAACCTCGTGGATCGTGTGGATAACGCGGATATCGATCTCGTGATGACAAGCGTGATCATTCAGCGCGAAGTAGGCGGCAACCTGTCGGAAATCCTGGATAAAATCGCCATCACAATCCGCGAGCGCGTGCGCATCAAAGGCCAGGTGCGCACCCTCACCGCGCAGGGCCGTCTTTCCGGCATCATCCTGGTGCTCCTGCCCGTGATTCTGGCCGTGGTCATGTATCTCATTTCACCGGATTACATCGGCATCCTGTTCAAAGAATCCGTGGGCCGCATGATGCTGTGCGCCGCGTTTGTCAGCGAAATCATGGGTATGCTGATTATTCGGAAAATCGTGGATATCAAGGTGTGACGCCATGCAAATCATCTTCTCCCTGCTGATATGTATTTCCTGCACGGTGTTGACGTTCAGCATCGTGGATTCCATGGTGCGCCGCAAGCAGATCAAATCCCGGCTGCAGGACATTGATGTGACGTCGGGCGGCATCACGCTCCAGGAACTGGAAATGGCCCGGCCCTTTGTGGATCGCGTGCTGCAGCCCGTGTTCGCGCGCCTGGGCTCCGTTCTCGGCAACATCACGCCCCAGAGCTTCATGGATCGCATGGAGCACAAACTGGCCCGCGCCGGATATCCCAAAACAGACCCCATGACATTCATGGGCGTCAAAGGCCTGGCGGCGCTGATTTCAGGCGGCGGCTTTGTTCTGTTCTATATCGCCACGCGCATCGGGCTCGGCGCGCACGCCGATATCGTGAAACGCCTTCCCTCATTCATTCTTATTGTGCCCATGTTCGGATTCCTGGCGCCGGACCTGTGGTTGCGTATCAAGGAAACAGAACGCAAAACAGAAATCAGCGACAACCTGCCGGACCTGCTCGATCTCCTCAGTGTGAGCGTGGAGGCGGGTCTGGGATTTGAACAGGCGCTCATGCACGCCGCCGAAAAGCTCAAGGGCGCGGTGTCCCATGAAATCCGCCGCATGCTCCAGGACATGCGCATCGGCCTCAAGCACAGCGAGGCCCTGCGCGCCATGAGCGACCGCGTGGATCTGCCCGACATGAAAATCTTCTGCGCCGCATTGATTCAATCCTATCAGCTCGGCGTGAGCATCGCCGAAGTGCTGCGCGTGCAATCTGAAAGTATGCGCCAGAAACGCCGCCAGCGCGCCGAGGAAGCAGCCATGAAAGCGCCCCTCAAGATGCTCTTCCCCCTCGTGCTCTTCATCTTCCCGTCCATGCTCATCATCGTGTGGGGTCCGGCCATGCTCAAACTCATGGACGCCCTGAAATCCGGGATGTGACCGCCATGCACACCATTTCTCTGCACAAGCCGGGAAACGCACGCGCCATGGTTATCGCCAAAAATGCGGCGGTTGCGGATTCGTTCCTGTCCCGCCTGCTCGGCCTCATGTTCCGCCCGGAGTTCGGACGCATCGACGCCCTGGCTCTCAGCCCTTGCACTTCTATTCACACGTTCTTCATGCGCTTCGCCATAGACGCGGTATTCACGGATACGCATCACTGTGTCGTGGATTGCACGCAAAACATCCGCCCGTGGAAATGGGTCTTCCCACGCCGCGGCGCGCGCCACACCATTGAATTGCCTGCCGGAACCGTTCGGGCGCACAATATAAAAATCGGCGATATCATGACATGGAATAATTCAGATGAAACACGACATAATCAGCGCAGGGACCCTTGAGCATAAGGCGCCGCCAAACCGCCATACAGCGCAACCTGCCCGCGGTCCCACTCTTTGAGCTTTTTCAATTTCAGCGCGCGCGCCATGTTCAGCGCATGTTCGGTGGATAATTGCGGGTTCGGGCGATGCGGCATTTTCTGCACATTGCGCCGCACCACCACATACACATACACGGGCCCGCTGTTGCGCGTCAGGGCCAAATACTCCGGCTCGTAATAATTCTTATACGCGCGGCCATCGCCCAGCAGCCAGTGATCCTTGGTAAGGATATCGAATATCTTGTATTCCGCAATCCCGGCTGCGGCCCGGTGTTTTTCCACGAACACCGCCGCAGGTTCACCGGTGCGGCCCGGCAACACAAACTCTGAGCGCACGCGGTGCGCCGCCACCCATGGCAAAGTGATCCCAGCCAATAAAATGACAGCCAAGCGCAACACGCGCCGCGCTGCGCCGTGCGCGGGACCGGCCACAATGCGGCCCAGCGCCGCAATCCAGAAAATCGCAAGCGCCGGCGCCAGGTGATACAAATAGCGGTCCGCCTGAATAACCCCGTTGACCTGCGCGTGTTCCGCGCCCTCTTGCGTAAACATTGAACTGAGGGCCAGAAGAACACAAAACAGCATGGCGAAATGAATGCCTGCGATAGCCGCGAAACGCAGCACCGCGCTGCCTGGTTCGCGGCTCTTCACAGCGCCTGCCCCGGCCGCGCTCAGCACAAGCACCGGCGCGCCAAGCGCGGCAATGCGGGCCGCATCCTGCGATGCGAACAGGCCAAACGCCCACTTGAGCGGCATCCACGCACCAAGCCCCTCGGCAAAAAACGCCTTAAGCACCGGCAGATAATGGCGCATCGGAATGTCAAATAAGAAAAACCCCATACTAATGCCGGGAGAGAACGCCCCTGCGCCCGCATACGCGGCCACGGCCATGGATATTGTTTTCGACCACACCCCGGCCGCAAGCACAAGCACGCCGCCCGCAAGCAATCTGCCGCGCAGCGGAGCCTTGCCCACAAACAGGAGGCTGATCCCGGCGGCCAACGCCAGATACGCGCCCCCCAGCCAGATGATCTCACACGCGCATATTATCAAAACCAGCGTTGCCAATCGCACGGGCGTCACGGTTTCGCTGTTTACGATGTGCAGCAGATTCAAAAAATAAATGGGCGCAAGACACCACATGGCGGCGTCGCCGAGCTTGACCCATCCCCACGAAAAATAGAAGACAATCAGAAATGCGAACGCAACCAATTCAATTCTTTTCAGAAACAAACGGGCCAGAAGAAGCCAGCAGGCCGCGCCGAGCAGGGCCGCAATGCCGCGCGCCAACTTGTAGGCAACCAGCACCTGCAGGCCAGCGCCGCACAGCGCGCGCGTAATCAGCATAGTTCCCGGCGCCTGCGTTCGGGGATAATCATATGTCACATGGAAAAGATCCGTCTCCTTCACCTGCGCAACTATGAAAAAGCCATTCCCGGCCATAGAATATTCAACAGCCTGCAGCAGGCTCGCATCATCCTTGCCAACCGGGACGCGGCTCAATCCCGCCGCAATGAACATGGGCGCTTTGAGCGCCAGCAGCAGCAGGCACGCTGCCACAATGAGCCGCACCGCAAACCTGTCATTTATGAATCGATTTTCGCAACCATCCATGGCATCAATATAACGTCATCAAATCAGGAAACCTTATGTATTCAGGCTCCTCAAGAATCCTCCCTAAAAGTCACAGCGCAATCGCCCCGTTGTGTCTTGCGGCCGCGAATATCCTTGTCCCACAGCCGGGCATCTGCCCGTTGCCCATTATACCCCGCAACCGCGCCGATAACAATGAACAGCGCGCGCAGCGCGCGGCCCCGCAAACCGCGGGCGCACACAATATATTGACGCGATCCCACACATCCTATACACTGAATGGCTGATTGCCGCGATCTGCGCCCGGACCCGGCGCTTCGCAAAACAACTATGACCAACGACCGCCACAACGCCTCACCCGTACGCCTGTCCCTCATGGCCGCATTGCGCGCGCAAATCAACGCCTGGGATATCTTGGCCGCGATCTTATTCGCCGCCGCGTCCGTGGCGTATTTTTACCTGCGCTGGCAGGGCGCAACCCCGTTTGTGTTTCTGAACTCGGACGCAGCCAACATCTCCTGTTTTGCCGCGGGGCGCGACCATCCGGGCCTGTTCGCACGCGACGCTCTATTGGGCAACCCGGACAATTTTTATTATTACTCCACCATTCACATTCCGCTGCTGCGCGCCCTGGTCCACGTGTTCGGCGATTACGGCACCGCATTCCTGGCCATGCTGGCCCCGCACGTTTTTGTTCAATTGCTCGGATTCTACGTGCTCGGCCGAATAGTATTTAAAGATCGCTTCTGGGCGCTTCTGCTCGTGCTCATCACCCTGCGGCCCATTCCCACAGGCATCGGCGCGGATTTCTGGGGCATTTACGGAGACGCCATTCCCCGCATCACATTCCAGGCCGTGTTCCCCTGGATTCTGGCGGCAGCCTGGCGCTGGAGAGAGCGGCCTAAATCCTGGCCATGGATCCTCGTGGCCGCGGGACTGCTCATGTACGCGCACCCGGTCAGCGCCCCGGCCCTGGGCTTCTCCCTGTGGCTGGGATTCTGGTTCTTCATGCCCCGCACATGGCGCATGCCCCGGCGCCTGGGATACATGCTGTTTCTGGGCCTTGTGTTCCTGGCGGCCACGTACCCTTTCACCCGCAACTATGTATCCAACCACTCATACGGCAGTTCCTTCGACTATGATACGATTTTCAAAATCATGCGGTTCCGCTTCAACACAATTTTCATGGACGTGCCGTACGCCATCGGCAACTCGGCCCGGCGCCTTGTGGAATCCATGCTTCTGCCCCTGGCCACGGTGAGCGGGATTCTGTTGTGGCGCGCCAACGGCCGCACGCGCCAGGGCGTTATCCTGTGCACGGCATGGATCGCGGGCTACCTGTTCGTGAGCATGCCCCTGCCCCTGGCCGAACACACCATTTGCCGCGCCCTGAAAATCATCCCACTGGAAATCGACCTCATCCGCAACGTGCGCTTCATTTACCCCATCGGCCTCATGATGTGCCTTTGGGGCATGCTCGAAATCCGGCGCACACACCCCGCGCCCAACGTGCGGCGCGCGGCCCTGGCCGCCGCCATCATCGGGGTCATGGGCTGGTCCGTGATCAACCGCCCGCCCTGGCTGGTCGACAAGCCTGCGCAAATCATCAGGCCCCTGGCGCCCAGGCCCGCGCACCCTCACGCCCGCGACATGATCGGCGCCCTGACGTTCATCAGGGACCACACGCCCCCGGGCTCGGCCTTCGTGCCCACCTCGCACGTCAATCCCCTGGCGATTCGCTATTTCGCTTTGCGCCCCGTGCTCCTGTGCGCCAAAGACGGCGGACCTTTCGCCTATGTAAATCACGAAATGCTTGTTGAATGGTATGAAAATTTCAAGGTCATGCAGCGCGTGGATGAAACCCAGAATCCGCAAATGCGCCTTCGCGGTTACGCGACCCTCGCCCGTGACCTTGATGCGGACTATCTGTTCATGGATTATGGAAAAGACCTTGTTATCAGTCTCGCGCCCGAACTTTCAACACAGATTGCGTACGGCAACGCATCCTATTCCATCATTAAAATGTAATTTTCCAGTCTGAGATTCCGCGGGCTGCATTAGAGACCTGAGCGCTTTTCAAACTCCTATGACAAAGCCGTCTCGAAGATATTGCGCCACCACAGCGACAGGGTGAGCAGGCACCAGATGCGGTAACTGTTGTCCGCGCGGTTCTCGAAATGATCCTCCAGAAGCGACTGGACAACACCGGGATCCAGAATACCCATATCCGTGATTCTGCGGCGGGACAGATGCTCGAGCACGAACGGCTTCAAATCGCCCCTGGCCCACCGCGCCACGGGGATATTGAACCCCTGCTTTTTGCGCCACAACACAGTGCGCGGCAGTTTGCCGTCCATCATCGTCTTGAGAATATATTTCTTGTGCCTGAAATTTTTCAGCTTCAAATACGGGGGGATGGAGGCCATGAATTCGGCCAGCGTGTGATCCAGGAAAGGCACCCGCGCCTCCAGGGAATGGGCCATGGTCATGCGGTCCACTTTAACGAGCATGTCGTTGGGCAGGTATAATCGCGTGTCAACATAAAGCAATCTGTTGAGCGGGTGTTTCGCCTGCGTGCGCGCGAAATGCGCGCGATACAAATCAATAACGTCGGCCTGGGCGCCGGGCTCTCCAGCCAGGGGCGCGAGCAGTTTGTCCCGCAAATCCTTCGGGAAAATCATGCGCCAGCACGCGTGCGCATCCTCGCCCCGCAGATCCGCTCCGCCCAGAAACTGGCGCAGCTTGAAATCCCAGCTCACCTTGGTGTCGGACACGGGCAGGCGATTCACCAGCGGCTGCATCACGCCGCGCCGCACAAAGCCGGGCACGGTGCGGAACATGCGGTGGATATAGTGCGCCTGGTATGTCTCGTACCCGGCAAGCAACTCGTCCGCGCCGTCTCCGCTCTGCACCATGGTCACGTGGCGCCGGGTTTCGCGCGCCAGATAATACACCGCCACCATGGAGGAATCCGCGGTGGGCTCCTCGGCGTGCTTCACGATGTCCGGCAGCACTGTGGCCAGTTCCGCGGTCACCTTGTTCTGGTGGTGCTCGGATCCGATGGTCCCGGCCACGGCCCTGGCGTATGCGTCTTCATCGTATGTGGGCTCGCCGAAATGGATGGAAAACGTCTTGAGCTTTTCACTCAGGTTTTTCGCCATGAACCAGGACACGGTGCTGGAATCCGCGCCCCCGCTGAGGAACGCGCCGAACGGCACATCGCTGACCAGGCGCAGGCGCACGGCCTGCTCCACGCGCGCCTCGAATTCCTCGATCCATTCCTGATCCGAACGTTTTTCATTCTCGCGGAATTCCAGGTCCCAATATGTGGTTACGCCCACATGTCCCTTTGCGTCCGCCGTGAGAAACTGGCCCGGCTCAAGCTGTCGCACATCCTTGAGCAGCGTGCGCGGGGCCGGCGTCCAGTTCAGTTGCAGGTACAGGGCCAGGGCTTCATTATCCAGGCGGCGCGGCGCACCGGGCGCGGCCAGGATAGCCTTGATTTCCGAGCCGAACAGGATGCGATCCGGCAACACCGCATAAAACAGCGGCTTGATGCCCATGCGGTCGCGCACGAGCCAGAGGCGCTGCTGATTGTCATCCCACAGGCCGAACGCGAACATGCCGTTAAAACGGTGAACGCAATCCACGCCCCACTCTTCATACGCGTGCACAATCACTTCCGTGTCCGAGTTCGAGCGGAACGCGTGGCCGCAATTTTGAAGTTCTTTTTTAAGTTCAAGGAAATTGTATATTTCGCCGTTAAAGGTGACATGCACGGATCCGTTTTCATTGGCCATGGGCTGGCGCCCGGCCTCGGACAGGTCGATTATGGACAGCCGCCGGTGGCCCAGGCCCGCGGGCCCGGACACAAAAGCGCCGGATGCGTCGGGGCCCCGGTGCGCCAGGGTCCGGGCCATGGCCCGCACCACGGATTCGCACGCCGGACTGTTATCGAAATGGAGCAGGCCCGCAACCCCGCACATTACTCGAACCGCTCCAGCCTGAGTTGTGATATCTGATCACAGATAATGCCGAGGGAAAACATGAGTACGCCGGTGAACATGGCCAGCAGCGCGCCCGTGCTGAGGCCCTTGAGATGGATGACATAGTAACTGCCCCAAAGCGTTCCAAATGTCAGAGACAGCGCGCTGAGCGGCACGAACATGCGAAGCGGGTTGAACAGCGCGGTGATGCGCAGAATGAGGATGATGGTTTCAAAACCCGTGGACAATTTGACCGTGCTCCGCCCGGTGCGCTTCAGCACCTCAACAGGAACAAAGCCCACATTGTACCCGCGGCTCAGCAGAGCCATCATGCTGGTGGTGGAAAATGAAAAGCCCATGGGGCATATGTGCAGATACTTTTTAATCACGTCGGTGCGAAACAGGCGCAGGCCCGAGTTGAGATCCGGGATTTTCTGTTTTGTCAGGTAATTGGCCATCCACATGAGCAGCCACTTTCCGGGCATGCGCCACAGAGTGCTGTGAAGCAACTGAGTGCGGCGGCCCGAAACCATGTCATAATCCCCGGCCACTTCCCACAGCTTGACGATATCCACGGCCCGGTACTGCCCGTCCGCGTCCATGGTGAGCACATACTCGGTGTCCGCCTCGCGAATCCCGGACTTGAGCGCTGCGCCGTAGCCCTTGTTCCTGGGGTGGCGGATCACGTCGACACCCGCTTCCTGGGCAATGGCCGCAGTGCGGTCCGCGGACCCGTCGTCCACCACGATTACGCGCGCCGAAATATCCTCGCGCAGCCCCGCCAATTGCTTGAGCACATCGCCGATGGATTCCTCTTCGTTGTACGCGGGAATCACGATGGTGAGCTGCGCTTTGTTTTTCTTTCCGAATCCCGGAATGGTTACCATGGCTTATGCCCCGCGAACTGCTTTAGTGAATGTCTCAATAATATCACAAAACCGGCTGCAATGAGACCCGTGCGATCAGAGGATCGTGCGCAGCCACTCCACCTCGCGCTCGAGCCCGGTCCTCAGCGAAACTTCGGACTCAAACCCCAGATAATTCCGCGCCAGGGTTACATCGGCATACGTGTGCAACACGTCGCCCTTCTGCTTTTCGATATATTTGAGTTTGGGTTCGATGCCTGTAATTTCACCAAGCATTTCAAACACGCGCTTGAGCACTTCGTTGTTTCCGCCGCCAATGTTATAAGCCTTGCCAAGGGCGTCATCCCCGCATGTAAGCGCCGCGAAATTGGCTCTGACGATATCGGAAATGAACGTAAAATCTCGGGTCTGCTCGCCGTCTCCGTACACAGTAATTTCCTGGCCCGTGAGAATGGCGCGGATAAACTTGTGGAATCCCATGTCCGGCCTCTGGCGCGGGCCGAAAACCGTGAAGTATCGCAAGGACACGGTGGGCACTTGGAAGTTCTTCCAGTACAGGTAGCACAGGTGCTCGGCGGCAAGTTTCGAGACGCCATAAGGAGACACAGGCTGCGGGGGCAGATCCTCGGTCACGGGATATTTCACGGCGTCGCCGTACACTGATGAAGACGATGCATATACGAACCGGTCCACGGGGGTTTCCTTTGCTGCTTCCAGCAGCATCTGCGTGGCGCGGATATTATTTTGAACATAAATATCAAAATCGCGCCCCCAGCTTGCGCGCACGCCGGCCTGGGCCGCGGGATGGTACACAGCATCCACCTGCGACAGGATGGCCTTGAGATCCGCGTCCTGCACGCTGGTTTCCTCAAACGTGAACGTGCCGCTTTTCTTCAGACTCTCCAGATTGCGCTCTTTGTTTTCCCGCGCGTAGTAATCTGTGAAACAGTCGATACCAAAAACATCGTGGCCGTTTTCCACAAGAAAATCCGCGGTCGACGAACCGATAAAACCGGCCACGCCGGTGATTAAGACTTTCATGGATGCGCTCCCTTTTGTTTCAATAACTGCACATAAAGATCATCAAGCTGCTGCACCATATGATTGACGCAGAAATCCGGGTATACGCGCTCGCGGCCGCGCTGTCCCATGCGGTCGCGCAGGGCATTGTTCTGGAGCAATTGCACCACGTGCCCGGCCGGGGCCAAAAAATCCGCGGGGGGAACCAGGTAACCGTTGTCCCCGCGGGTGATGACTTCCGCGGCCCCGCCCACGTTGGACGCAACCACGGGCAGACCCGCGGCCATGGCCTGCGAGAACACGCGCGGCAGGCCTTCCCACAGGGACAGCAGCACGAACACATCCATAACATTCATGAGTTCCGGCACATCGCGGCGCAGGCCCGCGAGCACGACCTTGCCCTCAAGGCCCAGGTCCCGAATCAAAGCCTCCATGGGTTCGCGCAAAGACCCGCCGCCCACATAGAGAAACTGCGCATTGGGCACCTTTTCAGCAACTGCCGCAGCCATGCGCATGAAGTACTCGGGCGCTTTCTGCGGTGACAGCCGGCCCACGCACCCCACAACCGGTGCATCGGGGTCCAGGCCCAGATCCCGCTTCTTGGCTTTGATGTCAATGTTCACGTTCCGGTATTCTTCCAGGTCGATAGCGCTGAAGATGCGCTGGTAATTGTCGGGACGTCCGATGCCGTAACGCAACCCAGCGTCCGCGTCCAGTTGCGTAACAACAACCAGCTTATCGGTCATGGGCAGGCAATACTTCTCCGCGGCCACATACAGGCGGCGCTTGAGCCCGCTCATATGGTCGTGGAATCCCCACCCGTGCACGGTGTGCACAATCACGGGCGCGCCCGCGCGCCGCGCGGCCATGCGGCCCAGAATGCCGGCCTTGCTGCTGTGCGTATGCACCACATGATAGCCGCCCTGCCTGATAAATTTCTCAAGTGCAAACAGGGCGCGCACATCCATCTTCGGGTTGATTTCCCGCACCAGCGGGGCCATGGTGGTGAGCCCCACCCGGTCCCGGTTCACAATGGAAACCAGTTCGCCCTCGGGCCCGAGCTGGGGTCCGATAACAAGGTCCACCTCATAGCGATCCGGATCCAGCAGATGGCATGTGTAGATAGTGTTTTCCTGTGCGCCGCCCACGATAAGGCGCGTAATGATATGAAGAACACGGATTTTTTTACTGTTAGAAACCATTAATAAAAGAAAAACCTCATTCCGAGGTGCGGTTGTCCTCGCGAACTGCCTGCGCCCTTTATGTTGATAATCTATCGCTTGAACAGAGAAAATTCAATAAAGCGCCTGTTGCGGGTTCAATTCCCGCTCTTCGAAGGCACGTCAACATCCGGCGCTGTGGGCTTGGTGTTGTCCACCGCCGAGAGCCGCTCCTTGATGAGCTGCTCCAGTTTCTGGCGAATTTCCGCAGGCGTGAGATTTGATGCTTTGAGCTTTTCCATAAGCTTGTCCATGTCCACGTTCAAAGCCATGGCTTTGAGCACAAGCATGCGGATCTGGGAATCGGCTTTGAGTTCATTGAGCCGCTTGAGAGCTGTTTCCAACTTGCCCGGATCCACGCCCCGGCGCACGGCCTCGATGATGAGAACGGCTTCGCGCTCGTTGATGATGCCATTGCGCAACGCATTCACCAGGGGTTCAAGCTTGTCCCGCGGAATGCCGTTCTCGATGGCGTCCTGAATGACCTGCAGTTCGCGGCGCGCGGGGTCGTCGGAATTCATGCGCGCAAGGGCCTGTTTGACTTTTTCCTTATCCATGGTGCGCAGAATATCCGCGCGCAGTGTTTCGAGATCCTGCTTTGATATATTTTCCCTGACGCTGTCCGCTGCGTCCGAGCCGGCATTGTTCGGGACTGTGGAATCCGTGTTGCTGTCTGGCGACATCTTCGCATCGCGAAGCTTCTCCAGCTTCTGGCGCAGGTCCGCGGTGTCGCCCTTGCGAATCATCGCGGCGATATCCTTAATCTTGTCCTTGGGGATATCGTTGCGCGTGGCGATTTCCAGGGCCATGCGCGCCGTATCCTTGTCCACGCCCCGGTTCACGGATGAGAGAATGCCCTGGGCGTCATCCACACTGATGCGGCCCGCACGCACGTTGTCCAGCAGCTTGTGTTTCTGATCATCCGGCAACTGGTGAATGTGTGCGGCCACAGTAATGCGCATGGACTGATCCTGGGCCGCGGCATCCTCATCATTCACATCAGGCTTAAAGCGCTGCGCCAGCTTCTCGCGTTTCTTTTCAAGTAGTTCCTTTTTCAATCTCATGGGTTTGACCGGAGGCTTGCCGCGCGTCACTTCCGTGGCATGCTCGGGGTCCAGAAGTACGCGTTCCTTGATGCTTTGCAGAATATTGCCCACTTCCACCTGGCCCTCGAACACAGTCACTGTTGTGATTTCCTCATCATTCAGTTCCACGGAAAAATCCGTGCCGCGCACGCCCGCAACAGCCGTGGGCGTTTCAATGCTGAACGCGGATCCCGCAGTCAATTTCTTTTCCACCACCACACGCACGGCGCCGGAACTGAGTGTGAAATCCGATGTACTCCTGGAAGCGCCGTAATCCGCATCCAGGCTTTTCAGCGAAAACACAGACAGCTCGCCCACCACGAGCAATGAGCCGTCCTCAAGCACCAGCCGCGCCTTGGACCCGGCCGCAGTGCGCACACTGTCCCCGGGCGCCAGCACAGCACCCTCTTGGGCCGCTTGCCACGCGCCGCTCCCGGACTGCACCTGCACATCGCCAACCAGTGATGCAAGCGCGGCCGCACCCTTCACTTTCGCGGCTTCACACGCCTCAAACGCTCCAAACGCCGCCATGCAGAACATGCATAAAACACACGCAATTCCGATCCTGGTTTTCATAGGGTTCTCCCTGGCATTTTTCCTTTTGGACGCGCACCCCGGGCTCGTGGTTAAATACCCTCTAAATATATTCCGGCAGAATGCTTGTGAGCCGCATGAAATCCACTTGAAAAATTTCAGCCGCGGGCTCCGGACCCCCGACATTGTCCTCACGGATCATAATGAGCTGGTCCGTGGTCAGAGGCGGGTCAGGGAGCAGCTTTTCCATAACCTGCGCCGCGGGCTTGATCACGGCCAGAGGCACATGGATTTTGAATCGCTTTTTATCCAGGTGTTCGCCAATCAAATCCAGCAACTGAGGCATGGTATACCGGCTCGGGCCAACCAACTCGAACACCCGGTTCACCGCATCGGCATTATCCACGGCCCCGGCAAAACACCGCGCCACATCCCCGGCGTACACAGGCTGCAGCTTGGACTTACCTTCACCAATAACAGGCAGAAACAAAGGATTTTTAAAGAAACCGGCCAGCATGGAAATGAATTCATCACCCGGGCCGAAAATCACGGAGGGCCGAAAAATAACATATGGCAGCCCCGCGTCGCGCACAGCCTCCTCGCCCTTCCACTTGGTCTGGTGATACAGGCTTTGGGCATGTTTCCGGGCGCCCAGCGCGCTCATGTGAACAAAGCGCTCCATGCCGCACGCCCTGGCCGCATTCACCGCATTCACTGTGGCCGCGTGATGCATTTGCTCGAACCCCGCACCCGGCTTCTCGCGGATAATCCCAACAAGATGAACCATAACATCGTGACCCCGCGCACCCTGCTCCACGGACCCGGCATCCAGCACATCGCCCCGCACAAGGGCCGCCCCCCGGCTCTCCAGATGCCCCGCCTTTTTTGGCGTGCGCACCAATGCCGTGACCTGGTGGCCCGCCTTGAGCAGCGCATCAACCACATATCCGCCCACAAATCCCGTGGCGCCTGTAACCAGTACCTTTTTCATATTCCATCCTCCGATATTCATTATTATATCACTTCAAACAGCCGGCCCACATGTGCAGTTCCCAATTCCTTTCGAGCATATTCTTTGCGGCATCACTTCCTAATCCAAACACCCTTAATATTGTGCCTTTCCGCCTACTGCTGCTTATAATAGACTCATCCATTCATGAATTGTATGAATGTACAGATACACCACTTAAATAGGAGAAATCGGGAACCTGCACAATCACAGGCAAACTAGGCGGCGGTCATCTCACACCAATACGCAACACCTGTGAATGTCCCGTTTTTCAGAGGAGGAATATGACACTTAAAAATGATGCCCTGAACTATCATCGAGACGGGCGCAAGGGCAAAATTGAAATCAAGCCTACAAAATCCATGCTCACCTCCCGGGATCTGAGTCTGGCGTACAGTCCGGGCGTGGCCATTCCCTGCCTGGAAATCGCCAAAGACCCGGCATTGGTTTTCGACTATACGTCCAAGGGCAACCTCGTGGCCGTGGTCACCAACGGAACCGCGGTCCTGGGCATCGGCAACATCGGGCCCCTGGCGTCCAAACCCGTGATGGAGGGCAAAGCGGTTCTGTTCAAAAAATTCGCGGACATCGATGTTTTTGACATTGAATTAAAAGTCTCAAGCGCAGACGAATTCATCCAGGTTGTCAAAGCAATGGAACCCACATTCGGAGGCATCAACATCGAGGACGTGGCCGCGCCCGATTGCTTTTACATTGAAGAAGAACTCAAGAAATGCATGAATATCCCTGTGTTTCACGATGACCAGCACGGCACGGCGATCATATCTGCGGCCGCTCTCATCAACGCGCTCCAGGTTGTCAAAAAGAAAATCGAGATGGTGCGCGTTGTGTTCAACGGGGCCGGCGCCGCAGGCATCGCATGCTGCAAGCTTTTTGTTGCGCTCGGCGTGAAAAAGGAAAATCTGATTCTGTGCGACAGCCGCGGCGTTGTGTACAAAGATCGCGCCAAAGGCATGAATCCTTACAAGGAGCAATTCGCGTCTCTTACCGATTGCCGGACTCTTGCAGAGGCCATGCGCGGCGCCGATGTCTTCGTCGGCGTTTCTGTCAAAAATATTGTGACCAAAGACATGGTTGTTTCCATGGCTGAGAATCCGATTGTGTTCGCCCTGGCCAACCCGGATCCGGAAATTTCATATGAAGATGCAAAGTCCGCGAGGCCTGATGCGATCATCGCAACGGGCCGCACGGATTACCCCAACCAGGTAAACAATGTTCTCGGCTTTCCCTTCATTTTCCGCGGGGCGCTCGACTGCCAGGCCACGCAAATCAACGAGGAAATGAAACTGGCCGCGGCCCTGGCCCTGGCCGACCTGGCGCGCGAGGATGTGCCGGATTCCGTGCTTAAAGCGTACGGGGAAGAAGATATCCGCTTCGGGCCGGAATACTTGATCCCCAAGCCTTTTGATCCGCGCATCATGTTATGGGTCACGCCGGCCGTGGCCCGCGCCGCCGTGGAATCGGGCGTGGCGCGCATTGAAATGAAGGACTTCGAAAAGTACAAACAGGACATCGAGGCGCGTCTGGGAAAAGCGCGCCAGGTCATTCGCATCATAATCAACAAAGCCAAAAGAAATCCCAAGCGCATCGTGTTCCCCGAGGCCGAACACCCCAAAGTGCTGCGGGCCGCGCAGATTATCAAGGACGAAGGATTCGGCGACCCCATTCTTATTGGCAACATCATGAATATTGAAAGAACCATCCTAAAGCACAACCTCAACATAAATATCGGCAATATGACACTGATAGAAAGAAAATCATCGGACCTCCTTGAGCCATGTATTGATTTTCTTTTTGGCAAGCGCCAGAGAAGCGGTATAACGCGTGAGCGGGCGCGGCAACTCATGCTCAAGGATCCCAATTACTTTGCCGCCGCCATGCTGCAACTCAACAAAGCCGATGCCATGATTTCCGGGCTCACAAGCAACTATTCCCACGTGCTGCGCCCGGCCATTGAACTCGTGGACAAAAATCCCGATATCGCCCGCATCGCCAGCATGCACATGATTATCAAAGACCAGCGCGTATATTTCTTCGCGGACACCGTTGTGAATATCAACCCCGACGCGGACACCCTTGTGGATATAGCCCTGCAAGCGGCCCGGTTCGTGCGCAATCTGGATATCGAGCCGCGCATGGCCGTGCTTTCCTACTCCAATTTCGGGTCCACAAGAAATGCCCACACCCGCATGCTTGAAAAAGCTGTACAGAAAATTAAAGATAAAGACCCATCCCTTATTATCGATGGAGAAATGATGCTGGACTACGCATTGAACCCGGAAATGCGTGAAGAACTGTATCCTTTCTCAAGCCTCAAGGGCATGGCCAATGTCTTCATTTTCCCTGAACTCAACAGCGCGAATATCGCATTCCGCATGATGAACAGGCTCGGCGGCGCCGAAAGAATTGGACCCATTCTCATGGGATTCGACAAATCCATCCACCTGCTGGCCCGCGAAAGCGATGTGCAGGAAATCGTGAACATGGCTGCCATAGCTGTTGTAGACGCCCAGGAAAAAGCCGTCGGCAAAAAATCCATACTGATCCTGTAATCCACGAATCCCGGGCATGGAGATGGAGATGGGAAGATGGGGGTTTGGGTGCTGTTGCGGATTGTTGTTCCTAACAGGATGGGCAGGATAAGGGCGCGGCAGCGCCGCGCCCTGTAAAGATTTAAACGCAGTTCCTGAGCAATGTGTTTGATTGAGCTATTTTCAATTGACACTTTGTGCATTATTCCATCACATGCCATTGTCATTTAGGAGGCCGTTGCCGTTGCCTTTGCCGTTGCCTTTGCCTTTGCCTTCCTGCAATCCTCATAACCTGCACATCCTTTCCCAGCATAAATGAGGCCAATGCACGGCACGCCTTTTGCCGGGCAATGGCCCGCCAAAAAGTTTGAAGGGATTCTCAAGGGAAACTTTTCAAAGTTTCCCTTGAGCCGTCGGAGACTCTTTTCCTTTTCCTTTTCCTTTTCCTTTTCCTTGCCCTTGCATTTCCTCATCCTCGGCCTAACGCCGGGGAGGCGGGGAC
>Ga0351878_1058_pt1 | contig 33307 bp, 34 predicted proteins | sample BONcelFGM3001D14_FD_206781 | JGI IMG/M metagenome (GOLD analysis project Ga0351878, IMG submission 206781) | Enriched cells from coal bed in the Powder River Basin, Montana, United States - BONCAT cells FGM rep3 HSBNCT.FGM.300.1.D14 ...
ATGGATCGATAGAGTCTTGATTCTCCATACTCGGCTACGATTCGATGACGCCTTGAATCGTAGGGTTCCCCCGCCGTGCCTGTCCGACCCGAACCTTGAGATTTGCGGCAATCTGGACTGTGGTCGTATGGTGCGTATGACCACATAGCACGGTGATTTTCGTCTTCGGGAAGTGCCCGCCAATCCGTTGAATAACGGCACCTGCGGAGGCGTTCACGTAATGGGGCAGGCGCAGCGAATCGCAGGTTTGCCCGTTGAATCGAACTGCCCGAGCAAACGGTGGCACGTGCGTGGCGATAATCACCTGCCGGTAACTCGACAGCGCATAGGGCAGAATCCGTCGAAAATAGCTCCCTGATTCCCTACCGAGCATTTCCATTTTCCGAAATGCGGGAAACGTGGAGCGAAACCGCAGGTCACGAATTCCTTCTTGTTCCGGAAATCGGCTGGACGTGCGCCTGCCGCCATAGGCCCGGCCATCCGCCCAGCCACGGTGACCAATCAGTGCTGTAGCGGGACTCAACCGGATCATTTCACCATGGCCAATGTGATTGAGGTTGGGATATTTCTGGCAGCAGGATGCCGCAATGCGATCAACTTCGGCAAAGCTACTCCCGTAGAAATCGTGATTTCCCAATAGAAAATACACCATCCTTGGGGCGCAGGCCTGCGCCAATTCTCCCAAGTGCGTGGCAAGTAAGCGAGCAATGGAAATATCACCAGTGATCAGCGCCGCGTCGAATACCTCCCCACGCAGCTTTTGATAGAGGTTCTGTCGAGAGAATGCCTCTGCGTGATCGAGATGAATGTCGGTGAGCCAAAGGAGTTTCATAATTATTTTTCAGGATGAGGGTTGGTGTCCGGACGCGTGCTGAATTGCATCCAGGCCTTTTCGGGAGCGACATGGATGGTGACCTGCGAAACAGGGGTGACGGCCCATTCCACCGGCTCCGCCCAACTGACGCGTCGAGCCGTGTAGCGGCGGAAGCCTCCAACGAATCGAAAGTGATCGTCCTCCAGCACCAACAAGCGGCAGTAGCCGCAAATGGAACTCGCTTGGCGCTCGACGCTAAAGACGCTGATAACCGTGCCTGGCTTGGCCTCAAAAACGGGATACTCGGTGTTCATGACGATTTCCGTTCCGGAGGACCGGGAAGGCGCATCCATGGTTGTTCCGGCGCCATCCAGACCGCCGCTTTCCCAATTGGCATGCAGTCCCACTCGCAGGGAACAGCCCGGCAATGGGTCAGATCCAGATTTGAAACACGCTTGAATCCCCCAAGAAAATGCAAGTGCGTCGGGGTCTGAATGACGCTGCGGCAATAACCCGTGAGAAAGTGGTGGTAGAGGACTGGAGTATAGATCTCCACGATGTGGCCGGGACCGGGCTGGATGAAGAATGCTTCAAAATTCATGATTCAATGGGTTCATTCCCGGTCCCGCCGATTGTTAAGGCGGTTTGTTCAACCCCGTTCGGATTTTCCTTCCACCCCGCTCCGAGAAACGGAGAGAACGTTGTCCGTTGGGCGTCGCCCGAAGCACGAAAAACGATGGCCTGACCGGTCGCCAGTCGGCGTAAATCCCCACCGCTAAACTGCCGCGCCAAGGATCGTCCCATTCTGCCGCTCGCTCGCCAGCGGGCCACCGGACCAAATTCGTAGTTCGGCAGGCGAAAGGCCGGTGGAGGCGGAACGGCGGTTCGCTGAACCATCCCGCCTTCTTCGTCCAAATCAAATGGTGCGGCGGATTCGAAATAGTTCACCGTCTCCGGGCAATCGCAGCCCATGAATACCTTGGTGGCGCAATTGTTGAGAAGATGATGGACGCGAGTGGACGATCCCGCCCGGGCGGAAAGAGCACTGACGCTCTGAGCCGTTAGGATGCACGAGATGAGGGCGTCGCGGCACTTGTCGAGGAAGAAGGAATCGCCCTCATCTTCTGCGCCCGTAGTCAGGAGGGAGGGAAATTCATCCGCCACAAAATACACGGGGCGGACACAGTTGACGGGACGCAATACCTGTCCGTCGAAGTGAAGCCGATTCCTCCGCTGCAGGGCGCTCGTCTGAAAGGCTGTTTTGATCAAATTGCGAAACACCTCAGCTTCGGGACCGTAGTGAATCCGGCTCAGCGAAACGACCACCACGCGACCATGGTCCATGATTTCATCGGGGGAGAACGCCCATCCTGCCGACGGGGAAAATATCCGGGCGAGTTTGCTGTCCGACAGGCAGGAAAGGTAAGCGCGGGCGTAGTTGACGATCGTGGCCCACGTTCTTTCCCCGAGATGAATGGCGTCGAATCCGATATAATTATGCGCGAGTTTTGCCTCGGCGGCAGAAATCGCTCCAAATCCAGCTGCCAAATCCAGGGTGGTCGTGACGTCGTCGAGGAGTTGAGTATTTCCAAGATCATCATCTGCGTCATCCTCATCATCGTCGCCGCTTCGCCGTTGTTCCCTGCGCAAGCGGACGAGAGTGTCCAAATCGTCGGAAATTCCCTGGATACCCGTTAGATCGCCCAGCTGGCGGGCACGCGCCAACACGGCCGCCACCTGCAGGAGCCTCCGGTTGTTTTCCTTCCAGAAGTCATCGCTCGAACCGCCGCCTTCTCCGGAATGGAGGGTGCGAACCAGTTCCATTAGCCGTTCGGCCACGGTCCGGCTGTCGGTTGCCTGACCCACAAAAGGATCGACCCAGGAGTTTCCGCCGCGCCCAATGACGAGCAGTTCATCCGAGCGACCCGCCGCAGCCATGACGGCCCGGATGTATTCGACCATCTCGCCCTTCACGTCGAAGATCAGGGCGCCCGCCCGCTTTTCCGGATCGTGAGCATCGCGGGCGAGAAGCTCCTTCAACAGCGGCAGCAGCACGTAACGGGTTTTTCCCGATCCGGTGGCCCCAAAAACAACGAGGTGGCGGAAGAGTTCGTCGAGGGAAAGTTGAGTCAGCATATCGTGGGTTCCTTTTCGTTGAGTGAGGCCGGATCGAGACCGAGCGAAATCAGCAACTCCGCATCGGCTCGCAGGCCGTGAAAGGTTTCGAGGGCGGGCGCTCGGAAGAGCAGCCCCGGATCAGCCGCAAGTTTCTGTAGATAAATCGAAGCGTCCTTGAAGTGGGCCGGATCGGTCCGCTTCTGGAAAGCGCGCAACGCGGACAGGAGGGTGCGGCATCGTTCAGGCAACTCGGCGAGCAACGTGCGGGTTTTCTCCGCCCCGTCCGCCGTAATGTCCAAATGGTAGCCGGGCGCTGGCAGGGTGGTGCGCTGCTTGATGAGATAGCGTCGGAGGGCACCTACCTGATGGGATAGGATCGTCAGCTCATCCGACGGATGAAGTTCGGGCTTCTTCGTTTTAGAGGACATGATCAAGAAGGTTGAGTCGCTGGGCTTCTCGGGCCGTCAGAAAAGACTCGGCCTGAATCAATTCCTTGAGGCGCTTCGGGCGCATTTGCGTGGCCTCAAGAATCAGGCGTTCAAGTTCCCGGGTCATTTGCCGCTGGAACCGCGAGAGCGCTTCGATTTCAGAGACACGACCGCTGGCATTGCCCGAAGTGGGGTGAAGCATGAGGCGGGCATGGGGCAACATGTAGCGATACCCGGGTTCCCCGCAGACGAGGATGATCGCGGACATCGAGGCAACCACGGCGGAACCGATGGTGAATACTGGCGCCCGGATGTGCCGCATCACGTCGATAAGAGAAAGCCCGCTGGCCACGCATCCGCCCGGGCCGGACAAATGGAGGGTGATCGGATCGTTGCCTTCGTTGGAGAAGGCCAGCAGCAATTCATTCGCCCGTTGAATGGCGGCGGCATCAATCACCCCGAACAAGGGAATGATCCGCTCCGGCCGGCCATTTGGGAGAATGACCTTGGGCGGGTGCCCGGACGCTGCCGTCGGGCCGCTTTGGAAATTCAAAAGTTCAACATTCATCTTCATAGGGTTCATTCCCAAAGCGCGGATGTGTTAAGGCACTTTCTGAATTTATTTTGCTCCGGGCTGCTGAGACCCGCCCGGAAATCAGGCAGGGATGACCGGCTTTCGCCGGTGCATCCGTAGGTGGAAAACCGGTTGGGGTGACATGAATGAATCAACTCCTTCTTTGGCGAGCGGCGTCATGGATCCGACCGAATACGTGACCGAGGCTTGGCTCGTCTTCGTGCGCAACCCCGGCGACATCGACCCACTTCGTGATCAAATCGAGGCGATGCTTTACCGGCTCCTTTATCCGCGCACCTTGGGCGGGTTTTTCGATGGCTTCTTCGACCACATCGTGCGGGAGGCGGCGCTACTGACTCTGTCCCGATTTTTTGCCCACAACAAAAAGCTCATCACCGCGACACAATCCGGAAATCGCGGCGACATTAACGCGCAGTTGATGCGCAGCATTTGGCTGGCCCTGCAGGCCACCATGTGGCGGACGAGAACCCGCGTCATCCGCCGTACCGCACCTTCACGCGAGGATCAAACCTTCGGCCGACTGCGCCAAATGATTGCGAAGCTGAATCTTCAGTCCGGCAAATAGCCCGATTCTTTCCGCATGAAAGGCCCGTTCCGTCTTTCGACGACACGGACTCCCCATTGAAATCCAAGGCCAGGTGTTATGCCCAATGACACCGAAACCTCCTCTGATGATTTTCCCGATCCGCTCACCGATTCCTGGATTGCTTTGACGCAAGCGCCCGACGACGAGGCTGCGCGAAACCGATTCGCCGTCGAACTCAATGATCTGGTGAGGAAGTTTCTTTTGCGATTCTCCCTTATCGCGCCGTTAAGGCACCTGGGCGACGATCTCTGCCAGGAAGCCAGTCTGCTACTTTTCACGAAGCTGCTTGCGGGAAACCATGAACTCGTCGCAGCCACCCGCGCTGGTCATCGCGCATTGATTGCCGAACAGATTCGCCGCTCCGTTTCAGCCGCGTTGCGGTTTGCCAAATGGAAGCTGCTCAAAATGATCGCCCGTGCTCCGGGCCAACCCCATGCGGAAAAAGACAAAACCGAGGTCGTCACTTACCAGCACCCGGCACATTTCACGGCACTGCGTGAACTCCCCTTTGAAACCCAGCAAAAGCTCGTCCTGGATATGCTGCGTGAGGCCGTGAACGAATGGCGTCTGCCGTCCGACAACGCGGAACTCGCTCAAACTCTGCTCGAAAACAATCTGACCCAGGCCGATCTCGCCCGTTCCCTTCGCATCTCCCGGCAGGCCGTCTCTCAGCGCCTCAAGCCGGTATGGCAGTATCTCCATAAAACCATCGACGACCAGGAATTTCCCCTCTCATGAACCCACCCTCCTCATTTATCCGTAAACGAAAATTTGCCATCGCGTCCGGCAAAGCCAACTTCGAGCTGAACCGCTATACGTCTGGCAAAGTCAAAACGCAGGACACGACGCTGATCGTCATCTCGCGGGAAGAAGTCGAAACCTGTGATCTGACCCGGTTTTTGGGTTCCTGCAGTCCGAAACATCAGGATCACAGGCTGGCTCAGCTTCATGGCAAGGTGCGGTTCACCATAGATGGTTTTGATGACGATCCGGAACCGCTCTGCACAATTCCTAGCGTGCGGACGTTTTACAGCCTCTGCCATGCACGCTGGCCTTGCTGGTCCTTCTTTGCCGACCTAGACAGCGATTGCCTGGGGATGATCGCGGCCTGCATCGTGCCCAATCTGTCCCTCGTCCAACGGCCGCGCCGCAAAGTGGAAGTGACAATGCTGCAACCGGACCTGATTTGTTTTTTCGAGTCCTGTTTGCCAGCCGCGGCCTATCTCCATTCGAGACTTGGGATCGACAAATACGCGGGGGCGAAGCTGCTCCAGCGAGTCTCCTACTACCTTCAACTTCCGGACTGAAACTGACGGCAAACGCACATTTCCAAACCGGCTGTTCCCCTCGCTTTCAACCAACAACACGAAAATCCAACACCATGACTACCAACTCCGAAAACAACCCCATTAAATATCAGGATCTCATCTTCAAACCGGAATTCGAACACCTCCGTCTCAATTTCCCGCAAGGCCTCACTTGGATTCGGATCCTGCCCGGACTCGGCGGCAGCGCCTACGGCTGGATTTTGCCGATTTCCGTGCTGGAATTTCCAGGCGGTCGATTCGTTCACCCCGCAAGCTTCTACCCGAACAAACGCTCCGTATTCGACATCGCAAAAAGGTGGTTTCTCCAGCACGAACCCCGGTTGTTGTGCTCCAAAGTCAACAAGACGGGATTCCGACTTTGGCCCATCAAGATTTGCGTATTCTGGGTGGTCGAGTATTCGGAGGCGGGAGATCATCGCTCGAGGCTGGTTCTCGAGAGTTTCAACGACGGGGCCAATGGTCCAAAGGGACTTGCCCATGAAATCTGGCGCAAAGTTTACGAGAAGGACGAGAACGGCCTGCGCATGTGTGACGCGCTCCATCCTGAAAAAGGCGTGATGATCTGCGTCGAACGTCACAAAGCCAAATCTCACCATGCGCCGCTGGACTGGGTTCGGGTGGGACGCCTCCCACAATCTGTCGATGGACTGCTGGAAAAGGTCGGCCCGATGGAAAGAGAGTTGCTCTGCCCTTTGGAACGCGTGATTCGCGAGCCCACCGTGGACGAACAATGGGATTACCTCGGTCGGCTCATCACGCCAGAATTGGCCGCACGAATCCGCGCTTCGACGCAGCGGCGCAGGAAATAATCCGTCTGCGTGTAAGACGCTGGCGGATTTCGAGGGAAATTTCATTCTTTGCAACACATATTTCACCAAACCGAACCGAATGAAACAATGGCGGGGCGTTGCGCACTATTTACAGATTTCAGAACGGTAACGGCCGCCTTGAATTGCGAATGCAACCTTTGTCGGGAAATGTTGCGCGCCCTTCGCAGGGACCGGGAGACCTGAGCGAGTTGGCCGGGGCTTTCGCCCTGGCCGACCTCAAGCCCGGAAGAAGATTGGACTGAAACTTTTCTGCTCCATGCGTGGCTGCCGTTCCCTTACGGATCTTGAAATCCGCCAACTGCTCGACGCTCTCTCCGCGCCGGCGTGGCGACGGGAGCGGACCCTCATCCACTCGGGATTCGCACCGGTCTGCGTTTGTCCAGCATGCTCTCCTTGTGGATTGGCGATGTGGCCAAAACCGGCGAGCTACAAAATCGGATTCGCATTCGGCGCCACACAACGAAAGGTCGCAGGGCGGGCTTCGACATGCCTCTTCACCCACAAGCCGCCACCATACTACAGAAGCACCTCGACACTCTGTGAAATCGCTCCACCGCCTTGGGCAAGAAAAGCCGGCCCTCTTCGGCGATGCCGAGGCTGGCGAACGCAGTGCCATTCTTTACACCATCGTCGAATGCTGCCTCCGTCGGGGCATCGATCAGCTCACCTAGCTTCGCGACCTTCTCACTCGACTTCTTCGTCCACAACCTGGACTGTCGCCGAACTCACCGCGTAAAACTGGCTCAAGCCCCCCGGGCTCCTCCCAGGCAGAGGCCTGAAAAACATCATAGCCGTCATAGCGACGTCTGTGACGCCTATGAAACATCAAGCAAATCGTCCAAGCCACCTCAAGTGACGCCTAACGCTTGATATTCCAGTAAGGCGAAGAATTTGGACCGAGGTGTCGGTGACGGTCAAGCCGCTGGAAGGAACTGTAGGAAATTTTTATGAATCTGAGCTTCCACCAAATCCGTGGAACAGTCCCAAGTTCTTGAAAGCCATTCAATAACATCTGAAACACAAGCTGGCGTTTCGGGTTTTTTAACACGGGTAACGAAGGGACCATCGGTTTCGGTGAGAATCTGACTTCGTGGAACTGCGCTGATAAACTGCGCCCATTTTTCTGTTTTGATCATTGCGGTGTTGATCGAGATCAGATGACCGCTTTCCACAACTTTTCGCAGTTGCGTTTTCGAGCCCGAGAACCAATGGAATGTCGCTTTTTCAATTCCATGGCGATCTAGTTGGGCCAGAACTTCTGCTTCGGCTCCGCGGGAATGCAGAGTAATAAAGCGTTGCTGGCCTGCCAGACACTCCAAAACCGACACAAACGATCTTTCCTGTATATCACGACCCGGCCGCCCTTGGTTGGAGAAATCGAGTCCAATTTCACCAATCCAATTGGCCTTTCTTGCCAGTTCCGAAAACTTACCCAATTCTTTATGATGATCCTTCCAGGCAAGGGGGTGAAGTCCCAAAGCTGGGCGAACATATTTGAATTCACGAAGATGGCGCTTCGCCATTTCGTAGTGACTCGGAAGATATGTGACCGCGACAACATCAATGGACCTCATTTCGGCCTCAGTGGCTACCGCCAAAGGATTTTTATACAGGTCGATGTGACAATGAGAATCAAGCATTCCGAATTCCACCAAGCTGTCTGGCCTCTTTGGAACCTTTTTCTCGAATCCAGACGGTGACTTCATCTAACATCCGGCGAACGACCGCGGCATAGTTGTCGAGATCCGAGATGGGCAAGCGGCCATTGGCAATCAACTGACGAGCAATCTCCTTCGTCGTTGGGTTACTTCGGATGACGCCAAGCAATGCATGGAAATCCGGATATTTTTGAGGAGGAGCTGTGAACACGTTGTTGCCGTATGTCTCGTCATCAGCACCAATGGCGTGTAAACTCGCCCGCCTAAACAGACACGGCACGCAGGTCCCGCAATTTTTGGCGCCTACTTTGACTTCCCAGTAGGTCTTACGACCAGATTTTCCGCAGGATGTCGTTTTCGCGCTGCCTGCGAGGAGAACATCTCGGGCAGCACATTCCTTTACCATTTCACCTTTCGTTTTGAGAGTGTAGGGATTGGAAATGGGATTTTCAATTCCGGCCTCACCGAGCGCTTTTCGCAGTAAACTCAGGAAGTTTGGATGAACCGTTCGGGTGCTACAGGCCCCCCGACGGCTCGAAGTCAGCGGAAGGTTCAATGCAATCGGGCCATTTTCGGGAATCGCCACAGGTGTGTCGGGACCGATCATTCTTGCGGCGTAAAGTCCGAGACCGAGGAAAATCAAGGATCGACTGCGAAAGCTGCTCTCAAACTTGTATTTCCCAAGCTCATTTTCCTCCTCTTTGTCCTTGTTGACGCCTACCCTTACCTGAACATGGCTGATGCGGCCCGGAAACTTGGAATCCAGCAATATCCGCAGATTCTGTTGGTCAGAACCAGGGCCGGATAAGTCACCGTCGTAATGACTGACAAACAGCAGGCGCTGGCGATCATTGCCGGCCAGAGCATCAATCGCCCCAATAAAAGAATCGAGGCCTCCTGAAAGCAGAGTGACTACGGGTGCGGCCGGATACCCTCTCGGCCGACGCCGCCGGTTTGTGCGGACCGCCTGGAATCTGTGGCCAGCCTGGGTAAACTCAAAATACCAGCTGTCGCCCGTCAGGAAAGAAACTGCATCCTCCAAAGATTCGCGAGCCACTTGCCAGGGCTCGGGGTTCTGCAAGGGGACGGAAAGCTCAATTGTACGGCCCCAATGGTCTTCAGCTGTTTGACGCGATACGAGCTTGTCGGAGGCATAAACGACAGCTGCGATAAACAAAAAGTCGAGCGCCAGAGTCTCGATCTTCCGAGAACGGTCGAGAAATTCGCTGAAGTTAATATCGAGAAAAAACGTCCGCTCCACACCTTCCAAGCACAGTTGTGTTGTGAGGAACTCGTGGTTCGAGGAATTTGCAATCTGCCGTGCTGTAATTTTCATCGGGATCTGCTACTCACCAATAAAGACCGCTATAGTGTTCTCGAGAATGGCATCAATAATCGATGCGCCTTCTTTCCCGCCCCATTCTACCTGGGTTAAATCCTTACCCGCAGCTCTCTCTGCCTGCAGCTTACTGGAAACATAGGAACTGGCCTGGTTGAGCACCTTGTCCGCTGCCTCAAATCCGTACTTCAGGGACTCATGCTCACTGAAAAATGTTTTGAAGCGCTCAATTATGTAGCATTTGAAAAATCGTTCGATTACGTCCTGAAGTCCGTAGGCTGAATCAATTAAGGCTTGTTCAGCAGCCTCGAAGGTTGCTGCATCACGGCATATTTCAACCATCACGTTACTCAGCGCATCCCGCAATTCCGTGTCGATCAGAAGTGTCGACTCGTCGGCAAGCACGTCCGCAATAGCGAGAGCAATTTTATCAGGTGGCAGTCCCTCCACATCAACGCCAGCTCTCAGCAACGCTTCTCGCAGCCCTAGTTTTGGGACATCACTGATGAAGGACGCTAATCTCGTCGCGACAGGACGCACACCAGCGCTTCCGCTTGAGATAGTCCGATCTTTTCCCCCGCGACCTGTTCGCCCCCCACGAGGGGATGCTTTTCCACCTCCAACTCCGCCGCTTGTCCCACCAGACCCACCTCCGTCCTTACCGGAGGGGCTTCTCGGTCGGTCGGCCGTAGCAGGCAACACGGGGAGATCCTGTAAAAGCCCATTCAACTTATCTGCGGCATCTTTCGGCGGAAGAGTGCCAAATCCAGGCGGCACTACGCCGAATCCCAAGCTGGGGTCATCCCGGAGTTGCTGGACAAAATCGCTTACTACTTCGTGGGCGTTCTCCGGGTTGAGATTCTCTGGTTTGAGCACGTTAGTCACATCTGTCATGACTCCAGACCAATTCGGCGTCGGGGTATACGCTGCGGATGTTCCCATAGCTATTTTCTCTCAATTCTTGCTGCTTTAGCGGCCTTTCCGCCGTGCTTGCTCAGATGATCGATCAACTCATCTGCTCCATTTTTGAGCCCAGGCTTTTGCGCCAGGATCGTCAGGAGCGGACTCACCGCAGGCGGCACCTTGGCCACCGGCAGCTGTTTAATCAGAGCGACCAGCTTCAGCATCGTCTCATTGCGCGCCTCTGCCAGCGTAAACAATGCTCTGTACGCGTCGTCATCCTCTGGATCACGCTGAACATGCTTGGCGAGCAAGCCAAACAAACTATCGGTCTCGTCAGCCCTCAACTCCTTGAGGGTCGGCCCGATGACCTTCCGCCCCATTTCTGAAAACAGGCCATCGTAGGTTTTGCGAACCAAAGGCGGAACAAGAGTGAGACCAAGCAACGATGAAGCTAGACGGTCCCGTACCAACCAAAAGTAGTCGGAAAGATCTACCTTCGATAGCTGAGGTTCCATGGCAATCCAGCGTTTCAGATGATCGCGGTCCCAACCTTCGGGAACCGCCCCACTCCCAGACTCCAGGTCGAGTACCTGTTGCGGCGTTTGGTTTTGGGCCTGGTGCCACGCAGCCAGTTCTTTGAAGCGCTCTTCCGCCGAGTACTCCAGAAGCATGAGTTTCAGAAGAACGTCGTCTCGCAGCGACTCCATTCCGGCAACTTTTGACAATTTTCGGCGGAGTGTGAATGCGTTGAGAAATCGCTTCACCTGCCGAGGATTCCCTTTGAGGTTATCCGTAAACATGGGTGCGGCCCCTGCAGTGAAAGACAATGCCTCGGAAAGCTCTCGCGGCAACGCCTCCCCTTTCAAAGCCTCAGATAGATCAGCAAGACCGAAGGTAACGAAACGGTTGTCGATGCGTCGTTTTTCGCAGGCTTCCACACAACGCTTGAAGTGTTCAGCTGAAAGGTCTCTTTGCGCAAAAAGAAGCGTCATGTACGACTCGATTTCCGCAGGTGAAAGTCGGGGCAGATGATAGGGAATCTGAATCAGCTTTTCAACGTAGTCGCGAACCAACTGCTCGCTTGCTTGATCAGGTGTGCCGAATGAGTCGGCGGCCGCTGCCTGCAACGATTCGCGATAACGCACAGCGATCGCATGTCGAACTATCCGCGGATCTGCTCCAATCACAAACGCAGTGTTGCCAACATTGAGGAACAACTTAATCGCTTCGAGGTTTTCGACGATACGTTCCGGCGAGCACCTATCCAGATCGTCAATCAGCACCACCAGCGATTTGAAGCCGGTTTTTTGCAAGAGATCCCCGAAGGCCTCTCGAAAATCCCGCACCTCGGTGATCTCATTTTCGGAGGACGGTTTCAGTAGGCTCTCCATATTATCCGCCGTCAGTTCCGTTGCCGCACTGGACTTTCCTGCCGAGAAAAGCCCTTTGAGAGAGGCCATGAATCCTGGAATGGCGGTCGCCCCTCCGATCGCATAGGCCAATACAGCAGGCAATGCGACGTTGTCCCAACCCATCTTCATCACCCGCATCCAGTTGACTCTACCCAGCAAATTCGCCGCTTTGTCTTTCAGCGCCTCGGGGAAGCGCTTGTGATTGGCGAGCTGCTTGAGAATCGAAGAAATTAATGCACTTTTTGCATCGTCGTATCCTTCAAACAACCAAGCATCAAAATAGAGTACAGCGACATCCTCTCGTTCCCCAAGCCGTGCCTCCAGCATTTTCATAATGCTCGTCTTTCCATTCCCCCAATCCCCAAAAACCCCCATGGTCACAGGGAGCAATTTGGAGTCGGAAACGACATCGGCAATGAGCTCAGCGTGAACACGAAAACCAATCAAGTCGTCGGCAGTTTCGTTGTCAGACCACATAAGTGCCTACACTATTGCTCCTGATCGATGGAGAGAAGAAAATTTGCAGGAATCGGGGACTCCTTTTCAGTAATCCGAATCTAAAATATGGCAGCGTTAGCTGTCGCCTATAATCGGTCCTACTGCTTGGCTCGAAAGGATTGCTGAGTTCTTTATGGAATTCCCTCACGCGCGGCGCCCATTTGTGGCCCAAACCGCGCTGGCGAGAGTCAAGAGGCTGGCCACGCTCGTCCGGATGATTTCCCAAATTATCACTTTTGAGGAAAGCTCATACGCGCTGGCGAGCGCTCCGATTAAAAGAAGAAGACCCAGGAGAACCGCCGCCGACGACACGATCAATCGCTCGGTTTTTCCGGTAGGGCCCTTTGTGCTGGAAATCAAATGGCGACGTTTGGTTTTCACGCAACCACCGATACCCGTTCCTCACTTAAAAGCGGTAACGGCATGTACAACGGGAAAAACCGCGTCAACAGAGAAGCTGTCAACGGAATTTCCGACGAGCTTTCGTCCGTTCACCACCGTCCCTTAATAAGCACTTCCTCAGGTGCAAGCTTTTTGAGCTCCTTCGCAAAATCGTTGAAGGCCTCCCGCCGAATGGCTGTTTCCGAAACCCGGCCAGACCGAGAACGGTTGGCAGCCCGTTGCGACCAGCTTCGATGTTTCCCACCAAGATCCGGCAATTTCAAAAAATCCGGTACTTGCTCGAGAAGCATTTCCTCGCCAAGTTTCGCCCATCGTGCTGAGTGTGACTTCGTAAAGGGGGGCAGGTCCAAGGTCTTTTGTGCCCACTCAGGACAACCTTTCGTAGTCCTGTATTTATTTTTTCGCGTCGCTGCTTGACGGAAATCGAAACGAGTTTGGAAGAGCGTTTCGTAAATCGCTGTTGCAAAACATCGTATGACATTTTCGTCGGCGGTTCTAGCTGACAACAGATACCCCTCGATCTTACTCCCGACATTTAGTTTCTTCACTTGATCAACAACTGCCCTACGCCAGTCCTTTTCCGTCATGTCCGCAAGAACCGGCCACTCGGACTTTTTCGCGGCAATCTGCGAGCAAAGATCCGGAAGTTTTTCCGTCAAATTTTCCAACATGGCAACGGCGGTCTGGGCGACAATGAACAAATTCTCGATAGCCTCTTCAGGCTCGATCCTTGGGCGTTTTTCCCGCAGAATCATCTTATTGGAGCGGTTGTGGTAGCAAATCCACGGAACCCGATGCTTCATTGCGTCATCAAACAATCCCATGATCTCGGGCACCGCGTTCGGAGCTCGTTTCGCCAGCGAAATGCCCTTTCCAATAGTCTTCAATCGCCGCTTACCATTCCGTTCGTCGGTAAGCTCAAATCTTCGGAAGGCTGGTCGAGGCGGAATCTCCTCCCCGTCAGAAATTTCTGGAATGGTCTTGGCGCCCTTTTTCTGACTTTTCTTGGCGAGGGTAACGCGTTTCTCGGACGATTTCTTCAGAGTCATAGTATCTCCTTACGGTGGCATCAATTGGGGGTTACTTCGTACTGCTCGCCTTCCGCAAGGATTTCTTGGTCCAAACGATCACGCTCCGCCGCAAAGAAAAAGAAGCCGGCAATTTTGAAATGAACCACGAATCCAAGCCAGGAAAGAGCCTTCAAAGCATTTACTTCGCTGGAGTACTGCCAATTGTGACCGTGCAAGATCGCATGACGGTTCAGGCGTGATCGCTCAATCTCCTCCGTCCGAATATTGTCTTTTATGGCAAGCGGTGCCGTCAGTAGCCCGTAATACGCGATCAGAACGACATCGCTTTCCTCGGTGTCAAAACGAAGCCTAATCTGCTCTAGTTCCTGAGATTTCTTTGAGTGGACTGAAGCCCCGAAGATTTCCTGCCCAATACCCTCCGTCTGGCAGAGCATTGCGGGAATCGAAAGCTCGTAGTCGCCTGCTCTATGCGCGGCGAATGCCCTTCGGATGATGATTTCTCGGTGGGGAGATGCTTCAATGGCTTCTTTCTCTACGACATCGAGGATGCTCCGGAAGTGCTCGCTCATGATGGCGTCCACAGGCTGCACGTTTCCGGCGAGCAGTTGTCCAGCTGCGCGATGAAGTGTAGCCAGGGCCGTGTGGCTGAGGGAGATAAACCACCCCTGTTGCGCAAGCGAAACGATGTCTTTCCTCTCGCGCTCATTGATTTCGTCGAGCGTCGGCCAGTCTTTTGCAAATGCGATGAGCTGTTGACCGATTGGAGCGAGTGCCTGCTGTATCCGGTTCGACGCTTCCAAAATCTGCTGCACCAGTTCGGGGGGAATAGTCAGGCGGGACATGTTCGCCTGGAACTCCTTCAGGTTTTTGGCTGCCTGCGGTCCAATTTCAAATTTGGGAAAATTTTTCATATGGGATTTCAGTAAGCACCCGTTCCCTCACCTCCGGCAAAATCTTGCGATACATGTGGAGCAAACATTTCTCTTATATCCTGAACCTTGCCCTTGGGTACACGCGACGAAATTTTGCAGTAGGGCCTCGCGCTGCTCTCGCTTCAACGAATCGGATCGAGAAAATTTGCCGCCTCTGATAGCTCTACTTGGATGCAGCCACTCCTCTTCGTTGAATCCTCTATCATCTGCGGGGTGCAAATGGAGAATGTCACCCTCGGGTCTCCCGCATGCCAAGAAAATTTGGAGATTTATCGGGAATCCCTTCGCCTCGTTCTGGGCCTCGCGGCGGCGCCCGGGTTCTCGTCCATGGTCACCACTCAATGGGCGGAAGCTTGTACCAAAGCAGCAATCAATGTTCTGGGAGAGAATTATCAGTCTCGTCTCCAAACGGCCTCCGGGCCAGAAATGGAACGGCTATTCCAACTCGCCAATCGCCTGATGGGCAAGATTGTCTCGGAAAACAGTCCATTGCTCCACACGAACTTGGAACACGCCACACGGCAACTTGAGCAGATCGTGATGAATTGCGGCCCTTATGTTCATGGCATTTTCGAAGGCGTTCTAAAAACCGTCATTATCCAGTCTTGGGCAGCGTTCGAGGCGCTTACTCGCACACTTTGGAGGAAAGTAGAGGATTCCAGTAATGCCTCCGTTTACCGTCCCGACGACAAGGAATGGAAACGGTCTCAACTTGGCTTTGGCAGCCGTCGCACGATTCGACGCACCTACGAAACGGTGTTTCCTTCGGATCATGCGACTATTCTTGCGGCCTTGGCTCCCCAGAGCATCGACCCGCTTGCCATCCTCAGAAACGTCATCGTCCATCACGCCGGAAAGCTCGACAAGACCTTCAAAGATGAATGCGGGCAGTTCCCCATTTTCGCCCCCTTCCAAACTCTCGCTCTCGACTCGCCTATTCCCATTGACGGGGTTCTGGTTCGGGATGTTGTTAATCCGGCCATATCTGGCGGCTATTCCCTGATTTCTGCGGTGGATGATTGGCTTACCCGCCATCCTTGATCTGCCTGCACATGACCACCATTCTAGACATCATAATTTCAAGTAAATGCATGCAGAAACTTGACATTATTTGCTCGAATTTGTGATTTCGACCCCATTTAAGGGTACTCTAAAAGAGACTGGGGCCTTCTTCTACGCCAATGTCTATCTGTTCACTGTCCATCAAGTCGAACACATCTGCATTACCGCGACAGCGGAGATGGGACGATTTCTGGACATTTAGCCGTTCGGCCAGTTGCTCGGCATTGCCGAACAAACCGGTAAGCCGTTCCCAATTTCCCACTAGGCGAATATCCTCCCCTGTGACGGAAAGAAGGACCTGATCGAGACGTTGGCGGTTGGTCAGCTTAAACCTCATATCCAGGCCCACTGGACAAGGGGTACCCAACCCCGGCTGTCTCCGGCACCCCTTTTCTGGTGACACCCCGACCCACGCAACGTTTCCCACTACCGGTTGCGTCAAGCTCGCTCAATTAGAGAATCACATGCGTCAGCTACGTATCACGAATCCATTCTTCAATGGCTTCGGCTACAGTGGTTGCCAGAAGAAATTCCTGCTCGAGCCTGCCCCGCTTGCACCCGAGCAGGTGATTGTAAAGCTCCTGCTCCGGGATCGTAAGCAGTTCCGGCGGCGTGGGCCGCGCGGGAACGGGCTCAAGCACAGCATGAGCGAACGAGTGAGTCTCAAATATTTCGAGGGTCATCAACATCGGATCGAGATGAGGAACGCGAGAACGGGCAAACGCGAGCAAAGTCAATCCCCAGGTATCCACGTCGCCCCAATATCCAACATGCGAGGATTGTACCCACGGAGCGGAAAGCCACTCGAGACTGTTGCCGGAGCCAAGCACTGCAATTGCGCCTGGAATTATACACGGCAGTAGGTGGAGGCATTTCTCGTTTTCCACAAGGAGCACGTAACGAGCTTCTATCGCGGCGCTGGCTAGCTCCTTGCTTCTGACGCGTTGTTGTTTGAATGGAAGAATTGCTCCATCAAGATCGGCAACAAGGAGCCAATGGTCGAACTCCTGCCATGCACCGAGAAATACTTCTAGCCCTTGCCGACCCGCTTCGCCGTCGAAGCGTAAGTCCAATAGTCGGGTGATGAGTGCTTCGTTCCGCTCGAAAAATTTGCTGTCGATGCCTTCGAGGGATAGCAGACGAAGTGGTCGTCCGTTGGCGTAACCAGGTTCCAGTATCGCAGAAATCCGTGCGGCGAGGATAACTTCCTCGATTGGCTTGTTTCGCCAAACCGATCTTTGGCGAATGAAGAATGAGTGGAAAATAGGGAGGCTTGCTTTCACAATTTCATCGAGCACCGCGTGTTCGGCCGCGACTGCCCGGTTCGCTGCTGCGCGGATCCATTCTTCCATGGATGAAATTTCCCAAGAAATTGGGATTTCCACCGGCGCACCCGTGGCTCGATATGTCGATTGCTCCCATTGGATTTTTCCGCAGCGCACTGCGCGCCAGGCTCGGACATGATCCATCAGCCCCGCCCAGTCTCTCGCAACTGCGCCAGCAGACGGACGTCCGATAGATAGCCGGATCGGCCATTCGTTTTCGTCGAGAAGACGGTTCTCACGAAGGTCTGGATTTTGCCATTGCGATGCCAGGCGGGCAGCTAGCTTGGCGGGAGACTTCATGCCGATGCAGCACCGGGGCGATCATGATCCGCGATCTGTTCCCAAGTCAACGAGGTGAGGGTGGCCCGGCGATTCTTATTGTGAACGAGGATGGCAGATCGAGTGTGGGCTTTGAGCAAAACGATCTCCTTGTTCGGAGTCACGAAGAGTGGATGGAGTCCGAAAATCCGGAGCGCTTCGATGATGCGAGACGCGGCGGCAGGCGAGCTTTTGGAGAATGCCTCATCCAGAACAATGGTCGCATAGCGGGGTCGTGACGCTCCCAATGGGCAAAGTGCGTAACTCAATGAGGCGGTAAGAATGTAGCTCGCCATCATCTCCTTCTCGCCGCCGCTCCCGGTTTGGGAACCGGTCCTTCGTCCGTGGGATTGTCCTGTGGCGCGCTCAATTTCCGTGACGAAAAATTGCAAACGATGACGCGGGTCGAGCAGCGCCTGGGCGGCAAGGGTTCTCCTGTTTTCTCCCGCCTCGCGGATGAAACGAATCACCTCTCCTAAGGCCTTGTAGTGTGCTTCACCTTCATCCTCCTCGGCGCGGATCGCGACCAATCGCAGCTTGCGATGGGCTGCTTCAAGCTGACGAAGTGCGTCGTGAGTGATCCTGACCGGCTCGAGTTGCAAAAAGCGCTCCGAGCGGAAATCCACCCGGCTGAGCGTGGCATTCAGCGCACCGACGCGTTCCTCGATCGTGGCTACTTCATGCTCAACGTTCGTCAGGAGCTGAGTCACGCCCTGTCCGGAGGACGTATTTAGATAGTCAAGAAACCGGCGGAGCTTTTCTGGAAGGGCTTCCTGCTGCAAAACCCGCAGCCGTTCGATGAATGCCGGCACATCACGGAGTTCCGTTCCGGTTTCGGCAAGCACCCCAGTGTCTTCCCGCTTGGCGGCTTCCATTTCCCGGACAAGCTTCCGTTCAATGTCGGCCTTCCGTGATTCGACCTGTTTGATCTTCTGATCGATCTTTTCGAGCGCATTGCGTTCGAATTCCGTGATCTGGGTGGCTGTCGCGGATGGCGGGATGCGAAAAAATTTCGCGGCCAGATTTACGTCCTCTGGGGAAATGCCCGCTTCGCAACGCCGGACGGCGGTCGCGTGAGCAACTGCGGCGGTTTCAACGGCTTTGCGGTCCGACCCGAGCAATTCCCGCAGATCTCCCTCTTCCTTCCGTAGCGTGTCCAACGCAGATCGCGCATCCTCGAATTCTTTCTTTGCCACCGCGGTTTCCGAGTTCGGACGGGTAAGGGCTTCGAGGCGATCCCGCGAAGCGGTCAGCTTCCGCTCCACCCCTGGCAGGTCGATGGTCTCGAAGTTCAGTTCGAGCAACTGCCTCCGAATGGTCAACAGTTGACGCAATTCATCCTCCTTTTCGCGCATTGTCTTTCGCTTCCTTTGAAGAGGCTCACGTTCGGAATCTAATTGGGCGAATCGGGCTTTGAGTTCTTGAAGCTGGTGGGTGTTGTCAAAACCGGTCATCCATCCTTCCGAAATGGGGCGTTGATCCTGTTTCTCGAACCGGCCGGCCCGGTCTGACATGGTCCCTTCCGGCGTCATGGCATGTTCGGTGCGGCGAAGCGCCTCGGTCGTTTCGACGCAGTGCCGGTCGCGTCTGGCGATCAAGGCCCGCACATTTCCTTCCATGGCATGGCTTTTGAAATGAAGTTTTCGAAAGAAGCCGTCCTCGAAATGGCGCGGAATCTCGGGTGATTCATCAGCGCTCTGAAGTCGGACATGAAGCCGATTCTCACGATCGTTAACCCAGCCAAGGGCGTCTCTCATGTGAGCCCTTGGAACAAGGATGCGCAATCGCTCAGACCCTAAGGCACGCTCAATGGCGCCTCGCCAGCGGCTCTCTTCGGACCGGACTTCCAGCAATTCCGCGGCAAATGGGATTTGATCGGAGGGCAAACCAAGATGATCGGCGAGTGCTTCCCGAAAAGTTTGCTGTGCCGTAGGGATATTGGAGTGGGGGCGGTTGCGAACCTCCTCGATCTCGCCTTTAAGCTTTTCGGCGTCGGTTTCATGCTGCCGCAGCCGGCCGCCCGCGTCGGAGGCGTCGTCCCGCGCCTTTTCAAGCGCTATCTCTGCAGCTCCCCGTCCATTTTCGAGCTCCTGAAGATTGCTCTGAAAAGTCGCCTCCAGGAGCTCTTCGGGAAGTCCGAAGTTTTGGATGAACTGTTGGTAATTGGCAGCGTGCCCACGGGTGGCTGCGGCGAGTTTTTCAAGGCTGGAGATGCTCTCTTCAATGCCCTGCACGGCGGCCCCGCCGAGTTGCAGGTAGCGCTGCTGGAGAGCGTCCATTCGGCCTTGCTCCTCGTTGATTTCCGTTTCCTTTGCCTTGATCTGGCGCTCGATCTCAATCATGGCCCCCTTGAGCCGCTCGAGTTCGACCTCCCAGAGACGCGCGGCTGCATCGGCGAAATAATTCGGCAGCACGCTGCGCAGATGCTGGCGTCGCTGGATGACTTCCGCAGCCCTTTCGAGCGCCGCCTGCTGGCTTTCGACGGGAAGGAGCGAGTCGCGCTGACGACGCGCTGTTTCCAACTCGACGTAAATTCCCTGGAGTGTGTCAAACTCAGCGGCAACCTCGATCGCCCGGTCAAACATGGAACTGTCATCAAGAACCAGCTCGCGGAATATCTGGTCGATGCTGTTGAGCTGCTTGAGCCCGGCGGCGCGATTCAGAAGCGAAAACGCGTTTTCACTTACCTCAAAGAAACTTCGAACCTGTGCCAGATACTCACGCTTGCTGGAAAACATGCGCAATCCCACGGTTTCCCTCGACTTTTGCAGGACTGCCCTCCGCCCACCCTCGTGGTGAAGCATGAGCAAATCATCCAAGGGGCGTGTGACATCCTTCGCAAAAAACCAAATTTTCTTGAGGTCCTCGGCGGCGTTACTGCTGTCGTCCATCCACAAGATCGCACCAATCGTGACCGGGCTGGAGCCATCCACGTAGGATGCGGCGAGTCCGGTGACCGTGTGGCCGGGTCGAGCGATGTGATCGTTTTCCCCTTGGGCGCTTTCCACTCCGGAAACGCCGCGAACGTAGGAGATCAAATCACGGTCGCTTTCGTGTCCCCCAGTGGACGCGAGGTTATATTTGGGAAACGGAGCGAGCAACGTCATCAAGGCGTCGATGAGCGTAGTTTTGCCACTGCCCGTTGGACCGATGACTGCCGATCCGCCAGGATCAATAGAACAACTGTGCTTGCCGTCGAAGGGTCCCCAGTTAAAAACTTCCAATCCATTGAGCAGGAACACAGGTTCGACGTTTTTCCCGATACCGATTCCGCCTAGCGCTTCGGACCCTAGTTCGCTCATTCCGTTCCTCCCTGGACATTGGTTGCCTCCCGGAAGCGGGACAAGAGCGCCGAAAGGGACTCCGGATTGGCGAGATGGGCAATCAGCGGACGAATGGCGACCTCGCGGTTCGCATCCGGCTCGGAGACGATTCCGTGCGGCTTGAGTTGATCGATCAGAGTTAGGAGCCGCTGTTCGTTCTTAGCGTCACTACCGGTATCTCCAAGAAACCCGTCAAATTGGGAAAGCAAATCTTCGAGCGGCACTTTACTCGGTCCGGCACCGATGCCGACATCCTGTTCGTGAATGAGATAAAACTGTCGAAGAATGGCGACGAGGAGCGATTGCTCAAGTGTGAGCCGCTGCCGACGGACCAGGGGATGTCCCCAGCCCTCTTCGGAGTCGTCTGGGACGGACTCCGCCACAAAAAGGATCGCAAGACCGCGAATCTCGTCGAGTTTCAATACAAGGTCGAGAGGTTCAAGAGCCGCATTGATCTCGGTTCGCAGGCGGAGCGCAGCGGCAAACACGCCTGGCTTCGTCTCGCTTTCTATGTATCCCCAGCGGAGGAGCTCCTGCACAACCTGTTTGACTTCGTGCCTGGTCCGGGGCGTTTCTTCCTGAGGGGGAACGCTGGAATCCATCAGCCGAGGACCTCCGGTTTCACTTGCCCTGCCGTGACGGCGTTCATGAATACGAGGGGAATGTCAAATCGAGCGCGCTCGGAGCCTTCCCCCGGGATTTCGACAGACTCCCGCTCTTTGCCGAAATGAACCTCCGCTTCGCGCGCCATGCCCAACCAGTAGGCCAGTGCTTCGAGGTCATGCGAGGGCGGGAGCAACCCAGCAAGTTCTCCCACAGAGAGACTTCTCCCGGTCGTTTGCAGGAGATCGATCGTCTGCTCGAAAAGCTTCTGGCGATCCAGGCCGTCAAACGCCGCCCAGAAGTCTTCTCCCAGCGCGTCGAGTGGAGCTTCCGACTCCGTGAGGTCTATCTCGCCCGGTTCTGAAACCAGGCCATCCCGAAAACGAAGCCGTTGAATGACTGGCAAAAGCGGGGTCGATATTCCGGTCGGCGGCAGAGGTCCTGCCGACTTTCGCAGTAAACCCGACGACCAATCCACTCCAGTCGCCGCCTCCAGAATATCATTCAGCAGGGCGCCTACTCGATGGTGCTCGCTTGCAAGCCCCGCCTTGATAAAGCCCCGGACATCGCGTTCTCCGCGGGCGCGTGCCTCGATCACACGCTGGGACTCGCGCACGAGGCCAGGCACCAGCCAACGCAATTCGGCGATTTGCTTCCCGGTGAGCGCTTCGGCGGCTGCGGGATTTGAAAGGATAGCCCGCAACTGCGCCATCATTTGGTCGAGTTCGACCGCCAACGAGAGTTGCTCGTAAAATCCATCGAATACCTGTCCCTCCGGTGTCCGCAACAATTCGTCATGGCCGTCGAGCATGCGATCGAGCACATTTCCACGATCTTGATTGCTGCGGATGATTTCCTGTCGAAGCAAATGGTCCGCCTCGCGATAGGAATCCTCTACCCTCCTGAAGTCCGAGCGAAGGCTGACGGCCAGTTGATAGACCTCCCGAATACCTTCGCGGGCACGGGTGCCAGCGAGCACTTCAAAATTACCCTGTTCGACCTGATTCAGTTCCTTTTGCAGTGCCGCGATGCGTTTTCGCAAATGACCAATCCGTCCGGCGCGCTCAGGGTTCAACTTCGCCTCCAGATCCTCAATCTCTCGCTGCACCGTTGAAAGACGCGACGCAGTCGATGTCATCGTGCCGTCATCAAGTCCATTCACGAAATCGAAAGCCTTCTGCAATGAATCGGTTGCCAAAAGTCGGCCATCCCGCTCCACGACCAAACCGCGTTTCAGCCAGTCGCGGAGTTCTCGGCGGGCGACTTGAACGAAGTCGCCATCTGGGAGATCAAATTCGTCAGCATTCGCATGCTCGGCAAACATTTCGGACAGCCGTTGAAGAGCGTCATCCCACGAAATTTCGCCAACGCTGGTTTCAAAAAGCGGAATCAGGCAGCCCAACACCAATGGCGCACGGCGTGACGCAAGAAGCGCCCACGCCGAATTCCGGTTCCGAATATGAATGCATTTTCGACAAATCTCCCGACTCATCGGGAACGCATCCTAGATTTCGCGTCGACCGATTACCAGCTTCAATGAACAAACGTACGGTTCCAGAGCGAACGGATTTTCGGGAGTGGGCTTTTCGTTGGCTTCATTTACCCGCCTGAAATAATCCGAGATCGCTCGCGAAGGCCAGCGAGAGCGGAGTGGGTGCCAAACCGTTCCATCTCAAATGGGCCCGCTAAATCATTCAGCAGTGCCGGCAGGCAGGGGTCGCTCCCTTCAAGCAAGTCGGCACCGTGCCTTTCGACGGGGATCGTCGCCTAAAACTCCGCGATTCTCAGGAAGGCGACTGGAAAGAATGGCCCGCCGACTTTCGCGTGCGGGAATTCCCGGCGTTCGATTCGGTAGTTCAGCTGACTGCGGCGCAGTTATCTGTCGAATTATCGTGATGGCCCCCAAGGCCAGCTCTGGGCAATATTGCCCAGCAGAGCCCTTGAGCTCACTCGCAACGTTAATCCAAACGCTTATTCCGCCTCCGCGAGACCGACTCCGAAAAATTCCGGGGCTTTTTCGGCTTCGCGGAACGCGAGCGGGGTGGCGCAGACTTTTTTTCCCCCTTCTTCTGCTTGGATGGCACCTTTGGAGGACGAATTCCTTGCTTAAACAGCTTATAAGCCTGATCGATACTTTCCTTATCGATTCTGGTTTCCCGCCCGCGGCCCCCTTCCTGAACGATCTCTACCCAGATTCGTTCTCCCTCCTGGGCATGGCGAGACGCATACAGCCAATCCTGAACAAGACTGGGAATGCCGACATATTTGAAGGCCTGTTTCTTTGAGAGGGAAAGTGGCTCTAGACTTGGATTGGGATCCCGAACCATGGTGGGTGCGTGACCGCCATGGTGAAACTGCCGGGCGCGACCCGATCAGAGCCATTTGACGAAGCAGACTGTATAATCTGCCCGAGGGTTTCCAACCCCGCGGAGGTCGTCACCGGGTAACCCCGGCCGATGGACGCCCTCGATCTGACAATAACGAACGGCCGACACCACTTGGTGCCGTTTCCCAAGGAATCGTGCTTTCCTTGCGTCAATACCGTCCGAGTAAGAAACATTATATTCGCTTTTTGGTTCCACGGTCGGCAGAAATCAAGTGATAAACTCTAAAAATCGACACCCGATGGTCAGGCTGGGTCCAAATCAAAGGCTTCGTAGATACTTGCCAGCCAGCGGCAATCTCCGCTTGGAACGGGGTAACTCGATTATTCGATGGCCTCCGGCTTCAAGGACCAGAAGAGCTTTACCTCTGCGGGTTTCTTCAGAGAACGTTTGTAGTGCGCAAAAAGCATTCGAGCATCGCGGTGCCCTAGATTGTGCGCGGTCTCATGGGCCTTTTTGTAAAATGCCAGATGATATGACGCGTAGGAGTGACGCGTGATGTCCTGCGGCCACTTTTCCCAGCCCATCGAATCACGCAGCGCCCATAGCTTCCGCTGGAAGTTCCGCGGCAAAATAGACCCGCTCTTTTTTCTGCACGGTTTGAGCCATGCCGCCAGGACATTCTCCATGGGCCAAGATCGCTCGTCTCCGGTTTTTGACTTGAAGGCAGGAAGTTCCAGCTGTTTCCCGGCAAAGTTGATTTCGGTAATCTTTTCCGAAGGGGTGAGGTTGTAGGTCTCCCAAACAACCCTTTCCGCTTCCTCCGGTCGCAATCCGCCAAATGTGCCGAGCGTCAACCACGGGACGAGTTCCTGCGGTTTGACCGTAATGGCGTACGCGCCGTATTTGCTGTGGAACCTCTCCCTCTTTGCGGGGTTGTCAGCCTCGCCGGGCGCCTTGAGCACAAAACCTTTCTTGGCCAAGCCCAAAATGGTCTTCAGTTCTTCGATGGAAAACACCCGGACTCGCCCAATGGATTCATCTTCCAACGTGTGCTTCTTTCTCTTGGTGCGCCCTTTGGTCTTCTGCATCAGGGGAGCCCAGGGATTCAGCTTGAGTTTGTCCGCATTGACCGCCCAAGAGAACAAAATCGACATGTAGGAGATCTCACGCCTTTTCGCCGAAGGCTTGAGGTGGGGCTTTTCCCTCATATACTTTCTGGCCGAAACTTCAGTAAACCCAGTCAGGTTATCAACCTTGTTCGCCATCGCCCATTTTTTCAGTCGCCGCCATCGCTTCCCGCATTCAGCAGCGTGAGATGGTCGGTTTGCAGCTTTTTGTTCTTCCGAAGCACCTTTGATTGCGTCATCCCACGGGAGCACCTCGCCGTTCGGCTGAAGATGTTTGATGGCGAAATCAGCCGCTGTCCCCAGAGTTATCCCTTCCTTTTCCAGACGCCGAATTACATCGGCGGTCTCCGTCAATCGGTCTGGGGTCCAAAATGTTTCTTCAGCCCCGTTAAATTGACCGCGGTTTTCGTCTATTACCGACAAAATGTTCAGCGACGGCCCGCGGGTTTCTTGGAACTCGGGACCAAGCAACCATTCTTTCAACGCCTTGAGTGTGACGAAAGATTTGGTGATCGGCTTTCCGCCGGTGTAGCGCTTGCCAATCCGCAACTTGAAATAGCGCTCTCCTCGCCCATTCACACCATGGGTGACACCAACCCCCGCAGGCAATCCCGCTATTGCAGCCCGTTTTCGCATCGCATCCAAATTAGGCGACAATTGGGCGACGAAGTCAATAAATGGCTTTTTTCTATGGTAAAGCGAAGAGGACTGAAAATCCTCGTGTCGGGGGTTCGATTCCCTCTCCAGCCACCACTCTCAAACCCCTTCGCATAAAGGAGTTACGCAGGCAACTCCGTCGAGTGTAGCACAGAATGTAACAACAGGTCTCCCTGTTACCCCCTTCGGCGGGAACTACGTTTTTCTAGACCACGGGAAAGGGACTGCGCCAGCCGCGCCAGCGGCGGCGCAGCCCCTTCCTAGTCTATCTAGTAACAACTCAATCGAAGAGGCATCGGGAAAGGCCGCTTGGAACACCCTGCGCGGCAATCACCGAAAGACCGCGATGCTCCTCGGGATGCACGTCGAGAAGCTCGTCGGGATGCACGGCCTGTCCACGATTGGATTTCTGACCTTCACCTTCCCAGACCATGTCACCGACGCGAAGGAAGCCGGACGCAGATTCAACTCACTTCTCACGAACGTTGTTCGGACACGATATCGGGACTACGTGGCAGTCTTGGAGCGAATGCGGAATCTCCGTATCCACTACCATCTGCTCGTCCCGGTCGGGTCAGACATTCGCACTGGAGTGGACTTCGATGCGATTCGTCGCAAGGACTACCGATCAGCCTCCCCGGTTTTGCGGAACGAGTGGGCGTTCTGGCGCAAGGCCGCTCCTCGATATCGCTTCGGACGAACCGAACTCCTCCCCATCAAAAGCACCGAAGCGGCGATCAAATTTTATGTGGGGAAATACATCAGCAAGCACATCGAGAACCGCGTCGAAGCGGACAAGGGCGTTCGGCTTGTTCGCACGAGTTTCCACGCGAAGGCTGGCACGACCCGTTTTGCGTGGAATTCCATTGCCGCACGTCTTTGGAGGGAAAAGGTTCACTTGCTGCTGAAGGAGGCCAACCTCGAAGAAACGGAGTGCATCGGGAAAGCTTTCGGCCGACGCTGGATGTTCAAGCATCAGGATATCGTGCAGTCCGTGAGTCCACCCCTTTATTGGTCGGAGTCCGCAGCGGAGTTGGATTCGATCCCCCCGGGCATGGAGCGGGCCGAGCGAGCGTTAAAATTCTTCGAAGAGCATGGCGCGCTCAGAATGACAGCTCGGGAGGCGCTGCTGGCGATTGGAGACCGGACGGAACGTCGTAGAAGGCGCAGCAGCAAAGGCATGCCAGAGGAATTAGAGCATGAAGCGCGTAAATCAACAGCAGTCTGATCCCTGATGATGGAATCTACGGGAGAAAGTTGTCAAGATCTTGGATGACCATGCCGAATTCTTTTTGGAATTTTGGGTCAATTAAATCCACAACAGCTTGTCGACCTGCATCGTCCGACTTATGAAAACGTTTAGAATTTATACCCAAATGCTGGCAACTTTCGATGTAGGCTACGCCGATTGACGAAAGAACTCTATCGGCCACATAAGCATGGGCTTCTTCTTTAGAAGTAAACTCTCTGTCGATCGGGGACGAACAAGCTGCTGACGCAGTCGCAGTAATTGCCCGCATAAGGTCCTGCGCACATGACAGAAACAGGGCGGTTGAAAGAAGCTTTTGATTTGCCTCGCCAGCAGCTATGCGCTCAACGAGCTTGGCGAAAAACCCCTCAGTAAATCCGTGTTTCTCGTCATTGGTCGGACGGATCAACAAAGTATTGATTTCAAGAAAAGTAATTGCGGAAGCAAAGCCAGCGCGTTTGTTCCCGTCTACAAAAGCGTGATTCCGCGCAATGTGAAAACAATAGGAAGCCGCTAGATCGAAGATGTCTGCATCCTCGTCGTATATGAAAAGGTGTTGAGGGGCGGCTACAGCGGACTCGAGCAGATTGTTATCCGAGAGACCAGGATCACCGCCAAACAAATCAATTTGACGGTGATGGATCAGCTTGACCGCATCCGCGTCCAGGAACACGGGATTCAAAACGAAGATTCAATTACTGTGCGAGAATACGAAAAGCTCCAGCGAACTTTTCCTCAATCTGAGGCAAAACCTCTTGAACCTGCTTTTTGTCCGCGAAAACGATAATTCGATCTTTCGCTGCAGGCTTAAAATCCGCTCGGAAACCACTGCCCGCGATCTTGTAACGCCCTTTTTCTACCTCGGGGTTCTTCGCTTTCATAGGTAGAACATTGCACAGATGGCAGCAGAAGTAGAACAAATATGTTTGTAGTTGATGCAGTAGTTGACATATAGAAACCATTGAGTGATGGTTGATATATGAATACCGGTGCAATACATGTAGAAATCACCTCCGAAGACGAAAGGGTCGTAGGCCCTTCGGATGATGGCACGCGGATTCGCCGCCAGCACGGCAGCGAAGAACAGTGCGCGGATTGGTTCGATTATATCCACGAGCGGTTCGGAAATACGGTGTCACCCGGTGGTGTTTCCATGTTCCTTCCGGTATCAAGGGCCGCAGTTCACAAGCGGCTAAAGAGCGGAAAATTGACCGCGTTCTTATTCCATGTAACTCACCGGGAGCGGACGTTTTTCGGCCGTGAACGCAGCGTCAAAGCACAGCCCTACGTCTATATCCCTGTTTCGGAATGCAAAGCTTGGGCGGCGGAAGTAGCGCTGCGTCCGGAGAATTTACAAAGCTTTCTCCGCTCCTTGGGAGCCAGTGATGAGGGGCAGGAATTCTTGGAGCGCGATCCCGGGGATAAGGGTAACCGGAGCGTTCGCCATGAAAAGGACATGACGATTCCCGAGGTAGTCAAGTTTCTGTTTCCGTGAGTACCAACGGCATCCTCAAAAATATGAAAGAGCTGGCGGCTGCGCTTGGTGTGCCGGCTGTTTTCGTGAAGAGGATGAAGTGGGCGGGATTCAAGATGCCCGGTGGCCGTTCGACCGTCGAGTGGGCTTTGGCTTGGCTACAGGAGCATCCGGAGTTTCGGCAGGCGGATTGGACAAGACCTCGCCGAGGTCCCGAACATCAACCGGCGTGAGGCGCTGGTAAATGGCATGTACCGTATCGCTCGCGTGCCCGACGTAGGCCTTCGTTTTGTAGATCGGCGCACCCGAGCGGGCGAGTTTTGTTACAACAGTCACCCGCGTGCAATGGAAGCTGAGGTGCGGCAAACCAATCCGTTTGAAGAATTGATGCCACTTCTTCGCCGGGTGTTCGGGGAGCTCAACGAGCCGCTTCCGCTTCGCTGCTTGAGCCCGTTTGACCAGAGAATGCAAATCTGGATGCAGCGGAGCGGTATGAATTCTGCCGCCCTTCGCGTCGAAACTGACGGTCCGAGCTACAAGGTCAATGCTGGTGAGCGGCACGCCCGTTTCGGCCAAACGGCACCCCTGCCGCATCGCGACCAGCCAGCAATCCCACATCCAGTCGTCTCGCATTTTCAAGGCTTCCTCAATCTTCAAAACCTCGTCATCGGTGATCTCGGGTTTCTGCTTGGGTGGCGTCCGCTTGAGTCCCAACCGCACGCACGGATTGGCCGTAATGAATCCACGTCGCACCGCCTCTTGCATCAAAGCGGAGAAAACCTTCAATTCCGTAAGTGCCGTATTGTGGGTCCTCGCCCGCATCAAGTTCTTGGGTGGGCTCGTCCGGAATGCCGGATAATCGGTGCAAAGTTTGTAGGTCACCTGCGACGGCGAAATGATGCCGCGATGCTCAAGGTACGTCGCCAATGCGGACCACGCGTTCAAGTAACGCGAAAGCGTCTTGGGGTTCGAATACTTCTGGCGCAGAAAACCCGGAACCCACGCGTCGAATCGATTCGCATTATTGTTCCCCCCGAACTCTTGCTCCTTGAGCGTTTCCTCGGCGACAAGCTGCTTCACCTTTCGGATCGCGCCCGAGGCATTGATGCTGACCCCCGAGGACTTCGCGCCCCAAGTTCCATCCGGCTTTTGAACCCGAAGCCAATAATACGGACTGCCGCTGCGTGTGTAGGAGGACGCCATGTGACTGTAGCATGGTGTAACAAACTTAGTTTTGTCAATGACCGCTCTACACTGTAACTGACCCATCATGACCCGCAAATATACCCTTGATTCGACTCGGGGGTTCGATTCCCTCTCCAGCCACCATTCTTTAAAGCTCGCGGAGCCGCTTAAACAAAAGCTCTGCGGGCTTTTTTTGGTTTTTGGGTCGCGCATATTCGCACGCGATGGAACTCATCTCTATCGGTCTAATTTTTGGCGGCAAGTGGGTGGCGCATTTGGTAAATCTGGCTTTCTTCGAGCGCTCCTCGAAAGAAGAGCAACCTCATTTTCCAGGCGCACGCCTTTCGCTGTCCGTGCTCGGGCATGCCTGAGCTGCCACGAAATCAAAGAGTTAAGTTTACGGTAAAGTAATATACTTTCGTCCTTCGCTTCCCATTAATGAATTCTTTATGCCATCCTGTGATAAACCCGCACGACTGTTGGGCATATTGACCTTATTCAAGATTTAAAATGCAAGGAAGACTCAGGAAGATCCAATGCCCTGCCAGCGCCAGCACGACACAAACGCACCTTCGCCAGAGGAGAACCGTCGCTGTAGATCGCTTTTGACTCTGGCAAAACGGGAGGAAATTATGGCCCCATGGATGGAGGTGTCGCCTGAAAAAATCGATGCAGTTGAAAGATCCTGGGCCGCACGGCATCTCCGCCACTTACTACCTTGATATTTAATGATGCCATTACCAGAAAATCAAAACATGCCAACCTGTGCAGTTCCCGCGCCAGAGGCGACGCTCCATTGTCTGGAAGCCGGCTTTCAATGGCGGCATGAAAGCATGGAAACAGAGGTTTCGGGAGGTGTCTCGGCGGATGTCCTCGCAGGAAACGAATGGAGCGCAAATGCACAGGGCGCGCGTTGTGAGCTATCCATTACCAATTCCGGAACAGCCGCCGTGTCGATCTCGGCGATCCGGTTAAAATTCCGCCTTATCTCCGAGGCGAGTCTCGATAAGATCTTTTTCCAATCCTGGGCCATGAGCGGCGAAACCGGATTACGGGAAGCAGGAGACCAATGCCGCTCCTCGGGAGTCATGGGATGGAGCAATACGCAGGGAACCGCGGCCGCCGTGGCAGGATTTCTGGATCACTCCTTGGCGAATACGCAGGTGGAGGCTGCGCGGATCAATGAGCATACCTGGCAGGTAACGGCAATCGTCCTTTGCGAAGGGAAGCCTCTTGCGCCCGGCGACATGCTCGCCTTGCCGCCTTTTTGGCTGCGGACTGGAGCCGGGCTTTTTGCACTATTGGAAGAATATGCCGAAGAGGTCGCCGCGATCATGGGCACGCGGAAGACAAAAGCCCCGGAGAGTGGCTGGTGCAGTTGGTATCATTTCTACGGCAAGGAAACCTTCGCGGAGGTGATTTCCTGCGCGGAGGAACTCGTCCGCTCGCCATTGGCGGGATCGCTCAGAACCATCCAGATCGATGACGGCTGGAACCGCGCCTCTGCCGACGAATCGCCCGATGCCTGGGGAGATTGGGAGGCCCATCCGGACAAATTTCCATCCGGCATGGCCGACGCCGCCCGGCGAATCCATGAGCTTGGTTTTCGCGCAGGGTTGTGGCTCGCTCCCTTCGCCGTCTCAGCCAGGAGCCGCCTCTTCGTCGAGCATCCGGAGTGGCTCGTCCAGCGGTGGGATTCAGAAACAGCAAAATTGCAGCCTGCGCCCACGGCCGATAATCCGAATGTCTTTCAACTGGATTGCACCCATCCGGAAGCTCTCCGGTGGCTTAAGGAAACCTTTCGGCGGGTCTTTCGTGATTGGGATTTCGACTACATAAAGATCGATTTTCTCCAAATTGGCGCCAGAGAGGGCATTCGGCACGATCCAGCCGCAACCTCCATCGAGGCTTATCGGAAGGGGATGCAATGCATCACCGAAACTGCCGGGGATGACAAATTCATCCTTGGATGTGGTGCTCCCTTGCTCGCCAGCGTGGGATTGGTGGATGGAATGCGGGTAGGGCCCGATGTCGGAGGCCGCTGGGCATTCGATCTCGGATGGCCCGAATGGCCGGTGGGCAATTGCTCTATCCGAGCGGCGGCAATCCCATCCGTATGGAGCCAATGGATGCAGGGAAAATGGTGGCAGAACGATCCGGATTGCCTTGTTCTGCGTGCGACGTCGGGCTTGCTCGAACAGGCATTTTTTAAACGCGTGGAAAAGGATGTGCAAACCTCCATTTGCCTTGCGACGCCACTCGGACTTGCGAGTGAGGAAGCCGGGCTGTGGGCGCGTTTGGTTTGGATAACGGGCGGCATGGCACTTCTTTCCGAAGTATGGAGCGAGCTGCCCGGCGAGCGCCAGGACATGCTGGTCAAATGCTTTGAGCCACATGGAAGCAAAGCATCCGTGCTTGACTGGTTTGAGATACCCGATGCCGCCGCTCTTGCCACCTGTGGAACGCCGGGGTTTGTGGGGGTATTCAATTTTGGCAACCGTCCCTGCCTGCCTGAGCTTTCAGCCAAAAAACTGGGCCTTTCCGAGCGCTGGACTTTGCGAGAGCGATGGAGTGGAGAAACTTTGCAGGGCGAGGGAGCCGTTGTGGTATTTCCCGAGTTGCCACCGCATGCAGGGCGGGTGTGGGAATCCGTTTGCTGCTAACCCGGAACGGGGGCTTGACCCGCGGAGAACGCCCGGAAGTCAGGAGGCATTGCGACGGACAGGCAGGGTGGCTCCGTCCACCCATTTCCCGGAAATAAAAATGCGGGAGGGGTCATTCTGGCGTCCGTACACATGGCGATTCATTTGATCGATCACCAAATCCACCAACGCTCCCAGCTGCACATCGACCCGTTCGTCAATTCCAGCGACCTTCGATTTTCCGAGTTCCAGTAATTGCAAGGCGACAAAGGCCATGTCCTTTGGCACGGAGAGACCGATTTCCCCCAGCAGCTTCGGAGTGTGAGAAAATGGCGCGAGCAAAACATCCGGCTCGTGCTTTTTCAGCCAGCGGGCCACATCCTTGGGAGACCATTCGGAGAGAAGCAGCGGGGGCGGCAGGCGAAGTTGCTTTTGATAGGCAAAAAAATGATAAGCCCCTTCCCTCCAGTGCCAGTTCTGGAGGTAATCATTCGTATAAATAAGCAGCGCGGGTTTACGGTAACCCTTCTTCCAAACTTCCTCCAACGCAAGCAGCGTGCATTGATAATGGTTGCTCCCGGCACTGGGTAGAGCTTGCGACGCCTGGTCAACCGACGGACAGGCACACGAAAACGGACTAAAATCAAACGCCCGGGCGAATTCGTCGTCTGGATGATGCGCTTCCACGATCAACCCTTTAAGCCCTCGTGCGATGAGCACCTTGCGCAAAGCCTTTGGAGTAAGTTTGTCGCGACTTACATGAAACTCCTGCAATTGATACCCTCGTTTTTGCACTTCCCGGGTCAGGCAATCGTCAAACTGGTGTACATAGGGAGCAAAGTCACCGGAGGTTGCGGACTCGTAGAAGCGTAAAGCCGCCAGAATTGGCGGCGCTTTCTGCGAACGGCACTGAATGGATTTTGCAAGAGAGGAAAGTTCCGGGTCGACGAAGTAGGCATGCTTTTTTGCGAGTGCCTGAATTTCCTTTCTTCGGGTTTCCGAAATGGACGGATGATTGCGCAGAGCCAGTGAGACGGTCATCCGGGAAACTCCTGCCATCCGTGCCAGATCCCCCATTGAGACGGAGGAATGCGCAAAATCAGCCATAAGTTTACAGTAAATTTTGAATCAATTTTCTACA
>Ga0351878_1062_pt1 | contig 31665 bp, 22 predicted proteins | sample BONcelFGM3001D14_FD_206781 | JGI IMG/M metagenome (GOLD analysis project Ga0351878, IMG submission 206781) | Enriched cells from coal bed in the Powder River Basin, Montana, United States - BONCAT cells FGM rep3 HSBNCT.FGM.300.1.D14 ...
TGGACAGGAAATCGTCTCTGGAAGCGCCGCCCTTGAGGATCAAGAACAGCGGGCCTGTGCGGATCAGCAACTGCCCGTCCGTGTATGATGAGATATCCCCGATGCGCACGTTTTCGCCGCCCGAAACGGATTTTTCGGCAAAGATGCCCTGGGCGGCTTTTCCGTCGCTCATGAGATACAATTCCACATCCATGAAATAGGTGTCCGGCGCGAACGGGTCCACGTAGCCCTGATGCAGGGCTTTGCGGTAGCCGTGTTTGATATACACGTCGGCTTCGCCGTTAATCAGGATAAACAGGTCATCGGCGCCGGCCGTGCGCGGGTCGCCGTCGGCTTCCCAGGGTGCGGGCGGCGGGTCCGGGAGCAGTGTATGCAAATCCATGTCGCCGTGGCCTTTGCCCTGTTGCTGCGCGGGGACTTCATGCTGGGGCACGCCGGTGACGCGCACCCCGGCCCTGCCTTCCACCGGGCACACGGATTCGCAGGACCCGCACCCGATGCAGTGGTGCTCGCGCACGAACGGGACCATGACGATGATTTCATTCAGCTTGTCGTCGAGCATTTTTTCTTCGCGCAGGTGAATGGCCTTGTCCGGCACCGGGCAGTGTTCCTCGCACACGGCGCAGTTTTCGCCGCGCGACCACGGGATGCAGCGGTTGTGGTCGAACACGGCGCGGCCCAGCACGGTGCGGCGCTTGTCTTCCAGAGCCAGTTCCTTGATAGCCCCGGACGGGCATACCTGGCCGCACTTGTTGCAGGTCCAGTCGCAGTAGCCCACGCGCGTGGCCAGGTGCGGGGTCCACAGGTTTTCCAGGGTATCCTGGAACCACACCGGCTGGATCACGTTGGTGGGGCACGCGCGCATGCATTCGCCGCAGCGCAGGCATTCGGCCAGGAACAGGTCCAGGTTTCCGCCGCCCGCGCCCGGGGGGCGGATCAGGGACACATCGGCGCTGCCCGGGGCCACGCGCATCAGGGGCGCGGCTATGGCTGCGCCCGCAACCCCGGCCATGACCTGGCGGCGGCCCGCGTTCACGGGTTGGCTTTGCGCGCGTTCGCCGCCGGCCTTGAAACTCACCGCGTGCGTGGGGCACACGCTCACGCATGTGAAGCACTCGATGCACTCGCCGCGAAAGCCCTGGTACCCGCCGTCCCGGATAGCGCCGGTGCGGCATGTGCGCACGCACTTGTTGCATTGGATGCATTTGTCCTGGTCCACCACGCGGCGCACCAGGGAAAACCGGGACACCATGGCGAACAGAGCCCCGGCCGGGCACAGGAACCGGCACCAGAACCGGCGGTTGAACCACACGAGCATGGCAATGGCCATGTACATCAGAAACACGGCGAGCATGCCGTGGAACCGGGGCTGGTGCGCGGCGAAAATTCCGGTGCGGAAAAACGAGTACGCCTTGCCCGCGATCCAGCCCAGGCCCGGAACCGGGCGCAGGCCCTCGAACACCAGGCGGGACGCGAATTCCGCGGCCGGCAGAACCACGAGTCCATACAGGCGCGTGGCCAGACTCAACGGGTCGAGCCAACCGGCCAGCCCGGCTTCAAAATATGCGGCAATCAGCACCGTGAAGAGAATCGCGTACTTGACCGGTTTCCACGCAAGAGGTTCCCGGGAGTCGTCACGTTTTCGCCGCGGGCCGAGCCATTTGTCCGTTGCGTCGATGGTCACGCCCAGGGGGCATATCCACCCGCAGAAAAAGCGCCCGAGCACCAGGGTGAGCCCGAGCACAACAATAGCCGGAACAAACGCCGCGGGAAAGGCCCAGGCATTGAGCCACGCGGCCACAAACAGCAGCGGGCTCATGCGCGGGTAAATGTCCGCGAAATCCAGGAGCACGGCTCCGGGCAGGGCGGCGATAATCAGCAGGAAAAGGAACAGCAGCAGGGACAGGACCTGCACCATGCGGCGAAAGCGGATCATGGTCATGCGGCGAAGTCTCCGGGGCGCGGATTATGTGGTGATTTCACTCATGCGGATATCTTTCAAATCCATTTTGCCAAGGCCCAGCTTGTTGGCGTAAGCGATGTATTTCACGTCCGACGGTTTTTTGCCGAACAGGGTTGTGGCGTAGGAATCCATGGCCACCACATCGGTTCCGATGGCCACGGTGCGCGCTTTTTTCACATCATCGAGGCTGCCGCCCGTGGGCCCGTGGTCCACGAGAATGCGGTAGGCATCGAGCACCACCAGGTCCGGGCGCAGGGCCGTGTTGATGTCGGCGATGCGCTGGTCCAGGAAGCCCACGTGCCAGGACCCGCGCTCGCCGCCCGCGCAGCCCATGAGGTTCTTCATACCCAGGGTGAGGCCCGTGGACCCGTGGTGCTTGGCGATGGGCACATTGATGAAAACATCCGCGGCAAGGATGTCCTTGTTCAGCCACCAGCTCGTGAGCACCTTGCCTTTGGGGATGCGCATTTCCACGAAATCATCGTCGGTCACATATTTGACCTGTGCGCCGGCCCTGGCCGCGGCTTCTTCGATGCCGCTCTGCTTATAGGTGCGGCGCGCGTCATTGCACGTGCGGTCGAACACCAGCACCTTGGATGCGCCGGCCCCGCGGCACAGGCGCACCAGCTCGGCCACCACGTGCGGATTGGTGGTGGCCGCATTTTCGGGCTTGCCCACGAACGCGATATTGGGCTTAATCACAACCGTGGCGCCCTTTTTCACAAACTTTTCCATGCCGCCCACAGCCGTGATGGCCGCGCGCGTCATCACGGCAGGGTCATCTCCGGTGGCGGTGAGGATGCCGTTCAGCGACACCTTGGGCGTGCGCAGCGCGAACTTGCCTTCCTTGCCCATGGTGCGCGAAAACCCGCTCTTGCACCCTGCCGGGCCCAGCACCACCATGCCCGCGCCCGCGGCCCCGGCTATTTTCATAAACTCACGGCGTGTAAATTGTCTCATGCGCCCTCCCTGTCATCCTCTTAGAATTCCATTCTACCATTTTAATGATCCAAATAAAAACTGCGACCTCGCACGCTTTCATAAAAATGCGCTGGAAAAAGCGCGCACAACTGAAACACACAATCCTATAAAGTGTATAATGGAAGCACCAAATCATTCCCGTGGAGCTTGTGTATGCCGGAGAATCGCGAACAAACCAATGATGCAAAACAACCAGACGACATAATCGCCCAGGGCAGCGGCAAGGTGTCTTTCAAGGATATCGCCGCCGCCAAACAAGGTCAGGCACGCGAAACCCTGATTGCCGCGCTTGTGGCGCATATGACGCTCAGTGAAAAAGTGGAACAGATGACGGGCTCCACGCCGCTGCCGGGCATGCTGCTGCGCTATAACGCGTTCACTTACGATTCAGGGGCCAATGCGCGCCTTGGCATTCCGGCCATCAAATTCACGGACGGGCCGCGCGGCATCGCGCTCAACCGCTCCACATGCTTCCCGTGCTCCATGGCGCGCGGGGCTTCGTGGGACCCGGATCTTGAGGAGCGCATCGGAGACGCCATGGGCGTGGAGGCGCGCGCCCAGGGCGCCAATTTCTTCGGCGGCGTGTGCATCAATGTGCTGCGCCACCCGGCCTGGGGCCGCGCCCAGGAAACGTATGGCGAGGACCAGTGCCTGCTGGGCGCCATGGGCGCCGCCCTGGTGCGCGGCGCGCAGCGCCATGTCATGGCCTGCGTCAAGCACTTCGCGGCCAACAGCATCGAGAATACGCGCTTCTATGTGGATGTGCGCATGGACGCGCGCACCCTGCGCGAGGTGTACCTGCCGCATTTCCGCAAATGCGTGGACGCCGGGGCCGCTGCTGTTATGAGCGCTTACAACACGCTCAACGGCGCGCCCTGCGGCCAGAACCGCCGCCTGCTGCGCGACATCCTTAAGAAGGAATGGGACTTCGACGGGCTCGTGATGTCGGATTTCATTTTCGGGGTTAAAAACGGGCGCGCCGCGGCCCTGGGCGGACTGGACATAGAAATGCCCTGCTCCATCCACTACGGCGGCAACCTGAAAAAACTCGTGCGCGAGGGCGAGGTGCCGGGCCTGGCTATCGACGAGGCCGTAACCCGCATCCTGCGCCAGAAAGCGCGGTTCGCCAATGTGGGCGAGCCCGAACGCTACAAGCGCACAGCCGTGGCCTGCGATGCGCATCAGCAACTGGCGCTCGAAGCCGCGGAAAAAGGCTTGGTCCTGCTTAAAAATCAGGACAACGCCCTGCCCCTGGACCGCGGCGGCCTGCGCAACATCGCCGTGTTCGGCGCCCTGGCCGATATGGAGAACATCGGCGACAGGGGCAGCAGCAGCGCCTATCCACCCAAAGTCATCACCCCGCTCCAGGGCATCAAGCAAGCGGCCGGGCCCGGAATCCATGTGGAATACGAAAGCGGGGGCAAGTCCGCGCGCGTGCGCCGCATGGCCGCAGAATGCGATGTTGCCATTATCGTGGCGGGCTGTACCTGGCGCGACGAAGGCGAAGGCAGCCTTTCGTTCCTGCCCGGCGGGGACAGAACCTCGCTATTGCTGGACAAGGCCCAGGAAAAACTGATTCACACCGCGGCCGCGGCCGCGCCGCGCACCATCGTGATTCTCCAGGGCGGCAGCGCATTCATTATGGAAAACTGGATCGAGGACGCGGATGCGGCCCTCATGGCCTGGTATCCCGGCATGATGGGCGGCCGCGCCATAGGCAAAGTGCTGTTCGGCGACGCAGAGCCGGGCGGGCGGCTGCCGCTCACCATCCCCCGCTCCCAGGCGCAGTTGCCGCCCTTCCCCAACCGCGCGCGCCGCGTGCGCTACGGCTACTTCCACGGCTACAAACTCTGCGACCAGCGCAACCACGAGCCCCGATTCCCATTCGGCCACGGCCTCGGGTATACCACGTTTGAATACGCGAACCTGCAAATGTCAAAAAAGGAATTCCGGCCCGACGAACGCATCACGCTGAGCCTGGATGTCACAAACACCGGCGCGCGCGCGGGCGATGATGTGGCCCAGATCTACATCGGATACCGGGGTTCCAAGGTGGAGCGGCCCGTGCGCGAACTCAAGGCATTCGCACGCACCGCGCTCGAACCGGGCCAGACCCGCACCCTGCACTTTGAAATCGATCCGCCCGACCTGGCTTATTACAACACCGATCAGCAACGCTGGCACATTGAGGAAATCGTTTACCAGGTGTTCGCGGGCCGCTCCTCGGCCGCCCAGGATCTGGCCCTGCGCGACATGTTCCGCATCATGGGCGAGTGATGCGCAGATAGTGTTCGGCGTGAAGACGTCTTCGACGACTCAGGAACCCTTTGGGAAATGGGTTCCTTGAGAATCCTCCCAACACTTTGTGGCGGGCCATTTCCCGACTTAAACGTGGCGGGCAATGGCCGCAAAATAATTGCGAAAGATTCACGCAAATACCCAATCTATCACTTCCATCACTTTCATTATTTAATTGTTCATCGTGAAATATCAGGCTTGTTGCTTTTGGGCTGTGACCGTAAGCTGTCCCGGATAGATGCCCCCGCCCCTGGCGGCCAGCAGGGTCCAGCCGGTTGCGCCAAGCAGGCGGCGCATGGTGGTGAAATCAAACAGGCACAGGTGCGTGGGCGGCTTCCACCCGATCCAGGATTCCCGGGACAGCAGGGCCGCGGGGCTGTTCACATTGGGCGTGGTGAGCATGAGCAGTGCGCCCGGGGCCGCCATGCGCGCGAGCGCCTGCATGGCTTTCACGGGACGCGGCAGATGCTCAATCACGTCCCAGAGCGTTATGGCGTCAAACGACCCGTCTGCGAATTCGAGTGTTTCGATTTCCCCCAGCGCCACGCGCAGTCCCAGTTGGTCCCGGCAGAACGCGGCCGCGTCCGCGAACGGCTCCACGCCGGTTGCATCCCAGCCGCGCATATGCATCTCCAGCAGGAACCCGCCGTATGCGCACCCGGCATCCAGGATCCGGCCCGGGGGCATACGGTATGTTTCCACATCATCGGCCAGGCGCTCCATATAACCCAGGGTGCCGGCGAGTTCCCGCCTGGGGTCGGGAATAAAAAACCCTTCGATTTTCCGATAGTCAACCGTGAGATATTGAGATGCGTAGAACCGCGCCAGGGCTGCGGGTGTGGGCGCGGGGTCCAGGTATGCGAGCCCGCATTCCGCGCACGTGGCGAACGAGGCGGCGCCGCCCCCGATCATGGGCGGCTGAATGCGCGGCGACTTGCCCGCGGCGCCGCACAGGGGGCACTGCGCAACGGGCTCAAACTCCAGTTGGAATTCCGGTTCGGGCATGAATAATATTGTACGGCGTATTGCGGGGCGCGGCAACGCGCGCGCGGTCAGCCGATCAGTTCCCTTTCAAGCAACAGTTCCATGATACGCTCCATGCGGTGGCTCCACAGGTGTTCGCTGCGCACGCGCGCACGCGCGGCGTCGCGGATGCGCGCGCACTCCGCGGGGTTCGCCGCGTAATGCCGGATCATGCGCGCGCACTCCTCCGCATCCGAGAACGTTGCGATTTCATGCGAATCAAAATGATCGGCCGCGTGCTTTCTGGCGTCCTGGAGCAGGAATCCGCCGGCGTATGGGATTTCCCACACGCGGTCGCTCAGCGCCCAGTGGTCGCCCGCGGTCACGTCGCAATTGGTGAGCGCGGTGAGATTCACGCGCGTGCGGCGGATCATGTCCTTGAACTCCACGGGCGGCATGCCGGGCGCCACAAGGCGGAATCGCAAGTCCTGCAAAAAGGCGCACAATTTTTCAAAGAAGGCTTTGCGCCAGGGGGTCCAGAACCCGAAGAAAGAGAAATCCAGGTCCCGTTCGCCCGGGGGCGCGGGCTCGCCCGCCATGTCGGGCCGCGCGCCCGTGGGCAGGTACACGGCCTCGACCCCGGCGCTGCGGTACACGTCCAGATACTGGGCGGACTGCGTGAGGTACAGATCTGCGGCATGCGCGGTTTTCATAAGCAGTTCGCGCGCCGTGGGGTCCGGGAAATACATGGGATCTTCCATGTTCCACACAAGCATGGGGATGCGCAGCTTGTCGCCGATGCCGCGCATAAAGGGAAGCGTATCGGGCCAGCGCATGAGATTGGCCGAAAACACGAACAGGAGCGACGGGGCAAAGGCAAGCATGGCCTCGGTGTCCGCAAAGTCGAAAATAGTTTTCACAATGACACCGGCCGGGGCGAATGTGTGGACCACGGCGTCGGCATAGCGGTCATTGGCGGACACGAGGATGCGGAATGAAGACGGATCCACATGAGCGAAGGCCCGGGGACGCACCGCGTTGGCCGGGTCCAGGTCGCGGGGCAGATTCTGGAGCGCGTTGCGGATGCATGCGGCCGCGTCGCGATGCGCCGCGGGCAGGCGCTGGGCCGCGGGCATGAACACGATAAGGTTGCGCGCGGGGTCCGCATATGCGCGCATGGCTTCAAGTTCCGGGTGAATGGCGGCGGTGTCTCCTGCGATCACGCGCATGCCCGGTATGGAGAACAAATCGTGCAATGGAATCCGCCGCATGACCGCGCGCAGCAAAGCCGTGTCCGGCTCCACCACGCACACCGGGCAGTGGAACATGCGCTCCTTGATGGCGCGCACCCCGTACCACAGCCCCGGGCCCAGCCACACGATCCACTTGCCGAATGCGGGCGCGCACGAATAGGCGAACTTGTGCGCCTCCCGTTCCGGGTCAAATGCGCTGTGCATGTGCGCGGGTTTGCCGTCCGGCCCCGTGTACATGGCGGTGAGGCGGCCCGAACGGGCCTCACAAAACTGCACATCCGCGGGCTCGGCCGTGTCCGCTTCCACGGCCCGCGCCGCAGCAGGAGACACGGTGCGCAAGGCGTCCAAATTTTTTTCAAAAGTGCGTGAATCCATAATTCACATCCCGCGCACCGGGTTCATTATTCAAACGCGGGCCCATGAACATTGTACACTTGAAATTTTACCTTACCGGGGAATCAAGGGGAAATGTGAAACGAATCAGGTTTCTTTATCCAGCACTTCGCGCACGGTGCGGCACAGGACATCGTATGTGAACGGCTTTTGAACGAACCCGCGCACGCCATTGGCCAGCAGGGCGCTGGCCTTGCCCTCGATGCTGTAACCGGAGGCCAGGATTACCCGCACCGAGGAATCGCACTTAAGCAGGGCATTGTACGTTTCCTCACCGTCCATGCCCGGCATAATCATGTCGCACACAACCAGGCTGATATCGTGGGCGCCGGCGCTGTAAATATTCACGGCCTGCCGCCCGCCGTCGGCCTTGAGCACGGTGTAGCCGGCTTCTTCGAGCACGGACGCGGCCGCGTCCAGCACTGTTTTTTCATCATCCACCAGCAGGATTGTTTCGTCGCCCCCGCCGGCCGCGGCCGGGACTTCCTCCGGGGCTTTGATGCGCGCCCTGGGCAGAACCGTGGGCACATACAGCGTCACTGTGGTTCCCTTGCCCGGTTCACTTTCAATAAGCATGTGCCCGCCGTGTCCGGTCACGATGCCGTGCGTGGTGGACAGGCCCAGGCCCGTGCCCTTGCCCAGGCCCTTGGTGGTGAAGAACGGCTCACACACTTTGGACAGGATGTCCGGGACAATGCCCGCGCCCGTATCCGTGATGCGGATCATGCAGAAGGATCCGGGCCTGGTGCCCGCGTGCGCCGCACAGTCCTGCGCGGTGAGTTCCACTTCCCGGCACACCACGGTCAAGTCGCCGCCGTCCGGCATGGCGTCCACGGCATTGGTGCAGATGTTGAGCAGGGCCTGTTGCAATTGCGTGACATCCACCCGCACCAGGGGGTCGGTCTCCACAATTGTTTGCACGCGAATGTTCCTGTTTATACTGCGGTCCAGCATGGACATGAGTTCGCCCACGGCCACGCTGATGCGAATGTCCTGCACATTGACTTTTTCCTTGCGCGCAAAAGTGAGCAGCTTCATGGTGAGGCTGCGCGCGCGCTCCGTGGCCAGCATAATGTCCTTGAAATACTGATGGAACCGGGTGCCCTTGTCCGCATAGATGAGTCCCAGATCGGCGTTGGCCATAACCACGGTGAGCATGTTATTGAAATCGTGCGCGATGCCCCCGGCGAGCTGGCCCACGGCTTCCATTTTCTGCATCTGCAGAAGCTGATCCTGCAAATCCTCTCTGTCGCGCTCGGCTGTGATGCGCTCGGTAATGTCCCGGGCGATGCACTCAACGGACACCACGTCGCCCTCATCATCCCGGATGGGAATGAACTGGGCTTCGATATAAACCACGGAATTGTCCTTGGAAATAAACCTTAAAATAAATGGTTTGGGGGCGCCGTTGACGCCGCTGCCGCCGGTTACGGCCCCGATGAATACTTTTTGATCCCCGGGATGAATGCGCGAAACCAGGAACCCCGGATTCCCAACAATCTCTGCGGGTTCAAATCCTGTGATCGCCTGGATCGCTGGATTCACGTACTCGACGCCGAATCCCGGGGCCCAGCGGAGAATAATGTCGGGCGCCACTTCAAACAGCCTGCGGAATTTCTCTTCACTCTCGCGCAAAGCTTTTTCGGCCTGGGCGCGCAAGCGGATCATGTGGTTGAAATCGTCGGTGAGCAGTCGCAATTCCCGGCCCCCGGACGTTGTGGCCTGCACCTGGTGGTCCAGGTCTCCGCCTGCGGCTTTGCGCGCCGCGGCGGCCAATTTCTGGATGGGCCGGGCAATGGGATAAGCCACGATGAATGCGAGCACCATGCCGAAAACCACAAAAGCGATGGCCGCGGAAACGATGGTTGTGCGCGCGCGCCTGCGTGTTTCGGCAAACTCTTTGTTCGAGTACCCGAAACGCACCACGCCGACTTTTTTCCCCTCATACACAAGGGGGATGGCGATATCCAGCTTGGGTGCGCCCTTGTGCGCGCCGATTTCCTGAATCATGATGGGCTTGCGCACGGTCACGGCCATGGCCCGCTGGCCACGCCGGTCATCTGCGGATATTTTTGTCCCCTCAAGCTTGCTGCCGCCCTCGGGATTATCAGGATCCATATGTGAGCGGATGAGCCCGTCCTGATCCACCCACTGCACGTACAGGATATTCTCACTGTTGGCAAGCATGTTGGCCAGGATGGAGCGCGCCGCGAAAACCTCGTTGTTTTCCAGCTTGGCGCTGAGGTCTGATATAAGCGCGCGCGCATAGTGCATGAGCGACGATAATTGCTTATCCGTCAAGGGATCGTAAACCCGGGAAGCCACGACCAGGCGCCCCACCTTCTGCCCTTTGGGCACCACGAACCCCATGCCGCCCGACAGAATAATGGATTTATCAATGACAACCGCGTCCGCGGGCTTCAGAGATTCCTCAAAATGCCGGCCCTCACGCTTTCCCGCAAGGTCATAATAGATAACGCCTTTATCATTCACGACAAATGCCTGGGTCACTGTGATATCCGAGCCAAAGGACTCGCGCATGATGCGGTCCACCTGCTCGTAATCACGGACCACAACCGGGGCGGCCACGCGCGAGCGCACGCTGTCCACCATGAGCTGCACATTTTTGGCTGACTGGCGCGCATAGAGCTGATGGTCGTGCCAGCGGATAAGCCATGTAAAAGCGGCGCCCGAACCCACAATGGCAATGAATGCCAACAGGGCCAGATTAAGGAACAAGGGAATGCCCTTATAGCGCTTCACAAAAAACTGCACGGACTTAATCCTCTTTTTCCATTTTCACTTTCCATGCATTATACTCATCCACGCATCCGCTCTTTTGGGCGCGCGTAAAGAAATCAATGTCCCATGAAAAATCCTTGGGCCCCACTGATTTGAATTTCAATTTCTGAATTTTGATGATGCCGTAATGCTCGGAAAGAGCCTTGCCGGTTTCCACTTTCTTGAGCAGGGGCAGAAACTGCGCCACCAAGTCGTCGGGCGCATCCTTGGCCAGCAGGGGCAGGAACATGTAATTGGGGCTGCATGAAATCTTCTCAAGCCCATGCACAGCGCCCGGATTATTCTGCTTCAAAAACCCGACAATCTGATCCGTAACAAATATTCCATCGGATTCTTTCAAGGACAGCATATAAACAGCTTCGAGCCCGGTCGTGGTTTCTTCAATCATGGAAAAATACTTGTCCGGGCGCGCGCCCAGAATATCTTTCAATAAACAATATGCGAACGGACCCTGATTCATTCCAATGCTCTTGCCGCGCATGGACTTGAGTGTTTTGAGCCCGCTCTCCTTGCGTGCGTATATGCATATCTTGTTCTGTTTGAGCCCTACCACGTCATAGGCAATGACCGGCTTAAAACCATGATCGCGAATCAACTCCACCATATCGCCCCGATTGCCCACGATCACGAATCGCGGCCCATGGCCGTTCACAAACTTTTTATAAAATTCTTCCCGCGATGTGTAATGTTTGTATTTTGCTTCCTTAACACTGATTTCATTGCTCATGTAGTTAAAAAGCGCAGACAGAAAGAAAACAAATTGAGCGTCGGTTTCCGCACCCCAGTCCAGATATGTGGCAAATGAGGCATTGCGTTCAGCCGCGCGCACCGGTAATGGCGCTGCCAGCCACACACTCACACACACAATCAATATGACAATTATTCCACGGTTCATGTCCGAGCCACCCCCCACGCACACACAGCAATACGGTATGGTTTCTTTACCCGGTTAACCTGTAATGAAACAATTGTTTTTATTGGTTGCAAATGGCGATTGTGTCTCAGCCCAATTGTTTCTACTATAATTAAACTTGTTATTGTGATTTCGCACAACCATTTTTTAAAACTCCTTGACAATAAAGAGACAATTTAATATGGGTTATCCTGTCAAATCCTGCTCCGCACACGGAACACTTCACAGATCCACGCTTGCACCCTATACTCATTTGAAACATACGATTCCGGCCGCAGACACACTCCGGGCCGTGTTCGACGAGGATGTGCTTTATGTCAAAAGAATCGCCCAAACCAGGTCCTGACTTTATCCGCTCCATCATTGAAGAAGACAATCGCACCGGCAAATGGGGCGGCAAGGTCATTACCCGGTTCCCGCCCGAGCCCAATGGATACCTGCACATCGGCCACGCCAAAAGCATCTGCCTCAACTTCGGCATCGCCCGCGAATACAACGGCCCCTGCCACCTGCGCTTCGACGACACCAACCCCGCAAAAGAAGAGCAGGAATATGTGGATTCCATCAAAGAGGACGTGCAGTGGCTCGGCTTCGACTGGGGCGATAATCTTTTCTTTTCATCCGACTATTTCAACCAGCTCTACGAATGGGCCGTAATGCTCATCAAAAAAGGCGCGGCGTTCGTATGCGACCTGGACGCGGACCAGATGCGCGCATACCGCGGCACCCTCAAGGAGCCCGGCACAGAGAGCCCGTTCCGCAACCGCAGCATCGAGGAAAACCTGGACCTGTTCGAGCGCATGCGCGCGGGCGAGTTCGAGGAAGGCAGCCGCGTGCTGCGCGCCAAAATCGATATGGCCGCGCCCAATATCAACCTGCGCGACCCCATCATGTACCGCATCCTGAAAAAATCGCACCACCGCACCGGCAGCGAGTGGTGCATCTACCCCACCTACGATTACACGCACGGGCAGTCCGACAGCATCGAGGGCGTCACCCACTCCATCTGCACCCTGGAATTCGAAGACCACCGGCCCCTGTACGACTGGTACCTGGACCAGCTCGGCATTCACCACCCGCAGCAGATCGAGTTCGCGCGCCTCAACCTCACGTACACCATGCTCAGCAAGCGCAAACTCATCGACCTGGTGCGCGAGGGCCACGTGTCCGGGTGGAACGACCCGCGCATGCCCACGATCTCCGGGTTCCGGCGCCTGGGCTATACGCCCGAATCCATCCGCGACTTCTGCGGCCGCATCGGCGTGGCCAAGGCCGACAGCACCATCCAGATCGAGTACCTCGAACACTGCCTGCGCGAGGACCTCAACAAGCGCGCGCAGCGCGTCATGGCCGTGCTCGACCCCATCAAAGTTGTGATTGAAAATTATCCCGAGGGCCAGAGCGAAGAACTGGACGCCGTGAACAACCCCGAGGACGAATCCGCGGGAGCGCGCAAGGTTCCCTTCTCGCGCGAACTGTATATTGAACGCGAAGATTTCATGGAAGATCCGCCCAAAAAATTCTTCCGCCTCTCCCCCGGGCGCGAGGTGCGCCTGCGCTACGCGTATTTCATCACCTGCACAAGCGTGGCCAAGGACGCCGACGGCAACATCACCGAACTGCGCTGCACCTATGACCCGGCCACGCGCGGGGGCGATGCGCCCGACGGGCGCAAAGTCAAGGCCACCCTGCACTGGGTGTCCGCGGCCCACGCCCTGGACGCCCAAGTGCGCCTCTACGACCGCCTGTTCACCGCCGAACACCCCGCCTCCCTGCCCCAGGGACAGGACTGGCGCGACGCCCTGAACAAGGATTCGCTCCAGGCGCTCACCGGCTGCAAAGTGGAGCCTTTCCTTGCGGATGCGCAACCCGGCAGCCACTTCCAGTTCGAGCGCAAAGGCTACTTCTGCACGGACCCGGACACAGCGCCCGGCGCCCTGGTTTTCAACCGCACCACCACCCTGCGCGACACCTGGGCCAAGGTGCAGCAGCAGATGGGCAAAGGGTGAGGGATCTATCCATCCGGTTTCCATTGAGTACGCTTTAAAGCGGCGCGCTCAACAAACGATCTCAATTATGAATGAACGGCCCTGCGAGCGGATAAAACCAGATCCCCAAACGCCATTAAAAATATTTCAATATGGAAAGTGTGAAATTCCCGAAGTAGATGCCCGATCTCTTGGTCTTCTGCACGGATTCGAATTCCACGAACCAGTTGGGCGAAACCTTGTAATCCGCCAGGACGCCGAAGGAAACACCGGTGAATTTCCTGGCGCCCAGGCGCATCTGCTGCGTCTGGATGTCCGCGCCCAGGACGAGTTTGCGGTTTCGGGACACGGGCTTCTTGTACCCGAGCCGCACCATGGCGTGCCGCACGTCTCCGGAATACCACAGGATGCCGTTCGAGGCGTCGGTCCAGGCGAACGCCGCATCAAGGAAAACAATTTCGCTGTGCTTTTCCCACTGCATGCCGTACACGAACCCCGCGCCCGGGTCGAAATCCTTGTCCTTGGGAACAACAATGACCGGCCCCGCATACTGGGAATACGCGAGCCTGTTGCCGGGATCGAATTCCTGCTGGGCGCTCGTGGCCGGGAGCGCCATGGCCATGGCCAGGCCCAGAGCCGCTATGGTAACGAAAACGTAATGTCGCATGTTGGTGTGTCCTCCGGTGCTGTGCATGCTATTGGGCGGTTGCGGGATCGAGCGAAGCGCTGCTCTGGGGTTCCGCTGCGGGCTCAGCGCCTGCTTGTGCGGCCAAATCCGCGCCTTCCAATGCCACGGCCGCAGCCGGGATCACGGGCCTTGCGGCTGCGGTCCATCCATCTGGCAGGGGCGGGGTTTCCCTAGTGAACGACACGATCAAGTCCATTGTGGCGTCCAGGGCTGCGGACACCTGCTGCAGGGCCGCGGCATTGGCCACCTCGTATCCGGCGCGGGTCACGGTGATGCTGTGCACGCCCGGGGCCACGTCAATCGTGAGCGTGCCGGATGCCGCGGGCGCGGCCTGCCCGTCCACGGCCACAATGGTCCGCGACGTCACGCTCGAAATTTTCAATGTGCTCTTGGCGCCATCGGGTGCGGGCAGAGCCGAAGCCCCGCCTGCGGCGCTGCGTCCCCCGCAGCCCCCGCCCAGGGCCAGGGCGCACGCAAGCATTGCCGCAGTGATCCCGCAATATGCGCTCTTTTTCATGTGCCGTGTCTCCATCGCAAATCTCCCTATGGGGTGATGATAAGTTCGCCATTGGAAAGGCTGTAAATCATAAAGGCCGAGAAAGCCGGGATGGCCGCCGTGTCATCGGGCACGTAGGATGTGCTGCCGTTGCCCGGGCCAAGAATCGCGTAATCCGATAAGTCCGTGCACGCGTCCAATGACGCCGCATCCGCGGCGCCGCTCTTGCGGAAACTGAAGTGCGCGCCATCGTACGCCAGGGCGGCGCCAAAGGGGTTGTAGACGAGGTTCCACCCGGCGGTGATCGCGTGCGTGACTGTGGAAGGGACCGAGGCATTAAGCCCGACCTGGCCCGTTGTGACCGCGGCCAGGGCCTCGCACTGGGTGATCTGCGTTACGTCAACATCCACATATGTTCCGTTCACGAGCTTCTGCGTCTGGCTCAGTTGCGCGGCCGTGCCCGCGGGCACCGGGGGACAGATGTATATGAACTGCTTGTCCGTGGCCGTGTTGTAACTGCCCTGAAGCACAAAATACCGGGCGTCGCTGTTCTGGTCCGCGGTCTGCGCATGGCCCACGTCGTCACGGCATGCGATATGGATCGCCATGGCCCCCTCGGGCATAACCCCCGGGGCGCAGGCCAGTGACGTGGCGCCGTCCCCGGTGCAATCCCCGGCCATGTCCGCGTACGCCTGGTCCGTGAGGGACCATTTGCAGTCCGCGTTTTCATCGGTGGTCACTGTGATTGAAGGCGACGTTGTATTGAACACGGACCCGGCCGCGGGATTGAGGCTGAGCACCTGCGGCGGGTTCGCATCGCACGTGCGGGTCACGGCCAGAGCCGTACCCACGTCCGCCGCGAAATTCGTGGCGCGCATGTTGAGCGTGAGCGACTGCCCGTGGGTGCAGGAAATCCCCGACACCGAGCACGCGCCCGCGGCCCAGGCGCCCGCGGCCCATTCCGTGTCGCACGCCCCGTCCGTGGCAACACAGTACTCGCACGTATTGATGCCCGCGTCATCCGCGAACGGCGTGGACAGGTCAAAGGACTCGTCGACGCTCGCGCCCGAGTCCGTGGAAGCCGGGGTCACCGCGCCGGGCGTGGGCGTGCTGCAGAACCGCGACACGGGCGTGCCCGCGGCCGTGGACCCATAGTTGTCCGTGGCGCGCATGTTGAGCGTCACGGTCTGCCCGTTGGTGCAGGTTAGGCCCGTGGCCGTGCACGCGCCCGCGGCCCAGGCGCCTGCGGCCCATTCCGTGTCGCAGGTCCCGTCCGTGGCTTTGCAGTATTCGCACGACGCCACGCCGCTGCCTGTGCCGTCGCTGAACGTTGCGCTGAGGTCAAATGTCCGGTCCACGAAAACTCCGGTGTCCGTGTTGGCCGGGGTTATTGTGCCCGCGGTGGGGCCGGCGGCGTCGCAGTTGCGGGTCACAGCAGTTCCTGTTCCCACGTGCCCGACCTGGTCCGTGGCGCGCATGTTGAGAGAAAGGGTCTGCCCGTTGGTGCAGGTGAGGCCCGCGGCCGTGCATGTGCCCGCGGCCCAGGCGCCCGCGGCCCACTCGGTGTCGCAGGTCCCGTCCGTGGCCTCGCAGTACTCGCACGAAACCACCGGGCTGACATTCACTGTAAACGATGTTGTGATACCGTATGCGGGCGCCACATTCACGCCGTCCGAAACCGCGGGCGTCACAGCCCCGGCCGTGGGGCTGGTGTTATCCACCACAAACGAATCCTCGGCGGACCAGGCGCCGCGCGTGTACGTGGCGTCCACGGTGCGCACGGACCAGTAATAGACGCCCGGGGCCAGGTTCTTTTTCACGAACAAGGCGCCGCCGGCATTGCCGGGACCATGGGCCCTGGCTGTGGCGGATGTGGGGAATGTGCCACAAAAGATTTCGCAGCCCCCGCTGGTTGTGCCGATGCGCACGTCATAGGTGAGAAAATCCGCATCCGCGGTGTCCGCATCGCTGCCCGCGGCCCATTGCAGGGTCACGGATGTTGTGGCCGTGTTTATAGAAATGTCGGGTTCTGCGGTGAGCGCGGGCGCCACGGGCGCGCTGTTGACGGGGTTATAATCATTCCTGAAAATCTTGACGTACCCGCCCGCTTCGACGTTGCCCTGGATGATATCCAGGTCGCCATCGCCGTCGATATCCGCATTGATTGCGTTGTAAGCGGACAGATTGCCGATTGAGAAACCCGCATCGGCTAAAGTGCCTGTCCCATTGTTGAGGTAAACCTTGTCGGGCTGCGTGGACAGGTTGGCCTGATACACGTCCGGGGTGCCGTCTCCGTTTAAATCGCCCAGGGGCACACCGTATGTGTTCGTGGTGCCCAGCGCCTGTCCCGAATTCGTGAACGTACCGGCGCCGTTGTTCAGCCACAACGTATCGGTCTGCCCGCTTGTATTTCCGAAATAAATGTCCGGCGAACCGTCCGCATTCATGTCGTACAGGGACATGGCGGTCGTTGCGTCGCTGGACAGGACCTGTCCGCTGTCCGTGAATGCGCCTGCCCCGTTGTTCAGCCACACCCGGTTGGCGCCGTTCGTGGTGCCTTCCACCACATCCGCATCGCCATCCGCGTCCACGTCCGCCAGATATATGGCATGTGTATTCATTGCACTCAATGTAACGCCGGAATCCGCATAATGGCCGCTTCCATCGTTGATGTAAACCCTGTTCGGCCCGCCGTACAACGCGGAAACAAGATCCAGATCCCCATCCCCGTCCACATCCGTGGGGGAAAGATCAACAGTATGTCCCACGACAAATGCTTCCGTGGAATCCGAAAATGTCCCGTTTCCGTCGTTGAGGCGAAGGACAATGCCGCCCGTGCATGCATGAAAAACATCAAGATCGCCGTCGCCGTCCGCATCCGCCAGGTGCAGGCGCCGGGATTCGCACGAACCCAGCGCCTGGCCGGTATCAGTAATAACCCCGGCGCCGTTGTTGGTGAGCACGAGCATGGGCTGCCCGTTCATCTGGCCCACGATAAGATCCAGGTCCCCGTCACTGTCTATGTCGCCCGCGGCAAGCCCGAATACGGACGTGACCCCGAATGCCGGCAATGTGTCTGTGAAACCGGGCGGGGGCGACGCAAGCACTTTTATTGGCATGGCGATGGACAGAATCAGCAAAATCGCACATATCAAACTATTTGTTTTTATAATATTTTGTTGTGTCATGATTATCTTCCTTTATTAAATAGTCAATTCTGTGCAAATATTTCCGGCTGATCCATCTATGTCAAACTCAAAAAATGCCTTTTATAAAAAGCAAATCTTCATTTATCTGGAGTGACTGTCCCGCTATTATTTCGCCATAGCTTACGTTGTTTTATAATAATAAAAAATCTAAAGTAAGTTAGTCTTTTTTTTAAAAAACTGATCGCCGTTCAGTATTTGCTTCATAATTTGGAATCACTTGACATCCGCACACTACAGGATTATTATATGAATAGTTGCTCATATATTCGGAGATTGTGTATGCCAACCAGAAATGCGAAGACACAAACAGCAAAGCCCGCAGACATGTGCCAGACCCAGTGCGTGCATCAGGACGTGGTGGCGCGGGTCGCCAAAACCCTGAAGCCTGAAAGCACACTGCAGCGGCTCGGGGAATTCTACAAGGTGCTGGGCGACCCCACGCGCCTCAAAATCCTCACGGCCCTGGCACAGGACGAGTTGTGCGTGTGCGATATCGCGTGCCTCACGGGCATGAGCGAATCCGCGATCTCGCACCAGCTCCGCCTGCTGCGCACCACCCGGCTGGTCACGTACCGCAAACAGGGACGCATCGTGTTCTATTCCCTGGCCGACCAGCATGTGTCGGACATCATCACCCAGGGACTGAACCATGTGGAAGAATAACGGGGTTTCGGGAACCGCTATACGTGTTTCAAGCTTTTATTAGCCGTTTGACAAGGCACGGCTGGCCCGCCGCAACACCGGGGCAAAAGCAGAAAGGCGCACAAGGCAATGTTCAACATGATCACAGGTTTCGCCGCGGACTTCTGGGCTATCCTCGCGGACATGTCTCCATATCTGATTCTGGGATTCCTTATCGCGGGATTTTTGTCCGTGCTCATATCCCAGCAGACCGTTGAGAAACATATCGGCAAGCGCGGCGCGGCGTCCGTGGTCAAGGCGTCCCTGTTCGGGGTTCCCCTGCCCCTGTGCTCGTGCGGGGTGATTCCCGTGGGCATGTCCCTGCGCCGGCACGGGGCCGGGCGCGGCGCGGCCACGGCTTTTATCATCTCCACGCCCCAGACCGGCGCGGACAGCCTGCTTGTGACCTACAGCCTGCTCGGGCCGCTGTTCGCAATCATCAAAGCCGTGTCCGCGTTTGTCACCGGAGTCGCCGGGGGCCTGCTGGTTAATGCCATGAATGACCGCGAGGACAAGCGCAATGGATTGGTTAAACCAATAAAGCCTGAGGCGTGCACAGGCGCATGCTGCGCCCCGGCCAACGGGTCTTCAAAAACAAAGCGCGCCCTGTCCTATGGCCTGGTGGCCCTGCCCCGCGACATCGGCGCATACCTGTTCTGGGGCCTTGTGGCTGCGGCCGCTATTTCCGCGCTCATTCCGCATAATTATTTCCAGGCCATCCTGGGCCGCGGCATCCTGCCCATGATCGTGATGATGGTTGTGGGCATTCCCATGTACGTGTGCTCCACGGCCAGCGTGCCCATCGCCGCCGCGTTCATGATCGCCGGGGTGAGCCCGGGCGCGGCCCTGGTGTTTCTCATGACCGGCCCGGCCACCAACGCCGCAACCATCACCACGGTGTGGAACGTGCTGGGGCGGCGCACCGCCATTATTTATCTCGCAGTCATCGCAGGCGGCGCCATGCTGTCCGGCCTGCTCCTGGACGCTTTGAGCCTGGGCGCGGGCTCATACCTCACCCAGACCGGCGTATTCGAACTGCCCGTGTGGTTTAAAAACATCAGCGCCGCGGCCCTGATTGTTCTGCTCGCCCCCGCCCTTTTGTCGCGATTCAATAAAAAGCAGGCGCACAACGCATGCGGGTGCGGGGACACAGGTTGCGAAGACGCGCACACAGAGGCGTGCGATTCCGAACCCGCGCACGAACACAGCGCATGTTCCTCACAGGGCTGCTCGTGCGGCAAATCTTAATAATCCGTTGATTATTTAATTTCGCAAACCCCGAATTTTGGGGCGAAGACCAGGCCGATCAGCACCTTGTTTTTATAGGGCGCGGCCACGCTGGATGCGGGCAGTTGAATCCCGTCCTCAAGATGCACATCTTTGACATCAAACCCGCCGCCCTGCTTTGGCGTGAGCTTGATAATCTGCGACGGCGACGGCTTGGACACATCCTTGGCGTGCTTGATGAATGTCATGAGCCTGGGGTGCGCGCCCACCCAGATGTTTCCATCGGCATCCATCTCAAGATTGTCCACGCCTGTATCCAGGTCCAGAATATCCTTGAGCTTCAAGCCATTGGTTTTGGGATCGCGCTCATACGTGCGCACGCTGCGGCCCGTGGTTTCTCCCACGTACAATGTTTTGCCGTCGCGGTCCATGGCGAAACCGTTTGTGTAGCGCAGGCCCTCGGCCACTGTGCGGAATTGCTTCCCATCGAAAAACAGCACATACGCTTTGGGGAGCTTCAGAAAATCTTCAAGAATCTGGCCGTTGAACGTGCGCGCTCCGTGGTCGTTGCCCACGTAAAACGTGTCCGGCCCCACGGCCAGCAGGTCATTGGGATTGTGCATCAGATCCCCGCTCACAGACCGGCGGTGCTTGAGCGCGCCGTCCTTGTAATCGAATATCTCAACAAAGTCGCCGTTGGTGCGGTGGTTAATCACAAACAGGGACCCCGCGCCATCATCGGCAATATACAGAGCAATACCGTGTGGAAAAAACCCGCCATCAAGTTTCTTGTCGATGCCCGGCGTCAAATTCACGAGTTGCGGATTGCCGCTTTTCAGATCATAACCGAAGATGGCCCCGTGCGCTGGTTCGCTCTTGTCCCGGTCCAGCCCGCGCGCCACAGACGAAATAAACGCCATGCCCGTCTCGGGATCAATGGTGATATCCTCGGAACTCTCCACGCCCCCGACCGCTTTGCAATTCAGATCCGAATGATAATCCAATGTCTTGAACTCACCCGCATCCTTCCACGTCTTGAGCCCGAACGCAATCACCACAGCCCCAAGCACGAGGAGAACAATACCGATTACCTTAACAACCTTGAGCGGCTTCTTTTTATCCAACATTAGTTCCTCCCTAATACCTGCTTTACGCTCGCAAAACACCCTATCCATAGAGAGCGATTCCGCCAACAGGCGAATCGCAGCCAAAAAGTTTGCGGGGATTCTCAAGGGGGGCTTTTCAAAGCCCCCCTTGAGCCGCCGGAGGCCCGCCGCAGGCGGAAAACCATTCCCCGCCTTTGCCCCCTCCTTTTTGCCTTTCCTACTTTTTCGGCGCCAGGGGCAGCACGATGTGCGACGGGCGGTCCGCGCTCATGTCGATGACTGTGTGCGCCACTTTGGCGTCGGGTGCGGGGTTGGGCGTGTACACGTATTCTTCCAGCTTGCCCTCGTCGAATGCCTTCTTGATTTCATCCCACGAATAATTATGGTACTGGCCCGTGTGGCTGTTCACATCAAAGCGCGGGAAATTGGTGCCGGAAACGCTCACGCGCAGGCGGTGGCCCTTGTTCAGAATGATGCTTGTGGGCCAGACTTCCACATTGATTTCATAGGGCTTGCCGGGTTCGAGCAGCCTGCGGTAATCCCAGCTTTCCATGTGCTGTGCGCGGGCGATGCCGTCTGTGACCAGCATGGACCGGCCGTCCGGGTACACGTCAGACACGCGCACCGCAAAATCCGTATCCACAACGTCGGTGGTGAAATACAGTTTGGCCGTGATGGGGCCGGTGATCTCCAGTGGTTCATCCAGTGGCGGCGTGGAAAACACGAGCATGTCCTCGCGGGACTCGATGGGCCGCAGGTCCACGGGCTCGCGCTGCTCGGCGTGTTCGCGGCTGCCCAGGGTGGGCACGGGGTTGAAGGGATCGTCAACGATTGTCATCGCGCCCTTTGCCGCGGGCTTGTTCGCGCCCAGCGTGCCGTCCGTGTGCAGATAAAACGGCGTAGCGTCCGCGGGCACGGGCCAGTCATCGGCCGAGCGCCACTCGTTGCCCGGCGCATCCGGATCATCCACATCGCCCATAACGTAGTAGCGTACGCGCGGGCCATCCATGATATTCCTGTCCTTGCCGTAAAAACATTCCTGGAAATAATCGATGACCTTGGTGATCTCATATTTCATATTGTCCGGGTACTTGAGTTCCCCGATCTTTGTGCCGAACATGCCGAGAAACTTCCCGTGGGTCCACGGGCCGATGACCAGGAACTGCTTGTCGCGGATAGAGGGGTCGCCGTTTTTGCGGATACCCATGTACGCCTCGATGTTGCCGCGCGTGTACAGGTCATACCAGCCGGTCATGTGCATGATGGGCACGCGCACCTTGTCGTATGACTGGCCCAGATCCATCATCTGCCACATTTCGTTGTAATCCACCTGCGCCAGGATGAGCTGGAGCACGTGCGGGGGGAATCGCTGATTCATGACCCATCCGTAAAACAAAGCCCGGCGCACGGCCCCGCCCTGGTATACAATGGTGTGGAACAAACTCTCGGGCGCGGCCATCACATGCTGGCACGTGAGGTGCTCCGGCGGCTTCTTGTTCATGAGGTACTGGGTGATGCCAAGGGCCGAGACCCCGGCTGTGCCCACCTTGCCATTGCTCCACGGCTGGCGCGCCACCCATTCCACGGTCTCGTACCCGTCCAGGGCGTCATCGATAAACGTGGAGGAAATGCCTTCGGAATCGTGCAGGCCGCGCGTATCCTGGACAACAAGCGCCACGCCCTTGCCTGAAATAAAGGGAAGGATCATGTTCGCAAATCCCTTGCGGCCGTACGTGGTGCGCACCAGAATGGTTGCCACGCGTTTATCGGTTTTGGGAAGATACAGATCCGTGGCCAGCTTCACCCCGTCTGGCATGGGCATCATAACCGTCTGCTCATCGAACTGGGCCATGGCCGGGCGCGGCGCGGCAAACAGCACAACAACCGCCATTATCAGAGCCACACTCCACGCAATGTTTTTGTTTTTCATCAGGTGTTTTCCTCACAGTGAATTTCACGAATCCGGGCCTGCAATGCCGCTCCGGACATGTGTGTAATATAATTCAAAAGCACCCGAGGGCGCAACAGATCCCATGATATTCCGATTCTATCTTTTACCAAAAAACTTAGCCGCCATGTCATTTTTTCCACAAAGCAATTTTGGACTGACACGTCAGTCCAAAATATAGCCAAAAACGGTTCCTGTGTCAATCAAATGTTCAATGAGGCAATTGCCCGGCACGCATTTTGCCGGGTAATTGCCCGTCGAAAATTTTGGGAAGATTCTTAAGAAACCCCTTTTTCAAAAGGGTTTCTTAAGTCGTCGAAGACGCATTAACGCTTGAAAATCTTTTAAATTCCTGCTTCTTCCGAACGCATCATGCGATGAGGCGGCCGATATCCTGGTATGTGGTGTAGACCAGCAGTCCCAGCAGGCACACGAGGCCCGCCACGGAAAGCGGCGCGTGCAGGCGCTGCAGGCGCGGATGCACTTTTTCCAGCAGGCTGAGAATAATCTTGCCTCCGTCCAGAAACGGGAACGGCAGCATATTGAATATTGCGAGGTTGAGGCTCAGAAACATCACAAACCCGGCGAACGCGGCAAAGCCCTGGGCCAGGAATGCGCCCCCGAACGCCACGATGCCCACCATGCCCGACACCTGGTCCGGGTGCGCGGCCACGGCACCAAGCGAACCAACGATAGCCGCCATGGCATTCAGAGTATCCACAAATGGCGCCACCGCGAGGCTATACAATGAAATATTACCCGAAAACAGATTCATGCAAAAGAACACCAGCACGGGCAACAGAACATTGGCCAGGGGGCCGCCGATTGACATCAGGATGCGTTTTGACACCGGAATGGCGAAGTACGCCTCTTCATCTTCAAGCGCGGGCAGCACAAAGCCCCCGAACGGCACAGCCGACAGGCGATACTCGGTCTCCCCCCTGTTCCACTTAAAAACAGCCGGGCCAAAGCCCACGGAAAACACGGCGATTGGGATGCCCGCAATGCGCGCAGCCACAAAATGGCCGTATTCGTGAACCAGGATTAGAAATCCGAGACTGATTGCGCTGATGAGATAGATCATAAAATGCCCTTCTTTTCATTGTGTCATTGCACGGACACATCAACAACTCCGGCGCAACGTGAAGGAACGAGCAACTTCTTTTGTATCTTGTCATAAACCCAGGCAATATCACAGGGCGCGGCAACTGCAATCTGCGGCTCGCCGTCAAACAGCTCGGGCGGCACATAGATTTCGGTGGGCGCGCAGATTTCCGGGTTGGCGGTGTAGCGGTAGCGGAATGTTTTCCGCTCCGGGTCGTAGGCGAGCTTTTCCGGGGTTCCGGCGGTGTAGCGCGGGTATGGGCGGTGCAGGATGGGGAACTTGTCGGGGTTGGGATTGCCCTGGTTGTCGAGGATGCCCCACCCGTAGTCGCTGCGGCCATAGTCCCACACCGTGGACGAGGCCAGGAGGCGCTCCTGCATTTTCATGTTTTCCTCAAGCCACGCGGGCATGAAATCATAGCGGTCCCAGCCGCACATGCCGAATTCGCCGATGAGCAATGGCGCGCCCATGCCCGCGGCTTCCTTGGCGAAGCGCTTGTACTTGGCGCGCGCGTCGGCCGGGGTCTCCTGCTTGTCCACGGAATACCCGCCCGGGCCGTAGGAGTGCGGAAAATAAGAATGCGGCGCCCAGATGAGGTTATCGTATCCCAGGTCCTCGGTGTGCGCGGGCAGGAGCACATTAAGGGGCGCCGGTTCCAGGGCGATGGGCGTTTCCGGATCAATGGCGCGTATGGCCTCGATGTTCTTTTTGTAGAACGGATACAGGCAGCACTTCTCGAACGCGCCGAACGAAATCGCGTCATAGGAAAACGGCTCGTTGAGAATGTCGTATGCGAAGATACCCGGTTCGTCTTTGTATTCATTTGCCAGGAACTGCCACAGGCGCACGAACTTGGCCTGCAATTCATCGCTGTGCCAGAACCGGTCAGTTTCCTTTTTGATGGCGTCCACCATGATGCCGTGGCCCGAGCGTTCCGTGCACATCCAGTCCGGGATCATATGCGACGCGCACCACTGCACCTGGTGTACATCGGGCATGGTGTAGATGCCGCGCTCCAGGGCCATGCGGATGAATTGCCGGTTGTCTTCAAGGTGCTTGCGGTTGAATTCGCCTTCCAGGGGTTCCAGGTTGCTCCAAGCGGTCACGAGCCGGATGAGGTTGTACCCGAACTTTTCCACGTTGTCCAGGTCTTCGGCGGCATAGGGGAATTCCTGCTTGTATCCCGCGGGCAGGTTCACCCCGCGCATGATGGCCACGCGTTCGTATTGATCATAAATGCGGTTCCCGACCGTGAAAAAACGGAGCGGCGCAGCAGGTTCGTAGGCGCATTCCCCGGAGCGTGCGGGTGCGGTGAAAACGAACACTGCGGCTATGAGCGAAACCAGGAGTGCGGGGCGTGTTTTTTTCATGGCTGTGTCTGCAACACCGTGAGAATAGTGACGCGCACGATGTCTTCCACGGTTGCGCCGCGGGACAAATCGTTTACGGGTTTGCGGAAGCCCTGGAGCACGGGGCCGATGGCGTCGGCGCCGGCCAGGTACTGGGTGAGCTTGTAGGCGATGTTGGCGGAGTTCAGGTCCGGAAACACGAGCACATTGGCGCGGCCCGCCACTTCACTCTCCACCTTAATTTTCTTTTGGGCAACGCGCGGCACAATGGCGGCGTCGGCCTGGAATTCGCCGTCCATGGGGAAGTCCGCGCCCAGGGTCTGCGCGATTTCAACGGCCTGCCGCACTTTATCAACATGCGCATGCGCAGCCGAGCCTTTGGACGAAAAGCTCAGAAACGCCACGCGCGGCTCTTCGCCAATAAAACGGCGGAAATTCATGCCGCTCTGCACGGCCATGGCCGCGAGTTCTTCGGGGTTGGGATCCACGGTCACGGCCGGGTCCGCGAAAGCCATGTATTTTTCGCCCTGGCCCAGGAAGTCGGGGATGCGCATGAGCATGATGCTGGACGGGCACGGTACGCCGTCGGCATAGCCGATGGCCAGGCCCGCGGCCTGGAGCACGCCGGTGGTGGCGCTGGCCACGCCCGCGACCATGCCCGCGGCCTCGCCCATATGCACCATCATGGCGCCGAAAAACATGGGCTTTTTCATAAGCCGTGCGGCGACATTTTCTTTGACTGTATGGCGGCGGGCGCAGTAGTCGGCGACCATGGCGTCGAGTTTGCCGGATTCTTTGGGAAACAGGCTGCACACGCCGGACAGGTTGGCGCCGGCCGCATCCGCGGCTTCGGCGATTTTATCCGGGTCGCCCAGAAGCACGGGCGTGGCGATTCCCGCGTCGCGCACGCGCTCCGCGGCCCGCACGATGCGCTCGTCCTCGCCCTCGGGATATACGATGGCGGCGTCAATGGCGCGCGCGCGCTTTTCGAGTTCCATGAAGAGGTCGGGCATGAAAGATAACTGCTATGGAAAACCCTTTTTGAAAAAGGGGTTTTCCATACCTTTCCCAAAAACTTTTGGGGCGAATTCTCGCGCTGCTCGAAATCGCCTTTATTCCTCCACGTCGCCGCGTTTCATGGCTTCTTCATATTGCGCGGGCAGGAAGGTTTTTATCTGTTCGATCATTTCCTCGTCGCTGATGGAAGTGATGCGGGCCTCTTTCTCGTACTGATCCACGACCCAGCGTCCGATTTTGGCCATCTTGATTTTGCTGAGGCGCGCGTCTCCGTTGAGGCCCAGGAAATTGTTGACCCACATGGCCACGCCGTCGATGCCGCTTTTGTCTGTGATATTAACTGCGGGCGGGCGCTTGAGCAGTTTGGTTGTATTGAAGACATTATAGATGCGCTCGTCGCTGGTGAGGCCGTCGGCGTGGATGCCGGCGCTGGTGGCGTTGAACTTGCGTCCCATGAACGGCTGGTTGCTGGGGATGCGCATGCCGCATTCCTTGCGCAGGTAGCGGGAGATGTCGCGCAGCACCGTGGTGTCGATGCCGCACATGTCTCCCTTGATGCCGATGTATTCCATGATCGCGCCTTCGAGCGGGGGGTTGCCGGTGCGTTCGCCGAACCCGGCCAGGGTGGTGTTCACGGCATCGCAGCCGTACAGCCAGCAGGTTGCGCCGTTGATGTGCGCCTTGTGGAAATCATTGTGCCCGTGCCACTCCAGGCGCTCGCCCGGAATGCCGCCCTCGGTGATGATGGTGTGCACCAGCTTTGGGATGCTGCGCGGAAGCGATGCGCCCGGGTATGTGATGCCGAATCCCATGGTGTCGCACAGGCGCACCTTGGGTTTGAGTTCATCGGAAACCTGATCGGAAATTTCGGCCAGCTTTTGCACGAAAGGCAGAACGAACCCGTGGATGTCCGCGCGGGTCACGTCCTCGAGGTGGCAGCGGGGCCGCACATTGGCCTCGATGGCCGCTTCCACAACTGCGATGTAATCATTGAATGCGCCGGCGCGGTCGGTTTTGAGCTTGTTGTAAATGTGGTAGTCCGAGCTGGACGTGAGCATGCCGGTTTCCCTGAGTCCCATTTTGGCAACCAGCTTGAAATCGCCCTTGACCGCGCGGATCCACCCGGTGATCTCGGGGAACGGGAGATCGAGTTCGCGGCACTTTTCCACGACTTCGCGATCCTTGTTGTTGTACAGGAAAAACTCGCTCTGGCGCACGACCCCGCTGGGGCCGCCCAGATGCGCGATCATTTTGAACAGGTTCACGCACTGGTCCACGCTGTACGGGGGGCGGGCCTGCTGCCCGTCCCGGAACGTGGTGTCCGTGATCACAATGTCCCGCTTCTTCATATCCGCGGGGTCAAATACCACCTGCTTGCCGTCAATGACCTCGATAACCGGCCCGTCGAAAACGATTTTGGGCACGGATTCATAATCAAAAATGTCCTCCATAAGGTTGGGGGACAGCGGATTCTTGAGTTCGTATTTCTTCATGCAGCAATCTCCTTATGTCTGTTCCTCGATGCACTTTTTGATAAATTCCACGGCCGCGCCCACGGTTTTCACGGCCATGGCCTGGTCTTCGTCCAGCTCGATGTCGAACTCTTCCTCTAACGCGGCCATGAGTTCCACACTCTGGATGGATTCCGCGTCCAGGTCGTCCACGAACGAATGCTCCATTTTAATATCGGCCTCGGATACTTCCAGGACTTCAGAAACACATTTTATAACCCTCGCGGCAATGTCGTCAGACATGGATCGGGCCTCCTCTGCGCTTTATCTGCGGATTGAACATCTGTGAACAACAGCAGCATCATTAATGCAAACAAAATCATAACGGAAACATAAAAGCGGCGCAAGTTTCACGCCGCATTATGGATAAGATCAAACGCCGGTGCAGAGGCGCTTACTTGCCGAATGAGTCCAGGATCACGCTGCTCTGGAACGCGCATTCTTTGCCCTTGAGATCGCTCAGGATCGAAGATGCCAGGTCCAGTTGCAGGTACTGGGGCGCATCGCGCTTGAACATGGGCCAGGCCGGCAGGCCCCCGGCAACGGGAACGCCCGTGTGCGCGAACGAGGACCACAGGGCCATCATGTCCGCGGCAAGCGGCTTGTTTTCCGCGGAGCCCAGGTTCATGCCCATGAATTTCCAGTTGCCGAACAGGAAAAACAGCTCGGCCGAGTGGAACGAGCCCAGGTCCTTGAACAGGCCCATGGTGGACGGAGCGCGCAGGAAATGGTACAGGTACACCTCGCCGCCGTTGTCGGCCAGGATGGACGCGTGCTCGCGCGTGGGGCACGTGAACGCCAGGTCCGTGAACAGATCATTATACGCATCGCGCGGTGTGGCGTAATTGGCCAGCGGGTAATAATCCAGAATATCGTCGGTCTCCACGTTGATGCCGAAACTGGCCTTGACCATGACCATGTCCGACTTGAACGTTTTGTAGAAATCGTCCGCGGTTTCCACTTTCTTCTGGATAAGGAAAATCGAGGCTTCGTCCTTTGTTGTGCCCATCATGATTTTGAGGGACTTGTCATAATTGCCGTCGAGCAGCAGCTTGACCGGCGTGTCGGGAATCAGGTCGCCGTCGATGACCGGGTGGAACGGGAAGCCTTCGGTGAGTTCGGCGTCGGACAGCAGGCCCAGGGTGGGCTTGAGGGTTTTCATCATCATCACGGGATCCGCGCTGCGCAGGCATTCCACAACTTTGGCCTGGTCCGTGCAGCCCAGGCGCCCGGCCGCAATCACGCCGTTGGCGTTTTCCTGGTCATCGGTCTTTTTCAAAACCGCGGCCGACCCGCTCTGGATAATGGCCTTCTGGAACAGGCCCTTTGTTTTGGGGGACACGGTGAGCAGACTCACGCTCATGCCTCCCGCAGACTGCCCGAAAATCGTGACGTTGCCGGGATCGCCGCCGAATTTCGCGATATTATCGTGCACCCACTGCAGGGCCGCAATCTGGTCCATGAGCCCAAAATTGCCGGTGTTGCCGTTGGCGTCGGCAAACGCGGGATGCGTCAAAAACCCGAACGGCCCCAGGCGGTAATTGATTGTCACAACGATCACATCGCCGAGCTTTGCCAGATTCGTTCCTTCATACAAATCCTGGCTGCCCGAGCCCAGGACGAACCCGCCGCCGTGGATCCACACCATGACCGGAAGCTTGTCCGCAGCCGCGGGCTGCCACACGTTCAGGTACAGGCAGTCCTCATTGCCCACGGGTTCGCTGGCCGGGGCCAGGCCCATGGGGAACTGCACGCATTCATTGCCGAATTTGCCGGCCTTGAGCACATCGGCCCACGGGTCCGCGGGTTGCGGCGGAGCAAAGCGCAGGTCGCCCAGCGGCGGTTTCGCAAAAGGAATACCTTTATAAACGCACACGCCGGGCTTTTCATTAAGCCGGCCCATGACAGGCCCGCTTTGCACGTCCAGCTTGCAATCCGCGGGCCCGGCCGCATAACACGCAGCGGACAACACAACGACAGCACAACACAGAAACAGGAACCCTTTGATTGCTTTGTTCAGCATGGCAAGCACACCTCCGGCAGATTGTGACCAAATCATACCCAAACACAGAGTTGCAAGCAACCAATAACGCACATAAAAGAAACCCGGCGCCCCGGATGCGAGGGGCCGGGCGGTAATCATTTATAGTGTGGTGAATGCGGGAATAGCAGCAGTCAGATCATTCGCCGCATGACTGGCACGACGGCGGCGTCGCGGCTTTGCCGGATGCCTCTGCAGCCGGGCAGGCGCCGGTGCTGCAATCCGATTTGCCATTGGCCGCGGCTTTGCACTCTGCGGGCTTGACCCGGCTTCCGCCGTTGCGGGCATCCGTGCAATAGAAGCCTGAGCCTTTGAAAACAATGCCCACGCTGTTGAAAACTTTATTCACCTTGCCCCGGCACTCGGGACAGCGGCTGCGCGGCTTGTCGTGGATGCTTTGCTCCACTTCAAATTCATATCCGCATTTTTCACATTCATATTCATAAACCGGCATTTCACAAATCCTCCAAAAAAATACACAAGCCCAGAACAGGCCTATTAATTTATCTTAAGCCCAAAAACGCAAAAATCAAATCCGAACCTGTAAAATCATAGCGCCTTAGCGCCATACTATCAAGGTTTCTAAAAATTACTGGAAATAGCATGGGGTCGCTTGACGCGCGCTCTGGCATTGTATGAAAACTCTGCATTCAAGGCATATATTCAATATGGTGGTGAACCGATACACCAATTTGCTTATCAATAGGGACCGAAAACAATATTCTCATTCAACTCGGTAAAACTGCAATGCTTGCTTTCCTCGCGCACGCTGTAGGTGGAGTTGGGCGTGATGATTTTTACATTGGGGTGGCACAGATCGCGCACGCGGCAGCTTCCGCCCTTGAGCGAGTCAATCTTGTTGCGGAAGAATTTGAGCCGGGAAGAAACTTCATCAATCATGGCGTTGAGCTGCTGGTAAGCGGGCATGGATTTTTTGAGCAATTCCTCTTTGTCCGGGGCCAGCACGCCCTTTTCCTTCTTTTCCTTCATGGTCTTGATGTTAAGGCCGAGTTTCTGGCGCTTGTCCAGGTATTCGGACAGATCCTTTTCCAGATCCTTGTAAATTTTACTGGTGCGGGGCCCCAGGCCGATTTCCACGATGGTTTCGGTAAACGATGGGGAGCCCAGTTCCGTGACATCACAGGTTTTGCCGCAGATGATGCGCCCGCCCATGATGCTGCCCTTGGGATTGGTGAGGGTGAGGTTTTCGCCGGCATAGAGCTGGCTGTGGCGCGCGGCCTGGGTGATGGTGATGTTGCGGTCCGCTTCCACAATGCCACTGTCCACGGAGCGGATGACCACGGAATCCCCGGCTGTAATGCGCCCTTCGTTGAGCCCGTACAGGCCGCCGCCCACGATCACGCTGCCCCCGGCCTGCACGGTCGACTTCTCGAGGTTGCCCTTAATCTGGATATCCTGCGTGGCCTTGACTGTAAACTCGGCCAGCACATTGCCGTAAATGAGAACGGTGCCGTCGAAATCCACATTGCCCACGCCGAAATCCACGTCCCCGGGAATTTCCAGCACCGGGCTGATGATCAATTTTTCATCGCGCAGAATGGGCTGGCCGCTGATTGTGGCGATTACGGACAAACCGTCCTGGCTCAATTCCGTATTATCGCCCGCGATCATTTCCACATCCCGGCCCAGGCGCGCGGGAATCTCCTGGCCGCACACATCGGCGCCGGGTTCGCCCTTGGTGGCCGGCACTTTCACGGCAATGACCGCTTGCG
>Ga0351878_1068_pt1 | contig 30667 bp, 20 predicted proteins | sample BONcelFGM3001D14_FD_206781 | JGI IMG/M metagenome (GOLD analysis project Ga0351878, IMG submission 206781) | Enriched cells from coal bed in the Powder River Basin, Montana, United States - BONCAT cells FGM rep3 HSBNCT.FGM.300.1.D14 ...
GAGATGGCCTGTGTAAAGAGAATATCGTCAGACTTACCATTGAGGAATCGACCGACAGGATCAAAGAACTCGTTTCATGGGGGACTAATTTCGATAAAGATGCAACCGGGCATTACGACCTGGCAAAAGAGGGCGGTCATTCTGAAAACAGGGTTCTGCGACACAAAGACAGTACCGGAAAAGAGATTGAAGATACACTGATCGATCAGGTGCGACGACACCCGAATATCGAGGTACTGGAGAACCATTACGCCATTGATATCATCACCCAGCACCACCTTGGAATTGAGGTGAACATCCGAACATCCGACGTTACCTGCTATGGGGTTTATGTTCTAAACCCTAAGACCAATATGGTTGACACGATCCTTGCCAGGGCAACACTAATTGCAACGGGAGGAGCTGGAAACATTTATAGCAATACCACCAATCCGACGATCGCAACCGGCGACGGTATTGCCATGGTTCACCGTGCCAAGGGAGTGATTGAAAACATGGAGTTCGTGCAGTTTCATCCTACAGCACTCTTTCACCCGCAGGAACGCCCCTCCTTTTTAATTACTGAAGCACTGCGCGGATTTGGTGGAATTTTAAAAGATTACAGCGGTAAAGAGTTCATGCAGAAATACGATGCAAGGCTTTCCCTCGCTCCCCGCGATATCGTTGCAAGAGCTATCGACAGCGAACTGAAGATAAGCGGAGAAGACTTTGTATACCTTGACTGCAGACATCTCAATAAAAATGACCTGATCAGGCAATTCCCCAGGATCTACGCGAAATGCCTGAGCCTTGGGATTGATATTTCACGTGATCTTATCCCGGTGGTTCCGGCCGCACATTATATCTGCGGGGGAATCAAAACCGATGAATACGGACGTTCAACCATCCGGAACCTCTACTCATCCGGGGAGTGTGCCAGCACAGGAATGCATGGTGCCAACCGCCTGGCTTCCAACTCGTTACTCGAATCGGTCGTCTTCTCTCACCGGGCCAGCCAGCATGCCATCGAACGGCTGCCAAGCATCGATTATTGCAATGGAATCCCCGATTGGGATGCCGAAGGGATGGTTCTCACAGAAGAGATGATCCTGATCACCCAATCGCAGAAAGAACTCCAGGCAATTATGAGCAGCTATGTAGGGATAGTGAGGTCCAACCTGCGCCTGCAAAGAGCCCTCGACCGGTTGAACCTCCTGTTTGAAGAGACAGAAGACCTCTATAACAAATCCATCCTAACCCCTCGTCTATGTGAACTGCGCAACATGATCAATGTTGCCTACCTGGTGATCAAACATGCAACCGCCCGAAAAGAGAACAGAGGATTACATTACTCACTCGATTACTCTCAAAAAAAAGACTGACAGCCATGGCTCTTATCAAATCGGTTAAAGGAGTTCTTCCCCGGTTCGGAGAAGGGTGCTTTCTGGCAGATAATGCAACTGTAACCGGCGATGTTATTATGGGGAAAGAATGCAGCGTTTGGTTCAACGCAGTCGTTCGGGGCGATGTTCATTCGATCCGCATTGGCGACAATGTAAACATTCAGGATGGAGCAATTATTCATTGCACCTATCAGCAAGCACCTGTATGCATTGGAGATAACGTATCCATTGCTCACAATGCGATCATCCATGGCTGCACGATTCACAGTAACGTACTGATCGGAATGGGTGCGATCATCATGGACAGGGTGGTGATTCACAGCAACTCAATAATTGGTGCAGGTGCTGTCGTAAAAGAGGGAACAGTGGTTCATTCGGGAACCGTTTGGGCAGGAATTCCTGCAAGAAAAGTCAAAGATATCGATCAACATCTTCTCGAAGGTCAAATTAACAGAATCTCCCGGAATTACTCGATGTACGCAGGCTGGTATGATGAAAAATAGGTTCAATCAGGCAACCCTGAAACACAAAAGGGACAACCGAACCGGTCGCCCCTGCAAATTGTGGTTACGGGTTGATGTAAGGCTTCCCTTGTAATTACTGGATTCCCAATTTTAGTTTCACTGCAGCCATCAGATCATTCGCAGGTGTGGAATAGAGAACAACATCCTCAATCGAATTCAACACATAGGTGTATCCGTTTTCCTTGGCAACAGATTCTACAGCCGATTTAGCCTCATCAATCAGTGGCTGAAGAAGCTGCTGTTGTTTGTTCTGCAGTTCCTGCTGTGCCTGGGCCTGAAAAGCATCAATGCGTTCCTGGAGTTGCTGAAGTTCCTGCTCTTTATTCTGTTTGATAATGTCAGACATTCCGGCAGCTTTAGACTGATAGTCAAGGTATTTGTTCTCAAACTCCACACGCATCTGGTCCATTTGATCAGTCAGAACTCCCTGGTAAGTCTGGAGGGCAGTACGAACAGTGTCAATTCCTGGCATAGCCTGGAGTAATGAGTTGAAATCTACATATCCTATTTTTAACGGAGCCTGGGACTGAGCCTGGGAGCTAAATGCTATGCCAACGAAGAGTGCCACTGCGGCGAAAATCTTTGCAAATTTTTTCATTGTTTTCTTTTAAAATTGGTTTGTACTTTTAGGTTCGCAAAATTAGAAAAAATATCATTACTTCATCGCCGTCTAACCGGTTTATTTTCGGTCCTTTGCACCTGAGGCTCCTGAACCTCCTGAACCTCCTGAACCTCCTGAGCCTCCTGAAGACTGGCTTCGGGTTCTTGAACCCATCGAAGCACCAAGCTGATCAAGCACATCATCACTGATATCGTATTTGGGATTGGCATACATCATGGTAAGGCTGCCCGATTTATCAAAAACCACGGAATAGTTGTAATCCTCGGAAATTTGCTGGATGGCGTTGTAAATCTTCTCCTGAATCGGTTTGACTAACTCCTGACGTTTTTTAAAGAGCTCACCGTCCTTCCCGAAATAATTACGTTGCATGGCCTTCGCCTCTTTTTCAAGGTCAACGATCTCCTGCTCCTTCTTTTTCTTCATCTCTTCGGGGAGAAGCACCGATTGCGCCTGAAAATTATCATACATCTTGGACACCTCCGCAAACTTGGCTTCTATCTCTGTCTGCCACTGAACGGATAACTCTTCGATCTGTGCCTGTGCTTCAGCATATTCGGGGATATTGTCAAGAATATACTTTGTGTCAACATAGGCAAATTTTTGTGCCTGAATCACAGTCAGGGCAAAGAAAATGCCAGCTACTGTTAAAAGGATTTTTTTCATATTAAATTCTCCTGTCATTTGATGCCGGATGCCAGATGCCGGATAATTGTTATCACTATTTCGTAATGTCTCTGCCCTAATCCCTAATCCCTAATCCCTAATCCCTAATCCCTAATCCCTAATCCCTAATCCCTAATCCCTAATCAATCGAAGAGTTGATGGAGAAGTGGAACTGACTTCCGCTTGCTCCTGGAACGCCAGGCACCTCATCCAGTCCGTAACCCCAGTCAAGACCCAGCAATCCAAACATTGGCAGGAATACACGGATACCTAAACCTACAGAGCGATAGAGGTTAAAAGGGTTTACATATTTCCATTGCAACCAGTCATTTCCCGCTTCCAGGAAGCCTAAGGCATAAATCGTAGCACTGGGGTTCAGGGAGATTGGGTAACGCAACTCAAATGTGTTTTTCATGTATACGGTGCCGCCAATAGAACTTGGATACCCAGGAGTAAGCGAGTTGTTGGCATATCCACGCATGCCGATGAGTTCCCGGCCATCCATGTTGTTATAGCCCGTTAATCCGTCGCCTCCGAGGTAAAAGCGTTCAAATGGGGTAATGCCCAGGTTCCTGTTGTATGTTCCCAAATAACCGATTTGTATCCTTGGTGAAAGCACGAGTTTTCCGATAAGTGTGATATACCACGATCCCTTGAATTTAATCTTGTAGTACTCAACCCATTTATACCGTTCATTGTAGGGTACGGTATCATAATCGATATCACCCCTGAAAAGGCTGTAAGGTGGAGTGAGTTCCAGGGTAATTGCCATTTCCGATCCGGCCCGTGGAAAGATAGGGTTATCAATAGAGTTACGCGTTAAAGTTACTCCATACGAAAGGGCGTTATAGGCTCCGTTTCCTCCGCCGAATGTGAAAATTGCAGAGTAGTTTTTCGTATTATACCGGTAATAGTTGAAGCTGTTGTATAGAGAGAAATAATCATCCGGCCATCTCAACTGCGTTCCCAGTCCAACGGAAACCCCATCAATTTTAAAATAACCATATAAGGGATCACTTTGACTCAACCCATTGGTGTATTTTGAATGAACATAAGACAGGCTGAGTGCAAGTGGTTTCTTGCCGCCAAGCCAGGGTTCGGTAAATGAAAAACTATAGCTGAAATATCCCTTGCCATATGTTTGAACCCGTAAACTCAATTTTTGCCCATCGCCTGAAGGTATCGGCTTCCAGGCTTTGAAGTTTAAGATATTACGGAGAGAGAAATTGTTGAACGAAAGACCCAGGGTTCCAATGATACGTCCGTATCCCCATCCCCCCGAAAGCTCTATCTGATCGGCCGATGTCTCTTCAACGATATATTCAATATCCACAGTTCCATCTTCGGGATGAGGAACAACATTAGGGACTAGTTTTTCGGCATCAAAATACTGCAACTGAGCAAGTTGACGCTGAGACCTGATGAGCCGGTCCCGACTGAAGAGCTGACCAGGACGAGTCTGGATCTCACGCAATGCCACATGGTCGTTGGTTTTTGTATTACCCTTGATGGTAACCTTGTTCACAGTAGCCTGTTTCCCTTCATGCATCCTGATCTCCAGATCAATAGAGTCATTCTCTACCCGCACTTCCACAGGGGCAACGTCAAAAAAGAGATAGCCGTCGTCCATATAAAGTGAGCGAAGGTCCCCACCATTGGGATCATAGCTCAAGGCAGCCTCTAATGCTGCTTTGTCGTATACATCTCCCGGTTTAACTTTTAGGAACCGTGAAAGGAAATTGTCATTGTATTTTGAATTTCCGACCCATCTGATTTTTCTGACATAGTATTTAGGTCCTTCTTCCACCCAGATGTTTACGTTGATCGTATTATCATCGTTGTGTGTTACAGTATCGGCGATGATCTGTGCATCTCTGTAGCCTAATGAATTGTATTTGGTGATCAGGTTTATCTTGTCCTCCTCATAGTCTTCAGGGATAAATTTTGAGGCCTTGAACAGACGGATTCTCACCGAACTGAAGGCATGCTGCTGAAGGATGCTGGCAATCTCCACGAAATCAACTTTCAGGGCAGCCTTTACCATTTCCCAAAGTACAATATCCAAACCATCCATCGGGTTGAACACAGCCATCTCCTTGGTATCCTTGAAGGCCCCTGAAATTTGTTCTTTGGTAAGGTGCTCATTGCCATAGACATGCATTTTTTGAATCTTCACCTTCCCATTCTTGGAGATGTCGATTACCATGGTCACCTGGTTGGCTGTGTTGGAATCCTTTTTAAGCTTTACATCTACCTCTGCGTTCAGGAACCCTTTGCTCTCAAAGTAGTCCTGGATGATATTTTTCGTTTTGATGATCAGGTTCTCCGTAACATAATCGCCTTTTACCAGCCGAATTTTATCCCGGATGTTATCGGCATCTGATTTCTTGATACCTGAAAAAGAGAACTTAGATAAACGGGGCCGCTCGCGAAGGTAGATATCAAGAAAAATCTGGCTTCCGATTACGTTTGTGGCAGTGATCCTAATATCTTCGAAAAGGCCCTGGTCCCATAACTTCTTGATAGCCGTTGTGATCTGGTCGCCCGGAACCTGAATCCGATCCCCTACTGTCAATCCCGACAGCATGATCAAAACGTTCGCATCGATATATTTTACGCCGCTAACTGTGATCCCGCCAATCTCATACTCTTTCGGCTTGTTGTAGTCAATCTCAATACCTCCCAGATTAACCTGAGCCATAAGCGGGTGAAAGATAATTCCTGACAGAATGAGAATGATTAGAAATCTTAGCTTCATTTAGTTCGTTTCTTCTTGGTGGCTTCTACTTGGTTTATCTGTTCACTGGTCAGGCCGAATCTGCGCTCACGGTTCTGGTAATCAAGAATAGCTCTGTAAAACTCTTCCCTCGTAAAGTCGGGCCAAAGCGCAGAAGAAAAATAGAGTTCGGTGTATGCAATCTGCCAAAGTAAAAAATTGCTGATACGATATTCACCACTCGTTCGAATTAGAAGCTCCGGATCTGGAATGCTATATGTCGTCAGGTGTGAAGCAAACAATTTTGAGTCAATCTCTTCAATCGATATTGTTCCTATCCTTACTTCTTCAGCTAACCTCTTCGACGCTTCAACTATCTCCCAACGGGAACTGTAACTCAATGCAAGGATTAGTGTAAGGCCCGTATTTGCAGAGGTCATTTCCACCGCCCTTTTCAACTCATTCTGGCTTTTCACAGGGAGGGCTGTTAAATCTCCGATCGTAGTGAGACGGATATTGTTATCCATCAGGGATTTCATCTCATTGTGGATTGCCTGTACAAGGAGTTTCATCAGGGCATCAATCTCGTATTTCGGGCGGTTCCAATTCTCGGTGGAGAATGCATATAACGTCAGATACTGTATCCCTAACTCCGCTGCAGCTTCCACTGTTTCCTTGACAGCACCAACCCCTTTTTCATGACCCTTAACACGCGCAAAGCCTTGTTTACGGGCCCAGCGACCATTTCCGTCCATGATCACAGCTACATGACCCGGTAAATTATCCTTATTTATCTTCTCCTTAAGCTCCATGGAAGCCATCTCAAATCAAAAATCGTAAACATCACGACAACGCCTGTTGGCATCGAGTGCAAATTTATAAGTAATTGTGATACCGAAAAAAGAATACCAGTCCTGGTTCCTTGAGTTTCCTCTTTGCATGCCCGGCTGATAACTCATTGTAGGGTCGGAAAGATACTGTTGCTGGTCGTTCGGGTCAATTAGACTGCCATCCAGGTAATATGTCGTACTGGCATCGTCGAGGTAATCGGTAAATGTTTTATGTAGCTCCCAGAAAACAGCCAACCCTATGTTCCGACTCACACTAAATTTGATACCCAGGCCAAACGGTATGTTAAAACCGTTGAGGGAGTAAGGCTTCCTGCCTTCATAACCTTCCTGCTGCCCCTCAGTGCCTAGTGGCTGAAGGTCTACTCCACCTGAAGAGGGTTTAAAAAAGAATACCCCAATACCGGCATACACATACGGTGTAATGAAGTTCATTTTGCTTCCGGTAAAATAAGGGAGAAAATTAAACTCCGCCACGGCTGAAATATCCGTGACCGGACTTTCAAACTGAAGATTCCGGTTCGGTAAAAACCAGGAAGAGGATGCACTGCCTTTCAGCTTTCCACGTGTTCCACTAAGCTTCACGGCCCACCTGCTGTTAATATTATACCTCGCCAGCACGCCATACGCAATCTGGGTTCCCTTAAAATGGCCTGACGGGTTCAAATCGCCAACGTAATAAGCCCCCCCACCCATTAATCCAACCTCCAAATCCTGAGAGAACCCGGATGAACCAAAGCAGCCCAGGAACAGAAAAATAACCAAAAATCTCATACCTGTATGTTCAGACATTCCATTAACGAAAATTTCTGGAAATTATTGAAGGGAGTATCGTAATTCGTAATTCCTCATGCTTAATTTGTAATTCAATTTCTTGCATCCAAACCCCAGTTCAGTTTTTCACGGATCGTCTTAAAAAAATGCCGTCCCGGAAGTCTGACCAACCTGACAGAAAATCCCGCTTTGGTGACAATCAATTCCATCCCACTGTGAACTTTCTCTTTCCTCGAATCCATTGCAACGAAGAAATCCTCCCCATTTCCCTCCACAACAATTCGTATCCTGGAGTCGTCGCGAATAACAATTGGCCTTACAGTAAGGTTATGACTGGCAATCGGTGTGATAACAAAATTCTCGGAGTTTGGTGTAACGATTGGGCCAGCACAGCTTAACGAGTAGGCTGTTGACCCTGTAGGAGTGGAAACAATCAACCCGTCGGCCCAATAAGAATTCAGGAATTCATCGTTGATGAAAACCTGGATCATAAGCATCGTTTGCACGTCGCTTTTGTGAATTGTAAGTTCATTCAGAGCAAAGGGGAATCCGCCATAGAGGTTCTCTTTCCCATGTAGGTGTAACAATGTACGATCTTCCAGTGTGTAGTTGCTCGCGAATATATCCTCCATGGCCGGGATGATTTCATCCTTTGAGATACTGGATAAGAATCCAAGCCTGCCCATATTGACGCCAATTATAGGAATCCCGCTGTTTTTGGTGAGTGCTACGGCATCGAGAATTGTTCCATCTCCTCCTATCGTACACAAAAAATCAACCTTTCCATGAAGATCCGTTTCCTGAAGAAACAGTTCCGGACTCTTCGAAAACGTTATCCGGCCGTTCAACCGGTCGTAAAACGGCTTGTAGATCAACGTTGTTCCCGACATCCCTTCAAGCCGTTGAATGAACTCCTGAAGATACGGGAGCATCGGGTCAGTTACAGTTCGGCCAAAGAGGGCTAGATTCATTGATGGTTCTATGTTTCAAGGCGCAAAGATACTCCATTTTTTGGGAAAACCCAAGGGACTAGATTGGTGCGATGAAATGGATATAGAATCCGGGTTCACCCAGGTTGTTCACGGCGAAGTTGAGATCCACAACGATATCGTAATAGGTAACCAGGTCGATACTGAGTCCGTAACCAAGAAGGAATTGATTAACCAGGGGGTTATCCTGCTGTACCTCAGGCACCGAATTACTGACATAGCCGCCATCAATGAAGAGATTGAGGTACAGGCCGAAAGGAATTACGCCGAATTTGGGGGTTTTGACAAATGAGAGTGTTAATTGCCGCGGCTTTACCAGAGCAAATTTAACATTCGTCTTGATAAGTCCGAACCATGAGCCGTTGATTGAGTAATATTCAAATCCCCTGATGATATCTCTTCCATAACCAATTCCACGTTGAAGAAAAAATGGTTGCTCTTCGGGCCACGACCATTTGGCAGTAGCACCAATGGCCAGGAACCATCGTTCAGTGAACTTCCAGTACTTTCTGAAAGTAGACTGGATGCTGAACAGGTTTACAGGATCAGCCGTAAAACCCTGTTTGATTAACACCATGTCAAGATAGAATCCTTTGAGGGGATAATAACGAACGTCGCGATGATCCAGTTTGTATTTGTAATACAGGCTGAAAAAGGACTGATCGTTGGTACTGTCGGTCAGGTAACCGGGGATTTTAAGAAGCGTATCGGCAACGTAGTAATAGTCATAACCGAGTGTGAGGGTATGATAGCTGTGGATGTTTGGCCTGAAGTTTCCCTCCAGGAAACCATGTGTACGTTGCTGCAGGCTCCCATGCGCCGTATCAAGGTAGTTGCTCTTATTTCCCGTGGTTCCGGTGATGAGTGACCGGTTCCTGTTGTAATCACCTCCGAAAGCAAATCCCCATGTCTGCTTTTTATTGATATAGGGTGTTTGGTAAGTAAAGCCATATAACTGGTTGAACCCGAAATGAAGCAGTATGGTCAGTGTTTCGTTCCGCCCACGGGCGTTGAAAAATTTGAAATTTAACCCATAGGTTAGTTTCGAGAGATCAAAGGTCTCGAGCCAGGAGTTTATATTCCTGTTTGGAAACTCGATATAGGGGATCGGCCAGATATACCACCGTTCGATCACAGTAACTATCACTTCGAGTGTGATCGGGTCAGTTGTATGCCAAATTGTATCCAATCTTACCACATTAAAAAGCGCCGTATTGAAGACATTTTCCCGGCTTTTCAGAAGAGCCTCTGAAATAGATGCTGTGGTGAGGGTATCGCCCTCCGAAAACCGGAGTTCACGGAGAATGATATTCGGACGTGTAATTTTATTCCCCGAGAGTGTAATATGGCCGATGATGACAAGAGATGTGGAATCTGGTTCTCCTCTGACCTGAAGGAGACCGAAGAGAACTAGGAACCCGGTCAGCAGGAGTGATCTCATCGACTCTGGTCAGATGTTGAGATAATTCATCAGTGCGTCAAACCGTTCCTGCAATGTTTCAGAGTAACTGTCATTATTGGAGTAGCTGGAGATGACAAGATACCCGTAACGGTCAAAGGTCTGAAGAATCGGTCCGATATCCAGACGGTTAATTTTAAGGGTTACTTCGAGCTTTGTGGAGTCGGGGAATGAGGTGATATAAGAACTCAGGACAGTTGCGTCATTGGATTCAACAATCTGGCATATCTGGGAAAGAGAGTAATCTTTATCATTGATCTCAAGTACAATGATCCCTCCCTGTGCATCGATTGAAGTGATCTTTGCCATGTGATGGACCAGGTTTGCCAGTGTGATCACCCCCAGGTATTGATTCTTTTCGTCCAGTACCGGCATCAGTGAAAGTTTCATATTGGCAAAGGTCTGGATGACTTCATACACTGGTTGTGAATCCTTTACATAGGCACCGTTCAGTGTAAGCATATGATTCCCGATGGGATCGTCAAAGGCATTCAGGGCAAAGATATCCGCATCACTGATCACCCCAAGAAAATCGGTGTTGTTAACAATGGGCAAATGGGAGACCCTGTATTCATCCATCATTCCCAGGGCAAGGGCGCCACTGTCGGAAGTATTCAGGGGGGTAACAGAGTCGGTGATCAGTTCTCGGGCAAGCACGTTATTACCTTTTGTTTCGATCGTTCAGGATGCTAAGATAGCTATTATATCGGATCTCACTGACCTCTCCCGATTCAAGAGCCTTTTTCACCGCACACCCGGGTTCATGGATATGCGTACAGTTACTGTACTGGCATTGGGGAAGGAGACGATCCATCTCGGGAAAACATCTGTGTACTTCTGTCGTGTTGAAGCGAACCAGTCCAAATTCTTTGATGCCAGGAGTATCGATGATATAACCCCCTGCCGACAATGAATACATTTCGGCAAATGTTGTCGTGTGCATACCCTTGTTGTGGGCTTTTGAAATGTTCCCGATCCTGGGATTCAGGGTAGGGTCGATAGCTTTGATCAGTGCTGATTTCCCCGATCCTGAATGGCCCGAAAACAGGCTGACTTTACCCTGCAGCAGTTCTCTGATCTGGGGGATTTTGTCGCCTCGTAAAGCAGAGACCGCATAGCAAGGGTACCCCGCCGCTCTGTAAATTCTGAAAAGTTCCTCCATCTTCTGCAAATCCGTTTCACTGCAGATATCCAGTTTGTTAAATATCAGGCTTGCAGGAATGAAATATCCTGTTGCAGTTACCAGGAACCGGTCAATGAAACCGGTTGATGTTCGTGGACTGGCAAGAGTTACAATCAGGTAGGCGTGATCCAGATTTGCTGCAATAATATGGGCTTCATGCGAAAGGTTTATCGACTTCCGGATGATGTAGTTGTCGCGGGGGAGTATTTTGTGGATCATCCCCTCTTCCTCTCCCTGAGACAATGTAAACTCCACCCGATCGCCAATGGCAACCGGATTGGTTGTTGTGATGCCCTGTATGCGGAAACGCCCTTTTACCTTGCAGGGATACCTGTTCCCCTCCTTCGAGCGGACATAAATCCAGCTACCGGTCGATTTCTCAACCAGGCCTTCCAGGGTTCTTGCAACAGCTGCCAAATCAGGGAATTTAAAAATAACTCTTGGTAAAAGTATAAAATATCTTACATTTGAGCATCGCAATCTCCAATCCAAATTAGCATGAGACCATTAGTTTATATCACATTGGGATTCGCACCAGTGATTGCAGCGGGGATTTATCTTTACTTCAATCGCCGCATCAGCAAGGAGTTTTCAACTCTGCTCATCAAGAGTTTTTTCATGGGCATGCTTGGAATCATTGTACTGCTAGCTGCCCAGTATTTGTCCTCGTGGCTTGGCCTGAGTGAACTCCGAAATCTCAAACGCACGATATTTTATTCATTTGTTACCATTGGTTTTGCTTCTGAGTTGGGGATATATATCATTTACAGATACTTCATACTCCCCAAAGACCCTGTAAATAAACCCATCCACGGGATTACTTTTTCCATCATGGTGGCCCTGGGGTTTTCTGCAATACAGCTTCTCCTTTTTATCCTCAACCCATTGGACATCAGCTCTCTCTTTCCCGAAACGCTCTATACGTTTGTTTATGTTCCGGCCAACCTGATCTTTGCCGTGATCATGGGTTTTTATGTTGGAATGGCAAAATTCCTGAAGTCGCGGTTTGTTTATTGCATGACCGGCCTTTTTGCAGCCTCTTTTTTCCATGGGCTGTTCAATTTCTGCCTCCTCACCAAAGACTTCAAACTGCTTAGCCTTTTCGCATTCGGTTCCATGGTCATCGTTTTTATTCTGGGGATCAAAGCTGCCTACACCAAGCCGGAGCCACTAGATAAAATCTAGAAGCGAAATAGCGAGAAGCGAGAAGCGAAATAGCGAGAAGCGAGAAGCGAAATAGCGAGAAGCGAGAAGCGAAATGTGTCATTGCGAGGAACGCAGTGACGCGGCAAAGCGAAATTATCATTCCATTTAGTTTAGTTCATAGCGTTTTCCCGGTAATAGGTTAACGATTCCTTCGAATTCGAGGTTCAGCAGTGCTGCTGAGGCTTTGCTAGTCGAAAGACCCGCCTGGATAATAATTTCGTCGATGCCTTGAATGGGACCCTTCTCAAGGCATCTAACTATCAACTCTTCATCAGGAGTCATTTCCAGAAATATTTTGCGCTGCCTAGCCGGCTTTTGCTCCGGTTCACACCAACCCATGATATACACTACATTTTCGGGCGCTTGATAAAGGTGTGCCTGGTTGATCCTGATCAGGAAGTTCGAACCTTCTGACCAGGGATCATTCAACCTGCCAGGCACAGCGAAGACATCCCTGTTGTATGAGTTGGCAATGTCGGCAGTGATCAGTGCACCTCCCTTCCGGGCAGCTTCAACCACAATCAATGCATCACACAACCCGGCAATGATCCGGTTTCTTTTGGGAAAATTCTCTCTGTCAGGGTTCGTTCCACTGAAAAACTCGGTAAGCAATCCCCCGCAGGAAAGCATTTTTTCAGCCAGGGCACTGTTTGAATTGGGATAGATCCGGTCAAGTCCATGCCCCAGCACAGCCACAGTGGGCAAGTCAGCCTCCAGCGCCATCTTATGGGCACAACTGTCAATACCGTAAGCCAAACCACTGACAATCAAAGGATGATGCGGAATCATTCCAGTTACCAATTCCCGACAGATTCGTTTACCATAGCTGGTAGCGCTACGCGTGCCAACAATCCCAACTGCCTTCGCCGAATTCAGATCAGCAGTTCCTTTATAGAAAAGAATCATCGGGGCATCGATACAGTGCGTAAGCCTTTGAGGATACATTGGATCCTGAAAGAAAAGAGGCGCGATTTTGAACCGTTCAATAAACGATATCTCCTGTTCGGCCCGCTTAAAGATCTCCTTGTTCCCGATAGCCTGACTCAGTACCTCCCCCACCCCTTTAACTTTCTGAAGGATCCGTTTCGGTTCTCGGAAGACAGCTTCAGCACTACCACACATCGTCACCAGTTTTTTCCCGAGCACATCACCGATCCCTGGGATAAGGCAAAGTGCAACCTGATATAATAACATCGTTTCATAATTTATCTGGTTAATCGGCTTTAGGGTCGAAAAGTAATACCCAGTTTTCCACAATTTTGCAAGATTTGTTCCTTCCCGGATTATTTTTGTATAAATGGTAGGCACGGAGAAAAATAAAAGTGTTCTGATTTGCCCGCTCGATTGGGGTATTGGGCATGCTACACGGTGTGTCCCTGTCATCAGACACTTTCTGGATCAGGGTTTCAGGGTGGTTGTTGCTTCCGACCGGCGCCCAATGGCTTTCCTGCGCCGGGAATTCCCTACCCTTGAGTTCGTGATTTTTCCAGGCCCGCATATTACTTATCCCCAGGGATCGCTGATGGCCCTGAAGATCTTTTTTCAGGGGCCAAAACTGCTTCATGGAATCTATAAGGAGCACAAACTTCTTCAGAAAATCATCGTTGAACACGGTATTGATCTGGTTTTCTCCGATAACCGGTATGGGCTATGGAGCAAGGATTTTCCTGCGATTTTTATGACCCACCAGTTGCAGGTCAAATTTCCACGTTACCTTGGGATCTTCTCCTCCGTTTTACAGCGGATCAACTTCGCCATTATCCGAAAATACGACGAGTGCTGGATCCCTGATTTTAAGAATCACAAGGGGCTCGCCGGCGAACTCTCCCATCCTTCATTTTTCCCTGGGAACATCCATTATATCGGAACACTCTCACGGTTTTCAGGGAACATGCATCAACCCGTTACGAAAGAGATTCCTCCTTTTGAGATCCTGGCCCTGCTCTCCGGCCCCGAACCTCAGCGTACGATCCTTGAAGAGACCTTAATTGCTCAGCTTCAGCATACTGATATCAAAACCGTGATCGTACGGGGAATTACGGAACGACAGGAAGAAAGGATATTTTCGGAACATATCCGTATTTTTTCTCATCTTGAATCAGATACCCTCCGGGAGTACATCCGAAGGTCGCTGATTGTCATTTGCCGTTCGGGATACTCCAGCATCATGGATATCGCCGCCATGGGGAAAAAAGCGATCTTCATTCCAACTCCAGGCCAAACCGAACAGGAGTATCTTGCCAGCTACCTGAAGTCAAAAAAAATCTACTTTTCAGTGCCTCAAAGAGAATTCGACCTGATTTATGCACTTGAAATGTCGAAAAACTACCCGGGAATGATGCTGGACAATGACTATAAGGATCTTCAGGAGAGAATTGCGCGTTATCGCACATAATTTCGCTATTTCGCTTTGCCGCGTCACTGCGTTCCTCGCAATGACAAGTTTCGCTTTTCGCTTCTCGCTACCTTCTTACTTCTTAGTACAAGGTAAATTCCAGCCAGCACAAACGGGATACTCAGCCATTGCCCCATATTAAGCGCCATAGTGGCTTCAAATCCAACCTGAGGCTCTTTCACGAATTCGATGAAAAACCTAACGCCGAAAACCAGGATGAGAAACATGCCAAAAATATATCCGGGCTCGGGTTTCCCTTTCTTACGATAATAGTACCAGATGAGATAGAAAAAGATCAACAGGTACGAGAGTGCTTCATAAATCTGTGTCGGATGCCTGGGATCCTCAGCTTCGATCGGGTTGGATGCCCTCAGGAAGATGAATCCCCACGGAAGTGTTGTAATGTGTCCGAAGATTTCGGAGTTCATCAGGTTTCCCATCCGGATCAGGAACCCCGCGAGAGCCGTCACAATTACCACGTGGTCCATGGCCCACAGAAATGGTTTCTTTTTAACGTAGGAGAATACAATCAGCGAGATGATGATCCCGATTGCTGCGCCATGACTGGCAAGGCCTCCTTCCCAAACCGCAAAGATCTTCAGGGGATGGGCGAGGTAGTAATCGGGCTCGTAGAAGAGGCAATGACCCAGCCTGGCACCTATGATGGTTCCAATGATCATATAGGTAGTGAGTGAATCAAGGAGTTTGATGGGAACACCCTCGGTCTTGAACATCCTCTGGAGAATGAGGTATCCAACTACAAATCCGAGAGCAAACAGCACACCATACCACCGAACGGCTACACTCCCGAACCGGAAAATTTCAGGATCGGGATTCCATGTGATAAAAGTCAGAATTTGGTTCATCGATTTATATTTTGATGCTGGATACTGGATACTGGATACTGGATACTGGATGCCAGATCCTGAATGATAGCCGACTATCCTACTGCCAACTGCCAACTGCCAACTAGTTAGACTGGAACTGCATCCGCTGCATGAATGCCGAATCGAGTCTGGCTCCCAGCTCTTCCTGGCCATTATTCTTTGCAACGCGTCCCAGATCTCTCAGTACACTCAATGCTGTTCGGATATCCTGATCATAGTACCCCTGCAACGAGCTCTCAACGGAGTTATAGTAGTCGAGATCCTCTCCATAGGTCACAGCCAGCCGTTCAACAATCTGGTTTCCCTTCTCAGGCTCATCAAGCTGGTAATAGAGTTCGGCGTAAGGTATCATATATAAGTCCCAGGGAAATTTAGTTTCCGGGAAATTTTCCATATAGCTGTCCATCAAAGCTTTTGTCTCCTCTTTCTTCCCAAGCTCTATCATCCCCTTGGCCGTTCGAAGGATATTGGTTTTAGGCCTGATCGAGTTGTTAAGACTTTCGGGATCAACATAAACATGCGGGTCACTCAGGTTGCCCCAGGCGCAGTTCTCCAGAAGTACTTTCGAAGAGGCAATTGGATCTACAGTACCCAATCCGGGGATGTACTCCTCCTGGTAGGCACGAACCGGCATGAATTTATAAACAAACCCGGTCACATAGCACATGGAATCCATGTTAAAGATATGCTTCACACTTGATGGAGCAGCAAAATAGAGAGGCCTCGTAAAGTCGGTACTGGAAATCAGGTCGAGCAGCATGACGTCATTCTTATACAGTTGGTTTGTATTGATGGTCCAGTAAAGCGTATCCACCATCTTATCAGCGAGCTCCGGTGGAACGATCCCATATTTCAGGCAGTTCTCCTTATTAACAGTCATTTTAATCTTCTTGGCAGGGAAGAACTTGATTTTCTGGCCATTTTGAAGTGTTAGATAGGTTTGCGGATTGGAACTCTTGATCCATCCGATGAGGTCTTTCAACTCAACATAACCATTAAATCCCACATTATAGTATGGCAGAATATCTGTTGACCCTGGTCTGTAATCTTTTTGTGGGATTGTAAACGGAATTGGCTCCGACTCATACATTTTCTTGTAAAGCTGGTCGATGTACCAGGCTCCTGAAGCCAGCATCAGGTTAACCACACGCACATCTGTACGGATTCCTTCAACCTCCTGGTCGTACCAGAGAGGGAATGTGTCGTTGTCTCCGTTGGTGAAGAGGATCGCCTGGGGCTGGCAGGAGTTGAGATAATTGGCTGCAAAATCACGACAGGCATATTTTCCCGAGCGGTCATGATCATCCCAGTTCTGCTGGGCCATCAGTCCGGGCACCAGGATCAGCGTAACGGCAAAGACAACACCAATTGCAACCTTCTCATTCACCTTTTTGCTCAGCCACTGAATCAGTTGAATGACCCCGATGCCGATCCAGATAGCAAAAGCATAGAATGAGGCAGCATAGGCATAGTCACGTTCACGGGGTTCATATGGCTGCTGGTTCAGGTAAACCAGGATGGCCAACCCCGTCATGATGAAAATAGAAGCCACCACGATGGTATCCTTGTAATCTTTCTTCAGGTGGAACAGCAGTCCGATTATCCCGAGAATCAAAGGCAGGAAGAAATAGGTGTTGTGTGCACGGCTCTGCATTGAGTAGGGCAGGTCGATCTGGTTATGACCCAGCCTCATCTTGTCGATGAATGGGATTCCTGAGATCCAGTTGCCTTTAGCAGGTCCGCCAAATCCCTGGACATCGTTTTGCCGGCCTGCAAAGTTCCACATGAAGTAGCGGATATACATGTGACCGATCTGGTAGCTGAAGAAGTACTTGAGGTTTTCGCCAAAAGTAGGCTTATTACGAACTTCTGTCTTTCCATCCTGTCCGGTGATACTAATAGGTCTCCCTTCTCCGCCCCAGTTCTTGTAAAATGCCTCTGAGCCATTGCGTGCACGGCTCCACATACGCGGAAAAATTGTCGTAAAGCGTTCGTCAAATACGGGGATTGTACCTTTGCGGTCGTCGATAATAATATATTTACCCGATTCATTATCGCGACGGTAAGTGGGGGATCCGTCAGCATAATCTACAATAGGAGCATTCCAGTACTGTCCGTAAGCAATCGGCCAGTCACCATATTGTTCCCGGTTGAGATATGAGAGCATGCTGATAGCGTCTTTTGGAGCGTTTTCATTGATTGGTGTGTCGGCATCAGCCCGAATGATCAGCATGATAAACGATGAGTAGCCAATCAGAATAAAGACGATGCCCAGAATAACGGTATTCCAGATGAAATGCTGTTTTTTTCTGGTATACCAGAGTCCCCAAACGATCAATCCAATGAGTAACAGGAAGTAAAAAACCGTGCCTGAATTGAAAGGCAAACCAAACCCATTCACGAAAAGCAGCTCAAACTTGGCTGATCCTTTAACCACCCAGGGGATGATGATGAACATGATAAATGCCAGGATCAGGATGGATATGACTGCAGTCCAGATCATCCCCCATCTGGTGGTCTTAAATTTCTTGAAATAATAAACAAAGGAGATTGCAGGAATAGCAAGGAGGTTAAGCATGTGAACTCCCACAGAAAGGCCAATGGTAAAGGCAAGAAGGATTAGCCACCGGTAAGAGTGCTTCTCATCAGCCTGCTCCTCCCATTTCAGGATGATCCAGAAAGCAAGGGCAGTCATCATGGATGACATGGCGTAAACTTCTCCCTCCTCCGCAGAGAACCAGAATGTATCGCTGAAAGCATAGGCCAGTGATCCGATGAATGAAGCGGCGAATATCGTGTACATCTTGCCGTCGGTCATCTCGCCGTCGGGAGCAACCAGTTTTTTTGCCAGCATTGATATCGACCAGAAAAGAAAGAGAATGGTAAGACTGCTGCTGAGAGCTGACATGATATTGACCATCAGGGCTACCTGCGACGTATCACCAAAGGCAAAGAGGGAGAAAAACCTGCCAAAGAGCTGAAATGTTGGGGCTCCGGGAGGGTGACCTACCTGAAGCTTATAGGCAGTGGCGATATACTCTCCGCAGTCCCACCAGCTCGCGGTAGGTTCAACGGTTATCAAATAAACAACGGATGCAATGACAAAAACGGCCCAGCCAAAGATCCTATTGAGGTGTTTGTACGGATATTTCATAACAAAATGGTTGATTCAACAGCTTTTGAGCCCACGAAAATACGAAAAAACCCCGATTGAACAGAAGTTGGTTTTTAATTACAGAATTATTATTTTTGCCGCCTGAAGTCAGGACTATTTATTTCAAATCTCTACCTTCATACTTCACGTTCTAATTTCGTACTTCTGACTTCTGACTTGGTATTGACCCATGGTGTAATGGAAGCACAAGAGATTTTGGTTCTCTCGGTCTAGGTTCGAGCCCTGGTGGGTCAACAATCTACAGAACTTAATCCCCTGATACTTTGATAGTTCAGGGGATTGTTGTTTGTAATTGGGTCGTTTTTGTGTAATTCCTAAATTATTTTTATTTATCTATATTATCCCAAAAGAACAAAAATGAAAACCATACCTGACCTCATGAGACGATCCCACCCGCTTCCTGCTCCACTTCAAAGCAGTAGGGATTGATGGTTCAGGTACAGGCCGACAATAAATCATTGAGTCGAAAGATCATTGTGACAAAGTGAAAGATGAAACCTCAACCGAACCTCAACCGAAGATAAACTAAAGGATCCATATAGAACGATTAAAGAGAGACTAACCGAAGATTAAAGAAAGACTAACGGAAGACTAAACCTAGACTAAGGGAAAGACGAAGGAAATACGAAGGAAAGACGAAGCGAAATTAAACCGCAGCCGGAATAATATAATTCACAATGACATCCATGGTTTGATACCACTGCTCTCCGCAAGTTACATCGGGAACGCCGGAGATGGTATTTGATGCCACAACCACCATTTCCAAGCCAGGAAGAATGACGATAACTGGCCGAATTTTAGCATGGTCAACGGGGTAATTTTTAACCGCACCCCACCAAAATTGTATCCCCGGTTATCCGCTGTCCAACTGTATGCCTCGATCCCCAGCGGTTCAAAAAGATTCACCGCTGCAAATTCCAGGGCCGTCATTCCCGTCGCTTCCGTCAGCACAACTGATACCAGATGAGTGGTCCCGTCGCTGTAATTGAACTGGCTTCCCGGAATGCAGGTCATCTCCTTATCCAGGATATAGTTGATATGATCGGCAGAATGATAATACAATCCACAAATTCAGATTCGCCGACCAACTCTTTCCACGGGATGCCGGAACTCATGCGCAGCAAATTGTATAATGAAATGGCAGCTTTGTCTCCAGTTCGCAACTCTTCTCCTTGTAAATGCTCTCCTGCAATCGAACTTGCTCCTTTAGGACTGTCAATTCTCCTTGGAGATCGTCTATTGTTTTCCGGCAGGTTGAAAGCTCTTGCTGCAGAAACGCTACTTCAGGGACAGGAGGCTTTAACAAAGCAGTTTCTGTGTTTGGTTTATAAAAAGATAAGTTTATTGGGCAAATGTAATCCGAATCGATGTATCTGAAAAGAGTGAAATTACCATAATTATATAAGTGTTAATACCTGCCCGAGTCAACCCGCGGTCATGAAAAGAGTATCATTCAGGTTTGAATTTTTAACCGGATTGTTTTTGGCCGATCTAATAATCACGAACACACCGTACCGAACGCCCCATGTTTTTGTGGCCCGGCTGACTGCCAATTCCTGTGGTATTGTACTCAAGCATCCTAATCCAGGCCTGGTCGGCCGACGAGGAGGTAGATGTCCAGAAAATTCCCCACTGGGTTAATCCCTCATATCCACCTGTCAGGTTGCGAATGCCTCCGGGCAAGGCGGTAAAACCACTTTCGTTGGTGCCGTTCCCGTTGTTATACCACCCGGTTGTCGATTTCATTTTTGTCCCGGATAAACCGGCAACAAGAAAATCAGCCAACAAGGTGTATTCTTCAGTTGTAGGGAGGTGCCATCCCGGAGGACATGCGCCAAGTGCGGCCGACCAGTCATAGAGCCGGCCATAGGTGGTGCAATTCGCTGTATTGTTGTCGTAACACCAACTGTTTCCGGTCGAAAAATTCATATTTTTTCTAAGCCAGCACTGACTTCCGATCTGAACCGTTGGATAAGACTGTCCGTCACGCGGATCGCTGATGGAAGGAAGTCCGGGACACGGCTGTCCGGAACCACCACCACCTGAGGTTACAAATTCGACCTGGTTTCCATAAGCGGTTCCGGCAGTATTTACTGCGTAAGCCCTCACGTAATAGGTCGTTGCGGGTGTAAGTCCTGTGAGATTGCTGGTAAAGACGCCAGGTCCGCTTCCATTGGTGGTATGGGCATCCGACAACGACGGGTTCAGGGAGCCGCTCCAGCAAACTCCGCGTGCCGTCACCGGAGAACCACCTTCAGTGGTTACCTGACCACCGGTGACAACAGAGGTTTCAGTGACAGAAGAAACTCCTGCAGTGGAAACGTTAGCAAGGCCTCCTCCTCCCCCACCCAAGGTTGTAAAGGATTTTTGTTCTCCATAACCCACCCCAACTGAATTCTTCGCATAAGCCTTGTAATAATAGGTTGTTGACTGGTCCAGCCCCGATAAGAAACATTCGTAGGTGGTTACGCCGGAAGCCGGAAGGCTCTTAGGATCCGAAATGGTAGGATTGGGGGATTTACTGTAACAAACGCCCCGTTCGGAAACAGGAGTGCCTCCATCAAAAAGGATCGTACCCCCGGCCCTTGCTCCGCTGGAAGTAACATCAAAAGCACTCCGAGTTGAAATGGTCGGAACTGTCAGGGGTTCTTCGTTTGGTTCATTTTTACTGCAGGAGAATGCAAAAAGAAATAACAGGGCTGTTAGCACCCAAGATCCAAGTTTTTTTAAGTAATTGCCCGACATGAGATGAAGAATTAGTTAGAAAATTTTGAGTCAAAAATAATTAAAATTTAAAACCTATACTATCCATCTCTTCCTATAAAGATTTTCATATTTCGTATTTCGTATTTCGTATTTCCAAACCGACCATCGGGAAATTCACCCTGTCAATATATGTACGGTGAGTCTATTTTCGTGGCTCATTCTTTAACCAACTGATGAAACCATGAAAAAAATGATTTGCCTGGCAGTCGCATTCAGCCTCTGCCACATCCTCGTTGCTCAGGATATTTACACAGCCATTAGTGATGGTGACCTGAACAACGTTCAGAAAATACTGCAAGAAAAACCCGACCTGCTCAACGCCAAAAACCCTCCGGGGCAAACACCTCTTTTCAAAGCTGCGGAGACAGGCAAACTGGATATCGCCCAAACCCTTCTCAACCTGGGTGCCGATCCGGCCATTGGTGATAACGAAAATACACTTCCACTCCATATTGCGGCGAAAGGCGGAAATATTGAACTCTTTGACCTCCTGCTCAGCAAAGGCTCTGACATCAATGTGAAAGACGACGGGGGAATAACGCCAATCTTCTATGCGATTGAAGGACGGCATCCGGAGATGGTAAAACATGTGATTGAAAAGGGCGGTTGTGTTAAGACGAAAACAAACAGGGAGTGGCCGGTGATGCTCTATGCCGCCATCTTCGGACCCATTGAAACCGTTCAGATCCTGATCGATAACAAAGCAGATGTGAATGCCAAAAATGAAAACGGCTGGGCTCCCATGCACAGCGTAGCCTCGTTCGGAAGAACTGATATCGCAAAACTGCTGGTTGAGAAGGGCGCTGATATCCATGCAGAATCCAATGACGGGACAACACCGCTGATGGCAGCAATCAATCCCAACTCGCTGGATGTTGCCGCCTTTCTGATCTCCATGGGAGCCGACGTAAATCACAAGGATAAAAACGGATGGACAGCACTGATGACTGTAGCTTCCCGGGGTACCGTGAGCATAGCTGAACTGCTGTTGTCAAAAGGAGCCGATATCAATGTGATGGATAAAAACGGGATGACTTCGCTGGCAGTCAGTGCCTGGTCGCGCAACCCGGAAGGGATGAGCAAGTTCCTGATTCTCAATGGTGCCAATGTCAACCCGGAGTGTTCACATGCTACTGGCTCCTGCTCCTGTCCATCCAACGCCAACACGCCTCTTCATACGGCAGCCAGGCAGGGTCAGCTAGCCATGGTGAAAAATCTGGTGAGCAGCGGAGCAAAAGTTAACCTGATCAACCAGGATGGCTGCACCCCGCTGCATCTGGCCATCCTGAACAAAAATCTTGAGGTGGTGAAGTATCTTGTCGATCACGGGGCATTTTTGAATATCCAGGAAAACACCCTGAACAACTCAGAACTCCACCTGGCTGCCATGATGGGTTGCCGCGATATCGGAGAGTTCCTGATCAACAGCGGTGCAGATGTCAATCTGAAAAACAACGATGGTAAAACGGCTTTCGACCTCGCATGGTATTACGGGCATTCGGAGATGGCTTACTACCTGCTGTCGCAGGGAGCCGAGGACAATCAATTGGCAGCTTATGTAAACACACCTGATCTGTTGAGGCAGTCCATGCAACCGGGTGAAGCAGCCGTATGGTACCTGGGGCAGTCGGGCTGGGCAATCAAGACAAAAAATAACCTGTTGATCTTCGACTATTTTATCAATCCCAGAACTACAGCCCCACTTGATTCCTGCCTCGCTTCAGGATACATCAAACCCGAAGAACTGAAAGATCTGAAAGTAACCGTTTTCAGCAGCCACAGTCACCAGGACCATTACAACAAAGATATCTTTACCTGGAAAGAGACCATCGCCGATATTGAATATGTTTTATGCTTCAAACCAGGAGATACAGATGAAGCGTACACCTTCATTCCAATCCATGGCGAACAGATGGTGAGAGACATGAAGGTCTCAACAATCAAATCCACCGACCTTGATGGAGGGTTCCTTGTTGAAGTTGACGGATTAGCTATTCTTCATCCGGGAGATCATGCCAATGGTGAAGATGCACTAATGGATGCCTTTAAGGAAGAGGTGGACCTCATTGCCGCAAAAAAGATTCCCGTCGACATCCTCTTTGCTCCTATTCGCGGTTGCGGACTTGGGCAACCCGATCAGGTGAAACTGGGCGTGCACTATATGCTGGAAAAACTTCAACCTGCTCTCTTCGTTCCGATGCACGCCGGAGAATTTTCTGTTGAATACAAAAAGTTCGCAGATGAGATGGCCGCTGAAAATACTTCGGTCAAAACGAAATGGGTATCAGCCAAAGGAGACCGGTTCGGGTACAAAAACGGACAGATGGCTTCCAACTAGCCAGACTCAACATATGATCCCTGAGATTCAGCTTCGGAGAACTTAAAGGAGGAAGCTAAACAAACCACCCAAAAAATACTCCGACGCCAGTTACCAATCGATCATTTCGAATTACGGAAAGCGAATAGCGGGATGTACACAGCAACCCACTATTCGCGACTTTTCCCGATCTTTGCCGTTAAATCCAAGGGATGAATCGGCATGATCAGATATCGGTACGGAATGCCTCTGAGAACAATCTCCGGTCGGTATCACTGGATATTCCAAAAAATAAGCTGGTTGTCGTGACCGGCGTATCGGGCTCCGGGAAGTCATCGCTCGTGTTCGATGTGATCTACCGTGAGGCCCAGCGCCGGTACCTGGGAACCTTCACGACCTATGCCCGCCAGTTCCTTCAGAAAATCAGAACACCCGATGTGGAATCGGTGTCAGGCCTCTCCCCCGCCATCGCCATCGATCAGCATGCGATCACCCGTAATCCGCGCTCAACCGTTGGTACCTTAACAGAGATCTATGACTATTTGAGATTGCTGTTTGCAAGATGCGGGATCCGCGATACGCGATACGAGATACGCGATACGGGATACGCGGTACGGGATACGCGATACGCGATACGCGAATCGCATATCTCTCGTTCTCTCTTCTCTTTCAACTCCCCCGAAGGAGCCTGCCCCGCCTGCAAAGGGCTCGGGGTGGAGGACAAACTGGATCCCTCCCTGATGATTCGTGATCCGCGAAAATCGATCCGCCAAGGGTGCATGGTTATTACTGCTCCCAACGGGTATATCATCTATTCGCAGGTGACTCTTGAAGTGCTGAACCAGGTTTGCGAAGCGGAAGGATTCTCCATCGACATTCCCTGGGAAGAGCTGACGACTTACCAGCAAAACATCATCCTTTATGGTAGCGAAAAGCTGGAAGTTCCATTCGGCAAACACCCCCTTGAATCGCGGATGAAATGGAGCGGGATCACGGCGAAACCCCGGGAGATGGGTTACTACAAAGGGATCATCCCGGTAATGGAAACCATTCTGAAACGGGAACGGAATAAGAATATCCTGCGATTCGTAAGGACAACCCGATGTTCGGTTTGTGATGGAAAGCGACTCAACCCAAGGGCTCTTTCTGTTACAATTCAGGGACTGTCGATTGCCGGTTTGGCCGAACTGCAGCTTGATGAGCTCAGGGAGACATTGGAGCAGTTGACATTTGCGGCGTCGGAACGAGAGATTGCACTGCCCGTTATCGAAAAGATCACTGACCGGATCCGAACACTGGAAGATCTCGGTTTAGGTTACCTGACACTCGACCGCGAATCCACAACCCTTTCGGTTGGAGAGGCGCAACGCATCCGCCTGGCTGTTCAGATCGGCATGGAATTGCAGGGATTGCTGTATATATTGGATGAGCCTTCCGTAGGTCTTCATCCTGTCGATTCCATGCGGATCATCAGGGCCCTTCAAAAACTTCGTGATAAAGGGAATTCGGTGATCGTGGTGGAACACGAAGAATCCTTTATCCGTCACGCCGACTGGCTGGTCGACCTGGGACCCGGAGCCGGATCTAACGGAGGGGAGGTGCTGGTCAACTGTCCTGTTTCAGAACTGAACAAACTTCCAAAGGAGACAATCGACAAGAGCCAAACCCTGAAGTATCTTTTCGGTCATCACCCCATCACCTCATCACCTCATCACCCCATCACCCCATCATTGCCACGTCGCTCCGCTCCTCGCAACAAGCCCCATCATTGCCATGTCGCTCCGCTCCTCGCAACAAGCCCCATCACCCTCATAGGTGCCTCCCTCCACAACTTCAACAATATCGACGTCACCTTTAAACTGCATGCGTTGAACGTGGTCACCGGCGTGTCGGGAGCGGGAAAATCAACGCTGGTAAATGAAGTGGTATCGAAACGACTTCCCGGGACTTTCAGGGAGATTCAGGGCTGGGAGAAGATCGATAAAGTGATTACAATTGATCAGTCCCCTATCGGGAAAACATCGCGCAGTAACCCGGCAACCTACACAGCCTTGTTCGACCATGTCCGCGACTTGTTTGCCTCGATGCCACAATCGAAAGAGCGTGGTTATTCGAAAAGCAGGTTCTCATTCAATACTATAGGCGGACGATGTGAAGCCTGCCAGGGTGGCGGGTTTCACCAGGCTGGCATGCATTTCCTTGGAACCGTTGAGGTGATCTGCGGCGTTTGTCAGGGGAAAAGGTTTGATGAAGAGACGCTGGAGGTAAGGTACCTCGGGAAAAATATCGCAGAGGTGCTGGATCTCTCCATTTCAGATGCGACAGCTTTTTTCATTGAGCAACCGGATATCCTGCATTACCTGAAAATTTTGAATGCACTGGGCTTGGGATATCTGCAACTGGGGCAGCGTTCGTCAACGCTATCCGGTGGGGAAGCCCAACGGGTAAAACTGGCAACGGAGTTATCCCGCCAGGCGGGCAACCATACACTCTACCTGCTTGATGAACCTACAACCGGACTCCATCAGGCCGATGTGGCCCAACTTCTTGCTTCTTTACACAAACTTGTGGAACAGCAGCATACAGTGATCGTCATCGAACATCACCAAGCTGTTATTCTAGCGGCCGACCATGTAATTGACCTGGGTCCCGGCAGTGGAAAGAAAGGCGGGACCGTGGTCGCAACCGGTACCCCGCAGGTGATCATGGAGGCACCAGGTTCGCTTACAGGAAAGGCGATGCGGGATACGGGATATGGCACTAATGAACCCCTAAATCCCCTAAAGGGGACTTACCCCCTCCCCTTCAGGGGAGGGTTGGGGAGGGGTTATCCGGCAACAGGCATCCCGGATCGCGAATCGCATATCTCTTTCTCCGGCGTAACCACCAATAATCTCAAAGGAATCAATTTCTCTATCCCATGCAACAAAATTACCGTGGTTACGGGAGTCTCAGGCAGCGGGAAGTCGTCACTTGCTTTTGACACACTTTATGCCGAAGCGAGAAACCGCTTCCTCGAGAGTTTCTCTTCGTATGCCCGTGCACAGATTGGCATCAAAGAAAAACCTGGTTTTGAGGAGGTTACCGGACTAACCCCTACCTTTGCCGTAGACCAGCGCGACCCCGGCAAAAACCCGCGATCCACTGTTGGAACATTCACTGGGATCTATGACATTTTTCGGCTACTGTTTTCCAGGTTTGCCTCCCGGCATCCAGAACCCCTAAATCCCCTAAAGGGGACTTACTCCCTCCCCTTTAGGGGAGGGCCGGGGAGGGGTCATCCGCTATCCAGCATCCAGCATCCAGTATTAAGCTCCCTCTTCTCCTTCAACGATGTAAAGGGCGCTTGCCCTCGCTGCGACGGACTGGGATCGATCCGGGTTTGTTCCCCGGCGAGGCTGGTTACTCATCCTGATAAACCCCTGGTTGATGGTGCGATGGACGGAACAAAAACCGGCCGCTTCTATGGAGAACCATACGGCCAATATATCTCCATCCTGAAAGCAGTCGGAATGCGGCATCAGGTCGATTATTCCAAACCATGGAGATCGCTTTCCAACTATGAAAAACAGTTGGCAATGGAAGGAACGGGTGAGGAAACATATGATGTTTCCTGGCATTTCAAGCGGAAAGAACGTACAGGGGAACATCATTTTAAGGGAAATTGGATCGGATTTAGTGGTCTGGTGAATCAGGAATATACACGCAAGCATGCCGACCACCGCGGAGAGGAGATGAAAGCTGTGCTGGAAGAGCAATGCTGTCCCGATTGCCAGGGTAAACGCCTCAACCCGAATGCGCTCTCCTACCATCTCCTGGGAAAAGATATTGCTTATGTCTCATCGTTTCCTGTCGATCAACTGGTGAAATTCACCAAATCTTTGGCTCACAGCGTTCCGGCGGAGGAAAAGGAGGCGGCATCTCTTCTCACGAACGAAATTCACCAACGGCTCGGGATGCTTCTGGGTATGGGGCTGGGATACATCTCATTAAACCGGGCCGTTGACACCCTTTCGGGGGGTGAATTTCAGAGGATCAAGCTGGCCGGACAAATGGTAAGCGGCCTTACCGGGATCACTTACGTCCTCGATGAACCCACAGCCGGACTTCATCCTGTTGACACAGGGAAACTCTTCGAAAGGATCGACCTCCTGCGAAAATCGGGAAATACCATTGTGATGGTGGAACATGATCCGGAAGTGATACGAAAAGCCGATCTGGTGATTGATATGGGGCCAGGCGCCGGTAAAGAGGGTGGGGAGATCATCGCAACAGGAACCCCTGAAGAACTGATAGATAACCCAAAATCGCTGACAGGCAAGTATCTGAAACCAAACCAACTCAAAATTACTTCCCGAAATCGGTTTGATAAATACGGGATGCGGGATATGCGATACACGAATCGCGAATCGCGAATCTCTATCGTGGATGCCACCCTGCACAACCTCGATCACCTTTCTGTTGATGTTCCTGGGGGAGGGATCGTTGCCATAACGGGCGTTTCGGGAAGCGGAAAATCAACGTTGCTGGATGGGGTCATCTACCAGTCGTGGCTGAATAAGGAAGCCCATGGCTGTGAGGAAATTTCAGGGATTCAGCAGTTTAACAAACTCATATCGGTTCACCAAAAAAGAAACTTCGGTGAAAGCCGGGGTACTGTCGTTACCTATAGCGGAATCTTTGACCAGGTGAGGGACCTCTTTTCCAGATGCCCTGATGCCAGTGAACTTGGGCTGACAAAGAACCAGTTCTCTTTCCTCTCTCCACAGGGGGCATGCGATCATTGTAACGGATCGGGAGAAATCAGGATCAACATGGATTTTATGGCAGATGTGAAGATCCTCTGCGAAACATGCCATGGGCAACGATACCAGGAGCCAGTGCTGCGCGCCATGATTAATGGGAAAAATATTTCAGAAGTGCTGAAATTGACGTTCAGGGAATCCTTAGAGTTCTTTGCCTCCGCTAAAACCATCTCAAGCATACCCAACATCAGCTCCGGCCTCTGTAAAACGATCTCAGGAATGCTGGAACCGTTTATCCAAATCGGGCTGGGATACCTGATTCTTGGACAATCGTTAGAAACACTGTCGGGTGGGGAAGCACAGCGGTTAACCCTGGCAAGGGAGCTGATCCATCCTGCAAAGGGAGCCACCCTGTTTTTGTTTGACGAACCCTCATCGGGCCTGCATCCTGCCGACCTGCCGGCACTCCTCACACTCCTGGATGAACTTGTTGATAAGGGACATTCAGTGATCCTGATCGAACACAATCCGCTGGTAATCCTTCATGCCGACTGGATCATTGATCTTGGACCAGGGGGTGGTGATCAGGGAGGCAGGGTAATCGTTTCAGGCATTCCTGATGTTATCTTGCGACAAACAAGTTCCCTGACGGGGCAATACCTATCCCGTCAACTGAATTGATTTTCCTCCGCAACGAAGAGAAATTCCCCCATCAATGAACGTCTACAGTCTTTTCCTTACTTGTACTGCAGCTGCTGTATTTTTCCTGTGAAAGAGTAATGTTAGCTTTAACATTGTAGGATCCGGCATTCGTGTAGTGGTGAATGGTTGTGGTGCCTGACTTTGTTTCTGATGTCCCGTCGCCATATTCCCACAGAACGCTGATGTTGAATTGACCCCCGTAATCGACTGTGAGGGTAACCTCTTTCGGGTCAACCGGATCTGCGGTATAGTATATTGATGCAAAGAGAAGCTCAACCACACAATCTATAGTCTCTTCTGTAGCTTTTTTACAGGAGATGGAAAGAATCAGGGCGCTAAGCAAAAGGAATCCAAGTTTTTTCATGATTTATTGGGTTTTGGATGAAGGGATAAATATATAAATAATTTTTCTATTTTAGCTCCTCTTCCGATATTATAAATATTTAACACTCATGTATCTAATTGAGTAAATATTTTCATGTATCTTTGCATTCTGCGAAAAATTTTAATTACTCTAATTATTTGATTTACAATACTTTATAGATGATAAAAAAAGTATTAATTGCCAATAGGGGTGAGATTGCCGTTCGCATCATGCGTTCCTGTCGCGAGATGGGGATTGTTTCTGTGGCAGTCTATTCCGACGCCGACGAAGCCTCCATGCACGTCAGGTATGCAGATGAAGCCTACTATATCGGTGCCGCTCCATCCTCAGAAAGCTATTTGAACATGGACAAGATCCTGGAGGTAGCCAAACGTTGCAACGCGGATGCCATTCATCCGGGATATGGGTTTCTTTCAGAAAATGCCAATTTCTCCCAAAGATGCCAGGAAGCCGGGATTATCTTTATCGGTCCGGGACCTGATGCCATCCGTGCGATGGGCGACAAGATCACTGCCAGAAAAAATATGATTGCAGCCGGAGTTCCGGTAGTCCCCGGCACAACGGAACCAATCAGGGACGACTCCAAAGCGATGGAGGTGATTCGTGAGATCGGGCTTCCGGTCATGATCAAAGCTTCTGCAGGTGGTGGTGGCAAAGGGATGAGACTTGTCAAGGAGGAGTCGGAAGTGGAAAGTGCAATCCGGATGGCCCGTTCCGAAGCATCAAGCTCCTTTGGCGATGACTCTGTCTATATTGAGAAATTCATTGATTCTCCTCACCATATCGAATTTCAGATTCTTGCCGACAAGCATGGCAACGTGATCCATCTTTTCGAGCGGGAATGTTCGGTTCAACGCCGCCACCAGAAGATCGTGGAAGAGACCCCCTCCCCGCTTATCACACCCGACGTGCGAGAAGCCATGGGAGAA
>Ga0351878_1059_pt2 | contig 30323 bp, 22 predicted proteins | sample BONcelFGM3001D14_FD_206781 | JGI IMG/M metagenome (GOLD analysis project Ga0351878, IMG submission 206781) | Enriched cells from coal bed in the Powder River Basin, Montana, United States - BONCAT cells FGM rep3 HSBNCT.FGM.300.1.D14 ...
CCCAGGGTGTGAAGCCGGACAAGGTTGTGGAGATGGTCAAGAAATCCGGGCTGCGGGGCCGCGGCGGCGCGGGATTCCCCACGGGCATCAAGTGGCAGTTGGCGCATGACCAGCCCAGTACGCCCAAGTACCTTGTGTGCAATGCGGATGAAGGCGACCCCGGTGCGTTCATGGACCGCGCTGTGCTTGAGGGGGACCCTCACTCGGTTATTGAGGGTATGGTTGTGGGCGCGTACGCCATGGGCGCGTCACTCGGTTATGTGTACTGCCGCGCCGAGTACCCCATCGCCGTGCGCCACGTGCAGATGGCCATACAGCAGGCCGAGCAGTGCGGGTTGCTGGGCGACAATATTCTGGGCTCGGAGTTTTCATTCCATATCAAGCTCAAAGAGGGTGCCGGCGCTTTCGTGTGCGGCGAGGAAACTGCGCTCATGGCCAGCATTGAGGGCGAGCGCGGCATGCCCCGGCCCAGGCCTCCGTTCCCCATCCAGAGCGGCTTGTGGGGCCAGCCCACATGCATAAATAACGTGGAGACTCTGGCCAACATCGCGCCCATCATCACCAGAGGACCCGAGTGGTATGCGGACATGGGCACGGAAACCAGCAAGGGAACAAAGATATTCGCTCTGGCCGGGGCCATTAATAACACCGGCCTTGTGGAAGTGCCCATGGGCATCACGCTGCGCGAGATTATTTTTGAAGTGGGCGGCGGGATTCTGGAGAACAAGCGCTTCAAGGCCGCGCAGACAGGCGGCCCGTCCGGCGGCGTGATTCCTGCTGATTACATTGATTTGCCAATTGACTACGATTCCCTGGCCAAAGTGGGCGCCATCATGGGCAGCGGCGGCCTCATCGTTTTGGACCAGGGAAACTGCATCGTGGATATCGCAAAATTTTTCCTCAACTTCACGTGCAACGAGTCGTGCGGCAAGTGTACGCCGTGCCGCATCGGACTCACCCGCATGCTTGAAATACTGATAAAAATTTCCAGGGGCGAGGGTGTGCCCGAGGATCTGGACACCCTGGAAACCATGGCCCGCGTGATTAAGGATGCGGCCCTGTGCGGCCTGGGCCAGACCGCGCCCAACCCGGTGCTCACATCCCTGAAACATTTCCGCGAGGAGTACGAAGCCCACATTGTGGACAAGAAGTGTCCTTCACTCAAATGCAAGGCGCTTATCACCTATTCCATCGACCAGGAATTGTGCCGCATGTGCGGCATCTGCAGCAAGTCCTGCCCCACGGGCGCCATCACCGGCCAGGTCAAGAAAAAGGGGCAGGAAGGCATCCCGTTCCACATCATTGAGGAAACATGCAATAAATGCGGCATGTGCTATTCGGTGTGCCCGTTCGGCAGCGTGGCGCTGGCCTGACCGGGCCCGCGCGCATACCTTTGAGAGGTGACAAGAATGGACAAGATCACTCTGAAGATAGACGGCAAGGACGTGGCCGTGGACAAAGGGGCGACGGTGCTGCAGGCGGCGCGCGCTGCGGGCGTGACCATACCCACGCTGTGCTACCTTGAGGGCGTGCACGCCATCGGCGCATGCCGCATGTGCGTGGTGGAAATCAAAGGCGCGCGCACGCTCCAGGCGTCCTGCGTGCTGCCTGCGGCCGAAGGCATGGTCGTGCATACCCACTCGCCGCGCGTGCGTGAGGCCCGCAAAACCATACTCCAGCTCATGCTTTCCGACCACCGCATGGAGTGTCCCACATGCACGCGCAATATGAACTGTGAGCTGCAGCGCCTTGCAAAGGAATTCGGCATTGTGGATATTCCGTTCGAGGGAGCGAAATCTCCGCTGCGCATTGACGATTCATCGCCAGCTCTTGTGCGTGATACGAGCAAGTGTATTCTGTGCCTGCGTTGTGTTACAGTGTGCCATGAAATCCAAACTGTGGGCGCGCTATATCCCGCGCACCGCGGGTTTGCCACTATGGTCACGCCCGCGTTTGATTTACCTCTGGGTGAGGCCGCGTGCGTGAACTGCGGGCAGTGCGCCACGGTGTGTCCTGTGGGCGCCATTGTTGAAAAGGATGACACGGAAAAGGTGTGGCACGCCCTGGCGGACCCGAATAAATATGTGGTGGTGCAGACGGCTCCGGCCATTCGCGCGGCCATCGGCGAGGAGTTCGGCCAGGCCCCGGGCGTGGCTGTGACCGGTAAGATGGTGGCGGCTCTGAGGCGGTTGGGTTTCGACAAGGTGTTCGATACACAGTTCACTGCGGACCTCACCATTATGGAGGAAGGGACCGAGTTGCTGCACAGGCTCGAAGAGGGCGGCCCCCTGCCGATGATCACGTCGTGCAGTCCCGGGTGGATTAAGTTTATCGAGCATTTTTACCCGGATCTGCTCAAGCACGTGTCGTCCTGCAAGTCGCCCCAGCAGATGTTTGGCGCCGTGGCCAAGACCTGGTTCGCCGAACAAATCGGCAAAAAGGCCCAGGACATGGTTGTGGTGTCCATCATGCCTTGCACGGCCAAGAAGTTTGAAGCCCAGCGGCCCGAGATGGATGACAGCGGGGCGCCCGATGTTGATATCGTGCTGACCACGCGCGAAGCCGCGCGCATGATCAAACAGGCGGGGATCAATCTGCTGGAACTTGAGGATGAAAATTTTGACGACCCGATGGGCGAGTCCACAGGCGCGGCTGTGATTTTCGGGGCCACGGGCGGCGTGATGGAGGCGGCGTTGCGCACGGTGTATGAAATTGTAACCAAGACGCAACTGCCCAGTCTGGATTTCGAGGAGGTGCGGGGCTTCGCGGGCATCAAGGAGGCCACGGTCAAGGTTGGGGACCTGGATGTGAAGGTTGCGGCGGCCAGCGGCCTGGGCAATGCGCGCAAGCTCATGGACGCGATCCGGGACGGCAAAGCCGATTACCACTTTATCGAGATTATGGCCTGCCCGGGCGGGTGTCTGGGCGGCGGCGGACAGCCCATACCCACAACATGGGCCATTCGCGAAGCGCGCGCCAAAGCTATCTACGATGAGGATAAGCGGTTGCCCATCCGCAAGTCGCATGAGAACCCGTTTATCAAGAAGATTTATGATGAATTCCTCGAGGAGCCGCTCGGGGAGAAATCCCACAGCCTGCTGCACACGCACTACACAAAGCGGGGCGTGTGAGGGCCGCCGGGCCCGCGGTACGCTGTGACAGGCGGGTATTATGATAAAGCCGGCCAACGGTGAAAACGGACAACTGAATAAAACGGAGCGGCTTGGATGGGTTTCGGTAGTCATGGTGGGCTGTGCGATGATCCCGGCCGTGCTTATCGCGGCCGGGGTCTCGCACCCTCTGGCTCAAGCGGCCCTGGTGCTGCTTCTGGGCGGGGGCCTGGTGGGGTTGATTGGCTGGTATACGCGCGTGCGCGGCTCTGTGCGCAAGCTTAACGATTTGATTTCAGGCCTGTACGCCAAGGCGCGCGCGCAAGAGGAGGAAAATCAGAATCTCGCACAATTAAGAACCATTCAGAAGGCGTCCATGCGCATGGCGTCTCATCAGTTGCGGGCGCCCCTGGCTGCGCTCCAGAGTTGCCTGTCTGTGCTCATGCAGGCCGAAGATATCGAGGCCGAAGATGCGCATAAGCTGCTCGCAGATGCGGCGGCCCGCGGCGGCGACATGATGGAACTGGTGAACGATATCCTGGGCCTGGCCGAGTCTGAATCCATGGTGCGTATTGAAACAGACGTGGATTCCGAGGATATCGATGTGGAAAAGGCCGTGCGCGATATTGTGAATTTTTTCTCTCCGCGCGCAAAGGAAAGGGGCGTCACATACCGCATAGATATCAAGAATCCGCCGGGTATTCTGCGCGCCAACCGCAAGCTTTTCAACCAGGTCGTGCTCAACCTCGTGAGCAATGCCTTCCGTTATTCGGATCAGGGGCGGGAGGTGGTTGTCATCCTGGATTCTCCGGCCGAGGACAGGCTTGTGCTGGAAGTGAAGAACTGGGGCCTGGTCATTGCCCCCGAGGACCGCGAAAGGATTTTCGAGGAATTCTGGCGCAGCGACGAGGCCCGCAAGCGCGTGAGCCGCGGCACGGGCCTGGGATTGTCCATAGTCAGGAATATTATCGAATACCGCGGCGGCAGCATTCATGTGCAAAGCGACGCCGAAAACGGCACCCGATTTATCGTGGATATCCCGCGACACAGAAAGGGAGTGGATCACAATGGCAAAGGCAAAACGTAAAGCTCCGGCCAAAGCAACAAAAGAAGAAGCCCGAAAACCGGAGCCCAGGCCGGCCGGGCGCAGCAAGATCCTTATTATCGAGGACGACCAGGCCATCGTGGATTCCCTGGTCGTGTTGCTTAAGGGCAAGTATGACCTGGACGCGGCCCATGATGGCGAAGAGGGTTTGACCAAGATCAAGTCGTTCAAACCAGACCTTGTCATCCTGGATCTTCTCATGCCCGGCAGGGATGGTTTCGATGTGGCGCGCTGCATCAAGGGCGATCCCAAACTCAAGAAAATTCCTATCATCGCTTTGTCTTCGTTCACGGAGTTGTATGACATGAATTTCGGGCAGGGCGGCGCGGAGAAAACTCTGCCCACAGAAGTGTATCTCACAAAGCCGCTGGATCCGGCCACACTACTGCGCGAGATCAAGGAACACCTGGGCTGAACACAGGGCCGGCTCCGCACCTTGTACAGGACCGCCCGGAAAGGGCAACATCATGGCTACTTTGACGGATATCTTTATTGACGAGAAGACGATTTTTCAGAATTTGGAAAGGCACCGCAAGCCCGACCCCGGGCGTGTGGCCGCAGTCCTGGACAAAGCGCGTGAACTCAAGGGCCTTACGCCCGAAGAAACCGCGGTGCTGCTTCAAGCCGATGACCCGGACAGTGATGAGCAAGTCTTTACGGCTGCGCGTGATGTCAAGCTTGGTATTTATGGCCGGCGCCTTGTTCTGTTTGCCCCCATGTATGTTACCAATGAATGCCACAATAACTGCCTGTACTGTGCGTTCCGGCGTGACAACAAGGATTTGAGGCGCAAAACCCTTACCACGGATGAAGTGCGCAGTGAAACCCGGGCGCTTGTCACCCAGGGGCACAAGCGCCTTCTGCTCGTGTATGGTGAAAGCTGCGGCGTTGATTATATCGCTGACACCATCGCCGCCGTGTACGACACTAAAGTTGATAACGGGGAAATCCGGCGCGTGAATGTAAATCTGGCGCCGCTTTCAGTTGAGGATTTTAAGGTGCTTAAAGGCACGGGCATCGGGACCTATCAATGTTTCCAGGAAACATATCACCAGGAAACGTATGCGAAGATGCATCCTTCGGGAGCCAAGTCGCGGTATGACTGGCGTTTATTCGCCCTGGATCGCGCGCAGCAGGCCGGTATTGACGATGTGGCCGTGGGCGTGCTGTTCGGGCTCTACGATTGGAAGTTCGAGATGCTGGCCCTGATGCAGCACGCCGCGCACCTGGAGCGGGAATTCGGCACAGGGCCCCACACGATTTCCTTCCCGCGCATGGAGCCCGCCCTGAACAGCGAGGTGTCCGTGAATCCGCCGTATCCGGTCAGTGATCGTGACATGAAACGCGTGGTGGCGATTCTGCGCCTGGCTGTGCCGTATACCGGACTGATTCTCACCACGCGCGAAAAACCTGAAATGAGGCGGGAACTCATGGAACTGGGCACATCCCAGCTCAGCGCCGGGTCCCGCACTCATCCCGGGGCTTACAGCGATGACCACCGCGAACATGCGCCCGACGTGGAGCAGTTCACCCTCGGGGACACGCGTCCCCTGGATGAAGTGATTCGCGATATCGCGGCCATGGGCTATATGCCAAGTTTCTGCACGGGCTGCTACCGGCTCGGCCGCACGGGCGGCGATTTTATGGAACTGGCGAAACCGGGGTTGATTCAGAAATTCTGTCTGCCAAATGCAATGCTCACGTTCAAGGAATACCTTCTGGACTATGCGTCCGAAGCCACACGGGAAATGGGGCTCAGGGCTATTGAGGATCAGATGGGGGATATTCCCACGGTTCAGCGCCGCCAGGAAACGTGCGGCCGGCTGCTCAGGATTGAACAGGGTGAACGCGACCTGTATTTCTAACGCGATCGTGCGATCGGGGAAGGAAACAGGGTCATGATATCGCGCGATAAGCTTGTGGAACTGCTGAGTGAGAGCGCCCTGGATCATTGGCGCGGTTTGAGAGACACCGCCGACAGGATTCGCGCCTACGCGGTCGGGGATTGCGTGCATTTGCGGGCGCTCATTGAAATATCAAGTGTCTGCCGCCGCAACTGTCTGTACTGTGGTTTGCGTAGCAGCAATAAAAAACTGGTGCGGTACCGCATGGCGGACCGTGAAATTGTGGATGCGGCGTGCGCTGCCGCAGCCCGTGGCCGGCGCACCGTGGTGCTGCAAGCGGGCGAAGATCCTTTGCTCACAGCATCACGCGTGGCGCGTTTGGTGCGCTGCATCAAAGATGCCGCGGATGTGGCTATGACTTTGTCCCTGGGCGAATACCCTCGCGACGATTATATGGAAATGCGTGAAGCCGGCGCGGACCGCTATCTGCTCAAGCACGAAACCATCGATCCCGACATATATCAGGCCATGCACCCGGGCATGAGTTTTGAACACCGCATCCGCTGCCTGGTCTGGCTCAAAGAGGCTGGATTTCAGGTCGGAAGCGGCGTTATTGTGGGGCTGCCCGGCCAGACCATTGAAACATTGGCCGACGATATTATTTTCATGCGCCGCCTGGGCATTGATATGGCGGGCATCGGCCCCTTTATCCCGCACCCGGACACGCCGTTGCGCAACATGCCTCCGGGCAATATGGATCTTTGCCTCAATTTGATTGCGTTCACGCGCATCGCTATTCCATACGCTCATATTCCTGCCACAACGGCCATGGGCACACTTGGGCGCAACGGGCTCGAACGAGCCCTCAGAGCGGGCGCCAATGTGCTCATGCCCTGCGCCACGCCCGATATGTATATGCAGGGTTATGACATTTATCCGGGCCGCACACGCACATCGGACACAGGGCCGCACAGCGTTATGGGGCTGGTGCAGAAACTGGGGCGCACCGTGGCCCATGATTATGGGCACATTCAGCGCCCTTGCCGCTATCTCGCGCCTTTTGATATTTCCATGTACAAACGCGCGTTGCTGAGGTGCTCATTATGATCCGAGCCCAGAGCAGGATGGAAAACGATGCACTCGGTGAGGCCGCAGTGCCGGCCCGGGCATTGTATGGCGTACATACGGTGCGGGCCATGGAGAATTTCAACATTGCGCGCAGGCCGCCGCACACGGGTCTCATTAAAGCTTATGGAACCGTGAAATTGGCCTGCGCTGTAACGAATCGATCTCTCAACGCATGGACAGGGCAGGATGACAAGGGCGGCGCAATCGAACGCGCATGCCGTGAGATGTCCCTGGGCCAACTCACAAAGCACGTGATTGTGGACGCCCTGCAGGGCGGCGCAGGAACCAGCCTCAATATGAATGTGAACGAGGTCATTGCAAACCGGGCATTACAGATTCTCAATGAACCCCTTGGCAGCTACAGCCGTGTTTCTCCCATGAATGATATTAATCTGCACCAGTCCACCAACGATACATTTCCTACGGCTATAAAGCTGGCCGCCATCCGGCTGGTGCAGAAACTCGAAGAGCGTGTGGTGGGGCTTCTTGAGGCATTCCAGGAAAAGGAAAAGCAATTCGCGCATGTGGTGAAAGTGGCGCGCACTCAGTACCAGGATGCTGTACTCATAACCCTGGGCCGCGAAATGGGCGCCTATGCGGACGCCCTGGCGCGGGACCGGTGGCGCCTGTACAAATGCGAGGAGCGCTTGCGGGTCGTTAATCTGGGCGGCACGGCCGTGGGCACGGGCCTGGGCGCGCCCCGCGAATATATTTTCCGGGTTACGGACATGCTGCGCGATATTACGGGCATCGGGTTTGCGCGAGCAGAAAATCTTGTGGATGCCACGCAGAACGCGGATGTGTTTGTTGAGGTTTCGGGCATGGCGCGGACCCTGGCCTCCACGCTGTTTAAAATCAGTTCCGATTTGCGCCTGCTGTCGTCCGGGCCGGACGCGGGACTGGGTGAAATCCATCTGCCGCCCCGGCAGGAGGGATCATCCATCATGCCGGCTAAGATGAATCCCGTGATTCCCGAAGCCGCGGCCCAGGCGGCCATGCTTGCCATGGGGCGCGACGCCGCGCTCACCATGGCCTGTTCCATGGGGTCGCTTGAACTCAATCCCTTTCTGCCGCTGGTGGCGCATTGCCTTTTGAATAACCTGGACGATCTGGCCGGGGCCTGCGATACGCTGCGGCGCCATTGCGTTCAGGGAATGCAGGCCGATGAAGCCCGGTGCCGCGCAACAACGCTCGGCGCCACGGCCGCAGCCACAGCGCTCATCCCGGTGCTGGGCCATGAGGCGGCCGCGGCTGTGGCATTGCGCGCCGCGGCACAAGGTGTTTCCGTGCGCGAACAGGTTTTGCAGGAAGGGCTGCTATCCGAGCAGGAATTTGATGCGTGTATGCGGCCCGAAGCCATTTGCCGGCTTGGTTCTCCGCGCGTGGATATCCCGGCAAAGGAGCCGGCTCATGAATGAATCAACTCCCAAAAGCAACCGCCTGCATATTGGTTTGTTCGGCCGCCGCAATGTGGGTAAATCCAGCCTGCTTAACGCCATAACGCGCCAGCGCGTTTCCATTGTTTCTGATTTCGCGGGCACCACAACAGACCCTGTGGAAAAGCCCATGGAACTGCTGCCCCTGGGCCCCGTGCTGTTTATTGACACGGCGGGCATTGATGACGTGGGCGCACTGGGTGCTTTGCGCGTAGATAAAACGCGACAGGTTATTGGCCGCACCGATGTGGCTGTGCTCGTTGCCGATTGCGCCGCCTGGACGGAATTTGAATCACGCATGCTTGATGAATTGCTTGAACGGAATATACCGGTCATCGTCGTGCTAAACAAGTCCGACCTGGCGCAGCCGCATCCGGTAATCATGGAGCATTTGCGCATCCGGAATGTGCGCAGTATTTTTACGGATGCGCTTAATGGCCGCGGTATTCTGGATGTGCGCCAGGCGCTGATTGATGCGGCGCCCGAGGATTTTATTAATGCGCCGCCCATTCTGTCCGATCTCGTGGCCCCGGGTGACATGGCAATCCTTGTAGTGCCCATTGACAAGGAAGCGCCCAGGGGGCGGCTTATACTGCCCCAGGTTCAGGCCATCCGCGATTTGCTGGATGGGGACGCATACTGCATGGTTGTCAAAGAGCGGGAATTGCGCGATGCGCTGGATCGGCTTAAAAAACCGCCGTGCCTTGTTGTCACCGATTCACAGGCCTTCCTCAAAGCAGCCGCGGATACGCCGCGCACAATTCCCCTGACAAGTTTTTCCATCCTGTTCGCGCGGTACAAAGGCGACTTGATAGAACAGGTGCGTGGCGCACAGGCCATTGACACACTGCGACCCGGCGACCGCATACTTATTGCCGAAGCCTGTACGCATCATCCCATTGCCGATGATATCGGGCGCGTGAAGATTCCGCGCTGGCTCACGCAGTATGTGGGCGGCGCACTGGATTTCACACACGTGCAGGGGCGCGATTTCCCGGAGGACTTGTCTCCCTACAAAATCGTTATCCACTGCGGCGCATGCATGTGGAACCGCAGGAGCATGCTTACGCGCATCCTGGCGTGCAGGGCGCAGGATATTCCCATCACAAATTACGGACTGGTCATCGCCTTCAGTCTTGGCATTTTTGAGCGCGCCCTGGAGCCGTTTTCGCTTTCTCTGGAAAAGCAAAGCATGTTCCTGTCCCCCGAACCTGTTCATTAAATAATGCCCCGGGAGAAATGGCAGGAAACAGTTATTTGGCTTTTGGGAATTTTATTGTGAACGTGCTGCCGCGGCCTTCGCGGCTTTGAACCTGGATGTCGCCGGAATGGTCCTTGACGATGCGCGTCACGATGGACAGGCCCAGGCCCGTGCCCACCTTTTCCATGGCTTTGGCATTGGGCGCGCGGAAAAACACATCGAAAATTTTTGGCTGGTCCTCCTCGGGAATTCCGATTCCCGTGTCCTTGACGATTACGGTTACATCCTGTTCATCCTCCTGCGCCAGTACGTCCACGGCGCCGCCGGGCGGAGTATATTTGATGGCGTTGCCGATGATGTTGCGGAACACCTGGTCCATATGGCCCGCATCGGCATAGATGATGGGCAGTTCCTCGGGGATCTGGGCGTTGAGGCGCAGATTTTTGCGATCAACGCGCGCGGCGAAAGATGTGAGGATGCTGCGCAGAATTCCTGATATCTGGATGGGTTGCAGCCGCCCTTCAGCGGTGCGTTTTTCCACCTGGGACAGTTCCAGCAGATCGGTGATAAAGGCGAGGAGTTTTTCAATGTCTTCATCCACACGGCGCAGCATGTCTTTTTGGCGCGGATTGAGTTCGCCGAGGATTTCTTCGTGCACCACGCTGGTGCAACTCTGGATGGCGGCCAGGGGTGAGCGCAGATCATGGTAGATGACCAGGGACAGGTCGGATTTTACTTTCTCTGTTTTTTGCAGGTCTTCGATTGCTTTGTTTAATTCCTGGTTTACCTGCTCAAGGCGGGCTGTGGCGTTTTTGACCTGTTGTTCCATTTCGATCTTCCATTCGCGCAGGTCCTCTTCTTTGCGTTTTTTGAGGCGCATGGACATCATGTTGAAATACTGGGCCAGCCACCCGAGTTCATCCTTGGTGTCCACGGGAATGGAGTAGCCGTACTCACCCGAGTGGATGCGTCGCGTGCCCTCAATAACCCGGCTGATGGCGGGTCGCACCGAGTAGTGCACGATGAGCATGGCCGCGGCGATCACGAGCATAAGGGTGAGGATTCCGAAAGCCACGGCGCGGTTGCGGTTGTGCGCCACCTTGTCGTCGATGTCGGAGATTGTGAAGACCATGTCCAGTGTGCCGAGCACGGGTTTGGATGCTTCGTGGCAGCGGTGGCAGGTTTCCTGGTTTTTAATGGGTGTGGACAGAGCCAGGGAGCGGCCCGCTGCGCCGTTGCGGATAAGGCTCAGGCGTGCGGCGGGAGTGGAATTGTTGTTGCGGCGCAATGGGTCTGTGTTTGTAAAAGGCATGCCGTGCAAGGCCGCTGTTTTGCCAATGTCCGCGGGTTCCGCTGAAAAATGAACGATGCTATCGCTGTCTGTAATTCTTACGCATTCAATACGGCGGGAAGAGGCCATGTCGCGGACAATAGCCTGGATGTCACGGGTTTGTCCGCGCACCATGGACCGGTGAATGTTCTGCGCGATGATCTGGCTGGCGGCGTTGATGGTGATGATACGCTCGTTCAGAAGTTGGGCGTTGTGTACGCGAATTCCGATGAGCGAATAAACGCCCAGGCCCACGAAAAGGGCCGCACCCATATAGAGGATGATTTTAATCCGCAGTTTTCGCATGGCGCCCCACCGCGACGGCTTATATCATCTGCTCGACCAGCTTGAGTAATTCCGCGGGTTTCACGGGTTTTTCCACAAAATCTTCCGCCAGCAGGGTTCGGCCCTGTGCGTGGGTCCATTGCGATTCGTGAAGGTGTTCGCCCACACCGGAAATTATGATAACGGGGATGTCCGCGCACACCGGATCGTTTTTAAGCTCGGCGCAGGCCGCGTACCCGTGTTTTTTATCCATCATGATGTCGAGAATGATGAGGTCCGGCTTTTCCAGCTTGGCTTTGGCAACGCCGTCTTCGCCGTTGTAGGCCACGACCACGTTGTAGTCCTTGCTGAGCAGTGTGGCGCGCATGGCTTCGACCAGGTTTTCATCGTCATCAACGAGGAGAATTTTTTTGTTTGCGTTCATGGCGGGGTCTCCTTTAGACCGAAGGGGATTGTTTAAAAGGGCATGGAACAGGGCGCTGCAAAGCGGCGCTGCCGTTCACATGCCTGCGGCTGCCAGGATGTCCGGCACCACCTCCTCTTTGCCGATGGCCATAATGTGCACGCCGTCGCATATGTTTTCCTCGCGCAGGGCCTGGACCATGCGGCCCGCGATGCGGATGCCGGCCTTGAGCGCTTCACCCTTGGGCGCGGCTTCAAGTTCATCGATCAGTTCCTGCGGCACGAAGATGCCCGGCACGTTTGCGTTCATATACCGGGCCATGCGCGCGGACACCAGCAACACGATACCCGCCAGCATTTTCACATCGAACTGGCGCGCATATTCCATGAAGGTTTTGAAATTGTTAAGGTCGTAAATGGCCTGGGTCTGGAAAAATTCCGCGCCTGCCTCAACTTTCTTTTCAAATTTTAGAAGCTGGGGCTCAAGCGGGTCTGCCTCGGGCGTGACAATGGCGCCGGCGCAGAATTTTATAGGCCCGTCCAAATCGTTGCCGCCCAAATCCTTGCCGGTTTCCAGATGGCGCACGGTGTGGAGCAACTGCACGGATTCCAGGTCAAACACAGCTTTGGCCTGTTTGTGGTCGCCCACGGGAACCGCGTCCCCTGTGAGGCACAGCACATTGCGCACCCCGCGCGAGTACGCGAACAGCAGGTCGGCCTGCAGGGCCATGCGGTTGCGGTCCCGGCATGTCATTTGCAGGATGGGCTCGGCCCCGAGTTCCTTGACATTCAGAGTGCCGCCAAGGGATGGGAAACGCATGACCGAACTCTGGTTGTCGGTCACGTTAAGGGCGTCCACTTTGTCCCTGAGCAGTTCAATGTGGTGCTTCATGGGGTCCAGGTTCACGCCTTTGGGCGGGCCGATTTCGCTGGTGACAATGAATTTGCCGTTTTCCAGTACTTGTTTGAACGCGGTGCTCATTGGGCTTCACTCCCTTGCAGCGGAATTCTGACTTTTCCGGGTTTGGGCACGGCCTGGTGGTTTTTGGGCGGTTGGTATTTGCGCATCCTGTCCAGCCGGCCCAGGGATTGCAGGCGGTTGTAGATCATGGTCCAGGCGCAATCCGTATCCTTGTCGATTTCGCATTTCCCCTTGTTTGTTCCGCCGCAGGGACCGTTGAGCAGGCCCTTGTGGCAGGCGGTCACTGGGCATATGCCAGCGGTGTCCTCAAGCACGCATTCGCCGCACTGCATGCAGATTTCCGAATACGTGCCCACGGCCTGCTCTTTGCCCAGGAACAGGGTGTCCAGGGCCGGGACAACCGCTTTGCTCAGGACCGAGGCCAGGGTCTGCACGCCGAAGGCGCAGGTCATGGCCAGCACACAGTCCGCATCGGCGAAAGCCTGCTTGTGGTCCCGTACCGCCTGGGGCGACAACTCGTCGCACGCAGTTGGTACAACCATTGTACCGGTGACGACCTTGCCTATTGCCTGCAGTGAGCGTTTCATGGCGCGCACTTCATCCTGTCCTCCGGTGCGGCACATGGTGGCGCATGTGCCGCACCCCACGATGCATACCCCGGTGTCTCCCTTCAGGCTCAATTCGATCCGGTCCATGTCTTTGAGGCGTGTGATAGTTTTCATTCCTAAAATCCTCCTGTGTTCAGGAAATGTGCGGTTCAGCGCTCCAGGTCGCAGCGCAGGCATCGTTTGGCTTCGGCCCTGGCCTGTTCTTCAGTGAAGCCGGTTTCCACTTCAGAAAAGCCGGAAGTGCGCATGCGGATGGGGATTTTTCCCACGGCCTCGCGCGGGGCGTCCGCATTCTCGTCCTGCTCATCCGGAATCGCGGACTGGTGTCCGATATCTTTCTTTTCGTCGCGCAATTCCACGCGAGAAGAATCTTTTCTGAGATATTTATCGATGGCCAGGGCGCTGCGGTAGCCTGCGGCAATGGCCTGGATGACCATGCCCGGCCCGCTCACGAAATCGCCGCCCGCGAACACGCCCGGCACATTGGTGGACAGGGTGTTGGGATCCACGTCAAGGGTTTCCCATCGCGTGCGCTCCAGGCGGCTGTCCCGTGGCAGGAAGGACAGGTCAGGAGCCTGGCCCACAGCCATGATTACAGTGTCCGCATGCACCATGGTCTCGCTGCCGCTCACGGGCACGGGCCTCCTGCGGCCGCCTGCGTCGGCTTCGCCCAGTTCCATGGCGATACACTCCAGGCCCACGACTTTCCAGTTGCCGCTCACAATGCGCGTGGGGCTTGTGAGGAAATGGAATTTGACCCCTTCCTCAATGGCGTCTTCATATTCGAGTTGAGAAACCGGCATTTCTTCGCGTGAGCGGCGATAGTAAACATCCACGGATTTGGCGCCCAGGCGCAGGGCCGTGCGCGCCGCGTCCATGGCCGTGTTGCCGCCCCCGATAACCGCGGTCTTTTCACCAACGCGAACATTTTTTCCGGTTTTGACATCGCGCAGGAACGACAGCCCGTAATACAGGCCTTCGAGTCCTTCGACTTCTCCGGGCACACCGATCTTCTGGCTGCGTTGCGCGCCAGCGCCGATGAACACTGCGGCAAATCCGTCATTTATCAGACTTTCGACTGTGAAGTTGGCGTTGATGGGTGTGTTGTAGCGAATCTCAACGCCGCGGTTTTCGATATATTGAATTTCATTCTGGATTACATCATTAGGCAGCCTGTATTCCGGGATGGCTACCGAGAGCATGCCCCCGGCCACGGGCAGGGCCTCAAAAGCCACGGTGCTGTAGCCCATGCGCGCCAGATGGAACGCGCACGCCAAGCCAGTGGGCCCTGCGCCCACCACGGCCACGCGCTCGGCGTGTTTGACCGGAAACGGTTCGGGCAGGCCCAGGTAATTGTTGAAGTACCAGTCCGAAGCAAAACGTTTGAGCGCGCGAATGGCAAGGGCTTCATCCAGTTCCCCACGGCGGCACTTGACTTCGCAGGGGTGGTGGCAGATGCGCCCGCAAATGGAAGGGAATGGGTTGCGCTCCCGGATAAGCTCCACGGCTTCGGTGTATTTGCCGTCGGCGATATAGGCGATGTAATTGGGCACGTCCACGCCCACGGGGCACGCATGCTGGCACGCGGAAATAACCAGTGCTTCGCACGAGCCGGCAATGCAGCGCTTGTCGCGGATGTGCGCGTCGTACTCTTCGCGGAAAAACCGGATTGTGGACAGCACCGGGTTCGGGCATGTCTGGCCCAAACCGCACAGGGCCGCGGCTTTTACGGTTTTTGCGATGCGCTCCAACCGTTCCACATCGCCCTCGCGGCCCTGGCCCTGGGTGATGCGCGTCAAAATTGTGAGCATCTGCATGGTGCCGATGCGGCATGGCGAACATTTGCCGCAGGATTCGGACTGCGTGAAATTGGCGAAAAACCTGGTGATATCCACCATGCACGTGTTTTCGTCCATGACCACCATGCCGCCCGAACCCATGATGGCGCCGATTTGCTGCAATGTGCCATAGTCGATGGGCATGTCCAGGTGGCGCGCCGGCACACACCCGCCGGACGGCCCGCCCATCTGCACGGCCTTGAACTTGCGGCCCTTGGGAATGCCCCCGCCGATATCGAAAATCACATCGCGCATGCTGATGCCGATAGGCACTTCCACCAGGCCCGTGTTGTTGACCTTTCCGGTGAGGGAGAAAATCTTGGTGCCGCCGCTGGCCTCGGTGCCAAGGGCCGCATACCATGCCGCGCCCCGGTTGATGATCGTGGCGATATTGGCCAGAGTCTCCACATTGTTGATGCACGTGGGTTTTCCCCACAGGCCCGAGTTGGCCGGGAACGGCGGGCGCGGCCGGGGCATGCCGCGCTTGCCTTCTATGGATGCAATGAGCGCGGTTTCCTCGCCGCATACGAACGCGCCCGCGCCTTCCTTGATTTTGATGTCAAAGCAGAAATTGGTTCCGAGAATGTTGTCTCCGAGCAACCCGGCCTCGCGCGCCTGGCCGATAGCGATGTGCAGGTTGGCCACGGCCAGCGGGTATTCCGCGCGCACGTAAATATAGCCGTGCGCATCGCCGATGGCATAGGCGGCAATGGCCATGCCTTCGAGCACAAGGTGCGGGTTTCCCTCAAGCACGCTGCGGTCCATGAACGCGCCCGGGTCGCCTTCGTCGCCATTGCACACAAGGTATTTTTCTTTGCCAGGCGCTTTGCGGGTGAATTCCCACTTAAGTCCCGAAGGGAACCCGGCGCCGCCGCGCCCGCGCAGTTTGGCGTCCTTGACCTCTTTTATCACTTCTTCCGGGGACATGCCTGTGAGCACTTTTGTGAGCGCGGAGTAGCCGCCGCGCGCAATATAGTCATCGATGCTGCGCGGGTCTATAAGACCGTTGTCCGCGAATACAATGCGTTTCTGTTTTTCATAAAATGGAATTTCTTTTTCTTTATGAATCACTTTTCCCGAAGATGGGTCCGTATACAGCAGGTGCGGGATCACGTTTTTCTTGATTACGGTTTCATAGATGATTTCCTTGACGTCTTCCTCGGCCACGCCGCAGTAATACACGCCCATGGGGTGGATGACCAGGTTGGGGCCGTTTTCGCAAAAGCCGTGGCACCCGGTTTCCATGACCTCCACCTTGCCGGCGAGCCCGGCCTTGTCCACCTCGCGGCGCAGTGCCGCCAGCACCGGCTCACTGCCGAACGCGCGGCAGCCAGTGCCTCCGCACAGGGCAATGCATACCGCGCCCGAGTCGCGGCGCCGGGACAGTGTTTCCTGCAGGGTTTGGAGTTCCGAGGGCGAGGTCAGTGTTTTCATTGGTTCGACCCTTTCTTATCGGCTGGCGTATTGGTTGAGAATTGTCGCGATCTTTTTCGGGTTCATCTTGCCGTAGTACGAATGGTTAACCACCATCACAGGCGACAGGGCGCAGGCGCCCAGGCAGGCTACGGTTTCCAGGCTGAACTGGTAATCGGGCGTGGTTTCGCCGTCCTGGACGCCCAACTCATTCTGGACCAGTTGCAGGATTTTTTTGCCTCCGCGCACATGGCACGCCGTGCCGCGGCATACGCGCACCACATTGCGCCCGCGCGGCTCGGTGTAGAACTGGGAGTAAAACGTGATTACGCCGAACACCTGGCTGGGGAACAGGCCCAGGGCGTTGGCCACTGTGTCCACGGCCTCGCGCGGGATATATCCGCACTGTTCCTGCACCTGCTGCAGCAGGGGGATGAGTGACGATTGATCCGCCGGGAATTTTGTAATCAGATCCTGCAGGGTTTCCGGATCAATGCCCGGAGCGCTTTGTGTTGTTTCCACTGGCATCACACCCTCTCGATTTGTACGGTGCACATTTTCCGGTTCGGAATTCTTGTGACAACATCCAACTCAGTGGAAAACAGGGAATTGACCTCGGCCGCGGACAGGGACACGGGCACGAAAACAATGTTGCGCGGCAGGCCATCGGTGATTTTGGCGGGCAGTTCAATGGCCCCGTTTTTGGAAATCACCTTCACGTGCTGGCCGTGGGCCACGGCGAGTCCCTCGGCGTCCTCGGGCCCGATTTCCAGGAAACATTCAGGGAATATTTCCGAAAGCTGTTTGGAATGCCTGGTGCGCGCGCCGCTGCCGAAGTGGTAGAGATGCGAACGGGTAATAAGGGAGAACGGGTAATTGATGTTCGGCTCCTCGTCGGGAACCAGATATTCCACCTTCATGAATTTGGCTTTGCCGCCTGTGGGGAACTCGTTTTCATAAAGAACGCGTGCGCCGGGATCGTCCGCAGCGGTGCAGGGCCAGTGCAGGGCCTCGCGCTCCAGACGCTCATAGGAGACACCGGCGTAAATGGGCGTGGTGCGCGCGATTTCATCCATGATATCCGCAGGGGATTTGTAATCCGCAGGGATTCCCATGCGGCGGAACAGGTCGGCGAGCACTTGCCACTCGGCGCGGCTCTGGCCGGGCGGATCCACGGCTTTGCGCACGCGCTGAATGCGGCGCTCGGTGTTTGTGAATGTCCCATCTTTTTCCGCAAAGCACGCCACGGGCAGGATAACGTCGGCCAGTTCCGTGGTGGGCGTGGGAAAAATGTCCAGGGCCACGAAAAATTCCAGGGCCTGCAGAGCCTGTTTCATAGTGTGTGAGTCCGCGAACACGGCCACGGGGTTTGCACCCACGTTCATGATGGCGCGGATGCCGCCGGACGCGGCCTGCGAGATGATCTCAACAGCACTGAGCCCTTCGGCCACGGGAAGTTTGACGCCCCATTCCTGTTCCAGATTGGCCCGCGCCGCGGCATCCGACACTTTCCGGTAACCGGGCAGAAGATCGGGCAGCACGCCCATGTCGCACGCGCCCTGTCCGTTGTTCTCTTTAACCAGTGGGAATACACCCGTGCCGGGCCGGCCCAGGCTGCCCGTTACCAGCGCAAGGTTGGCGATGGCCAGCACCGAGTACGTGGCGTTGAGATATTGCGTAATCCCCGATCCATAGATGATGCACGCCGAATCCGCGTTCGCGAATGTTCGCGCGGCTTCTACGATCTGTTCCTCGGGAATTCCCGTGACCTTGGCCGCGTAAGCCGGGGGATAGCGTTTCACGCATTCCATGAGTTTATCGAGGCCGTCCGCGCGGTCCCGCACAAAATCCTTGTCGTATATGTTCTCGTCGATGATGACCCGGATCAAAGCGTTGATGAATGCGATATCCGTGCCCGGGGCAGGGCGGATCCACTGGGTTGCGAACGGGGTCATGCGGTTGAGGCGGGGGTCGGCAAGCAGAAGTTTCGCACCATGGAATCGCACGGCGCGTTTGATTTTCTGGGCGATGAGCGGGTGCGACTCATGGGGGTTTGCGCCAAGGACCAGAATTACATCACTTCTTTCGATATCCTCGATGGTATTGGTTGCGCCCGCGTATCCGAACGCTTTGGTCAGGCCCACAATATTGGGCGATGCGGACATGCGCGCACTGTTGCTGATGTTGTTTGTGCCAATGGCCGCGCGCGCGAATTTCTGGATCAGATAGTTTTCTTCGTTGGTGCACCGGAATGACCCGAATATCCCGATGCTGTCCGGGCCGCTCTGTTTTTTGATATCACTGAGTTTTTCTGCAATCAGGTCCAGAGCATCGTCCCATGACGCTTCTTTGAATGATCCCTTTTCTTTAATAAGAGGAACCGTCAACCGTTCAGCGCTGTGGATGTAGTCGTGGCCATAGTGTCCGCGCACACACAGGGACACACCGTTCACGGAGTTTTCCGTATTGGGCCGCACAGACATCACCCGGTTGTCGCGAGTCTGCAACAGGATGGAACACCCGCACCCGCAGAATGAGCAGACCGTGGGCACATTCTCAAGGCCCGAACCGCGGTACTGGCGCGTTTTTTCGGACAGCGCGCCCACCGGGCACAGGGTCACGCATGTGCCGCAGTACTCGCACGCAGACTGGTCCAGGGGCATGTCATAAGGGGTGCTGGGCCGGGCATTGAAACCGCGGCCCGAGAAGTCGATGGCGCCAATCACATTGATTTCCTGGCACACGCGCACACACAGCCCGCACAGGATGCATTTGGTGAGGTCGCGCTCAATAAATGCATTGGCGTCCTCGATCTCGGAATAGCGCCGGATGCGGTCCATGTCGATTTCCCCGATGCCCAGATCCGCGGCAATGGCGCGCAGCTCGCACGCATTGCCCTTGTCGCACAGCACGCATGCCTCGGGGTGGCTGGACAGCAGCAGTTCCACCACGGTTTTGCGGGTTTCAAGAACAAGCGGGGAATCCGTGCGAATCGTCATGCCCGGGGCAATGGGGGTGACGCATGAAGCCACCAGGGCATGGCGCGCCTCGTCCTCCACCAGGCACACGCGGCACGCGCCGAAAGGCGCCAGGTGCTTGTTGTGGCACAGCGTGGGGATTTTCACCCCGACTTCCCGGGCGAGATCCAGAATCGTCATCCCGGGACGGCCGCTGATTTCCTTGCCATTCAAAACGATAGTAATCGTTTCCATGCGGGAAATCTCCTCGCCTATTGGTTATGTGAAAATCGGTTTATCTTTGATGTATTATACACGATTTTTTAATACAGGCAAATGAGGAAGTCATGTTTTTTTCAATCATTAGAAACACAAAATGAAGTTGCATAAAGGGAGTGGCTTTGTTGTGAATTCAGGGGTTTATTTGTGGTTTTGCTGCGGCATCACGCGGGACTCAAGATGTGCATATTGTTCTGACGGGCCGCTTTCAATGGGACGAAATGCGCGGGTTCGCACTGTGTAACCAGCACCTGCCCGGGGCGCATATTCAAGGTGCGGGACTCAGCGAAAGCGAGCTTTTTCCCGCTTGTCCCCTTGCACCGGTACATGGCCTGGTCCGCGGCTCTGAGCCTTTCACTGAGTGTTTCCCCGGCGCCTGATATCCCAATGCTGAGCGAGATCCCGGCCCACTCGCGCGCCCGCTCTTGAATCGTGTTCAAAATATCTTCCATGGGCTCTTTGGCAGGAAAAACCATTGCGAATTCGTCACCGCCGAGCCTGGCCGCGTATGCGCCGGACTGTTGCAGCACGGAACCCAGCACACGCAGCACCATGTCCCCGCGCTCGTGGCCCTGTGTATCGTTGATTGCTTTAAAGTTATCGCAGTCGATGATGGCCACGGGGCACGCGCCGGTTTTTTCCGCGTATTTGTAAAACGCCTTGCGGTTGGGCAACCCTGTCAGGTCATCTTCAAGCCCAAGGATATTCTCGATGCTTTTGCCGCGCGCCGCCAGCTTATAGGATATCAGCGCTGTGCGCAGGGCTGTTGCCAGGGCCTGGATGCGGGTTGCTCGTTTTGTGGTCTGCATTGTCCTTTTCCTTAACCTCGTGTCTCGTGTCCGTGTATCCGCTGTTGCCGAACTTATGCTTTCAGACAGGCGTGTGCTTACAGAGTTCACCAAAGTGATTGGAATCACAGCAGTGCGCTCATTTTATACGCAACATTATGTGTCGCTGTGAATTGCTAGCCATGCCAATGCGCCTGGTGTTTGGAGCCATGCGTCAACTTGCGTATCCACGCAATCAACAGCGTCTTGCACAAGCTCTATCTCAGCAAGGTCAAGTGATGATTCATTGAACTGAATTTCATTGAGAAAAAATTGTGGAACGAATGGGTTGGCTGCGACTGCCTGCGCCAGGATTGCGCGGGAATTTTCCGAGTCTCCATGAGTGCGGTAAGAAACAAGCGCTTTGCCGAAGCTCACCCACGCCGGGCTTTCGGGCAATGCAATCCGGTCCAGGGTTTCTGCGGCCGAGGTGTTGTCATCAAGCAGAATAAATAAATTGAACAGTCGCAGCCTTGCAAATGTTGGATCGGAATCATCCAGAGACAATAAATTTTGTAAATATTCAATAGCCCGGCGTTCCTTGTTCTGGAAAATGAGGCATTCCGCCATGTATCTGTAAACACGCATAACGGGACGCACGTTGAGATCCCACCATCCGGATAATTTTGGATTGGCCGGAGTTGCGGGTTCAAGTCCCTTTTCGGCCAGAGCAATGGCCCGGCGGTACCAGCGTATTGCGCGGTCCATGTTGCTCTCCGCGCAACCGAGCAGGGTATAGGCATCGGCGCATTCCGGATCCAGGTCCAGGGCCTGCCGGGCCATTTTCATCCTTTTGTCATAATCTTTGAAAGTGAAGCCGGACAGTGCGGTTTCCCGGGCTCGGTGTTTTGGAGATCCATCCCTGGCCTGCCGCATCATATCGATATACAAGTCTTTGTTGATTCCGTCAAAAGGATCCAGAGGCGATGCGATTTGACCCCCGCTCTCGATCCAGCGCAACAAGAATACTTCATGAATGTAAGGGACGCTGGACTGAAGATGCGCCATTTGCTTGTTGAAGTCATCAAGGTTGAATTCCTTGTCTGCAATGCGGCCAAGAATGCCGTCCAGGTTTTCGTGCCATTCATCTTCGTCAATAATCTCCTCACAACCATCCTCATCCTCTTCATCGAATGGCAAATCATCTTCATCTGAATCGGGCATGTCAAGAACCGAGTAAGCCGCTTCGTCTTTCCCATCAAAATCGAGGTCCTCGTTGTTCACCAGGTCATAGCCGATTGTCAGGTCATATTTCACACGATCGGGGAAATCGGGATCGTCCAGCAGGCTGCGTACAAGTTTTTTTGCGTGTTCCGCATCGCCCTGAAACAGAAGGTCCACAAAAAAACTGAAATACTCGGCCTCATCGCTGTATGACAGATGCGGGAATTCTCTGATGGTTTCCAGGGTTTCCCGGGCCATATCCGCAACGCGCTGGCCGCCGCCCTGGATATTCGACAGGGTCTCAAGGGCCACGTGGCTGCGGAATGAGGGAGGCAGTGTTCGCGCAATAGGCAGAAGCGAATCCACTGCCGCAGGGCCGCCGATTTCCGCAAGCGCATCGCTCGCCGCATCACGTAGCATGTCCCCTTCATTATCGAGCAGCGCGCACAGCTTTTCCGCGGCCCGCCCGGCTTTCAGTTCACCAAGAATGCGGACCGCATCAATGGCGGCTTCGCCCATTCCCGCGGAATTGTAATATTCATATTTTCCGCATGTGGCGATATGGGCAAGTGCATCCACACAGGCATCGCCGTGCCGCAGCATGGCCTGGCGGAACTCTTCGCGGTTCCCGAACGGATCCAGGAAATATTGTGCTATATGGTATTGGATATCTTCTTCCCGGGTGCGGTCCGATTTGTTTTTCAATTCATCGCGCTGCTCTCGAAATCTTTGGATGCGCGCTTTTTCGCGGGCAATTATGGCTTTGTCCTGTTCATCCAGCAAATCTGCAGCGGGTGCGTTTTCTTCCTTTTCCAGTTGTATCAGTTCCTGAACCGTGGCCTTTGTAACAAACTCGAAATCCGGCCCCTGTTTGATAATGTGCTCAAGCACGCCCTTCCATATTCCGTTGAAATGAATGTCCCGGAACAGGATGGCATCTATATATGATTTGATTTTGATTTCTTGATCTTGTTCATCCAATTCATGGCTTGAGTCATATGCTGTGGGCGGCAGATCCTTGTCTATGCAGCACTTTTTGTATTTTTTCCCAGATCCGCATGGGCATGGATCATTGCGTCCGAATTTCATTGTTTTTCCTCATTTCCGGGTGCTCTGTCATTGAATAATGTGTTTTTTGCATCAGATGGTTCGAATCGGCCAAAGGCGCAAACAATGTGATCTCACCGGGGTGTTTGTTTTAACCCGCAAATTGATTTTATAGGGTTTCAAACTGATTGTGCAAATTCTTTTCTTTCAATTTTCACAACGCAGGGTTTCTGAAGAATCGGTGAAGCACCTATCCAGAAATAATATTCTATGGCATGTCAATGCAGATTGATTTAACTGTATCCGCAACAGGCTCATTCCGTTTATAATAATATTCACAATTGATTTGGAGGCGACATTTTATGCCATCTGATGTATTTTTTGCAGACGCACGGGAATCGTTTGGAAAGAACCAGTATAAGAAGATTCAGAAACTTATAAAGAAACTGGATTTCGAGGAAATAATCAAGCCCCGGGATACGGTTGCCATCAAGGTGCACTGGGGCGAGCGCGGGAACACGGGATATATCTCGCCGCAGGTGGCGCGCCAGGTGGTGGATGCGGTCAAGGCCGCGGGCGGCAAGCCGTTTATTACAGATACCAACACCCTGTACCGGGGCACGCGGCGCAATGCGCCGGATAATATCATGACCGCCATAGGCAACGGGTTCGCGCCATCCGTGGTGGGCGCGCCCATTGTGGTTGCGGACGGTTTGTACGGGCATGATTATGTGGAAGTTCCTGTTGCGGGCAAGCATTTCAAGAGCGTGAAAATTGCGAGCAGCATCCATTACGCAAAGGCCATGATCGTGATTTCCCATGTCAAGGGCCATCTGGCCGTGGGCATGGGCGGGGCGGTCAAGAACATATCCATGGGCTGCGCCGCGCCCGCGGGCAAGCAGAAAATGCACTCGGATGTGAAACCCACTGTGGATGCGGAGAAATGCATCGCGTGCGGCATGTGCATGAAAGTGTGCCCGGCCGCGGCTATTTCGCGGCGCAAGGACAAAAAAGCGCAGATCGATCACAAGAAATGCATCGGGTGCGCCGAGTGCGTGGTGGTGTGTCCCGGCGCCATTGAGGTGGAGTGGGAGAGCGATGCCGCGCTCATGCAGGAAAAAATGGGTGAGTACGCGCGCGGCGCCCTGGTCGGCAAAGAGAATAAATGCGCTTTTTTGAATTTTGCTTCCAACATTACCCCGGATTGCGATTGCCTGGACTGGACCGATGCGCCGTTCGCCACGGATGTGGGCATCCTGGCCTCGCGCGACCCCGTGGCCGTGGATCAGGCTTCGGCCGAACTCATCAACCAGGCGCCATGGACGCCATATGCGCATAAATTGAAAAAGCCGGATGCAGCGGATAAATTTATGGCCCTGCACGATGTTGACTGGCAGCCCCACGTGGCCGCTGCCGCGGCCATGGGCTGCGGATCCCGCAAGTTCAAGCTTGTTACAGTAACATAATTGATATGTAGTATTAAACCATACTAAATATGTCAGACTTGGAATATAGTTCCAGAATGGTGTTTTTGTGAAGTCTGGATTGCGGCCCCCTGCGACACCTGTTACATACGGGGAATAACAAAAAAACCATTGTCAACGGCTTATATTTTGTATATTATATATGGATTGTGAAAAGATTCCCAAAAGGATTTGCAAGGGGGAGAAATCATTGGCACTAAACACAGAAATCCTCAGTCAGAAGAATGAATACGGATATTACGAGATCCGTATGGAGAGCGTGGGCGGGCAGGGGGCCAACCTGGCCGGTAAAATCCTGGCTGACGCGGGCATCCTGCACATGGGCCTCAATGGCGTAAATTTTGCCAGTTACGGCTCCGAGAAAAAGGGCACGCCCGTAAAATCCTTTATCAAGTTCTCCGAGGGCGACAAGGATATTCGCGTTAACAGCCCGGTGGTGGAACCGCACCTGCTGGTGGTGTTTCACACCAACCTGGCCGGCAAAGTGGCTGTGATGCAGGGCGTTAAGCCAGGCTCAAAAGTCATTGTGAACACACCGAAAAAATGCTCTGAAATTCGCGATCTCCTGCAAGTGCCGGGCGGTATCACGCTGTATTGCGTGGACGCGATGAAAATCGCGGTCGAAGAGAAAGTGCGTATTAATACCACCATCATGGGCACCATTTGCCGCGCCGTGGATTTTTTAACAAAAGACGCGGTGTACGCATCAATCAAGGACATTTTCGGCCACAAGTATCCGCATCTTCTTGAGCCCAATCTGAACGCATTTGAGCGCGGCCATGAAGAAGTGGATATTATGGAAGTGGCGGATGATGCAAAATATGAAGTGCAGCCGTTCCAGCCGTTTCATCCCAAGATGGGCTGGAAGAACGCTCCCATTGGCGGAGTCATCACCAACCCGGGCAACACGGTGCTCAATGATATGAGCATGTCCCGCTCGGGCTTTTACCCGCAGTGGCATGAAGATTTATGCATCAATTGCGCTGAATGTGATTCCGTGTGCCCGGATCAGAGCATGATATTTGTGACCAAAAAAGATGACAAGGGCGTTGAAAAACGATTTATGACCGGCGTGGACATGCAGCACTGCAAGGGATGCCTGCGCTGTGTGGACGTGTGCCCCAAACAAGCGTTGACCGCGGAGCGAGAAATTGAAGACTAGTGCTATTTGTGACCATATCCGACACTGAAAAGCACCGGAGCGCGGCATGCGCCCGGCAGCGAGGGAGGAGATTTTTAAGATGAGTGAACAGGCAGCCGCAAACAAATCCGCCGCTGGCAACGAACAGGTCAAGGTGGTTCTGAACGGCAATGAACTGGCAGCCAAGGCCGCCAGCCAGATAAATTATCATGTAATGGGCTATTTCCCCATTACCCCGTCCACGGCCGTACCCGAAGAGCTTGACGCTATGAAGGCCGCGGGCGAGCACGATGTGCATATGATTCCCGGCGACGGCGAACACGGCGCCGCAGGCATCTGTTTCGGCGCATCCACAACCGGGGCACGCGTGGTCAACGCCACAAGCGCTAACGGGCTTTTGTACTCTTTGGAGCAGCTCCCGGTGCAGAGCGGTTCGCGATTCCCCATGCTGCTCAACCTGGTCAACCGCGCGGTGAGCGGACCGCTCAATATCCGCGGCGACCACAGCGATCTGGTGTACACCCTCACCACGGGCTGGCTCACTTTCATGGCCAAGGACCCGCAGATGGTGTACGACATGAATATCATCGCCCTCAAAGTGGCCGAGCACCCGGATGTGCGGCTCCCGGCCATTGTTTCTTACGACGGATTTGTGACCAGCCACCAGAAACGGCGCGCTTATATCTTCGAAAACCGGCAGGTTGTGCAGGATTTTGTGGGTGAAAACAAACCCATGTACATTTCCGTGGATCCGGACAATCCGATCACAATCGGCCCTTACATGAACGACGATCTCATCAATAACCGGCGCCAGCAGGCCATGGCCATGGTCAAGGCAAAGGATATTATCAAGCAGGCGTTTGCGGATTATGCAAAAATTTCCGGCCGCAAATACGATTTCCTTCACACATACAAAATGGAAGACGCTGAAGCAGCCATTTTCTTCCTGAACAGCAGTTATGACACCGCATGCGAAGCCGTGGATATTCTGCGCGCCCAGGGCAAAAAAGTGGGCGCCATCAATCTCGCAGTGCTGCGCCCGTTCCCCAAAGAGGAAATTCAGGCAGCGCTGAGGAATGTCAAGGTCCTGTGTGTGGGAGACCGCCAGGACACCTACGGCACGGGCGGCGGCAGCATGAGCCTTGAAATCAAGGCCGCCCTTAAAGACGATCCCGAAAATTCAACGATGATTTTCAGCCGCATTTATGGTTTGGGCGGCCTCGAAATCTACATCGATGAAGTGGTTGCCATGTTCGAAGATGCGCTCAAATACATGGAAACCGGCAAAATTGAAGTGCCTTATGACTATGTGGGCGCTTTTGAAGGCGAAGTCGGCTATCAGCCTGCGCTCGCCGCAAAACCGTTGACCGTGGCAGAACAGACCCCCGGCATTATCAAAGTTGACGTGGATACGGAAACCGGAAAGCTCAAAGTCACGGGCGCCAATGCGCGTAAGCTCACAGAAATGCCCAAACGCCTGGCCCCGGGCCACGGCGCCTGCCCGGGATGCGGCATTATCCCGTCCATTAATAACTTCCTGCGTGGTATCGAGGGGCCGGTCGTGGTTCTGTTCCACACGGGCTGCGGCATGATCATCGGTTCCGGATACCCGTTCAGCGCACACCGTGTCACATATGTGCATAACCTGTTCCAGAACGGCGCCGCCACCATGAGCGGCATTGTGGACGCATATCATGAACGCATCCGCCGCGGTGAACTGCCTGACCAGCCCATCACTTTTATTCATGTGACCGGCGACGGCGGCAATGATATCGGCATGGGCCCCTCCATTGGCGCGGCCCTGCGCGGCCACAACATGATTCAGATTGAGTACGACAACGAAGGTTACATGAACACTGGCAACCAGTTGTCGTTCAGCACGCCCATGGGCCACGCCACCAGCACCAGCCATATTGGCCCGGCCCAGGCAGGCAAGAACGCGCATCACAAGGACACGGCCCAGATCATGGCCGCCTGCCACATTCCATATGTTTTTACCGGTTGTGAAGCGCAGCATGTGGATCTCACAAAAAAGGCCGCCAAAGCTCAGTATTATGCCCGCGAGCATGGTTTTGTTTACGGCAAAATCTTCTCATTCTGCCCCCTGAACTGGAAAGCCAAGGAGCAGGATGCCAGAAAGATCATGCAGGCGGCAATCGATTCATGCTTCTTCCCGCTGTATGAAATCGAAAAGGGCATCACCACCATAACATACGATCCCGAAAAGAAGAACAGCAGGGTTCCGCTCCTGGACTGGCTCAAATTAATGGGCAAGACCCGCCATTTCACAAAGGACGGCTACAAGGAACTGCTGGCAAAAGATGAAGCCGAAGTGGAACGCCGCTGGCAGCGCCTCAAGGCCATGCACGAGAGCCCGCTTCTGTAACCATACTTTTTCACCTGGTCTCATGATATCTAAAGCCCCGCCATGCGGCGGGGCTTTTTGTGCCCATGGAAAGGGAGAAAAATTTGTGATTAATAGAAAAAAGGCGATTTTGAATGGAAAGCCGGGGCCGGACTGTCAGTAATGAACGATTTAAGGAATTGCTATTCTTCGGTGTCGTCACCTGTTGGCGCGGGATTCGGTGCGTCAGAGCTGTCTGAAGAGGATTTAAAAGAGATCGAGGGTTTTGACGAGCCATTTGCCGGTTTTTTGGCCCCATCCGCTGGTTTTGCTGCGTCGCTTGATGGTTTAGACGATGACGAATTGCTGTCGAGCAGGCCTTCGAGTTCTTTGATGCGGCTGTTGGAATATCCGGCAACAAAACCAATGGCTTCTTTGAGAACCGGTTCGGTAATCATGGATTGAGGCATTTTTACGGCGTATTGAACGAAATAAAGCCCGTCCTGATAAAAAATCGAATAGCTTCCAGGATTCGTGTCATAGCTGTTTTCGTCAAGGAGCTGCATGAGGAACGCGCCGTTCATTGTTTCGCTGGACATAAGCGTTGTGCCGATGACGAGCAGGGCGGCTTCGGGTTGTTCGCTGGTGGCGGTGACTACGACTTCCCATCCAAAGTCCCATCCTGGCCGGGCGTACAGCACCTTCCACATGCCGGCGTCTATTTTTTCAAGGAATTTGTAGCCCGGCTCATTGTAATCCGTGAGGATTTTCTGGATGGCCGCATTGTCCAGGATGTCCTGTGCGCGGACGTTCGGTGATATTGATGCGGTTATCGCGGCAACCAGAATGAATACTGAAATACGTGTGCTGATTCTGCTCATAATGCTGCCACTATATCCATTTAATCAGATAATGTCAATAACCGGATTTGGTGGCGCGGCCCTGTGCTTATGCAAGCCGAATAAGGGGACAGGGCTGGTATTTGGAAAAAATGTGATATTCATCACATGCGAATGATCTTATTTGATATAATGTATAATTGTTATAATCCCGTTGTAGGGGATTGCCTGACAATGTGAAACAAATTCGTGTGGTTTTATTCAAATGCACAAACCGTTTGGATTTGAATGAAATGCAGATAGAAATATTAAGCAGAAACAGAGACTCCAGCCAAAAGAACTTATTGGCGATAAGGCAAGACAAGAATCTTAATACCAGGTGCTTTATGACAAACAGCCGAACAGTTTGCGCGCCGTGCTGTCGGAGCGGTGCGCTGTTCCATTTTCTCAAACCGATACCATATGCGGGCCGCATGGCCGCGCTTATGCTGATTCTGGTTCTCGGGTATGCCGCATTGGCGCAGGCTAATGTGACATCCGTGACTGTGACCAAGACAGGCATTGGCAGCGGCGGGACCGGCACGTGGGGCACGGGCGGCCCGCGCGAGGTGTTCGCGATTCAGATCGTTGACGACGGGGCCGGCGATCTCTTTACGGCTTTTCAATTTGGGATAGTCCCGGAAACCACCGGATTCGAAACACGGGATTTCGCCACGTTGGGAGATACAGCCGGGAGCGGCATTTCGATATACAAGGACAATAATGGAGACCAGAAACTCGACAGTGGGGATACCAGGCTGAGCATCAATGTGGGAGGCGGGTGGCCGGGTTCCAACACAGGCGGCGATGGTGATAAGACAGATACCATAACAATTGGAATCGTGGGCGGGTCGCAGACCATCGGCGCCGGCGCCACGGAAAACTATTTGATTTGCATTACCGGAGACACGAGCAGCAACACGGCGGGCGTTACGTCCCACTTTTCAGCGCCGGCAAATTCGATTGTAACAACAAACGGGGTGGACGGGCCGGCGGCGATTGCCAACACGGACACAGTGACCGCGGAGATCGTTACTCCGGATATTTCTTCCGTATCAACCATGGATGATGACGGCGATGGCAGGATTGACGCTCTCAAGGTCGTATTTACTGAATTCATGGCAGACAATTCATACGCATTTTTCGGCGCCACCGGGCTTTCAGTTTCCCTGGTCACACTTACGGGAACTCTCATGTCCCCGGCCAGCGAAGCCGATGTGGCCAACGATGCCACCTGGTATCTCGGAGTGGTCGAAACCACCAGCAACACGGGAGTTATCCCGAACCTGCAGACCGCCAGCGCAAAATATATGGATCTGGCCGGCAACTATGTGCAGGATAACAACGCGGGCGCCATCACCGAAACCGACGGCGCGCCCCCGGTCATGACTGCGGCGGCCACTTATGACGCCAACACCGACGGCACCATTGATATGATGAAAGTGACGCTCAGCGAAAGCGTGGCCGATGCGAATTTCAACAACGCGAAGTGGACAGTCGGCAATACATCTGCCATTAATGGCACACTTCAGAATCCGTCTGGCGACACGCCCAACGACAGCGTTATCTACATCGGCATT
>Ga0351878_1065_pt1 | contig 30100 bp, 23 predicted proteins | sample BONcelFGM3001D14_FD_206781 | JGI IMG/M metagenome (GOLD analysis project Ga0351878, IMG submission 206781) | Enriched cells from coal bed in the Powder River Basin, Montana, United States - BONCAT cells FGM rep3 HSBNCT.FGM.300.1.D14 ...
AGAAAAACAGTCTACTGAAGTTATTACAAGAATAGGTTTTGCTATTGTTGAAGCCCAGAGAGCTGCTTCAACTGCTACAGATGCATCTACTAAAATGGATGAAATAATGGCAAATACCGGCCAGATTTTTTCAAAAAGTGAAGAGACTTTATCCTCTATTGGTAATTATCAAAAAGAACTGTCTGATATACTTCAGAATGCACAGGATGTTCTTTCAAAAATCGAACAGATTTCCAGTGAATCCATGGGGAAATTTCAAAATGCTATGGATGCTGCCGATGGTGCCTGTAAGAGAGGGGAAGAATTTGCAACACAGATTGATGAATTATCAAAGGTTATAAAAGAAGCTCATCTTATTGCCAGTTCATCTTCTAAAGAAGTTTCAGAGATAAAACTGGAAATAGAAAAACTGTCTGCCAGAAAAAATGAATTAAAATCCACTCTTGATAAGTATTTATTAAAGTTAGAACAGGCTTTTGCAAAATCTAAAACTTCTGAAGAGAAAGCAGAAAATGCTTTGAAGATTCTTTCCGATGTGTCAGAAAAGATTCATTCATCAGATAAAAGCTCTTCTGAAATTCTGGAAAAAATTAAATCTTTTGAGGAAAGATGTTCATCTATAGAAGGTACCACGAGAAATATTCAGGAAAGTACCGGCAGAGCTTCTATGGAAGTGTTAAGTACAGAGCAAAAACTTTCTGAAGCTATAAATAGTTTTAACCAGGTGTTAAGTAAATCAGAGCATGCTTTTGAGCAGGCCACTCTATCCAACCAGAATTTTGATAAACTCAATAGTTCAACATTAATTGCTCTGGAACGTTCACAGAAAGCCATGGAACTTTTAGAAAGTCTTACAGGAAGAATAAATGCTACAGAGTCCAATATTGGTAAGGTTGAAAATAAAGCGGAAGTTTTACTTGAAATGGCATTACAGAAGGCTAAAGCCGTTGATGTACCGGAGGAAGTATTCGAAAAGATAAACAGGGCTGCAATTGAAGCAAAACAGGTTATTTCTAAAATAGATGAACTGAAAGAAGAAGCCTCCAGTATAGATAATAAGATAAAAGAGGCTGTAAATCATGCCAGAATTACTCCCCAATATCCTTCCATACAGGTGGAAGATTTTGAAGTTCCTGAAGAATCAGAGCTTCCCCTTGATTTAGACGATCTCCTTCTGGTTCTTGTAGAACATAAAGCATCAGATCTTCATTTGAAGGTAGGAAGCCCTCCATATGTCCGACTTGAAGGCAGTCTCATTCCTGTAGGAGCACAGGCACTTACAGAAAGAGACACACTTCGTCTTATAGCAGGTGTTATGAAATCTTCCCAGAGGATTACTTTTAAGCATGATCGAAATTTAAGTTTTTCCTATTCTATTCCCGGGGGAATGCGTTTTCGAGTCAATGCTTTTTATGAAAAAGGTATGGTCAGTGCAGCTATAAGAATGATGCATGTTGAAATGCCGACTTTTGAAAAACTGGGTCTGCCGGTAGAAGAAATAAAGAAGATATTTGAGATGAAATCAGGAATTATTCTTATAAGCGGCCCCACCGGTGCCGGTAAATCTACTACTGTTGCTTCTATAATAAATTTCATAAATCAAACAAAGAAACAGCATATAATAACAGTAGAAGATCCCATAGAATTTCTTTACAGAGACAGAAAAAGTATAATTTCTCAGAGAGAAGTTGGAGTAGATACTCCTTCATTTTACAGTGCCCTCTATGAAGCCATACAGCAGGATCCTGATGTTATAATGGTGGGAGAAATTAAAGACAGCCAGACAGTAGAGCTTGTTAATGTTGCCGCAGAAGCAGGAAAACTTATTATTTGTATGGTTCGTGCTGCCAATTCTGTTCAGGCAATAGAAAGATTTTCAAGTCTTTATACAGGCAGAGATCAACATTATTTCCGTCATATTTTTGCCTGTAATTTTAAAGGAATAATAAGTCAGAAACTTGTAAGACTGGATAAAGCGGATAGTATTCCAATTTTTGAAATAATCTGGTCTAACCCTGATATGAGAGGTCTCATAGTAAAAGCAAAATATGGACAGCTCTGCTCCCTTATAGCAGAAGGACATCAGGAGGGTATATTGAATTTTTCATATTCTCTGAATGAACTTGTTAAATCAGGTAAGATAACCCCTGAGGAGGCTCTTAAACATAAAGAACTTCTGATGCCTAAAATGGATATTACTGATAATGATGATCCATCTGAAGATAGTATGCTTAGCTGGCTTTAGAGTGACTGCTGACTTCAGTCACAGGCAGGAATGAAAATCAGTCCTCCCGTTACGCGTAAGCGTAACGATTTTCATATAAATTAAGGGCGTGAATTTATTTGATAATTCGGAAGATCAGCGAAAGGAGGCGGAAAGCCCGAAAAACAAGAAGGAAAATTTTAAAATGGGCTATAATTACTTCCCGTCTTATACTGGTATTACTGGTAATATTTCTTGTTTTTCTTCTGGTAAAATTTTCTTTACCCGGTTTTATTCCTGCCAGGAGTACCTCTGTTGTAGAAGCTCGTTTTACAGAGGTGCCTTTTACCGTTACCTGTCGTGGTCTGATTTTTCGGAAAGAAAAAATTTATACTTCCAGGCTGGAAGGTGTATTACATCAGATAGTCACTGACGGTCAGAAAGTTAAAAAGGGTGATGTAGTTGCAAAAGTATATAATTATGAACTTGAAACCACTTTAAAGAAAAGAAGACTGGAAATAAAACAGAATGGTGTAAAACTGCAATTATCCAGATTTCGCCATTTTACTCGATGGAAAATAATGGATAGTAATTCAATATTTTCCCTGAATAAAAAGATTGATAAACTCAGAGAAAATCTACTGAATTTTAAAATTGATGATAGTAAGATAATAGAAAAAGAAATAGAAGAAATAGTTTTAAAGAGGCAGGAGTTAAAAGAAGAACACAGGAAATATGAGATGCAGATGAGTAATAAAATCGATATACTGGGTAAAGAAAATGAAAATATAATTAATACATTGCAAAAGAGTGTTTCTCTGGTTTTTATGGCTGAATATGACGGTGTAGTAAGTTATTACTTTGATGGTTATGAAGAAAAATTATCTCCTGACAGTATTTTGAAATCTCCTTTATGGGAAACTCCGAAAGTAGAGATTTCTCCAGTGAAAATAAGAAACGGTCAGAAGGTGGGAGCAAAGTCACCTGTTTTTAAATTAATTGAACTTCCATATTTCATACTGACCAGAGTTGCCAGTGATAATAAAGATTATCTTGAAACAAAGGAAGACAGGGTAATACTCTTTCCTGAATATCATACACAGATAGCAGGCTCTGTTGAGAAGGTTTATGATAAAGGGTTTCAAAGTTCTGATCTTCTTGTAGTTCTTGCATCGAAACAGATGGAAAATCCTTTACTTATTAAAAGAGAGGTTTCTATGGAAATACTTCTTTCAAAGGTCAACGGAGTGTCTCTTCCAAAGACTTCAAAGGTTGAGAAAAACGGAGAGTCAGGAGTATATATAGTTGACCGGGACAAAAAGGCAAAATTTTTCCCTGTAAGGGTCAAGGTTGAAGATACAAATCAATTTATTGTAGAAGGTCTTAAAGATGGTGCAATTGTTATTGTAGATGCAAGAAATATTACGGAAGGAAATCCGGTTACAGTAAAACAGTAAAACGTGAAACGTGAAACGTGAAACGTGAAACGTGAAACGTGAAACGTGGTTATATAATCCCTTCACCCTTCACAGATCACCCTTCACCAGTTATAACTGGTAACTGCTAACTGGTCACTGACAAAGGTGTCTATTAAAGAAAACATAGAAAAAATAAAAACCGATATAGATAAATATAAAACATGTTCCGGTGATGTTCTGCTTCTTGCAGTAACTAAAGGTGTTTCTTCTGAAAAAATAAGAGAAGCTTATTCTCTTGGTATAAGGGATTTCGGAGAAAATTATCTGCAGGAAGCAATAAATAAAATGGATGAACTTCATGATTTACCTGTAAGGTGGCATTTTATAGGTCATCTTCAGACAAATAAAGCAGGTAAGGTAGCAGAAAGATTTTCCCTTGTCCAGAGTGTTGATAAAATTAAACTTGCAATGGTTTTAAATGACAGGGCAGGCGATACAGGTAAAATTCTGGAGATTTTATTACAGTTTAATCTTATCGGCAGGGAAAATAGATCTGGATTTAATCCGGAACATCTCCAGGAAGTGGAAGAAATTTTTAAACTTCCTCATATTAAAGTAAGAGGATATATGTCTATGGCCCCATTTTTTCCTGATCCTGAAGATACAAGACCTTATTTTCGGAAAGTAAAAGATCTTGCCATAGAATTAAAGGAAAAATTCGGTTTTGAGGCGAATTATTTATCCATGGGTATGACAGGAGATTATAAAGTTGCTCTGAGTGAAGGTGCCAATCTAATTAGAATAGGGAGTGGTATATTTGGACCTAGAACCTATTAAGAGAACAAGGACATCAAAAGGAGGGGAAGAAAATATGGCAGATAATAACAGTATTTTAAGTAAAATAAAGAAATTTTTTACCCTGGAAGATTTTGAAATGGAGGCAGACGCCGAGGAAGAAGAAGAAATAGAAGAAATCCAGGACTTTCAATCAAGCAGGTTAAGACAGAAATCCAACGTAATAAGTTTACCTTCTGCCAAACAGCAGAATATAGTTATTATGGAACCTATGGATCTTAATGAAGCAAGGGAAGTAGCAGATAATCTTAAATGCCGTAAGCCTATAATAGTAAATCTCCAGAAGGCAGAAAAAGAAATGGCAAGAAGGATTGTAGATTTTATCAGTGGTGTAACCTATGCTTTAGAAGGTAATGTCCAGAAAGTCCAGGAAGAGATATTCCTGTTTACTCCCAGCAATATTTCAATAATTCCTCCATCTAAAAAAGAACAGAAAGAACTTCAGGAACATTTTTTCTTAAAATAATCCTTTGAATTTTATCTTTTGAATTTTATCTGATGTGAAGATGCTGCTCTCTAAAAGACTTGGATTTTTCTCATGTTCGAGAAAGTCAGGTTTTCCTTTTTCAGAATATTTTATAATTAAAATACATAGGAATTTTAATTATTATTAAAATTATAGGTTTAATGCATAATCCTCGCGTCACGCGTCACGCGTCACGCGTCACGAAAAGAGTTTATCACTTATGAGATTCGGTATAATTGGCGGTGGAATAATCGGTATTACCTGTGCCTATTATCTTGCACAATTAGGACACAGTGTGGTATTAATAGAAAAGGAAAAGGAACTTGGAGGATTTTCTGGTTCCTTTTTGCTGTCAGGAGGTTTTTTAGAAAAATATTATCATTATGTAATTAAGTCTGATGAAGATATACTGCAGCTTATAGACAGATTGTCTCTTTCTTCGGAACTTCTATGGACTGATATAAAGAGAGGATTGTTTTCCAGAAGTGTTTATCCTTTCAATAATAACAGGGATATATTCGGTATTGAAACTTTAAATTTGATTGATAAAATCAGATTTTACATGTCTATGGCCAGTCTCAGACATATAAAAGACTTAAAATCTCTTGAAGGTATAAATGCAGAAAAATGGCTCAGATCATCAGGAGGATCAGGACTTTTCCGATCTTTCTGGACTCCACTTCTTAAGAATAGATTTGGAAATGATTATAATCAGCTGGGAGCTGTTTATTTATGGTCTAATTATAGAAATATTCATGGAAAAATAGGATATCTCAGGGGAGGATTTCAGAGAATATTTGAAGTGATGAGAGAGAAAATATCCGGTAAAGGCGGTACAATAAAAACTTCCACTACTGTCAAAAATATTTCCGTCACTCATGACGGAAATATAAGGGTTTCTACTGAAAAGGATTCTCTTAATTTTGACAGGGTAATTGTAACAGTTCCTCTGCCGTCATTTATGAAAATGGTAAAGGACCTTCCTGTAGAATATGCTATGAATTTAAATGAAATAAAATATATGAATGTTCTCTCTGTAATTCTGGAACTGAATAGATCTTTCAGTGATAATTACATAATTCAAAGCTGTGATCTTTCTTATCCTTTTTCTGAAATTGTAGAACATACCAGATTATTTCCCTCTGATTGCTTTGACGGTTCCCATATGGTTTATATATTAAAATATATTGAACAGGGAAATGTTTATATGAATTACTCTATACAGAAACTTCTGGATGATTATATACCATTTCTTAAAAGAATATGTCCTGCCTTTGAACGTGAGTGGATAAAAAAACACTATGTATTCAGGCTTGATTATGCCTATCCTGTAATCACCTGTAATTATCCCAGGATAATACCTGATATAGTATCACCTGTGAGAGGTGTATATCTTGCTACGAGAGCTCAGATTTATCCCGGGGAGATAAATATAAATTCCTCTATCTGTCTTGCAAATAAAGTTATAGAGAGTTTTATTTCAGAGGGTAATTCTAAATGATCAGATTCTTTCCTTATATATTTTCATGGTGGGCCGTACTTTTTTTTCTTGGTTTAATCAGTTTCCCATGTCTATTTGTTTTATTTCGAAAACACCATGGAAGAGGTATCTTTTTTACTAAAATATTCACTTTAATGGTTCTTACTTATCTTTCCTGGATAACAGGAAGATTTCATATCATGTCCTTTAATAGAAATAATTTATTTTTGCTTACCCTTATTATTCTTTTACCTTCTTTATACATAGCTTACAGAAATAGTAAAGACCTTCTGTCATGGTTACGTGAAAATTACAGGTTTGTAATTTTCACAGAAATTGTTTTTTTTGTCATGTTTCTTTTCTTTTCTACCATAAGGATTTACAATTCCTCTATAATAGGTGAAGAGAAATTTATGGATCTGGCTTTTCTTAACAGCATATGCAGATCTTCCTCTTTTCCTCCTCCTGATCCCTGGATGAGTGGTTTTCATATTAACTACTATTATCTTGGATATCTTCTGAATGGAATCATCATTAAGATGACTTCTTTAGAGATACCTGTGGGATACAATTTATCTTTATGTTCCACCATGGCACTTACTTTTCTGGCCTGCTGGGGAATTGTCTACGGCCTTACTAAAAATCATTTCGCCGGTATTTTTTCCTCTGTTCTTCTGGTAATAGCAGGCAATTACGATGGTTTTATTCAGGTTGTGCGATTACATGGTTTCAATGGTTTTGATTTTTTTAAAAGTTCCCGCATTATTCCCGATACTATAAATGAATTCCCTTTTTTCAGTTTTATCCTTGGAGACTTACATCCTCATTATACAAGTCTTCCTTTGTTCATATTTGCCCTTTCCATATGTTTATTATGGCCTGGAGAGATTTTTTCAGAAGAGACTTGCTCCGGTATTTATCGGCCACTGATTCTCATGTTTTTTACATCTTTTTCTACAGGTTTTTTATTTGGTTCCAATTTCTGGAATGTGCCTACATGCTTTTTTATTATATGCCTTTCCTTTCTTTTCCTGAATATGTTTAACAGTAAGAATATATATAAAGATAAAGTACCTTTATTTATTGCAGGTGCCGTAATTTTCTCTATAATATTATTTATTCCATTTTTTATTGACTTTCATTCTCCTACGAAGATAGTTATAAAAATTGTTTCCCCTGAACAGAGAACCTTTGTGAAACATTTTCTCATATGTTTTTCTATGTTTATTTTTATGTTTCTTTCTCCATTATATTTAATTCTTAAACAGGAATTCGATAAACTTAAAGAAAATCAAAAAATAGTCTGGATTTATGGAATTTTAGCTGTAGCTATAGTTCTATATTGTATATTTCAGACAGGAACACTTATGTTTTTAATATTTTTCTCTCTTTCTGTCTTTGCCATGATTAAATTTGACAGGAATAAAGAGAAAAATATATGGTTATGGTCATTATGGTTTGCAGGATTTTTTATTCTTATTTGCTGTGAGCTTTTTTATCTTCATGATAATTACGGCCATCCCTATGAGAGGATGAATACTGTATTTAAATTTCATTACCAGATACTGGTTTTGTTTTCCATTGCCTCAGGAGGAGCTCTGCATTTTATGAAAGAAAGAAAAGTTTCCCGGCTTTTCTGGTTATTATTTATTCTCTTTTTTATTCCTACTTTATTTTACTCATGTGCTTCTTCTTATGTTAAACTTGACAGGTCGAAAGCTGAACTCAACGGTATGAAGAGTTATATGGAATGTGAACATCAGTCAGATTTTACTGCCATAAACTGGCTTAATGAACATTATTCGTCTTTACCGAAAGAACCTGTCATACTTGAAGCAACAAAGGATGCCTATTCTTATTACAGCAGGGTTTCTACCAACACAGGCATTCCCACTGTTCTTGGCTGGGGCAACCATGAATTTGTGTGGAGAGGAGATTGGAATACAGTTCAGAAACGTCAGGAAGACATAAAATTACTATATGAAACAGACGATCTTAATAAAGCAATAGATTTAATCAATAAATATGGAGTTTCTATCGTTTACTGGGGAGAAATGGAAAGAAATACCTATTCCCAGGAAGGATTGTCTAAATTTTATAGAATAATGAATGTCATTTATGATAAAGATGGTACAGTGATATTTCAAAAAAAATAATTTCTCATATATAAACCTCGCGTCACGCGTCACGCGTCACGCGTCACGATATAAAATATGCTGACAGACGACCGGCCTGGCAGCTAATAATAAAGGTGATGTATTATGTGGCGAATAGATTTTCATGTTCATAGCTGTTATTCAAAGGATTCTGCTATGAGTAACGAAGAAATAATAAAATCCTGTAAAGATAGAGGTATAAACTGTATTGCCCTGACAGATCATGATGAACTTGCCGGAGCTCTTGAGATGGAAAAATCAGGTCTCTTCAGGGTTATTGCAGGAGAGGAAGTTAAAACAGCAGATGGCGAGATTATAGGACTTTTTTTAAAAGAGAAAATAAGAGCAGGCCTTTCTGCAGAGGAAACTGTAAAAGAGATTAAGACCCAGGACGGACTTGTATATATTCCTCACCCTTTCAGCAAATGGCGAAGGACAAAACTTAAATTATCTGCTCTTGAGAAGATAAAGAATGATATAGATATTATGGAAGTTTTTAATAGCAGAAATTTTTTTAGAACAGATAATTTAAAAGCCGAGGAATATGCTCTGGAAAATAATATAACTATGGCAGTCGGTTCAGACAGTCATATTACCTGTGAACTTGGTTCATGTTATGTTGAAGTAGAGGATTTCTCTTCACCGTCAGACCTTCTTACTGTGTTAAAGCATGGCCATAGAGTGACTAATTTAAGCAGTGCTTTTGTCCACTTTGGTTCTGCCTTTGTAAGGATACGAAAAAATTTAGAAAAGGTTTTTATAAAAAAAACAGGTAATGTATAAAATAAATGTTTAGAAATTTAATAGTGGCTATGAGGCCGAAACAATGGACAAAAAATCTTTTAATTTTTGCAGCATTAATTTTTGCAGAACGTCTTTTTCATTATAATGATATATTATCAGTAGTAATAGCTTTTATACTCTTCTGTTTTCTGAGCAGTTCCATATATATAATTAATGATCTTGTAGATATAGAACAGGACAGAGAACACCCGGAAAAAAGTAAAAGACCTGTAGCTTCCGGTAAAATAAGTAAAACCAGTGGTATTATATTTTCTATTCTCCTTGCTCTTATTTCATTAATATCTGCTTTTATTATTAAAATCGACTTTTTTCTTATAGCTTCTGCATATTTTATATTGAATTTAATTTATTCTTTTAAATTAAAGAGATTACCTATTCTTGATGTATTGAGTATATCCTTTAGTTTTGTTCTTAGAGCTGCTGCAGGAGGTGTTATCATAAAGGTTTTTGTATCTCCATGGCTTATAGTATGTACCTTTCTGCTTGCACTCTTTATGGCTATAGGAAAAAGACGGGGAGAGATTATACTTCTCGAAGAAAATCATATAAAACACCGGCAAGTTCTTTCTTCTTACAGCATCAAATTGCTGGATCAGATGATTTCAGTATCAACTTCTTCCATTTTGATAGCCTATTCTCTTTATACCTTCACTTCAGGTAAATCTGTAGCACTTATGTGCACAATACCTTTTGTTATTTATGGGATATTCAGATATCTTTATCTTGTATATCAGGAAAACAGAGGAGACAATCCTACATCCATATTTATTTCAGACCGGCCGATGCAGATAAATATGTTCTGCTGGCTTATGGCAGTATTGATTATTTTTTATTGGAAACACTTATATACAGTGATCAGTTATCAGTAATCAGTTACCAGGAATTTTTGGTCACTGATTACTGCTCACTGATCACTGAAAAGGGGAGATGAAGAATGGCAAAAAAAATTAAAGAAACTCAAAAAATATCAGAAAAACAGGATGAATTAAAGAAAAATGATGAACCTGTCACCAGATCTTTTAATAATAAAGATATTCTCATACCTTTTTTATTTATTCTGGCCTATACACTTTTTACCCACTTCTATGACCTTGGAAGCAGGGCTTTTCATCATGATGAAGGAATTCATGCTTATTATTCCTGGGAAATAGCGACTAAAGGCCCTGGCTGCTATAAGTATGATCCTACATATCATGGCACTTTTCTTTATTTTGCAAATGCTGTTATATACAGAATATGGGGAGGTTTTATTCATGCTGTCGCCACTGATGCCAATTCCAGGATTGTTCCTGCACTCTGCGGTTTAATTCTTATTTTTCTCTTTTTTGCCCTGAAAAAATTTATTGACGGAAGAACTGTTATTTTCATAACTTTACTTGGAGCAATATCACCGACCCTTACCTATTTTTCAAGATTTATAAGACATGATATTTATATAACTGTCACCACACTTGGTATGATAATCTGTTTTTTATATTACTGGAGGGAAAAGAACTCTGATTATCTGTCTTTTTGTTTTGCTCTCTGTGCTCTGTCTTTTGTGACTAAAGAGGATACCTATATAATATTATTTATATTTTTCTCCTTTATATTCTTTAAATGTATCCTGGAAAAAGCTATAAATACTGTGTTACAGGAACAGGATATCATGTCATATGTAAAAAAACCTTTTTTTGACATAGTAAAAAAGAAAAAAGGCTATAAACTCGCCATGTCCATGTTATTACTCAGAATAATTACCATGAATGGACTTGAAAATTATATTCAAAATAAATCTGCAAAAACAGATATAAATCCTGTAGATAGTCTGAAGAGGTTTATCCTGGATATAAAGGGATTTTTCCTGGTTAAAGATGAAACAATAAATAAATTAAGAGAAGAAGATATTGATAATTTGAAAGACTTCAATGAAAAATTAAATTCTCTGGAACAGTTAAAAAATAAAAATTTTTCAAAATCCGAATTAACGGCAGAACTTGTGAAATTATCTTTTGATGAAGAGGAAATAAAGATGATTTTGCATCATTCCTATGTAAACAGGGAATTTATTCCGTTACTTAACGGACTTTTTTCCTTTGGTGTTATATTCTCCGTATTTTTTACTTCTTTTTTTACAAACCCTAAAGGCCTTTTTACAGGTATATTCGGATTTTTTACTTACTGGGTGTTCAATCAACAGGTTGCACCGAGAATTCCAGGTCCTTTTTATTATTATATTTCGAAACTTTTTCTTTATGAGTTTGCTACAGTGTTATTTGCCCTTATAGGCATATGGTATTTACTCAGAAAAAAAGACAGACTTACACCTGTTATTTTTTATAGTTCTCTCATATTAATCTATCTTTATTCTTTTGCCCAGGAAACTGTTCCCCTCCTTTCACAGAAATATATCCTTTATCCCATGTGTCTATTGGGTTTCTTCTATGTTCTATGGGGAATATTACGTATGATTTTTTATCTTGAAGGAGAAGGTACTTTTTTGTCCTTTGTAATTTACTGGTCTCTGAGCAGTCTTTTTATATATTCCTATGCACAGGAAAAGGTTCCATGGCTTATGGTTCCCATTGTTCTGCCTCTCACAGTTATGGCAGGTATGTCTATAGGAAGGATTTTTCAGGAAGGAAAAATATACCTTAAATATGCTACAGGCATAATACTTGTAATTCTTTTATGGTTTAATGTATATACCAGTTTTCGTGTGAATTTTAAAATGGGTGATAATCCGGTAGAACCCATGGTTTTTACCCAGACAACGAGAGATGTCGTTAATACTACTAATAGATTATCAGATATAGTGAGTAATTTAAAGAAAGAGGAAAAAGAAAAAGGACAGAAAAAGAATTATGTTGTTTTTGTTGATAATGAAGTTTCCTGGCCTTTTGTATGGTATCTGAGGGACTTTACCGTTCAATATTCTCTTCCCACTTCTGCAGAAGATGCACAGAGGGGTATTGCAATCCTTGCATCTACACAGAAACAGAGCAGTGTTGAGCCTTTTCTTGCAGGTAATTTTTCCAGAGAACATATGAAATTAAGAGCCTGGTGGATAGCCGATAATAAAAAACTTTTGTCTTATTTATGGAAAAATGGCTTTGAAGAATTTTTCAAAATTCTTTACAGATTTATATTTTTCAGACAGGTATGGAATGAAACAGGATCGACTGATTACATGTTATATATGAAAAAAGATTTCTCAAATCTTCCCGCCCTTGAAGCAGCACCTCTTATGGGTTTTCATGTAGCAGAAGAGAGAATTCCTTCTCTGTCACCTACTATCTTAGACAGAGTTCTGGTTGCAGGTAATAAGGGCAGTTCTAACGGACAGTTTAATTGCCCGAGAGATCTTGATATAGACATAGATGGTAATATATATGTAGTAGATTCTCTCAATCACAGAATAGAGAAACTTTCTTCTCAGGGAGTTTTCCTTTCTTCCTGGGGAGAACAGGGAAGTAAGGAAGGTAAATTTCAGGAACCGTGCGGTATAGGAATTGATAGAAAAAATGGTTATGTTTATGTGGCAGATACGTGGAATCACAGAATAGAGCGTTTTTCTCTCGATGGAGTTTATCAATTTTCCTGGAATGGAGATTTTTATGGCCCCAGGGATGTGGCAGTAGATAGTCATGGTGATATTTACCTGACTGATACTGGAAATTGTCTCATAAAGAAATATAATCAGAAAGGAGAATTACTCAAACAATTCGGTTCAAAAGGAAGCGGAGACGGCCAGTTTCAGGAACCGGTAGGACTGGTTCTGGACAGTGAAGGGAATATTCTTGTAGCAGATACCTGGAATCAGAGGGTTCAGAGATTTAAGCCTGATGGTACTTTTATCGATAAGTTTGATGTTTCCGGATGGTATGGTAATAATATAAGAGAGCCATATCTTACAGTTGATTCCAGTGATAAAATTTACCTTACAGATTCGTCTCAGGAAAAGATACTTGTCTATGATTTAAAGGGAGGCAAGTTAATATCTGTGCTAACGACAAAGTCTGTCATGGGTAAAATGAGTGCCCCTATCGGAATAGCTTATAATGAAAGGGATGCAAAATTAATCATAGCAGATTTCAATGGTAATTCTATTCAGATAATTGATTTAAAGTAGTTTTTTGCAGTCATCTGCAGTCAGTATTCAGCTCTATCAGTGAATAGGATTACTATCATAATACTCTCGCGTGACGCGTCACGCGTCACGGGTCACGATAATTTAAATAAATATTAAAAAAGGGCAGGAAAAAAGCTTTTTCATATAGAAAGTATTATAAAAATTATGAGGCTATTATTTGCCATTAAGGAGTTGAAAGTTTTTGAAAAAACCTTCATTACAGTTTTCTATTCCGTGTCTTGAGGTTGATGAATCAGGTAATAAACCCCCAAGTTTTAAGTATATCTTTTATGAACTGCCTTTCCCGGAATTCCCTATTAAAAGTCCTAACTTTTTCATAAATAATGGATGGTGCTACGGTCTTGGTCCCCATACTGAAAGAACAAAGATATTAAAACCTGATAAAAAGACTGTTCTTACAGATACAAAAGATCATGAATTTATGCTGGAAGATGACGAAACACCTTTTATGGCTATCAATATGTACCAGGAAATAGTATTCCCCGAGCCTGGCACCTACTGGGTACAGGTTTTTCTCGATAATCAACAGGTAATACAATATCCTCTACCTATTCGCCAGGCCAATGCAAAGAAGAAAGTTTAATATTTAAGTTTTTGTTACAGATTTTTCTGTGCGAAGTAGGGAACAGGCATGCCTGTTCCCTACCTGTATAGTGAGGGTTTTTTATGAAATTCGGATCTAAAATTTTTGTTACACTTATTTTTATAACGATTCTTATTTTATTTCTGGCTTCTTTACTGATAAACAATTACATTATAAACAGTTTTTTTAATAATAATAAACAGCTTGCTTTGAGTCAGGCAGAAATACTTGCCAGACAGGTTAATAATCTTGTAGAGTCCAAAGAGCAATTGATTATACTACTTGGTACATTCGCTCTCACAGATTATATATCTGTGAGAGATGAAAAAGATAAAAAAGTGATTGAAAAGAGAAGAAAAGAAGCGGAATTGAAATTTAAGCTTTTTTCCGAACAGTACAGTTCTTTCAATGAACTCAGGTTTATAGATGAAAAAGGAGTCGTTCTTATAAAGATTTTAGATGGCAAAATCGTCGATAAACCCGGTGAAAACCTCAGTGATAGAGACTATTTTAAATTACTTCTTGGCCCTCTTGAAGGAAAGAAAAAGAAATATAAATATATTTCCCATGTATTTAAAACAGAACAAGTGTATATAAATATGGCATGTCTCGTAAATTATAAAGGACATGATATAGGTATTATAGTAGGTACCTATAATTTAGAAGATATTCATGACCTTTTTAATGAAATTAAATTTAAGAGAATGTGGTTTGTAGAAGACAGTTTTGCATGGATGATAGGAACAGACAAGGAAAATAATCCTCTTCTTATATCTTATCCTGAAAAATACAATTCTGATCATGATATGATGGCATTAATTGAAGAAGATAAGAATGTCTCTTTAAAAGACGGTATATTGAAATATGGATATGGCTGTACATATTATGTTCCAGGAAATGGAAAAAAACGTATAATAGCCTTTGCTCCTGTGAGTAAAACACTTGGCTGGAGTGTTGCCCTGTCTATACCATATAATAAGTTTATTTCTTCGGGAGAACAATTACAGATTAAGGTTACCATTATTTTATTCATATCATTATTACTTATGATCATATTCATTTCTATTATAAGTTTTCATTTTTTCAGAAAATTAACAATTCTTGCCTTTGATATTGATACCTTAATAGATATGGATCAGGCGTCACAGCTACATGTAAAAGGCAACGATGAACTCTCTCAAATTGGTGCTACTATTAACAGATTAAATCAAAAATATCTGGATTTAAAGAGTCATGGCTCTATGGATATGAACAGTATCACAAATTTACCCGGTAATTTTACTGTACAGAAAAAGCTTTTTGATATAATAGACAGTGGCAGGAAATTTGCCGTTACTATGGTTGATATAGATAATTTTAACGTTTACAACCAGCGTTATGGTTTCCCCAAAGGTGATAGTATTATACGTATGACTGCCACAATTGTGACAAATACTGTAAAGGAATTTGGTAATAAAGAGGATTTTGTGGCACATCTCGGAGGAGATGATATTGTTTTTCTTACGACTCCTGATAAGGTAGATAAAATATGTGAAGAAATAATATCTTCCTTTGATAAACAGATAATATTATATTATACGGAAGAAGACAGGCAAAAAGGTGGTTTTGCCTGGAGGGATAAAGAAGGAACAATAAAAAAATTCCCTCTTATGAGTCTTTCTGTTGCAGTGTCAACAAATGAAAAGAGACAGATAATACACCCTCTTCAGATAAGCCAGATTTTCTCGGAGCTTCTGGTATATTTAAAGAAAAGGCCTGGAAGTAAATATTTTAAGGATAGAAGAATTAGAGATAGAAAACCTCTTTCTTCAGAGACTGCTTCAATGATGAGACAGGATGATACTGAAGATCTTGAGAGTGATAAATCTGTGAGTTTGTCTGGAGATAGACAGGAAATTATCGAAGAAGGAAATAAAACAGAAGTTTTGCCTGAAGATAAAAAAGAAGCTTCTGATGAGAAGTGAAAAGAAAGAGGTAAACCTTCAGCCTTTAGCTAACAACTCTTATGTAATTGCCATGAAATGCTGATAGCTGAACGACTGCAACAATAGTAAAAGACAATGATAAACAAATTACGAGTGGGTTGTGATAAAGATAATGTTCTTGCCCGTTATGCAGAAAGATTCTGTGAAATTCTGGAAGAAAAATACAGTATCTATCTTCCTTTAGGCGAGATTTCCCATTACCGCTTCTATGAAAATCACCCTTCTATTACTGATACCATGGCCAGAGAGATTATGGATAAATATATTACCGGTAAGGAACAGATAGATTTATTGCCTGTAGAGGAAGCTATAGATTATCTTATTGCCATAAAAGACAGAATTGAACTTTATGTTATCACAAGTACTGTAAATTATGGAACAGAACAGGATGATATAGAAGAATGGTGTAAAAAAGTTAAGCTTTGTTACTCAAAGGTCATTATATCTAAAGAAAAGGAAAAATATGTAAAGGAATTGAATCTCCATTTTATGATAGAAGACAGAGGGGATACTGCTTTGAAAATTGCCAGTACCTGCCCTTTTTGCAGGGTTTTACTTCTTAACAGGCCATGGAATCGCTATGTAGATACAAAATCATTTCCGAACCTTCAGAGATGTAATGACTGGTACGAAATAAATGGAATTTTGTTGAGATCTTTAAGGGAAAATATTTAAGGGTTATGGGTTATTGGTGCCAGGTTTTTGGTTGAGGATCTTAAAAACCCAGAACCTGAAACCCAAAACCCAAAACCTTAGAAATATTAACAAATTATTAACATAGAACTATTGTAAAAACAGGTCATTACTATGTATAATAACTTAATAGAGACGTTACATAGAAAGGAAGAATACTTTGAATATATCAGATAAAAAATTAAGTATATCGGGAAAAAGTAAGACTTCTGCAAAAGTAAAAACTTCCGGCGAATCTCTCAGGGTAAAAGATAAGGTAGAAATAACATCCGGCAGGGTAGAAGACAGTTTTCTCTCAGATACCGGAAGCTCTGTCCATTGTAGATGAGTGCACAGAGAGAGCAAAAGAATTATTAAGAATAGCAAAGGAATATGGAGAAAAGAACAATCTATGATTAAAAAATGTATTATTCCTGCGTCAGGCAGAGGAACTAACTGGTCCCCTGTTTCTGAATTTGTTCCGATGGAAATGTTGCCGCTCCTGAATTATCCTGTTATACATTATAGCTTCCAGGAAGCTTTCAGAAGCGGTTTTAATCAGATAGCAATAGTAATAACCTATGATAAAGAAATTATCAGGAATTATATATACAAAAATTTCGGAGATTTTATTCAACATGGTCTTACTCTGGAATTTATATATCAGGAGGAAGCCATGGGAGACGGAGATGCCATATTAACATGTGAACATTTTATTCAGGGAGAACCTTTCTGCGTAATTATACCTGATGATATTTTCTTTTTTCACAGTCTTCCCCTTGTAAAATTAAAAGATATTTATGAACAGGAAGAAAAGGTCTCCGCTATTTTAGGTATTGTCTCAGCTGATAAGGATTCTTTAAGTGATTATCCGTCTTTTAATTTTCAGAAAAAGTCTCACCATATTTATACTATAAATAAATTATATTCAGGTAAAGAAGAAGATATGAAAAGTGCTTCAAGTTATAAAAATTCTCTGAGAATTGCAGGAAGATATATTTTCGATCCCCTGGTATTTGAATATCTAACAGACATGAAACACAGATCTACACAGGGTGAAATCACTGTGGAAAATCTTTTTAATAGTATGTTAAACCATGGTGAAATATTTCTCGGTTCTCAGATAAAAGAACAGTGTTTTAATGTAGGTAATATTGAGGGATTTGTGAAAGCAAATCATACGTTTTTCCATTTTTAAATTTTATTAATCTGCCATGATCCCACTGCCCCTTTCTCCAGCCAGGAGAAGGGGGCTTTTAACTAAAAAACCTCAGAATTCTCCATCTTAGTACAGCACTGGAATGAAATTCCTATAAAGTTAAATTATTTAGTGAGAGGTGAATTCTCACTTTTCACTTCTCACTTTTCACTTTTCACTTGAATTCTGAATTTTCACTCTTTCTTTCCGCCCAATATTTTACGGATAAATATTTTTATTGGAGGGATATCTATGTTTATAAGGCATGCTTATTTATTTCTATTACTCTTTTGTTTTGTTACAATTGTAACAACAGGGACTATTAATGCAAAAGATTCTGTTTGTAACCAGTGTGTCGTAGCAGATAATCAGAGTAACGGCCAGATGGATAAAGCCAATGAAGCTGCAGGAGAAATTGTAAAGATAAGGATGGAACAGCAGGATCCTGAAAAGTACCGTATATGGCAGGATGTGGAAAACAGTGATATTATAGTGGTTACAGGTGTATATGACCATCTCCAGGATGTTCTTGATGCAAGCAGAACTCCCTACAGTCTCATATCTCCCGAGGAGCTTTCAAGGGTTAAACTTGACCCGAGACAGATTCTTATGATAAACTGCCCCGGCACTGTGGACAGAACTGCCATAGAAAAGATAAGGACTTTTGTAGAAAAAGGAGGTTATCTCTTTACTACTGACTGGTGTCTTTTAAATGTTCTGGAAAGGGCTTTCCCGGGATATGTGAAATATAATGATAATCCAACAAAAGATGATGTGGTGGAAGTTCAGGTGGCAGATAGATCAGACCCCTTCCTTGAAAATGTCTTTGGCAGGGGATCCACGCCATGCTGGTGGCTTGAAACCAGCAGTTATCCTATCAGAATAGTAAATGACAGAAAGGTTCATGTCCTTATTACCAGTAAAGAAATGGGACGTAAATACGGTGAAACTCCCATAGCAATTACCTTTAATTACGGTGACGGAAAGGTTATTCATATGACGAGCCATTTCTACCTGCAGAGAAGTGATACACGATATGAAAGACAGTCAAAAAGCGGGACTTACTATGTAAATGAAGAATTAAAGGTAGACACCAGCAGTCCTGCTGCTGCAAAACTTAATAAAGATCTCGAAGGGCTTAACCTTGGGGAAGTGGAAAACAGTTATTCCAATCAGCAGTTTATAGTGAATGTTATTGTAGAGAGGAAAGAGACTCAGAAGAAGTAGTGAAGGGTGAAGGGTGAAGGGTGGAGAATATTATTAATTATTAGTTCTTCACTCTTCATTCATTCAGGTGGTGTCGAGAAATAACCCCATCATATTTACAGTCTATATCGTGACGCGTAACGCGTAACGCGTGACGCGAGGATGATAACCTTTAAATTAAGGGATACTTTATTTTTTTACCTGATGGTACCTGCAGATTTGCTAAAAAGATAGTAGATTTCTAATATACTCAAAAGTATTATTAGATAGTAAAAGAGAAATTCCCATCTATATTTTTTGTAATCCAGAAAATCCATCAAAGAGTTCAATAAAGGGTCTATAAAAGATTCCAGTGAGTCAAAAAAGGACTTATGTGTGACAGATTGCTTTTCTATTATACAGAGTGGTTCCATCATATACATAGAAGTGAATGTCCCGAAATTTTCCTCATAATAATCATGTAATTCATCTCTGAAAAGACCTGTATCAATGTATCTGTCTTTCGGATCAAGGTTAAGTGCCTTATTTATTATCCATTCTAATTGTTCTGAAACAGTATTATTTAATTTTCTTATATTGGGAAATTTAAAAGGAGTTACAGTAGGATCATGAAGGGTTAAAAGTTGATGAATTACCACACCAAGTGCATAAATATCGGAAAGAGGGGTTGACTGTCCTTTTTTTCTGCACTGTTCCGGCGCTGCATAACCGGGGGTTCCAAGTCTTACTGTGTCGCAGTCTTTAGCCGGGTCATAATGACGGGCCACACCCAGATCTATTAAACGAAGATTATCACCCTCTGTAATTATAATATTTGATGGCTTAAGATCTCTATAGATTATAGATGAAGGTTTCATAGTATGAAGGTAAAATAGAATTTCACATAGCTGAATGCCCCAGTTTAAAACTCTTTTTTCTTCCGGAGGCTTAACTGAAGCTTTAATTATATCTTCAAGGCTTATGCCTTTTATATATTCCATTACTATATACATTTTATTATTATATTTAAAATTTTTATAATATTTCGGCAGTCCCGGATGGTTTATATTGTAAAGTAGATCTGCTTCACAGAGAAAACTGTTACGCCATATCTTTTCTTCTTCAGGGGATGAAAAACCTGTAGACGATTCTTTAATTGCATAGAAGGTTTTTTCTTTTTCCGCCAGATAGACTCTGCTCATAGCACCTTCGCCAAGGGTGCTTATGATTTTATAATTTTTATCGATTATATCTCCAGGGTTAAGTGCCACAGATAATCCCCCCGAATATATTCTTGTAAACTATTATAACATATTTTCATATTTATTTAATGACTGAAAATGTTGATCCGTAAACAGGGGATTTATTCACTTCTATCTTTGTGGGAAACATATTCTTTAAATTTTCCATATGGGTAATAACAAGGATTTTATCAAAATCCATGCTTATTTCCTTTATTGCCTGAACTAATTGTTCTATACCTTCGGCATCCTGTGTGCCAAAGCCTTCGTCTATTATAAGGGTTCTAAGTTTTGTCCCTGACCTTCGTGCCATTAATCTGGCCAGAGCAATTCTTAAAGAGAAATTGGTTCGAAAAGCTTCTCCTCCGCTGTAAAGTTCATAATCTCTCGTGCCTGACTCATCACTTATCTTTATATCGAGTGTATCCTTAAGGCCGCCGCTTTTCTTATCCCTCTGAAGTTCTAAAGCTATATGGATACGGTTATCTGTCAGACGGGATAGAATTTTATTTGCCTCCCCTTCTATTTCAGGTATGGAGTTCTGAATTATAAGAGCCTGAATGCCGTCTTTACCGAAGGCTTTAAATAGGATTTTATAAATTTCTCTCCCATGTCCTTTTACTTCAAACTCCTTATCCAGTATTTCAATTTTTCCTTCTATTTTATTGAAATTTTCTCTGAGACTTTCAAGAGTTCCTTTTTCTGCAGTAAGATCATTTGCCCTTATCCTTAAACCCTGTAGAGTAAACTCTCTCTCTGGTATTATTTCAACAAGTGATGGGAGTTCTTCTAACATTACTATATTATTTTCTTTCTCGTCTTTCATTTTATTGAGTAATGTTTCTTTTTCCTTTACTGATTTAGTCACTTCTTCCTGTTTTTTTACTGTCACAGGGAGATGTTTTTGTGCCTCTTCAAACAGTACCTTTCTGGTTGTTATGCCAGATAATTTCTTTATTTTTTCCTTTGTCAGATTATGTTCTTCCTGAGAATAATTCACCTGATTTAATTCTCTGTTTATTTCTTCAAGCTGTTTTTTAAAATCAGGAGAAAAATCTTCTTTTTGTAAAATTTCTTCTTTTTCTTTCAGTTTTTTTTCCAGTTCCGGTATCTGTTCTGTAAGTTTATCCCTGTTTTCCACTGCCATATCAAGTTTGAATTTTAAATTTCCATATAGTGAACATTTTTCTCTCTCTGATTTTATTTTACGTAAATCCCCTTCATTTATTGTATGTTCCTTTATATTTTTTTCAAGTTCCCATAGCTCCTTTATTTCTTCGGATACAAATGTTTTATCTTCTATTTTTTTTATTATTTCCTGAATTTTACCTTTAATTTCATATATAAATTCTTTTGTTTTTCTTGATTGAGTTATCCCCATGTTTTTTTGCGCAATTAAATCTCTTTTCGGCTGTATTTTCTTTATAGAAGAATCTAGATTTTTCTGTTCTTCCATGAGACTGGCTATCTCTTTATTGAATGTTTCAATTTTTATAAGAAAATCCGCTCTTTTTTGTTTTTTTTCTTCCCCTTCTTTTTTTATTTTTTCCATTGTTAATGTTTTTCTTTTTTCATCAAAAGTTGCCTCACATAATGGACATACCCCGCCCCTGGCCTTCCCGAGAGATCTCCACCTCTCTCTTTCCCTGTCAAGTTCTTTATCTATATCTTTTATCTGTCCTTCCATGTGTGTTATTCCTGATTGCTTTTCGGCAATTTTTTTCACAGTTATTTCTTTTTCTTTTTCTATAACTTCCAGCCAGGTTATTTCTTTTTTTATAAGTTCTATCTCTTTTATAGCTTTTTCTTCGTCTATGATATATTTATCCTGTTCTTTTCGTCGATCTTCCAGAGTGGCCAGCTCGATTTTTAGAGCAGATTCCTTTTCATAGATCTTTTTTTCCACGTCCCTTTTCTTTTCTTCCAGATGTCTCTTCTCTGCAAGTTTTTCTTCCATTTTTGTTTCAGTAATTTCCAGGGTTTGCAGTTTATTATATCCTTCTTCTATAGATTTTTTTTCTTCAATAATTTTCACTGTTTCATTTAACTGTAATTTAATTGAATTTATTTTTTCAAGGATTATCTTTATTTCAGAGGTAATTTCATTTCTCTTCTGGTTTATTTTGCTTTCAATAGAATGTTTCTTCTGTCTCAGCCCTGTTATCTTCTGGATTTTTTCTACCATTGATGCTTCTTCTCTGAGCAGTTCCTGGTAGTTATTGTACTGTTCCAATATGTTTTTTTCTTCCATTACAATTTTTTCTGTTCTTTCCACATCTATTTGAAAAAGTGTTTCCTGTTTTTTCAGATCTTTCAGAGAAGCTTCTTCTCTTCCTATATGATTTTCAATTTCTATTAGCTGATCTTTTATAAATGATAATTTACTTTTTTTATCTCTCATAAAAACCAGTTCTTTTTCCATGTCTTCTATTTCTTCATTAAGTTTTTCCAGATGTGTTTTTATATTTCCCAGCCTTTCCATGACATTTTCTTTCTGAAACATTTCTTCTGCAAGTTTTCTCTGTTCTTCTTCTATTAATTCGACACGCATATTTGCTTCTTTATATTTTTCTCTCGCCATATTTGAAAGTTCATCATATCTCGAAAGTCCCAGTATATCTGAAAGTAATTGTTTTCTCTCTCCTGCTTTTTTTGTAGCAAATTCATCTGCCCTTCCCTGGAGAAGAACACAGGAATTTATAAATGTTTCATAGTCCATTCTGAGGAATTGGTTTATCTTTTCCTGTGTAAGGGACAGGTTTTTCTGTGTAAGACCTGTATATTCACCTGTCAGGGGAGCATATATATCAAATTCCAGAACAGATTTTGACATTTTTCCGCTTTTAGAATAATGTCTTATAACCCTGTATCTGTCTCCTTCCACATCAAAAACAAATTCTACTGTCATTTCTGTTTTCCCGATTTTTAACAGTCCTTCATCAGGTTTCTTTTCTATGGAGGCTTTTCTTCCTTCACCCCAGAGAGCCCAGGTAATTCCGTCTATAATGGCAGATTTACCATGACCGTTATTGCCGCAGATGCATGCCATGTGGAAGTCGCTGAAATCAAGAGCCGGAGGCTCTCCGTAACTCATAAAATTTTTGAGCTGTAAACTTACAGGTATCATGTTTTTTCAGTGACCAGTGACCAGTTATCAGTGACCAGTTATCAGTGACCAGTATCTTTCACCCTTCACCCTTCACCCTTCACCCTTCACCCTTCACCCTTCACCCTTCACCCTTCACTCTTCACCTTTCCTATATAATTCTTTTACTATCATATTCTTCCAGTAAATTTCTTTCAAGTAACTGTGCATAGTTTTTTATATCTTCAGAGTAATCTGACAGATTTTCCTGTTCTATATATTTATCCAGAGCTTCCAGGAAGGTCAGATTTTCGGAAATAACTGCCCTTTCAGTCACTTCTTTTTCATCTGGTTTTCTTATAATACCATGAACCCAGAATGCTCCTTCCAGCGTGTCTTTTATATCTTTCAGTCTTAATGGTTCATTATAACAGTACTGAGTGAGATATATAATTCTTACTATTGCATTATTTATTTCTCTTCTCTTTATTTCCTCTATAATTTCCCAGGTAGGATCCACCATGTCTCTTACATCTACCTCTATTGTCACCATAGGCCTTGAAGGGGTTTTAATAAAGCGGTATGTAAGATCATTACCTTTCAGTTCTGCCAGTATGAATCCTTTTTCTTCATGTTCTTCATTGAAGTCTATTCTTTCTATACTTCCTGAATATATTACAGGAGGAGAAGAATTTGCGTTAAGATTTTGATATTTATGTATATGGCCGAGTGCTACATAGTTAAACTCTTTTCTTGCAAGAGTACCTGTAAGTATTACAGGATCTGTTCCAAGAAGAGTTGTTCTTTCAGAACCAGAATAGGTTGCATCTGCCATTGCCAGATGACCTGCAAATATGGAAGGATATTGCTGTGACAGATTACCTGTAAAATATTCTATTGTATCATTACAGGTTTTTTGAAGTTTTTCATCTATTTCCTGAGAATTTAAATGTTTGTAATCTTCTTTATCAATCAATCTGCTTTTTGTAGGCCATGGGAAACAGAAAATCTGGATTTTCCCCTTTTCCTTCAGATCGAGAGTTATAATTTCAGGTTTTGAAATTACATGTATGTTTTTTATATTCAGTTCTGTAAATATATCCAGTGAATTTGCTTTTCCGAAAGCCACAGGATTATCATGATTTCCTACAATTACAATTACAGGGATGTTTTTTTCTATTATTCTCATAACAGACCTTGCAAATTCTCTCTGATGTGTGGGAGACGGGGTAGGAGTGTGATAAATATCGCCGCATATTAATATAAAATCCACTTCCTGTTTTATAGCAGTATGTACGATTTTATCAAAACATGATATAAAATCTTTAAATCTTGCATGAAGTCCTGTCTCAGGATCTGTTGTTCCGTAGTTTTCTACTCCGAAATGTATGTCACCTGTATGGATAAATTTTATTGTCATGGTGAAACTACCTGTCACGCGTCACGCGTTACGCGTCACGATAAATCACCTTCCTCTATTTTCACTATAACTACTGTAATATTATCAGGCCCTCCCTCTTCATTTGCTTTTTTTATCAGTTTTTCACAGGCACCGGCCAGATCGGCAGATGAAAGAATTATTTCTGTTATTTCCTCATCTGATACTATTTTTTTCGCCATATCTCCTGTAAGACCGTCAGAACACATGATTATCATATCTTCAGCCTGTAAATCTATGGAGAATAGATCAGGATCCGTTACTGCTTCTATGCCGAGAGCCTTTGTAATTGCATGCTGGAAGGGATAGTGTCTGGCTGATTCCATATCTAATTCTCCTGCATCTATTAATTCCTTTACTTTTGTATGATCATTCGTAATAAGTTCCAGCTTCTTCTGCCTTAACAGATAAATTCTGCTGTCTCCTATATGGCCGAACCAACCTTTGTTTTTTACAATTACCAATAATTCCAGAGTTGTTCCCATGTTTTTATGCTGATTGAATATCTGTTTGTTTACTTTGTGTATAACTTTACGGATATGATAATCAGGCGGTTTTTTTTCAGAGTAATATTTCTGCCAGTAATTATTTATTTCTGTTACTGTAGTTCCGCTGGCAATTTCTCCTCCGAAATGCCCCCCCATTCCATCGGCAACTATAAAGAGTTTGTTTTTAAGATCAATACTGAAGCTGTCCTGATTTTTCTCTCTAAATTGACCTTTATCTGTTAAACCTGATGATTTCACATTTATTCTCCTTTTCTTTAAAGTAATGGCGAAGGGGCTCCACCCTTATTTATTGATCTGATATGGATTATTTTAATAATCATCACCCATTACGCACAATGGCATTAAGATAAGAAAAAAAGTCTCATGTCATTTCCGCAAAAGCGGGAATCCATTTTGCATCTCTCTGGATTCCCGATTACGCGGGAATGACAAAAATCCTTAACTTAATGACAGTGCCCATCACTCATAACGCATAACGCATCACGCATCACGCATTTATGTCCGATTTATCGCCAGATGCTTCGCCCCTAAAGACATAAAATCTTCTTTTAATTCTCTTACAGACTGGTACCTTCCGAGAGGAAGTTTCTGCAAACATTTCATTACTATTCTATCGAGTTCTTTCTTTTCTTCATTTCTCAGGGAAAGTTTTTCCATTACCAGAGGGTTTCTCATACATGGAGGCACTATTGCCAGAGGGTTATTTCCCAAAACACTTCTTCTCTGGTGCATAAGGCCCACTATGCCGGGATCATCATGGACAAAGGGAGTCTGTGTTGTAAGAAGTTCATATATAATGCATCCGAGAGAATAAATATCTGCCCTCTGGTCGATAGGGGGGAGATGTCCGTCAAAAGGGTCAGGATATTGCTCAGGAGCTGAATAATAACTTGTTCCTACAAAACTTCTTGTCCTCTGATAATGCTGTCTTGTGCTTGTTGTAAGGGAAGAGACCCTGCATATACCGAAATCTGTGAGTTTAACTGTTCCGTCAGCTGTTATGAGTATATTTTCCGGCTTTAAATCACGGTGTACAATCTTTTTTTCATCTTCGTGAGCTCTCTCTAACCCTTCACTTATCTGGCATATTATAGAATAAATCTGGTGCCAGTTATTTATTTCTCCGTCGAGTAATTTGTCTCTCAGGCTTTTCCCTTCTACCAGTTCCATGGCAAATACAAATCTGTCTTCCGAAATACCATGGGCTATGAATTCCACTATATTAGGATGAGGCTGCGGTCTGGACATGGTTTCAAGGGCACTTACTTCATTATGAAAGAAACTCCTTGCTTTCTGGTCCTGGCAGAACTGTCTGTGCATTTTTTTTATTGCCACTGTTCTTCCTGTTTTTATTTCAGTGCCTCTGTAGACAACTGCCATACCGCCTTCTCCTATTATATCAGACTGAGAAGGTTCTGAGGGATGAAATTTCAGCCAGAAATCTTCATAACTGTCTTTATTATGTTTTTTTCTCTCTATGGCAAAACCCAGCTTTTCTGTCTGGCTTTTCCAGTAGTGTTCCCTTTCATCACTCTTTTTTCTGAAGTCTTCTGACAGGGAAGACATAAAGGTTAATATATGTTCATCTATATAATTACTTCCTTTTTCCAGAAATTCCAGAAAAAGTTTTTCACCTTCTTCTATCATGCCCCGTCTTCTGTAGATTTCTCCTGCAGTTGCTATGGAAGGATAGAGTAATGAGTGGTAAGTTCCTGTCATTTCCGCACCGGAATCCCCCGGGATTTCTACTGATTGAAGTTTCTTTATTTTTTCTTCTTCTGTAAGTTCAGACAATTCTCTTTCAAAATTTATTATCTGATTGAACAATTTTAGAGATTTATCCGGTTCATTCTGTATAAAACAGGTACAGGCAAGATAATATTTTGCTTCGAGATTATTCTGACTGTTAAGGCTTTCAAGCTGTTTCCTTACAGTTTCAGTCTTACCTATTTTATACTGTATCTTACTTAACTGTACTGTTAAGAGATTATTTTCAGGAAATATCTTTCTCGCTTCTTCCATTACTTCTTCTGCTTTTGAAAGATTTCTGTCTTTAACAAGTTCTTCTGCCCAGAGTTTCAGGTTGCTTAATCTGGAGGAATGACCTTCCGGCGTAGAAAGTGCTATTCTTTCCAGCATTTCAAGTTTTACTCTCTCTTCGCCGGGAAAATTGTTTATTCCATCCTGAAAGATTTTTATTGCTTTTTCTCTTTCATTTATTTCAAGATACAATTTCCCCAGTCTTCTGTAACCATCCAGAAAGGCAGGGTCTATTCTCAATATCTTTTGCAGCTTTACTACTGCATCATGTTTTCTGTCAAGAGCCAGATGAATTCTCACTATTTTTTTTAAAATATTCATATCATCAGGTGATATTGTGAGGCCTTCTTCCAGTAATGTTAAAGCCTCTGTATAGGCCTTCTGTTTTATAAGGCTTTCTGAAATCTGTTCTATACAGAGTTTTATACTTGAGTCAATACCTATCTTTTCAGATGCAGATATTTTATCTTTATAATCTGTAAGTTCATGTTTGAGGTCTCTGAAAATACTCAGACCTTCGAAGTAATTACCCTGATTTAATTCATGTTCTGCCTTCAGGATTTTCTTTCTTATATGTTCTATATCAGATGTTTCTTCAATTTTAATCTTCGGCCATTCATCATGTCTGGATGGTTCCATGACCTTTGCAAAGATCCATCCGAAGGCAGCGCCGAGAGCCATTAATGTGAAAATTTCCGTCATTTAAACCACCTTATTACGTGACGCGTAACGGGTGAGCGTGACGCGTGAATGATACCTATATTCAGTATATAAAATTTCTTTCCTTCTATTCCTTTATTCTTTTTATAAGATCAAGGCAGAATTGAAGATCTTCTATCCTGGCATTAGACATATTCTGTAAAATATTATCATAACCTGTTCTGTATTTTTCTTCAAGTTTTTTTACTTCTTCAAGTTTTACCGTTATTTTTGCCGTAACCTCTTCTTTTGTGAGATAATTTCCAAAGAGTGCATCAAGGGCTTTTCGTGAAACCCTCCATTCATTTCCTATTTTAACAGCAGGAAGTTTTCCGTTGCGGAGAAGTCTGTAAACGGTGTTTTTGCTGATTTTAAGTTCTTCCATCAATTCTTTTTTCGTGAGATATTCACCCATAAAAAGCCTCCCTATGTTATAATAACCGCCATGACTGAAGTCACAACCAGGAATGAAAGTCCAATCTCCGTCACGCGTCACTCGTTACGATAATATATTATATCAGGGGAGAGGAAAATAGGGAATAGGCAATTATTCAGGCAATAATTTTTCTTCCTTCTAAACCTAAACGTTTTTGAATTACTGATTGAATGAATCTAATCTGTTCTTCTGCTTCGGGATAACCCTTAATAATAATGATTTTTTTCCCGTTTTTTAATAGTGCTTTCAGATAGCATATCTTTACTATTCCTGCAAATGCTTTTACTTCATAAAAGACTGTATTTATATCAGATAAAGGTATATTTTTAATTGAACCTTTTGATACAGGTTTAATAGAAACAGATATATTCCTGTTATTAATTTCAATGACTGACCTGCTTATACCCATGAGAAAAAAACTGAATACCATAGCTATAAATATTATGGGAAGAGCAAAAGGTGGAATAACCTGATTTGCCAGTAAATTGACTGCCCACATAATTAATAAAGGCAAAATCATAAATATTAAGTTAGTGCAGATAACCTTCAAGGTGATATTATATTTATAAATGATTTGTAAATTGTCTTCTTCTTCTATAACAGTTATGCCTTCCGGAGTTATTTCATTATTGTTCATTTTTTTTCTCCCTTATTACTTGATTGGTCAAAAGAAATTGACAGTCTTTCAAGAATCTCTCTTTACTTCTATCATGATTGCAGAGAAAATTGTAAATGCCGCTACAGACCCCAGTATTACTGAGAGCTTTGTCCAGGGCATACCTGCTGCACGACGTTCTGCAACAAGCATAAGAAGGGTTCTTATCCATTCTATAGAGGCTAATACCAGTAATAACTGTACAACCCTTCCTGCCCATGTGGTTCTCACTGCAAGGATTATAGGAAATCCCAGTGCCAGTATGACAAGAGGATAGTTACCCCATCGAAAAAAATGGGCTCCTATGAGAAGAGAACTTATGATTACCATTACGATTTTCAGGATATTCATCTTATTGTTTTAGCTCAGGTAACTCGAACTTGATTATAATTAATTTAAAGAATTTTTAGTTTATGTATAGTGGTATTTACAGACATAATTATAATTTCATTATCTTCAATTTTATAAACCATTCTATGCTCACCGGTTATTCTCCTCAACCAACACCCGCTGAAACTATATTTAAGGGCTCAGCTTTTCCTTTGCCACTATAAGGACTTCTTTTTATGTCTTTTATTAAGTCCACTATTTTATCTATATTTTCTTGTCTACAGCAGCCCATTCATTAAATTCTTCAAAAGCTTTATACTCAAAAATAATTTTCATTATTTGAATAACTCACTATCCACTTCTATAAGGTTTCTTCTATTATTTACATTATCAAGTGCTTCAAGGAGTCTTTTTTTGTTTTCCGGCGATGAAAGTAAATATTCTGTTTCATCAAAGTCACTTACGGTAATTTCAATCTCTTTATCTTTAAAGATTTGTTTTATGCCTTTAATGAAATTATTATTTAATTC
>Ga0351878_1069_pt2 | contig 29898 bp, 22 predicted proteins | sample BONcelFGM3001D14_FD_206781 | JGI IMG/M metagenome (GOLD analysis project Ga0351878, IMG submission 206781) | Enriched cells from coal bed in the Powder River Basin, Montana, United States - BONCAT cells FGM rep3 HSBNCT.FGM.300.1.D14 ...
CTATATATTCAGGGTTTATTTCAATGGCTTTATTGAAATAAGCTATAGCTTCATCATATTCACCTTCTAAAAGGTATATCTGACCGATACATAAATAAATATCTGCTATATCAGGTCTTGCCTGAAGGGTTATTTTATAATAATTAAGAGCATTATGAAGATCTCCGGAACCATAGTAAATATTACCAAGTTCATAATTAATTACAGTATCAGAAGGATTATATTTCAGAGCTTCTTTAAAATATATAAGAGCACTTGCCCTGTCTCCTTTAAGGATATATTTTCTGCCTATTTCCTTGAGCTCTTCTGCTTTAGAATCTACATATCTTTCCTCATCTTCTTTTATAGCTTCATTGGCATCTTCTATCTGTTCATCTTCTACAAGAAGTATCTCTTCGATTATTTCATCTTCAGAACTCCCTCTTTCATCTCCTTCAAAGAGTAATATTTCTTCTATTACTTCTTCCTCATAATCGTCTCCTTCCTGTCCTTCATCTTCATCAGTAATTTCTTCTTTTTCAACAGGGAGAAGAGATAATTTATCTGATTTTAATCCTTCGGTTTTATCAGAAGACATATGCTTTGAAGTCAATGCTTTGATGAGGAATGTACTTGCATCAGCCGAAATAGGAGTTCCTCCGTCATAAGCTTTTTTAATAGATTTTTCCAGATCTTCCCAGGAAGTATCACCTTTAAGTATATATCCTGATGCTCCTGCATTAAAAGAACTTAAAAATTCTTCTTCTGCAAGAGAAGTGGTAAGTATGACTATTTTACTTGCCGGGGAAATTTCTTTAATACCATTTATAAGTTCCAGTGCTTTCATATCAGGAATTTTAAGTTCCATAAGTATAACATCAGGTTTTTCTGATGCAGACATAATAGTACTCAGGGCATTTTTTCCGTTATAAGCCACTCCTGTAACAAGGACTCCTTTAAAAAAAGCTGCCACATCTTTAAAATTATTGCACATATCCCTGTCACTGTCTATAATAAAAACTTTTATTAATTCACTTTTCTGATTTACATCACATATTTTCTGATCTTTAACTATAAGTTTTCCTGTCCTATATCTGCTGTCAGTGAGGCCAAAATTCTTTTTATAGGCATTAAGAAGACTCTGTTTTAAAATAGTAGAATTGGTGTATCTATTATCCACTTCATATTCCAGACATTTCATTACAATACGTTCAGTATCTGATGATATATGCGGTTCAATTTTTGTCAGAGGCATAAATTTAAATGGTTCTTCAGGAAGCATTCCTGCAAGGAGTTCATATATGGTAGCTCCAATAGAATAAACATCACTTCTTATCTCTCTTGCCCCTATGTACTGTTCCGGCGGAGCATATCCATCTGTACCGTAATCGTCTTCTTCATCGTTAGGTTCAAAAGAGGCAGTACCAAAATCTACTAACATTATCCATCCGTCAGAGTCTCTTATAATTAAATTTGCCGGCTTTATATCTCCATGTATAACAGGAGGTTTCTGTTCATGAAGATATTCGAGAATTCTACATATCTGTATTGCCCATTCCATTACCTGTTTTTCCGGCAATCCTTTTTCTCCGCCCTGTTCGTCCAGAATTATCTCAAGGTCTTTACCTTCTATATAATCCATAACAAGATAGCAAATATCATTTTCTACAAAATAATCTGTTACACATGGCAGGTTAGGATGGCGCAGATTGGCCAGTAATTCTGCTTCTTTCTTAAAGGGTCTTAATATTTCTTCTTTTTTATCCTGAGGTAAATCTTTAAGGCCTTTTCTATATATTCCTTTTATGGCACATGCTCTGTTTAATCTCACATCATACCCGAGAGATATTCCTCCGATACCTCCTGAAGAGAGAGAAGAAATTATTTTGTATCTATCTTTAAGAAGATTTGTTTCCTCTTTTTTTTCTTTAATTCCAAAAGGGCATCCACATTGCTCACAAAAAAGAGCTCCATCAGGATTCTCACTGTAACATTCCAGACAATACATCTCTTTTTGACTCCTAGTATATATTCACAGAATAGCTTAATTCTACAATTCGCTATATACTTCCTTTCTAAAAAAATTCTTTTCTTTTATAATTTCATAAGAAAAATAAAAATGGTAAAAATTTACCATTGATTATTTATTAACTATAAAAATTATATATATGTCCTGTCAGATGTGATCTCCTGCCATAAATTTAGAAACCTGTTATACTATCTTCTTTGTTTTGTCCTTTATCCGTGCAGTCACCATTTTCATCTACATTTTCCTCATCCTCGTTAAACCCTGTAATATCATGCCTGCCTGCATCTCTAAATCCTGTAATGTCCACATCCTCTTTTTCACTGAAATCCATAGGTCTTACCCCTGGCTCCGGCGGTGGAGGTGGAGGCCCCGCCATAGAACTGATACCACTGATAACCATTCCGGCTATAGATAATACTGGTCCCATAAATTTACTCTGATAATTATATTTATTCTTTCATAACCAGTAACAGATAAAATAAAATATAAATTATCAGATTTACCTCCTTTCTCAATCACTGAAAAACATTTCTTACGTTATGTTCATACAGTTAAACTATATATATTATATCAGAGTGAAAAAAAATTAGCAAGCAGTCAGGCGAGAGGTGAAACGTAAAAAGAAATAGTTAACTCCATTAACTTTCACGTTTCACCTTTAAATCTTTTAAATTTCTTTTGCAAATTTTTTCATAAAGTCTACAAGTACTTCTATTCCTTCAAGAGGGAATGCATTGTAGATTGACGCCCTCAATCCTCCCACGGAACGATGGCCTTTCAGACCTATAAGTCCTGCTTCTTTACTTTTTGATACGAATTTCTTTTCTATATCTTCAGAAGCCATTCTGAATACTACATTCATGTTTGATCTGCTCTTTTTATCTGTTACTACAGGATGATATATGTCACTCATTTCATCTATTACATTATAAAGGAGCTCTGCCTTTTTATTATTTACCTTTTCTATTCCTTCGAGTCCACCCTGTTCTTTTATCCATTTTGCCACAAGACTTACAACATAAATGGAAAATACGGGGGGAGTATTATAGAGAGAATTTTTCTCTACATGAGTTTTATAGGAAAGCATAGTAGGAATATCTTTATTACATTTCTCTAAAAGACTCTTTTTGAACACCACCACTGTTACTCCTGCGGGACCGATATTTTTCTGTGCTCCTGCATAAATCAAATCAAATTGCTTAAAATCAACTCTTTTTGATAGAAAATCTGAAGACATATCTACCATAACAGGTTTATTATCTATATGAGGAAATTCATGATACTGGGTGCCTTCTATCGTATTATTGGAAGTAAGATGAACATAGAGAGCATCGGAAGACCAGTTGAATTTCTCAGGTATGTATGTGAAAGCTTTGTCCTCAGAACTGGCGGCAATATTTACATTACCGAAGAGCTTTGCTTCCTTCATAGCACCTTTTGACCATGTGCCTGTATGTACATAATCGGCAGTCTTATCCTTTGAAAGGAAATTCATAGGTATCATACAGAACTGGGTACTTGCACCGCCCTGGAGGAATAAAACCTTGTAATCATCTCCTGAAAGTCCCATTATATGGAGGAGATCCTTTTCCGAATTCTCCATTACCGGATCAAATTCCTTTGCACGGTGACTGATCTCCAGTATTGACATACCTAAATTTGAAAATTCCAGAACACATCTGGAAGCTTCTTCTAACACAGGAAGTGGAAGCACAGCAGGGCCTGCATTGAAATTATACACTCTTTTTAACATAATAGTTAACCTCCTAAAATTTTGTAAAACTATTTTATATTCTAAATATTTTCCGGTAAAAGTCAAGGGTTAGAATCGTGATGCGTGATGCGTAATGCGTGATACGTGAAGGGTGATCGGTAAAAATTCAACTATAATTTAACAAATATTTAACATTTCCAGGATTTCCAGGAGAAAAAAGATATGTTATACTATATAATAGTTCATTAATAATCGGTAATTATCCTCGCGTCACGCGTCACGCGTTACGCGTCACGAAAAAATGGAGGGTTTAATATATGTACGGCTTTGGAATAGGTTTTTCACCTTATTGTTCTTCTATGTATGGTGGTTATCCATCCTATGGTTATATGGGGGGCATGTATGGTCTGGCCAACAATATTACAGGGGCAGCTTTATATGGTGGCCCCTATGCAGGTGCCTGTGTAGGCTCCTCCTATGGAGGAATGTTTGGAGCAGGTGTAGGAAGTATGCTGGGAGCCGGTATCGGTTCTATATTCGGTCCTGCAGGAGCAATAGGAGGAGGTCTCTTTGGAGGTCTTCTCGGAGGAGGAATAGGTTCCGGTCTTGGTGCCAATTACGGATGGAACATGGGCATGATGGGACGTTATGGCTGGTGGTAAAAAGTAAATATTTAACAAAAAAATCTGACTTTTAAACACCTTAAAACTAGGAATTTATGAGATAATTGTCGAAAAATTCCTAGTTTTAGTTTATTTAATCAGGAAGGCAGGTAAAGATTTTGAGTGAAGATATATTTGAGTTAACCAGATCACCATATTACAATGAGATTATTAACGGCATAAAGCTGGTATGGCAGGATAATTTCTCTTCTCCATCAGTAACTGAACTGCTTGGAAGTATAAAATTTATGACAGGTTTTAATAGAGATATAAGGGAAATATATGGAAAAAGAAAATTAATACAGACAGAGGGAATGATAAAAGAAAACAGTAATATAGAGAAAAATTTTCAGATTATGGATAATATATTATTAAATATGTCCTGCCAGATAAAATCCAGACATAAAGATACCCTTTTAGATGAAATGAAGAAAGGGAAAGAAATTATATCTTCACTCTTTAAATCTTTTGATGAAATAGAAAGAATTGATGAAGCAAGTCCCAAATATTCCAGTAATCCCATGCTAAATGAACTTTTAAGGGTTTCAGAAGGAGTAATTAACGGTAAGTTTCCCTTAGAACCTCTGGAAAATATGATAGAAGATTTCAGTAAAAGGGTAAATGCTGCCTGTGAAGAATTTAATCTGTTAAAAAAATCGGCAGAACCATATCTGGAAGAAGAAATAAAAAGAACAGGCATGTCCTATGAAGGACTTATAGAAGCTATTAATAAAGCTAAACAATTCTTTTACAGCAAAGATAAAGGACAGCTCAAACATGCCATGGAACTGGTAAAAGAACATGGAGAAAAATTAATAGAATCACAGAAAATACTGGAAGCAGAAAAAAAAGAACCTTCAACAAAAACCTGTCTCAGATGCGGTACTGCCAATCCTAAAGTGGCAAAAATCTGTATAAAATGCAGAATGACTATTCCTGATTTCAACTCAGAAGGAAAATCATCACAGTTAGATATTAAATTACAGGGTGATGACGTCATGCCGGGACAGGGAGCTCCCATGACAGAAAATATATACAGACTTTCCAGATCAATAGAGGATTATAAGGCAGGTAATATTACGAAAGAAAGCATGGCTGCTACATTTGAATGGCTTGAAAAAAAGATAGTAAACGGGAGAAAACAGTTTGAAGGACAGAAAAAGAAAAAAACACACCAGATGCCAGAAAAAGACAGGGGTATCATGGAAGAAATGGAAAAACTCACGGAAAAAGGTATAAGTGAATTTGAAGAAGCAATAAAAGATTTTAGAGACTTCTTAAAAACAGAAGAAGAACATATTCTGAATAGAGGCCTGGGAAAAGCAATAGAGGCAGGAGAGAAACTTTATAAAGTGCAGACTATGTTTCAGTCACATCAGAGAAATATTTGAAAGGAATTGAATATTATGACACAGGAGAAGAAAATATGCCCTTTTTGTGCAGAAAAGATAAATAGTAAAGCTATTATATGCAGATACTGCGGAAGTGATCTGCAGAAACAGAAAAAATGTCCTTTCTGCGGAGAGAAAATAAAAAATAAAGCTACCATATGCAGATACTGCAGAAATGAGGTGGAAAAACCTCTGGAAACTCAACAAGTCATTAAGGAACAGGAACATACAGAAGAACTGCCATTACCTGAATCACCTGAACCTATAAATCAGGTACTTATGGATAATGCGGAGAATCTCAGCCTGTTACTCGAAGATAAAATGAAACTGGAACAGAGATTGAGACTTAAAGAAGAAGAAAAAGAAGAACTGGAACAGAGATTAACAGTTAAAGAAGAAGAAAAAAAAGAACTGGAGCAGAGATTAACAGTTAAAGAAAAAGAAAGAACAGAACTGGCAAACAGATTAAAGGTCAAAGAAAAAGAGGCGGGAGAACTGGAAAAGAGGTTAAGGGTCAGAGAAAAAGAGTCAGAAGAAATTGACGAGAGATTGAAAAATAAAGAAGAAGACAGAATAGAACTGGAAAAGAAATTAATGGACAGAGAAGAAGAACTGGTGGAATTAGAGCAGAGATTGAGAAATGAAGAAGAAGACAGAATAGAAATGGAAAACAGATTAAAAACTCAGGAAGAAGACCGTATGGAACTTGAACAGAGACTGGATAATTTGAGTAATATTCTTCTTGATAATACAGATAATATAAAAACCCTTATGAAAGAAAAGATGGATCTGGAGAATAAATTAAAGTCCAAAGAAGACGAGAGATCACACCTGATGGATCTGATGAAGGCCAGGACAAAAAAAGCCCTGAAGAAATTTACTTCGAAAGATACATTTTCAGAGGAAGAAGGAGTAACTCCTCCAAAATCCTTAAAACAGGACATAAGGGAGATAAAAAACAGATGTCCCTTCTGTATGAAAGAAAGTATTTACCATGTCCATGCCACTCAGTCCAGGAATAATCTAATCTGCAAGAGGTGTAACATGGAATTCTTTTCCGGTATTTTTATCGTAAAGGAAATGGAAGCCAGTATTATAGAAGATAAGTCCATGAAATTAGTAGTCCTGAAGGTTGTTGATTTTGAAGGTAAGAGTGAGGTTATGAAGTTTGACTATAATGTGTTCAGAACACTGGATCAGTCAAAAGACTCACCTGCCACAAATTCCTATGAATTAAAAGGATTTAAAATAAATAAAAATGATATTCTCGCCTTTAATTATGTAAATAAGAGGATATTTCTTGTTAAAAACTGTTCCATAGACAAATATATGATATTATATCCTGAGATGTAACATTTTCACAAAAAAATTATTCAGAAATAAGTGAAGGGCGAAGAGATTACTCTTCACCCTTCACTCTTCACTCTTCACTAGCAACTACTTCTGCACGATAAAAACCGGCTCTGCTCCGAGCTTAAACACTAAAAGTCCCTGATCTGCCCTTATATCTTCTACTGTAACCTGTCCTTCATTACCTGTCACAAGAGAAGTTATACTGTAGATCTTACCCTGTTCCGCTCCAATTCTCACAGTTTTTACTTCAGTTGCATCATTCCAGAAAATATAACAGGGACGTCCGCTTTTTACAAAGGCATAACCTGATACATCATGTTCAAGACCGCTAAAAACCTGATTAAATTTGGCTCCGGCAAGTAATTCTGCAAGTAGTTTATATGTATAAAAAGAAAGTTTTTTTGTCTGATCTTCTCCGTTAAGAAGGCCTGAATAATTGTAAAAAGTATCTAAATGACCGAAATGGAGGGTCTGAGGCGGATCATCTATAAATTTACTCCAGAAAACTGCTTTTGCCCCTTTTGATACAGGGACAATAAGGCTTTTGACAAGGTATATGGCCTGTTCTTTTTCAGAAACAGCCACATACCTAACATGTTCTCCTCCTGAGAAATAATCGGAAGGACTTCCCGTATAGATTGAATTACCTGTAACCCAGAGGGATATGTCTTTATATCCATATTCATAGAGGCGTTTTTTCATAAGATCCAGTCCTGAATCAAGAGATTTATAAGTAAGATTTACATTTACAGTACTATTGGTTGTACCTCCGTAATGATGAAAATCTACTCCGTCAAAGTAATTTTTTATACCGTCATTCTGTGTTTCTCCTACTTCAAGATTTCTGAGATTATCAAAAATCTCTACAAACCATCCGTCTTTCTCGAAAGGTTCCTGTGTTATAGGATTAAGTTCTCCTCCTTTACCCCAGGCAGATAAATCGGAAGAACCTCCAAGTATAAGACAGGCTTTCGGATTGGCCTGCACCATAGCCTGTTTTGTCCATCTGATAAGTTGTGCATAATTTTCTACTGTGTCTGCCCACTGAACCTGTCCGAAGGTATTATCTGCACTGTCAGGTTCACTCCCCAGCTGAAAATATTTTATTTTAACAGCCATAGAGGAATCTGCTGCTCCATCAGAATCATACCTTTCAACTGCAGTTTTTATAAATGTCATATATCTTTCCTTATCAGAAGGAAGAACATTTGGAACTACTACAGGAGCAGGAAGAACCTGATTGTGTCCCATCTGATAATCCCATAGAGGTACACCGAGAATATTGACAATTAAATTAAGGTTTCTCTGAGTGGCTCTGGCATAAAATTTATCCAGTTTATCCCAGTTGTAAACACCTCTCTCTGTTTCAACATTATCCCACCGTAAATCTGCAAAACCTTCAGGTTTCAACCAGAAAAGCGGTATATATTCTACCATTAAAATGGAAGAACCGCCAAGACAGGTATGTTCAAAGGGAAGATTATACCCCTTATCTTCAACAACAATATTTGGATATAGAGGAGTGGGAGTAGCTTCAGGACGATATGGAGTGGAAGTAGCTTCAGGACGATATGGAGTAGGAGTAGCAACAGGAGCCGATGTGCCAGAAGGAACAGGAGTTTTTGCAGCAGAAGGAGTTCCAGTTGTATCTCTTTTTGCACCCGGTGTTAAATACTTTTCCGGGTTTGAACCACCTGCCAGTTTTATAGCATCAAGTAATTTTACCATAGCAGTCTGAACAAGAAGTTCTGCACCGGAAATAAAACCGGCAGAAATATTCATCTGTGCCTGTTTCATTATTCCTTCAGCATCTGATGTATCAGCACCAAGGTCTTTTGCCTCTGCAAGAAGTGACTCATACATTTTAATTTTAGCATCAAGAGATGGTTCTTCGTCATCTCTTGCAAAAACCTTTATTGCAATAAAGGTGATTACAAATAATACAATAACTGTTATAACATATATATTTTTTCTTTTCATAAAATTATTTACAGAAATGCCCTTGGATTATCCTGGCGTAATTTAGCCATTTCCTGGAAAATTTCTTTCTCCCTTTTAGATAAATTCTGAGGAAGAACTACTTTCACTTTTACATATTGATGACCAGGTAGTCCCCCTTTCAACGGATGCATACCAAGACCGGAAAGTCGAAAATTTTTACCATTCTGTGTTTCCTGAGGTATTTTCATGAGAACTGCAGTGCCATTTATAGTAGGAACCTGTATTTCTGCCCCTAATATAGCTTCTGTAACACTGATTGGTATTTCACAGTAAAGATCATCACCTTTAACCTCAAAGAATTTATGGGCTGCAAGCTTAATCTCAAGATAAAGATCTCCTGAACTACCTCCACCTGTCCCTGTCTCTCCCTGGCCTGCCATACGAACCTTTGAACTATCTTTTACCCCGGGAGGTATTTTTACGGAGATTTTACGCTGTTTATATATACGGCCACTGCCCTGACAGTTTGCACAGGAATGCCTTCCTGAGAGACCTTCACCTCTGCATTGAGGACACATGTCCTGGATTTGCACCTGAAGGCTTCTTTCTACCCCTTTATAGGCTTCTTCAAGTGTTATTTCAATCGGATAGGTAAGATCTCTGCCTCTTTTCGGCGGTACTGCATTTTTTTGCCATGCTCCGCCTGTCCCGGCGCCTCTATTGCCTCCGAAAAAGGTTTTAAAAAAATCACTGAAACCTCCAAGATCTCCCAGATCCTGAAAATCAAAATTAATATTTTCAAAACCTGGAAAACCTGCTCCGGAAAATCCTCCCGGCCCTGTACGAACTTTATTCCAGTTACTTCCCAGGAGATCATACTTTTTCCTTTTCTCCGGATCTGAAAGCACTTCATAGGCTTCATTTATTTCTTTAAATCTTTCCTCTGCCTGAGGATCATTGGGGTTTACATCAGGATGATATTTTCTGGCCATTTTACGATAGGCATTTTTTATAGCTTTTACATCAGACTTTTTATCTACACTTAAAATTTTATAATAATCTTTAAATTTCATAGAATTTTTTTGCCTTTTAATAGCAGGGGCGTTTAATTAAACGCCCCTGCAAAGATATTAAATATCAGAACTCTTAAATTCTGCATCTACTACATCATCACCTGGATGAGGAGGCGGTGCAGCAGGTCCCGAAGGTCCGGGAGGAGGAGCCTGATATCCGGGGCCACCGGGGCCACCTGGGCCAGGAGCTCCTGCACCACCGGAAACACCTGAGTACATTGCCTCTGCCATTTTATAGGAAACCTGTTCGAGTGAGTCTATAGCTTTCTTCATTTCCTCGAAATTACCTGAATCTATGGCAGATTTAAGTGACTGCAAAGCATCTTCTATTTTACTCTTATGTTCAGCAGGAACCTTGTCACCGTAATCTTTAAGATTTTTCTCTGTCTGATAAAGCAGACTGTCTGCTTTATTTTTAATTTCACTTTCTTCTCTCTTCTTTTTATCTTCTTCTGCATGAACTTCTGCTTCTTTAACCATTTTATCAACATCATTTTTACCAAGATTGGTACTTGCAGTTATAGTTATATGCTGTTCTCTCTGAGTGGCCATATCTCTTGCAGTAACATTTACTATACCGTTTGAATCTATATCAAAAGTAACTTCTACCTGAGGAATTCCCCTTGGTGCAGGAGGTATGCCATCAAGACGGAACATACCTAAAGTCTTGTTATCTCTTGCCATATGACGTTCACCCTGAAGAACATGGACGTCTACGGCAGTCTGACCATCTGCAGCAGTTGTGAAAATCTCACTCTTTCTTGTAGGTATTGTAGTATTTCTCTTTATAAGAGTAGTGCAGACACCGCCAAGTGTTTCAATGCCAAGGGTAAGAGGTGTAACATCTAAAAGGACTACATCTTTCACTTCTCCTGCAAGAACACCTGCCTGAATGGCTGCTCCTATAGCAACTACTTCATCAGGATTGACTCCTTTGTTCGGTTCTTTACCTGTAAGCCTCTTTACAAGTTCATCTATACAGGGCATACGAGTAGAACCACCTACAAGTATTAATTCATCTATATCTTTTTCTGATATGCCTGCATCTCCCAGGGCCTGACGGAAAGAAACTATTGTTCTTTCAGTTAAATCTGCAGTAAGTTCTTCAAATTTTGCTCTTGTAAGCTTCATTTCCAGATGTTTTGGACCTGATTGATCTGCCGTTACAAAAGGCAGACTTATAATAGTCTCAAACATGGACGACAGTTCGCATTTTGCTTTTTCCGATGCTTCAGTAAGTCTCTGAAGTGCCTGTTTATCCTGTTTTAAATCTATGGCCTGATCCTTTTTAAATTCTTTTGCAAGATATTCAACAACCCTCATGTCATAGTCATCACCACCGAGATGTGTATCTCCGCTTGTGGATTTGACTTCAAAAAGACCTTCCCCTACTTCCAGAATGGAAACATCAAAAGTTCCTCCTCCGAGATCCCATACAAGTATTGTTTCAGATTTTTTCTTATCGAGGCCATAGGCAAGTGATGCAGAAGTAGGTTCATTTATTATTCTCAAAACTTCGAGTCCTGCAATCTTTCCTGCATCTTTAGTCGCCTGACGCTGTGAGTCATCAAAATAAGCAGGTACTGTAATTACTGCTTTTGTAATTTTTTCACCAAGATATGAACTGGCATCATCTACTAATTTTCTCAATATCATAGCAGATATTTCCTGTGGTGTATAATCTTTCCCGTCTATCCTGACCTTCTCTTTTGTGCCCATCTTCCTTTTAATTGAAGAAACAGTTTTATCAGGATTTAGAACAAACTGCCTTTTGGCTAACTGTCCTACAAGTCTTTCTCCTGATTTGGAGAAGCCCACAACTGATGGCGTGAGACGGCTTCCTTCTGCATTTGCTATAACAACAGGCTTACCTGCTTCCATAACAGCTATTACCGAATTTGTTGTACCAAGATCAATTCCAACTACTCTAGACATTTGATTACTTGATCAGATTTCAGAACTGATCAAGTTCACCTCCTTATATATTTAATTTATAATATTTCAACAATAAAAATAACAACTTTAAAGCTTTTAAATTATACTCTCTGAGTCTATTACTGTCAAGTAATTTGATCAAAATAAACATCTTGTTTGAGGCAAATCCGTGTGATATAATAGCTATAAGCTATCAGCAATTACACCGATTATCTCTGTGTATTTTGAGGTAATTTTACATAAAATAAAAGCCGATTGCTGACTGCTAAAAACTATGAAAGGCAGTGTATATATGAGTGAAGAAATGCATATAAGTGATAGTAATTTTGAAAGTCTCGTAATTCAGTCTACTTTACCTGTAATGGTAGACTTCTGGGCTCCATGGTGCGGCCCATGTAAAATGCTTGGCCCTGTTATTGAACAGATAGGCGAAGAATATCAAGGTAAAATAAAGGTATTTAAAATGAATGTAGATGAAAACCCTGAAACTTCCAGAAAATACGGTATAAGAAGTATACCGACTGTAAAAATATTCAAAGGCGGGGAAATAGTAGAGAATATTATAGGAAACGTACCGAAAGATTTAATTGTAGAAAAATTAGGACAGTTCATTTAAGTTTAAAACGTGACGCGTCGTGATGCGTCACGTTTTGCTGCTATTTACCGCTGCTGATCTTCTTTTTAACTACCTTCTTAACCTTATCCTTATTTATCTTTATAAATTTTTCCTCCATAGATTTCTGCATACTTTCTTCAATTGCTTTTACTTTATCTTCTATACTGGCAGATGATGTCTTTACTTTAGTTATTTTTTTCTTGATTTTTTTCTTTTCCTGAGAAATACCTTCTGATACAGCTTTTGCTTTTTCCACAAAAGCAATCTGATCTTCTTTTTCCTCTGGCAGTTCTTCAGGTATTTTCTTTATTACCTTTTTAAGTTTTACTCTGTCCTTCTCTTCCCTGTCAGGTTCCTCTTTTATTGTCTTCCCTTCCTCCGGCTTTTCTTTTATCTTTATCTTTTTCTCTTTATCATCTTTTTCATCATCAAGGTCAGGCTCAGAGGTTTCTTCTTCTTCATCATCGTAACCGGACATACCAATGGCAAAGGTTTCTTCTTCTTCAAAATCATCAAAACCTATTCCTACTGCAAGCATTTCTTCTTCATGTTCATCAGGTTTAATTACCTCTTCATATTTATTTTCTTTACTCTCGTATTTATCTTCCTTTTTCTTTTCTTTACCAGTTTCATTATCTTCCCTGGAAAGTTTCATTCTTATTTTTACTTTTTCTATAGCATCTTTTATACTTTCCTTCTCAATCTTTCCTGGAACTTCCTGTGATATAAGAGCTACAGTTTTTTCTTCAGCAGGGACTGATACTTTCTCTTCCACAATAATCTCATCATCATATTCTTCATCATCATATTCTTCATCATCATATTCTTCATCATCATATTCTTCATCATCATATTCTTCATCATCATATTCTTCATATACCTTTATCCCTGTCAATTCGTCTGCCTGTACCGATGTAACCCCTACAATACTCATATACTGTTCATATTCTTCTTCCTCTTCCTCAACGACAGAAGTTTTTTCTTCTTCCTCCTGCCCTCTGGACTGTTGCAATTTTGCCTTTGCCCTGGCTATAGCATCTTTTATTTCTTTTTCTTTATCCTGAGAAAACAAAATAGCTCCCGAGAATGCAGGTGCTCCAAGATCTATGGCTTCATCATCACTATCTTCATGACGCCTTGAAAGTAATTTTTCCTTCAGCAATTTCTCTTTATCTTCATAATCTACAGAAGAAACTTCTGTTTTATCTCCAGAAATTTCTTTCTTTTCTTCCTGTCTGGTTTCAACAGGTTTTTGCTCTTCATGAGGTTTTTCTTTCATTGCTGTAGGATGAAGAGCTGTTAACATCTGTAAAACCTCTTCCTGAGTCCTTTTAGGTACATTGGAATTTATATATTGCATGAAGTAACTTCCGAATTTCAGTACATCACTGTCATAAAGTAATCCTCCAAAAAATTCCACTGTATAAGAAACTCCTGTTTCATTTCCCTTCTGATCCTTTTCTTTGGCTATAAGGAATAATTTTGCATCTTTTTGAGGAGCAATATTTACCCTATACTGATAAACAAGTTTCTCAGCTTTTAATATGGCATGAAATGGCTTTGCAGAAGGTATTACAATACCATTTTTCGGATCTGAACCTACAGAAATAGTAGTGTTATTAACTCTTCTATATTTTTCAAGCATTTGATCTTCAATTTTTTCCCCTTCCGGGTTAAACATAAATATGAGGCCCGTAAATTTTGGCTGTCTGCTTTTTATATAATTTCTTACAGGGCCGAGCAGCATTAATATAAATATAACAATACCGGCTATACTGGCTATTTTTACAGTTCTCTGTTTTCTGGTGTCACGGGGCTTTTCTATTCGTCCCAGATCCTGTTTATGAGTATTTTTTATATCCATTATTGCTTTTGCACATTCATTACCTGTATTTTCACTGAGAGACAGGTTGAAATATTCAATTATTTTTTCTTTGTTCTTCTGGTCAAATTTCAAAGCATAACTCTTTATAAGAGTAGCTTCATAATCTTTAAAGCCTATAGTGTTAATAACACTTGAAAATTCTTCTTCTTTAGTAAATTCCTTATATTTAATTGGTCCGAGAGCCAGTAATTTAGCGGCACTTATATTATTCATACATAATGCTTTAACTGTTTTTATCTCATTTTCCTTAAATTTCAAATTTTTCAGAGTGGATAAAAGTTCTTCTTTTGAAAATTTCCTGCCTTTTAAGGGTTTTATCATTTTCAATTTATCACCGGCAAGCTTGTTTTTTAATTTTCCAATAACTCTGTCATCTATTTCAAACCATATCTTATTTTTTAAACCTTCTATAGTGCTGTCATCAACCTTATATGTTGCACCTTTCATGAAGTAACAGAGTCCAAGGCCGAAATAAAGACCGGATCTGTAATCACTAAATGGATTGGCATTAATTCCTATTTGCTCATTATAGAACTCAATAGTCTGATTGAAAGCATCAGGTGCTACGTCTTTTACAACCATACAATCAACAAGATACCAGTTGCTTTCTACCGAATTTGGGTACTGTTTGATAGCTTCCTTGAAAGGATCCTGAGCACCTGTATAATTTCCCTGATCATAGAAAAACTTGCCTGCATCAAATTTATTTTTTGCCTGTTGTTCAGAACTGGCCTTGGAAGTATCTTCTTTACAATAAGAAGGGCTCAAAGAAGTCAGTATTAACATAAATAAAAGAAAAATTATAAACTTTTTCATAAATTTTTAAAAAGTAAAAAATCTAATTAACTTCTACTTTATATATTCAAAAAAAGAAGTCAATTTAAATTCCTTTCTTTAAAATATTTCTAAGAATGTAATTCAAGTTACAAAATCTACAAAATCCAATATTTTATTCGGTATCACTTCAGTAAATCCTTTGATATTTCTGAGATTTTTGTAAAATTTTAAAACTTTACAAAAAAGGTTTATGAAATTTTATAAAGAATTAAAAAAGCAGGGGGAAACTTTATAGAGATAGTAGAATTTTATAATAACAAAAAATAGTAATAAAATCGCACTTTTGAAAGGATGTATTAAACTGCTGAAGACAAAATATCTTCTTACAATCATATCCATATTTATTATTCTCTTCATATTGAAAAATCAGTTATATGGAACAGAAAATTCCGGCATAAAATTGGTGATAAATATTTTTGTTGAAAAAAATGAGGCACAACAATTATCTTCGGAAGAGATAGGCAAATTAATAGATAATGACCTGGTAGAAGCCATGTCTGTTCCGGAATTTAAACTTACATCTGTAAAGAACTTAATAACAAAAGAAGAATTCATGGATCTCACAGAGACACATAAATTTCAACATAGACTTATTACAGAAGATTTAAATGGTTATGATTATATTCTTCTTATTAATATAGGATTGACCGGTGAAAAACTGGAACAAATGTTTATAGAAGGTTCTTTTTTTAATACAATTACAGAAAAGCCATATGCCACTTTTTCCCGCTCCTATACAAGAGGAGCAATAGAAAAATTCGATATATTTTTACTGAACTCCATTACAGATCTGGAAATGTATTTTTCTCCCTTCCAGAAAATTATAGAAGGAAAAGAATTGCCTGTCACAGGCACTGTAATAATAGAAAAAAATGACCTCCATCTACCTTATAATGAAAAAATCAAAGGTACAGTATCAGACCTTTTAAATAAAGACGGAGAAAATATAAGAGATTATAAAGGTAATAATCTGAAAGTTGCTATCAGACTTGCAGAAGGTTCATCAGGACAGATAAATGGAGGAATAAAAAATTGGAATATAATCTCTCCTGATGAAAAAGGAGAGCTTAATTTTACCTACATTCCTCCTGACACAATTCCACAGGACGTGGTAAAAGACCTTATAGAGCTTTCAACCTTTATGTATGGCATGACAGGAAAAAATATTGCCAGTACCTCCATAACACTGCATAAAGAGCCAGGCCAGATGACAACGGCAGTTCCATCTGCCACACAGACTCCTGTAACTCCGGGACAGATAATTTCAGGCAAGGATCTCATGCTTAATATAGGCTTTACTCATTATAATTATATTCATCCCATGGGGAATCCGAGAGACAGGGGGCAGGACTATTCGGAAGTATTAATTCTTGCAGATAAAAAACCACTTACAGGAGCATCACTGAAGGTTTTTTCTTTTGAACCAGGTAAAACACCTCCCACATCGGAAATATTAAAAGACACTTTACCAGGTGGAGTAGTAATGAAAGAAATGAATGACGGTTATTACTGTGCCGGTTATGTTCCTGTTCTGGGGGAGTTTTCCCCTGTAAAATTTTATCAGGGAGGAACTGTAATTTTAATAATCAGATATAATGGAAATTTACTTGGCATGAAATCTTTTTCTGTTCCATCTTTTTCAATAAAAATGCCGGAACAGGGTAAAACCTATCCTGCAGGCAATAAATTGAAAGCCTTCCTTTCATCTGCAGATAAAAATAAACATACTGCCTATAACTGGTATAATTATAAAATAGATAAGAACGGCAAAAGAACCGGTATTGAGCTACCGGCTCAATCAGGAACTTCTGTAACATATAAACCATCAACAATAGGAGAAAAAGAAACAGATAATATATTGAAAGTAAAAGCTTCTATTAATGGTTCAACAGACATATTATCTCCTGATGGTTACTGGGTTTATAACATATCAACCATTCAGGAAATATGGTACAGAGTAAAACCTTCCGGCGAGAAAAGCTTTTCGAAATGGAAATATCTTAAAGATGAAATTAAAAACAGGGGTATTAGAAACAGGAAGGTTCAGATAAAACAGTGACCAGTGATCAGTGATCAGTGATCAGGGGGCTATTCCTCTGGTCACTGGTAACTGCTCACTGATCACTGATTAAAATTCCAGAGCATATACATTCCTGTTATTGCATCCTACATAAAGTGTTCTTCCAATGACAGAAGGGGAAGAATATATTTCATCTCCCAGGTAATAGTTCCATTTTTTCACTCCTCTTCTGGCATCAATGGCATATATATTACAGTCGCAGCTTCCGAAATATACTGTGCCGAAACCAAGGGCCGGGGAAGAAACAATTTTATCGCCTGTAAAAAATTTCCAGATGCATTTACCTGTATCTATATCCAGAGCATAAAGATTACCATCACAGCTTCCTGTATAAACTCTTCCATAACCGGTACATGGACAGGTTGTTATATGATCACATGTTTTAAACTGCCATATTATTCTGCCTTTATTAATATCTACTGCATATATGGTTTCTCCCGCTCCTATAAAAAGACTATTGCCGAATAAAGAAGGAGATGACAGAATATTATTTTCCAGTTGAGTCTTCCATATTAATTCTCCTCTATTACAGTCAAGGGCATAAAGATTGCAATCAGAAGATGCAAAAAAAATTCTTCCTTCCGATACTGACGGGGAAGATGTAATCCTGTCTTCACTTTTGAAATCCCATTTTTTCACTCCTTTTTCCAGATCAAGACAATAAAAACAGGAATCTCCTGAACCGAACAAAATTAAATCTTCATATATCGCAGGTGATGATTTGACAAAAGCTTTTGTTTTGAACTCCCAGATCTTCCCACCTGTTTTTTTATCAAGTCCGTACATATATCCATCAGATGAACCGAAATAAACTCCGGTCTGAACAACAGAAGGTGAAGAAAATATTTTCCCTTCTGTAGAAAACTTCCATATAGTTCTTCCTGTATCTTTATCAAGACTATAAAAATTGCCATCACAGGAACCAATAAAAACCTGTTCTTCTGTAACAGCAGGAGAAGAATGTACCTTATCCTCTGCGGTAAAAATCCACTTCTCACATGGAGACAATCTTTCAGCAAAAAATCCGGCTCTGTCAGGTGAAGACCGAAACATAGGCCAGTCAGATCTTTTGAAAAAAATTTCTCTTTCTTCATCAAGTACTTTTTTGCATCTACTGCAGTTATTTACTTCCAGGGAATTTTTTTCAGAACATGAAGAACAGCTTATTATCTTATTTTTTGCCCAGAGATTTTCTTTTAAATAGATAAAATCCTGTTTCATCTCTTCTACATTTTTATAGCGATTCTTACTTTCTACCTCCATAGACTTGAGGATAATTCTCTGTAATTCCTTTGAAATAGCAGGATTTATCTTAAGAGGAGGAACAAGTTCGGAACTATTATTGAAAATATAAATAGATTCCTTTGGTATGGTGGATGTTATAAGGCAATAAACAGTCGCACCAAAGGAATATATATCACTTCTTGCATCTGTAGTGCCAAAACCGTACTGTTCCGGAGGGCAGAAACCGGGGGAACCGGTTTTTATAATAGCCCTTGTGGCTTTAAAGGCATTGTATAGCTTGGCAAGTCCGAAATCTATGAGTTTTATCTTATTTTCTTTATTTATCATTATATTTGCAGGTGTTAAATCTCTGAATATAACAGGAGGATTTCTGCTGTGGATATAGGAAAGAACATCACAGATCTGTAAAGACCACTCAATAACATCTGATTCATTCAAAAACCCATTTGTTTCCTGAACAATTTTAGAGAAAGTTTTACCTTCTACATAATCCATAACAAAATAATATTTATTATTTTCATAAAAAAAATCCAGCACTCTTGTAAGATATGGATGTTCCAGTTGAGAAAGTATTTCTGCTTCTGTTTTGAATTGTTCCTGTGCTTCTTTTTGCTCCTGTTCATCACTGAAGAGATCAAACATCTCTTTAATCGCCCAGGATTTACTTTTAAGGCTTCTATCATTCGCCTTATATACTACTCCCCATCCGCCTCTTCCTAAAGTTTCAGTTATAATATAACGGTCTTTAAGCACTGCACCTGCCTCAAGGAGAGTTTTCATTAAAATTTCACCTTTATGGCAAGAGGTTTTATTGAGTAATGAACAGGAGTTTTACCGAGTATTTCACCGTCTATCTGACAGTATGAAGGAGGGTCTGTTGTAATCTCAAATTCACTCGAAGTAAAATATGGTAGTTCTCCCCAGTCTAAATGGCTTTCTGTAAAGACCTCCAGTACTCTTGTAGCAATATCCACTGCATCATCTGAAAAAGGTATTACTATTACATCAAGTGCTCCGTCATCCGGTATAGCTTTTAATGCAAGTTTAACACCACCTCCGTAATAGGCAATATTGCCTACAACTACAAGCCAGACAGGTGATTCATAGGTAATATTTTTATCCAGAAAGCGAATTTTTACTTTCGTACCTTTTTTATCATTGTCCAGGAAAAGCATCTGTGCCCCTTTAAGGATAAATCCAAGACTGCCCATAATTTTTTTCAATGCAGGCTCCATTTCGTGTACCACCCTGGCATCAAGACCAACTCCTGACATCATAAGGAAATGACGTCCATTGGCAACACCTACATCCCAGATCTTTTCAGAAGCTTCAAAAAAATGTCTGCATGCCTGTTTTGTATCAAGAGGAACATCCATAGATTTTGCAAGTATATTTTCTGTTCCCAGGGGAATAATTCCCATAACAACATTTGTATCTACAATACCGTTAACTACTTCATTTATAGTTCCGTCTCCACCGCAGGCAATTATATGGCTATAGCCCTGACGAACAGACTCCTGTGTAAGTCTGGTTCCATCTCCTGTTCTGGCTGTTGTCTTGATGGTAATGGAAATCCTCTCACGGGAAAAAACTTCTATAATGTCTTCAAGTGGATGAAACCTGGTAATACCTTTCATGGACAGTCCTGATATAGGGTTAAAAATCAGGCAAACTTTTGGATCTTTCATAGGTTCCTCCAGGTTATTTATATGAGAATCGTGAAAAGTGAAACGTGAAAGGTAAAACAAATTGCAAGATTCTCATCTTCTGTTGTGACCACTCCGGCCATAGCCGTTATTACTATATAAATTTTCAACATGAAGATAGAAAAATCCTGTTTTATAAAAAGAATTCATTTCAAAAATCATATTTCTGATTTAACATATTTTTCTTCACTCTATTTAATATGTCTTCTTTTACAGTATTCTTTTTTGAAATTTCTTCAAGAAGAGCCAGTTTACTATCGAGTATCTCACTGTCACTTTTATAAGAAGTAGGATTGGGAACAGGAGCATAGCAGGTAGGACGAGATGGTGTGCCTGCAGGTGTTTGAGTGGGAACAATGACAGATTCATAACAGAGTGGCATAATTTCTGTCGGACTATTTGCAGGAGTAGATAAAACAGCAGGTTTATAGCAGGTAACCAGAGGAATATCATTATTTTTATTGGAAGGTGTAACAGAGGGAACTACAGTATAACAGGTAGGTAAGGGAACATTTGGCTCAACTACAGGAGTATCGAGAGGTCCTACCAGATAGCATGTAATAAAAGGAGTTCTATTACTTTTCACAGTAGGGCTCATAGCAGGTGTAGAAACATGTTCAGGAGTAGGTTCAGAAACAGATAGTTCTGTTGGAGTTGTATTTCCTGCAATTGCCTGCTCATTTGTTTTACATGAAGTAAAAAATCCGGCAAAAAAAGCCATCATAATAGAAATTGCCACAAGAAATTTAGCCTTCAGGCTTCTCCTGTCATAAAGGTTGGGGTTAATTTTTATTTTAAATAAGAGACAGAATATAGCAGCTAAAGCTGCCAGGGACATGATTATTATAGCAGTAATTTTAGTCAAGATAAAAACCTCCTTTTTTTCAGTGAGCAGTGGCCAGTGACCAGTGACCAGGTAATATACTGATAACTGGTCACTGGTCACTGATAACTGTATTAGGCGGATTTGCCTGTCGAAATTCTCCTTTACAGGCCACATAACAGTAAATTTCATCATTATCTATTATATTTTTAATTACAAAATTCTCTTTTTCCAGTAAAAAACACATTTCTTCTCTATCTGGCAGGTGGTCGCCATTCACAGGGCCATTTATTTTTTTATGTATTTCATTTATTTTTTCTCTTCCCTGTGAATGGGCAATAACAATAAGTCCTCCCGTATATAAAATTCTCTTTATTTCACCGATAGTTTTGAGTGGTTCTTTAAAATGAGGAAATACTGAATAACAAATAACCCTGTGACAGCATTCATCTAAGAGAGGAATATGTTCTGCCATACCCTGAAGATATAAAATTCTTGAAGATACATGTTTGTTTCTTGATACATAAAGCATCTTTTCAGCTATATCAAAGGCTATAACATGTCCTTTCGGCCCGCTCTTATTTAAGAGTCTTTCCAGAAGAACACCTGTTCCGCTGCCTGTATCAAAGACTGTATGACCTGTTTTTACATCCAGATTTTCTAAAATCACATCCAGTTTTAAAGGATCATGAAATACTATATTATCCCATTTTTCTGCCTGTTCATTGAAATATTTTCTCACAAATAAAACCCTCTTCCTGTAACAAAACAGTTTTATTCGCATTTTGTTACATTTTTTATCATTACAAAAGCCGGCACAAGGGCAAACTGACATATTATACCGGGTAAAGAAGTTAAAAGAACTCCTGTCAATAAATATGACAGAGAGACTTTTATCCCGAATAAAGGTAATATAAAAAAATATATAATACCATAAGCTGCCCTGGAACATATCATTGCAAGTAATACACTGACATATATATTTAATCTCTTAATGAAATATCCTGCAGTAAATCCGTAGATGCCAAGTTCAAATATCATAGCTATAACTGATGGGAAAGGAGGCATACCGGTTAAAAGAGAACTTAACAGAGGTGTTAATGTTCCTGCTATCAGTCCTGACATACTTCCCATTGCCAGGCCTGCCATAAGGACAGGTATATGCATGGGAAGAAAAGACCTTCCAATACCAAATATATGAAAAAAAGAAGGTAATAATATACCAAGAGCTATAAATAAACCGGTAAGAACAATTTGCCTTGTTTTCATTATTTATCAATTCCCTCTGTCAGCAAAAATATTTTCTTCAGATTTATGCAAAAAACCTTTCCACTTAACAAAAGAATCTATTAATATAATAATCAGAGCGACCATCATTATAACAGTAAGGATAATATTCAAATAACTCTTTATAGGGAGAAAATTATCTCTTATACTGAGATAACCTGCAGATATGGTAATAACAGTCATAAATATCATAGGCAGGAGTGTTATGTACATATATTTTGCTTTTCCAAGTTTTATTATTATAGTTGTTCCAATACAGAGTGCTATTGCAGAAAGTAACTGGTTTGCTATTCCGAACATAGGCCATATGGTTGATATATTACCTGTATAGATAAAATAACCCCAGAAACATACAACGAGAGCACTGCAGATTATTGTTCCTGGCATCCAGTCGGTTTGTTTGAAAGGAGCATAGATTTTCCCGAAAGCTTCCTGAAAGAGAAACCTTGCAACCCTTGTACCTGTATCTATAGTAGTAAGAATAAACAATGCTTCGAACATAATGGCAAAATGATACCAGTAACTCATAAATCCGTAGAGACCCGGTATTGCTGAAAAAATCTGTGCCATTCCAACTGCCAGGGAAACAGCTCCTCCGGGCCTTCCTGCAATATTTTCTCCGACTTCCGCCGAAAGTCGTTCAAGATGTACCGGTGTAAGTCCAAGAAGAGCAAATTTTTCAGGAGAAACATTTATAGCAAAATAATCTGCAGGACACAGTGCACATGCTGCAATGAGAGCAGTAATGGAAACAAAAGCCTCTGCAATCATTGCTCCATAACCTATAAAGAGTGCATCACTTTCCTTGTTTATCATCTTCGGAGTTGTTCCACTCCCTATAAGGGAGTGAAAACCTGATATGGCACCGCAGGCTATTGTTATACAGACAAAGGGAAATACATGGCCGGGAATTATAGGGCCTCCGCCATGAATATATTCTGTCACTGCCGGTATCTTAAGATCTGGATGAACTATTATTATACCGACAGTAAGAAAGGCTATAGTGCCGAGTTTCATATAGGTGCTCAGATAATCTCTCGGACAGAGGAGCATCCATACAGGTAAAACAGAAGCTATAAAACCGTACAATACTATAGCGAGAGTCACACCGTTTTTGTCCATAGTAAATATATGTTTCAGAGGGCTTTCAGGAATATATTTTCCCATTATGACTGCCAGAAGAAGGAGGAACACACCTATTATAGTGGCTTCCTTTATTTTCCCTTTTCTGAAGCGATACATATAAAGACCCATAAATAAAGCTATAGGAATAGAACAGCCAATGGTAAATACGCCCCATGAGCTTTCCTTCAGGGAATTGACCACGGCAAGGCCAAGACCTGCAAGGGCAATCACAATGATAAATATAACAGCAATTGCAGTTGTAATACCTGATATAGGCCCCACTTCTTCCCCTGCTATTTCTGCCAGAGATTTGCCTTTATGCCTTATAGAAGCAACTAAAACTACCAGATCATGCACTGCACCTGCAAGAACAGAACCGATAAGTATCCACAGTAATCCCGGAAGATATCCGAATTGAGCTGCCAGCACCGGCCCTATGAGAGGCCCTGCACCTGCTATGGCAGCAAAATGGTGGCCGAAAAGTACCCATTTATTAGTAGGAAAATAATTTTGCCCGTCATTCAGTTTATGGGAAGGTGTTCTTTTTCTATCATCCAGAACAAGCACTTTTGCAGCTATAAAAGTGGCATAAAATCTATAGGCAAGAGCAAAGATACACAAAGAACCAATGATTATTGGTAAAGCATTCATAATGTTTACTACTCCTCTTTATATAAAAATCCTTTTTCCAGTCATGTGTTACGCGTCACACATTACAACATAAATTTATTACTGACCTGAGCATGAGAATTTCATATTTTTCTAAAATCGTAATGCGTAACGTGTGACGCGTGACGCGTATGAAATCCCACGCATTACGCATTACGTATTACGCATTACGACATATAAATTTATTAATTATTTATGCTCATCTCAGTAATCAAATCTCTTCCTACTGCATTACGACCATTAAACATGAGATATCCTGTCTGAAAAAAGCTTTTTAGATATAAACTTTATAATCTCTCCAAAGACCAGTACCGTAAAGGCAAAAGCCAATACAATAGCCCATTGATATGTATCCAGAGGTTTTGTCTCAAATGGTTCATGAAATAGATGAAAATAGAGAACTATTAAAGTAAGTCCCATTGATATAGCAGCACTTCCAAGTAACCATTTATTACCTGTGAGACCTGTACGGAAAATAGATTCGTTCAGAGATCTGCAGTTAAAACCATTGAAAAGACGTGATACAATTAAAGTAACAAAAAACATTGATTTGGCAAGATCATCATCTACCATAGGTGAAACTATGGCATAACGGTAAACACCAATAGTGGCTAAAGACATCCATAATCCTACCCCTCCTATGTAAAAGAGAGATTTTTTATTTAAAATCCCTTCTTTCAAATTCCTGGGAGGTCTATCCATAATTCCCGGTTCAGGAGGTTCCACTCCAAGGGCAATAGCCATAAGGCCATCCATAATAAAATTGATAAATAAAATCTGTACTGCCACCAGGGGAAAATCCCGAAAGAGGAGAATGGAGATTATCATAGCAAATACTGTTCCCATATTTCCACTGAGTAAAAAAACCAGATATTTTCTTATATTTTCAAATATGCTCCTTCCTTCTTCCACGGCAGAAACAATAGAGGCAAAATTATCATCTGTAAGGATCATATCAGATGCCTCTTTGCTTACATCTGTTCCTGTAATACCCATTGCAACACCTATATCGGCTTTTTTCAGTGCAGGTGCATCATTTACACCGTCTCCTGTCATGGCAACAACATGCCCTTTATTCATAAAAGCATTTACAAGACGAAGTTTATGGGAAGGAGAAATTCTGGCATAAACCTGTGTATCTTCGACTGTTTTATCAAATTCTTCATCTGAAAGTTTATCAAGTTCTATACCTGTAAGTGCTTTATCATTTTTCATGAGTCCCAGTTCTTTAGCCACAGCTACGGCAGTGATTTTATGATCTCCTGTAATCATTACAGGCTTTATACCTGCTTTTTCGCAGACTTTTATAGCATCTTTTACTTCAGGTCTTGGAGGGTCTATCATGCCTACAAGTCCTGCAAATACCATGTCTTTCTGTGCATTTTCAAGTTTATCTTCAGAGGAAATCTTCTTGAAGGAAAGTGCGAGAACCCTGAGAGCATCTTCACCGAACTTTCTGCCTGTATTTAAAATTTCTTTTCTGTCATTTTCCTTCAAAGTTACTATCTGACCATTTTGATACATAGAATTACAGCTATCTATAATAATCTCCGGTGCACCTTTAGTATAAGCATATTCTCCGTCAGAAAGTTTATGAGCTGTAGTCATGCGTTTTGTTTCTGATGAAAAAGGTATTTCTCCTGTTCGGGGAATTTCTTTTCTTATTTCATCAGGGTTTATACCTGCCTTATGGGCTATTACAACCAGAGAACCTTCAGTAGGATCTCCTATTATTTTCCATTCTCCTTCTTCCTGTTTTAAGTTTGTATCATTGCATAAAACACCTATTTCAAGAAGTTTTTTCAGATCCTCATCAGGTGTAATATTTTTTTCTTCTATGGAAAAATCTCCTTTTGGGTTATATCCTGATCCACTGACAGTTACTACATGTCCGCCGCAATAAATCTTTCTCACAGTCATGGCATCCTGTGTAAGAGTTCCTGTTTTATCACTGCATATTACAGTCGTGGCACCGAGTGTTTCAACAGATGGAAGGGTTCTTATAAGGGCCTTCCTCTTTACAAGTCTTCTTACACCCAGTGCAAGGGTGATGGTAACAACTGCAGGAAGTGCTTCGGGAATAACAGCCACTGCAAGGGCAACTCCCCATATGAACATTTTCTGTATCTCTTTTCCCATTATGACGCCGAAAGCAGCAATAATGGCGGCAAGTATTAAAGAAAATATACCGAGCTGTTTGCCAAGTTGATCCAGATTATTTTGAAGAGGCGTTTTTCTTGACTGAGTACTTTGAAGGAGTCCTGCAATCTTACCGAATTCTGTTTTCATGCCTGTTGCCACCACAACAGCTTTACCTCTTCCATAAGTGGCGCTTGTACCTGTATAAGCCATATTTTTCCTGTCTCCCAGTGATGTCTCTTTACTTTCAATCGGCTCAACAAATTTTTCTACAGCAAGGGATTCTCCTGTAAGTGATGATTCGTTTATTTTAAGATTTGTTGCCTCTACAAGTCTTGAATCTGCCGGTATCATATCACCTGTTTTAATCAGACATATATCTCCCGGCACAATCTCTCTCGAAGGTATGACCTGTTCTTCTCCTCCTCTTATTACTGTAGCATGAGGAGCCGCCATTTTTCTGAGTTTTTCAATGGCTTTTCCTGCCTGGTATTCCTGGATAAATCCCATAAGACCTGCAAGAATTACTATTACAATAATAGTAATTGCCTCAACCCAGTCACCTTTAATACCGGAAATAATTGCTGCTACTGCCAGAACAATAATTAAAAAATCCTTGAACTGTTCCAGAAGCAGCATAAGGATAGACTCTTTTTTTTCTCTTCCAGTTCATTCGCCCCGGATTCCTGGAGACGACTTTCTGCTTCTTTTTTAGAAAGACCATTTGTATCAGTTTTCAGCTGAGATAAAACCTGCTCAACTGTTTTACCATGCCAGTTTTCTTCTAAAGGTTTCATTTCATTCATATAATCAGCCTCCTTGTTCGTAACGCGTGACGCGAAAGAAATTAAATCTTTTTTACAAATATAATTTTATGTCTATAAATAAAATTTGACAGATTAAAGGGTTTCCCTTTAGTTTTTAGAATTTTTCATTTATAGTTGATATTCATAACCATTCATAAAAGATCCTCCCGTCACGCGTTACGCGTTACGCGTCACGAAAAAAATAAATTATGGGACCTTATGAAACTAACCATAAGGGATACTTTACGTTATGTATAATAAAAAACTCATATTTTTTATTCTCTTAATGATTTTTCTTTATCCTTTATCTTCTCTTTCAGAAGAAGATTCTGATAATGTTTCCCCTCCTGATAGTCATAAATGGAAAACTCATATAACGAAACATTTTATTTTATATTATATTCCCGCAAAAGAAGATGATTTTCACGGTGCCTTTGACGGAGAGATTACCTGTGAAGGAAGATATCTCGAAGAAAGTTACTATGATGCAATAAACCTGGGTTTCCCTGTAGATGAACATTATCTGAAGAGACATGATTTTGAACCTTTTATAGTCTCTCTTCCCGGGCAGGTTTATAAAAATAAAATCCATGTCTATATATTTAATTTTAACAGAGAATATATATATGCCTATACAGGTTCAATAGGAGATCCGGAGAAAAAAGGAGAAAGAATGGGTTCTTATATTTACCTTAACACTGTTCCCTGTTCTTATATGTGCAGAAACTCCGACATGTATCTGTCTCTCATGAAAAGCACTTTAAGACATGAATATTTTCATGTAATTCAAAATTCCTGTTATGATGTTCTGGAAGATCTATGGTGGTCAGAAGCCACTGCAGAATGGTTTGCCATAAGAAAAGACAGTCAATTAATAAGAGAAAAACTTACAAGGCTCCTCTCTGCACCTGATAAGTCTCTGGATGATAAAGAAGATATAGACAGACCCTATGATGCATCTATATTTCCTCTATACCTGGAACAGTTAGATAAAAAATTTATTAAAGACATATGGGAATACTGTATAACATATGATTCCTGCGAAGCAATAGATAAGGTTTTATCAGACAGAGGAGGGCTAAAGAAGGTTTTTGAGGAATTTTCTCTGGAACATGTAATTCAAAAAATGCCTTATTATCATATATCAGGCAAACCTGATAGAGGAGTAAAAAAAGAATTAATAAATCTTTCAGAAGGAGAAAATATTATAAAAGGAAGACTTCCTCATCTATCAGCCAGATATTATAACTTCAGCAGCAGATTTAATATTACCTCCATAGAAGGGATAAACAGAAAAAACGGAGGACTTTATATTCTTCAAAAACAGAAAAACAATGAATTTAAAATAATAAATCTATTTAATTCCCGTATGCCGAAAAATGGCATGAAAATTTCAGAGAAAAATTCGTCAGAGCTGCTATTGATAGTGGTAAATTCCAGTGTAAAACCTTATTCGATTAATTATAAGATAAAAATTAAACCTTTAAAAACCAGTACCCTGTCAGGATGTGCTTTTACTTTTTTATTGTAATTATATATACCTATAAACATCCTTTCTATGCTTGACGTTCATAACATAAACCTTATTACCTTCTTGTTTAAATAATACCCTGTAATCTCCGAGTCTTAAACGTTTTAATCCTGGTTTCCCCTTTATCTTTTTGATATTAGCCACTGGAAGATTAATTTTATCAAGACCTGTATAAATTTGTTTCTTTACATCCTCCTGTAAGCTGTCTAAATCCCTTTTACCTGTAGAAGTTAATATTATCTCCATTTATAGTCATCCAGGGTAACAGTATTTCCTTCTTGTATATCTTTTTCTGATTGTTCTATATCCTTCAAATCTTCCTCTGTTAATGGTTCATCATCGTAAAGGTCTTGCTTAACTAAAAAAAGTAAATAATCTTTAATGCTTAAACCTCTTCCTGTGGCTAATAGCTTAATTTCCTTATGTTCCTCTGGAAGTAATCTTAAATTTAAAGTTTTTGTTGGTAACATTGTAAATCTCTCCTTTATTTATTTTCTTTAATTCTATCATATATATAAAATATTGTAAATAATACTTTTCTTAATATTAAAAGCTTTATCAATCACAGCTCACCTGGTTGGCCAGGATATTCGAAATATCTTCAGTTTCTATAAATTCTTTCGACCTGTGGGGTTACAAAAAATTAATCATAAAAAAATTCTTTTATAATCCCATAATTTATACATCTAAATTCTCACTACAGAGCCCACTTCAAAGACAGTGCCTTTCTTTTTATTAAAATCCTTAAAGAAATCCTCTGACTCCACTGTTTCTTTTTCTATATTACGGTTATTTTGATTTATATATTCAGTTCTATAGACAAGAAGAAGACCGCTTAAAAACATATGACCCGGATCGGCAGGCATAAACAGATCATGCCAGTTAATAAAAACCATAGCTTCTCTGGGAAGCTTAATAATTATAACGCTGTTTTTATCTTCACTCTGCAGAAAATAATAATAATGGTCTCCATCAATACCGGAAAGCTCCTTCAGATTTTTCCTGTATATTTTAACTAATTCCCTGTGAAAAGCAAGCACTCCCCGGGCACTCCAGTTTGCCTGTTCATCAG
>Ga0351878_1074_pt1 | contig 28956 bp, 18 predicted proteins | sample BONcelFGM3001D14_FD_206781 | JGI IMG/M metagenome (GOLD analysis project Ga0351878, IMG submission 206781) | Enriched cells from coal bed in the Powder River Basin, Montana, United States - BONCAT cells FGM rep3 HSBNCT.FGM.300.1.D14 ...
ATTGGGCGGTATTGCGTTATCCGGAACAAACGGCGTCGGTTGCAGTGCGCCGCCGTGGGGAAAAGCAGGTGGAACGGATGAAGTTAAGTGGAAAAGGCGTGGTTCTATTCAAAGGGCTTATTTTTTCGAAAGGAGAAAAAGGAGGGCTTTCGCTGGAGTTAAGCGGACTGGAGCCAGGCAAGACCTACGATCTGGCTCTTTTCGGCATGGGATTCATGGGGGCTCGTCTTGAGGGTTCGCAAGAAGTGAATCTCAGCGCGAGCGATAACCCGGATGCGACGGAGACGATAGATATGTCGGAAACGGGAGGCGGCGCCCATTTCTTTGTTTATGAATATGTCGCTCCATCCGATGGGACGCTTACGGTGGATCTGAAAAATAGTGAGACGAACATGAGTGGAGGATCGATTCGCCTGTGCGCCTTTCTCAACTATCGCGTCAAATAATCGTGCCTGCGTGATCTCCCTACTTCAAACACGAGTTGCGAGCCGCCTGGCGGGAAGTTGTTGCCTGGCGGGGATGCGCGTCTGAACCCAAAGACATTCCCCTCATGCAATACACGCAATGGAATCGGTTTTGCGTCGCCGGGTTGATGGGAGTTATTGCCGCTGTCCATGCGGCGGATGAGAGCACTTATACGCCGCCGGCGGATCTGAAGGGAGACTGGAGTTTTACTGCCGATCCGTCGCTGCCGAATGTGCTGATTATCGGAGATTCCATTTCCATCGGATACACGCGGCTCGTGCGCGAGGAGTTGAAGGGAAAGGCTAATGTGTATCGTCCGATGGGTGCTTCAGGGCGTCCTGACAACGGTGGCGACACGGTTAAAGGGGTGCAAAAAATCGACAAATGGCTTGGCGATCGGAAATGGGCCGTCATCCACTTCAACTGGGGGCTATGGGACTTATGCTATAGGAATCCAGAGTCGAAAAACCAGGGGCATCGGGATAAGGTAAAGGGAGTGCTGTCGGTATCCCTTGAGGATTACGAAAAAAATCTGGAGGAACTCGTGGCGAAGCTCAAAGCCACCGGAGCCACGCTCATCTGGGCAAATACCACGGTGGTGCCGGGAGGAGAGGCGGGACGCTTTGTCGGAGATGATGAAAAATACAACGCCGTGGCTCTCCGGGTAATGGAGAGAAATGGGGACGCCATCGATGATTTGTGGACGCTTACCAAGGGCTTTGATGGCAAATATTCGCTGGAGCCCGGTGATGTGCATTATACCCCGGAGGGCTATGGCAAGATCGCCACGCAGGTTTCTGCCGAAATCGAAAAGGTATTGCCGCAGGCGTCGGGACGCTGAAGTGCTTTTTTTTAAACGGCGGATTCGGATGAGTAAATCGAGTGGTTTCCCTGTTTTCCCCAGTTAGTTCCATGAATGATCTTCTGTGCGCAGTTATTCTCTCGTCGGCGCTGCTTGTGGCAAATGCTGCCGAGCCTGTTGCTGCTCCAGAGCGGGAGCGGATGCAGGCCTGCCTGAATTTCGACTGGAAATTTCACCAGGGAGATGCCGAGGGTGCTCAGGACCCTGCGTTTGACGACAGCAAATGGGAGGTTGTTAATGTGCCGCACGATTGGTCGGTGGGTGAGCCGTTTAATGAGAAAGTGGTGCAAGGCGAGGCTTGTGGATTTCTCCCGCGTGGCATTGGCTGGTATCGCAAGACGTTTCCTTCTCCGCAGGCGGGGGAAAGGGTTTTTTTGGATTTTGACGGGGTCTGCACAGCGGCTGATGTCTGGCTGAACGGGACGCATCTCGGGAAAAATTACAACGGGTATCTGGGCTTCCAATACGATGTTACCGATCACCTCAACCCCGCGGGCGAACTTAACGTATTGGTGGTGCGGGCGGATAATTCCCGAGTGGGAAGCTCCCGGTGGTACACCGGCAGCGGCATCTATCGCGATGTGAATCTGGTGATTACCGGCCTGGTTTATGTCCCGCGTTACGGCGTCTGGATTACCACGCCAAAGATCACGCGGGACCAGGCGGACGTGCATGTTGAAACGATCGTGACCAATGGCGGTGCGAAAGCGGGCGAGGTCACGGTGACCACGGAAATTTACGACCCGGCAGGCAAACTCGCCGCCACGGGAGCCAAAACGGCGCGGCTGAAGCCGGGAGCCTCAACCACCATCCAGCAGGACCTTTCCGTTGACCGTCCGGAGCTCTGGTCACCGGAGAAGCCGAATCTCTACAAGGCGTCAAGCCGGGTGGCGGTGGACGGAAAATCCTGCGATCTCGTGGAGACGAATTTTGGCATTCGGACCATCCAGTTCACTCCAGAACAAGGGCTGCTCGTTAATGGAAAAAAGGTCAACGTCAAGGGCATCAATATCCATCACGATCTCGGGTGCCTTGGCGCGGCAGCTTTCGAACGAGGCTTCGAACGGCGGCTGGAGCTGATGAAGGCGATGGGCTGCAATGCGGTCCGGCTGGCCCACAATCCCTACCAACCCGCGCTTCCTTAAGGTATTTCCGTTGCCGGACATCAGTCTGTTTTTCAATTTGGATTGCTGCATTTTAATAATTCCTATTCGACACGGTAGTTCAGAAAGGCACACAAACGAACCACGCCGGAAACTTCATTAGCCTCGCCGTTCTCCAACGAAATCTCAAACACTCCATCGGACGGCGCAGTGTATTCGTAAACAAAAAACCGATTGCCACCGCCATTCTTATCAATGGCCTCCGTCACCTCCGGTGCGTCACTGCCACAGGCACTCACCAAATTCCTGCCGGCAGCCTCAGGAGCAATCACTGCTACTCCGAAAAGCACCAGATGATACTTTCGACCGGGCTCCAACCCGCTCAACTCGATCGACAATCCTCCCTGCCCCCTATCTGGGATGATGCGCCCCCGAAGCAACACCTTCCCCGCGCCAGCTACATTATCCCGGTCCGCCAACAGGTCCGGCCGCCGGGTAACGACGACCGACGCCGTCTGTTCCGGGTAGCGCAACACCATCCAATTTTCTCCGGAAGTGCGGTCTGTAATCTCGAATGGCGAAGGGGCGGGTTGCTCCTTATCCATTCCAAAGGCGATCGCCTGCGTTACCGCATCCGGCGCGGGGTTGGGGAGATCCGCATCGCTTTTCCAAGGCTTGGCCGTCCAGATTCCGGCTTCTGCCCCACAGGCTGCCATAAGCAAAACCGCCAATATCAGCCTGCCAATCGGCTTTTTTGTAAAAAAAAAGCCAAGCCTAAAACTGCATTCCGCGGGGGAACCAATCACACGATAAGCTGAAAAAATCCCTCTTGTTTTGTCGAGCGTATTATTCCTGTCTGACTTCCACCGTCTGCCGATGTTTTTTCACTGCGGATGGCATGCGGCGAGGCGGTCTCCGGCCATGCCCGCGAGAGGGTCAGTGGTTAATTTTTTTCATCTCCTCTTTCACCGACTCCCGCACTCCGGGTCCCGAATAGGAATCCACATGCCCGTCGGCAAAAAGAATGTTCATGCGGTTTCTGGGGTGGACCAGTTCGTAATCGGCTGCAATGGGAAACCGCATCAACGGAAGAACCAGCGTCCCCTCCGGGAGATAGATTCTCGGGTTGGATGAGCGCTCCCCATCGATAAAGGAGAACCATTCATAGCTGCTCCCTGTCTCCGCGAAATAATTCGCCCCCTTTACATCAGATCGGCACCGCAGTGTTTTTTCGGTAACGCCATAGGGCTTCAAGGTATCCGCCAGACTCTCAGCTTGATCCTCCGGACCATAGACCGGATTCGATGCATCGCTTTCCACATACGGATAGACATCCTCGTTATCCTGCACCTTCAGCATGACGGCCTGGCCAATCTGCCGCAGATTCGATGCGCAGGCCGTATTGTCCGCTTGCTCACGCAGACTTCCGAGCGCGGGTGAAAGGAGCCCCGCCAGCAGAGCGACCAGAGAAATGCTGAGCAACAGCTCCAAAAGCGTAAACGCACTCTGGTTACTGGTTTTTTTCTTTTTTCGATTGCACATATTGTTTGAGAATTTCGTGTCGTTTTTCGGGAGTGAGGCCGGCAAGCATCTTCATTCGCTCCCCCGCCCAGTCAGCCTGGATGCCCGGATCATTCATCAGCGTCTCAATCCGCCCGCGGATTTTTTCGCTGCGTTCTTCAGCGGGCAGAAACTGTGCTTCGACAAAAAAACGCGTTTCCTCCTTCAGGCGTTCGGCGGATTTTTTGCGCTCCTCGGGCGGGAGGGTTTCCAGGCGCTCCTTCCACTGCCGACCCATTGCCGAGAGATTGGAGACCGTGGGCAGGATGTTTTCGGCTCCCCAAATATTATTCTTGTCCATGTCCACGGACCCCCTGCCCGACGAACCCCACGGCACCCTCCATAGAATGTTGGCGACAAGAGCCACCACCACAGCGAGAATCAAAAAGAACCTGATCGAAAAAATTTTCATGGCCAATAAAGCAGACAGCCCTCGAATACGGCTGGTTACAAAAAAAAATTCGTAACCAGTCCGCCCCGGCGATGGTCTGTCTTCAAATGTGGATAAGACGCGATGGATGACGATGTCAGCGCAGAGCTGCTGCAAAAAGTTCGTTCCGGAGACGAAGCCGCGGCGCGTCAATTTTTTCATCTTCTGCATCCGGCCGTTTTCAAAATCGTTCGAAACCATCTGCCTGTGCAGCACAGCGAGGAGGATCTCTGCCAGATGATCTTCTCCAAGGTTTTTTCCAAGCTCGACCAATATTCCGGCCGCGTGCCCGTCGCGCATTGGGTCTCGCGGATCGCGGTCAATACCTGCCTCAACGAAATCAAACGGCACAAAAACCGGCGCGAAATCCGGGAAGCCGATCTCGGTGACGAGGAGCGCGAGCTCCTGGCCCGACTGGCCGACCCCTCGCACGATAACGAACAGTCCGCCGCGGATGCCTGCGAACTTGCAGGCAAATTACTGGCCATCCTCTCTCCGGAGGATCGGCTCATCATTTCCCTGTTGCACATCGAGGAATGCCCGGTCGCCGAGATCAGCGCGCTCACCGGCTTCTCAACAGCCAGCGTAAAAATACGCGCCTTCCGCGCCCGGAAAAAACTAACCCGCGTCTTTCAAAGACTTATCGAAGCCCAAACCGCATGAACCCACTGCATCCACGTCTCGCGCGCATTCTTACCCATGCACGTTCGGCGACTCCCGCCCCGAGCCCCCGCCTCGAAACCCGCGTCATTGCGGCATGGCGGGACAGCCGCCGCCAACCCTTGGAAACCGCCTCCATCTACTCCGCCGCGCTGGCGTGCGCCTGCGGCGTCCTTATCCTGACCCTCGTCGCGTCTTACAATCTCCTCGCCACATCCGCGAACCCGACCATCTCTCTGGCCAACGCAGCCCTGCAAACAGCCCTCCATCCATGAACTCCCGAAAACGCACCAGCCTTTACCTTGCTGGCATCTTCTGCGCAGGCCTGCTCACGGGCGCATTGCTCAGCGCCGCTCTGGTCAAGCACGCCATGATGCAACCCCCTCACCCACACGCACTCGCCGCACGCCTCGAAAAAGAACTCACCCAAAAACTCGATCTCAACACCGCCCAGCAACAAAAAACCCGCGTGCTCATCGACGGCTCCATTACCCGAATCATGGCCATTTATTCCGATACCATCCAGAAAATCGATACGGAGCTGCTGACGGCCCAAAAAACGCTAACCTCCGAACTCACCCCCGAACAACGCGAGAAACTCAAGGATCTCGCCACGGATCGTCAGGACTTTCTCCGCAAACACGCTCCCATGGCTCCCACCGGATTGGAAGCCCCGTAGCGCGCCCCGTCACCCCCCCTTGGAACTGAGTTCGATGACCAGCGGCTGGTCCGCCGGGTAATTGGGAATGGAAAACTCCACGACGTCGCCGGATTGCATGCCCGGTGCAGCCCCCGCGCCCTGTAGAGGGAAGACTCGCGTGGCGGAGGGTTTAATTACCACCAGGCCGATGCCACCGTCCAGCTTCTGCCCCGGCTCCAACGCCACGCCATTCACGCGAAAATCCGAAGGTATGGCTCCAGCAGGCAGGTGCAGGCGCAACGTCCAGTTGCGCTTGAAGTCTTTCGGGAGAAACTCTCCTTCCGAGGGCTCGATCCGCAAAGTAGCTCCGCCCTCTTTTGTATCCAGATTCACGCGGGTGCGGCTGAATTTGTTTTTGAGATAACCGTTGGAAAGTCCGTCGTCCTCATAAACTTCCTGATGGCTCGTTCCGGCATCGGTGGGAACAAAGGCGTCCACCACCAGGCTCTCCCACTCGGGAACTCCGCTGTTCATGCGCAAGGGCGCGCTCACGACCAATCCGCCTTCGCGCACATACATCGGCGTGTGCTCCAGATCGGAGGTGACGGTGAGCGTCTTTGGTCCCTCCAGAGTCTCGCCGGTCCAGGCATCCTGCCAGCGGCCGGGTGGAATCCAAAACGTGCGGGTCTGGTGGGCCGCATCATCGATCTTGTCCGCCGCGCCAAAGAACAAATTGCATTCGCCGTCAACTTTTTGAGAAAGCTCGACCTTGATGGGGTAGGACTTGCCGGCCTCCAGCTTGATGCGGCCCGTGGTAATGCTGAGGTAATGCCGATTTTTCAGTACATCGGTCCGATTAATGAGCTGCGTATCGCCCACCCACAGCCTGGCGGCGTCTCTTGAGAGCAATCCAAATTCATATTCTCCCGCCGCCTCCACGGGACCCAGAGTGCCTGTCCAGCGCACCGAAACATGCTCCTTGGGAAGCCCCTTCGGGCGGGTTTTGAACAAATAGAACACCCGCTCCTCCGTGCGCACCCGCTTGGGTTTTCCATCCAGCCTGGCGTTATCGAAATACTCCGCACGCACCCCGGGTTCTCCATCCGGAGTTTTGAGCAAAGCCGTGGGGATGGGGTCCAGTCCGCTGTAACACTGTGGCGCGATCAACAGGTCGCCTCCGAAGAGATATTGGAGACCGCTGGCGGCCTCGGGGTATTGCGGCCATTGGAGGTCGCAACGCTGCAGGAGCGGCGTCCCGTCGTCATATCCCTTGCGGACGGCGGTGTAGATCGTCGGCAGCAGGCGGTAGCGTAATTGAGTGTATTCGCGGCAGATTTTTTCGGCCTCCTCCCCGTAAGTCCACGGAGTATGCACCGTTTCCGGATAACTGTGCGGACGAGGCAGTGGCGAAAAGACGCCATACTGGAACCAGCGGATAAACTGCGACGGTGTCTCTTTCAAAATATGCCCGCCCAGATCTTCGTTGATGTAGGGCATCATCCGGTCGATGCCGCTGGTGACACCGTTCTCGATGCCTGATCTCAACTCCTGCCAGAAAGCCAGCGTGTCGCCGGTCCACCAGATCGGATACCGATGTGCCGCCGGATTGCTCGGGCTCAGGCTCGAGCCATTCCATATGCCATCCACGTTCGACATGATGAGCGGACGCCGATCTGGGCGGTTCTTCAGCGTCATGTCGTGATAAACAACCATGCCCCAGAACTCGAGGGTCAGACCTTCCGGAGCATTCAGATGTTTACCCCAGTTTTTGTCGTACCACCAGACATCGGCCCCGATGTTGAGCAGGCTGTTGAGCCCCTCTTCGCGATAGGCGAGTTCCTTGGAGTCCAGCGCACCGGGGGACTGCGGCTCGGGGTGGTCGTTATACATCGTACGGATATTTTTCTCATGCGCCCGGGCAATGTACGCAGCCATGTCGGGAAAGAGCTTCTTGTTCACCCCATAGCCGGTCGAGGCTCCCACGCGCCAGTCCGTGTCGCAGACCATCAGGTCAAACGGAAATCCACGCGCCCGAAACTCGTCGGCAAGGGCCAGCAACTCTTCGTCCGTGTAGGGCCAGTAGCGGCTGAACCACAAGCCGAAGGCAAACAACGGCGGCATCGGCACCGGCCCGGTCAGCTTGAGGAATTCCCTCCGGAATGCGGCGTAATCCCCGGGCTGCGGAAGGAACAAATACACATCCTGCGCCGGGTTTGAGACATCCCAGCCCGAGGTCTCCAGATTCTCCTTATTGCCAACGGGCGGTGCTGTCGCGCCCCAGGCTGGAGGCACCAGACGGGGCGCGTCCGGAAGCACCCACGCCTTCGATATCGCCGCGGGCGTCGGCAAAAACCCAAACTTCAGATCGTCCGGCGAAATCGTATGCAGCACCTCGCCCGCAGCACTCCGCACGGTGATACCCATAAGATCGTCCGCCTTCTCCGGTAATTCGACCTGAAAGGCGGGTGCCGTCAGCAGCACCCGACCGTCTTTTTTCTCCTCCTTCAACGGAACTCCCGCCCAATCGCGATCCACCACCGTCAAGGTCTTCCGATCCTCGAATCCCTGCGGCCCCTTTTGTTCGATCCGCACCAGCGTCGGCGACAAGGCCTGCACCCGCACCTGCCCGACGATAGCCTCCGAGGCCTCCGCACGGGACGATTGAGAGGTCGCGAGGAAAGCCAGAGAGGCTCCGACCAGGGAGGCACGGAAAAGAATGCGAACACGCGGGGAAACGGACAAATTAATCATAAGATGCGGAGCGAATTTATATATTCGTCCACCAAAGCTGCAATAATCCCCAAAACAAATGCGAACCTTTTCCAAGATCGCGAATACCTTTTTGCTCATGCGGGCGCCTCATTAACGAAGCGCCTCACCCGCGGCATCGATCCGACCTTCGTCCGGCACGCCGCCGGCACCCAGAGTGGGAATGAGCCATCCGCCCTCGTCGTTCTCATTCCAGGCGTAGATGATGATCGCGTTGCTCGGATTAAGGTCGCGATTATTTCGAGTCCACTCCAGAGCCGCACGCAAATGGGCGCTCAATTGAGCTGGCGTGGCGGTCGTCACGTCGATCAACGGGGTTTGCTGGTCGGGCGGTGTTTGGTCGGGCTGTCCCGCACCAACCCAGGTAATCCACGGAGGCGGACGCTCATTGCGCGGCCGGGTATCCCACCCCGCGCTCGCGAAGGTGACGCACGGCACCCCGAGCGCTCGCGCCTTGTCCCAGCGTTCGCAACGGATGTCCTCACACATGGCCGCATAAGACTTCGGATGCATTGTATAATCCCCCGTGTGCGAATATGCGGAAATCGCATCAAACCCCAGGCCCTCCATCACCCTGGCATCATGCTCCGGATTAAAACCCATCAGCACGAGATACGGTCTTTTCAATCCCGCCGCGACTGCCGCATCCCCCAGCGCCTGCAATTCCTTCTTCCCGATCTTTTTGGGTTCGAGAAAAACATAGAGGAGAGGCCGCCCATCCAGCACGGTCTGGTAGTCCGGGTGTTTGAAATACTCGACCAGCCGCCGCCAGTCCCCGGGCTTTGCGGCGTCCAAAGCGGCCCCCGTTTCAATGAAGCAAAATCGCAGGCCCCGCTTGTCACCCGCATCCAGATAGCGCGTAAACGCACGCATCATCGGGCTGCCTTCGCCGTAATCCACAAAAGCCCAGTAATTCAGCCCGGCCCGGGCGGCACAGGCGATTTCCTTGTCCATGATCTCCCGTGAATCACCATCGATGTCCACCGTCTCCTCTCCGGTAACCCTCGCAAACCACGGCAGGCGGAAATGATACTTCGGAGGCCCCAGTGACTTCTCAACGCTGCACACCGGCCCATCCTGCCCATACCAGGCATCCCAGCGAATCGCCCCGACGATCGGCGGCCCATCCTCGCCTGCCCCCGCCGCTGGAAAGCAGGCAAAAAGCAAAATCCACAACCCGCCCACCGGCCGGTTTTTTCTAAAAACCCTCCTGAGAAACAAACAGCCCGATGGCACGGTGCCTGTGATCTTCGATAAGAAGCATGTCATAAGAATAAAGTGCAGTATTTCGTCTTCAAGATTCACTGATCGTTGGCGCTCCGCTGCTACTGGGTGCTGACGCCGATCTTGGCGGCAGCCCGCAGCGTCACCGGGCCAAGAAGTCCGGAGGGCAGCAAGGGATCGTCTTTTTTGTAAACATCCTTGCGGGTGCAAAATGCGATGCGCCCGCCCGGACGCGGCTTGCCCTGTTCCAGCCAATCAGGCCATTCCGAAGGAAACGCCCCCGCTCTCCCCGGCGCATTCCACTCGATATCGTCGTCCGGCAGAGAAGCATCTCCAATCATGCGATTGCGCCAGAGATTGGTGACACGCACGACGAGCCGATTCGCTCCCGCCCTGGCCACGCCATCCACGCGCACGCGGAAGGGCGGTTTCCACAGTGTGCCAAGACTGCTCCCATTCCATTCCACCTCGGCCATTACGAACACCTCACCCAGATCGAGATACCATTCCCGAGCCTCCGCCAGCCGGCCTGCGGGAAGATCGATCTCCTTTTCATACGTCGCCGTGCCGGAGAAAAAGCGGATGCCCGGCTCGGGACGCTCCGTCCACGACTCCAAACGCTCGAACATCGCCGTCTCCGGCGCCCCCCTTCCCGCCGGAAAACTCACCCGCCAGGGGCCGGGCACCGTCTCCGGGCCGGGCACATCGGACACCTTGACCTCCGTCCGCCCGCCATCGTCGAAGACCACGAAATAGACGCCCGGCTGCCACACCCGCGCAACCAACTGTCCATCCGCCATCTGCTCCAACTCCGGCCCGGGAGCCCCCGGCACCGCGTCTTCCTCGGCAATCGACACCGCATGCCGCGCAGGCAACGAATCCCGGAAAACGACGAACACCGATCCACTCGGCGGCAGACGGAGCGGCACCGTCGTGCGCCCATCCGCGACAGTAAACACTCCGGGCCGGGTGACGGCACCCGTAGCCGCATCCCACAATTCCGGCGCACGGCCCTCCACCCGGAACACCGCTTCGATATTCTCGAAGCGGTCCTTCTGGTTCGATACGAAATAAATTTCCGCATCGCCCTCGCGCCGATGCGTGAAAAGCACCTCCGCATCCGCCCCGGCGGCCCGCCACTCAAAATCAGGCGCAAGCCCCATGCGCTGGAAAAGCTCCTCGAAGGAAATCCCGCTGGCAACGCGGGCAGCCTTTCCTCCTTCCCACAGCTCCGCCGCGATCCGGCGCACCGTTTTATCACCCTCGCCCCTATCCCGCAGACTCGGCGATTGCACGGGACGGGGCCCCAGCACCACGGCTCCCGCCGCGACCAGTTCGCGGATTTTTTCCAAAACGGCCGGACGCATCGTTTGCAGATCGGGCAGCAAAAGGACGCGGTATTCCGCGCCTCCGGGCAGCACAATGCGCCCATCCTGCACGCGGGCCTCCATCACCGCGCGCGTGTCGCATCCGTCGAAGGCGTACCCTCGCGGAAGGACGGGATGCAGCTCATCGTTCCACGCAATGCGATTCGGCACGTCTTCACCGACATAAAACAACACATCGGACACCGGCTGCCCCCGGCGCAGGAGATGGTTGCAACGAGTCAGATACTCGATCCATGCCCGCCCCGCATCCCACCAGGTATTGGCGCGGTTGAAATTAAGCCCCCACGAAGCAAACGTAAACCCCGGCCCCGTGGCGCGATACGGCTGGTGCGCGAAGGTGTGAAAGACGAACTGGTTGACTCCCGCGCAGAAGGCCTCGTCGCCCAGCGCCTTCATGGTGAAGGGGTGATTATCCCACCCGGCACAGGCTCCGCCGGAGGTAAATGCCTCGGCGGCGACCACGTTCCCGCCCGTCGTGTGCGCAATGGACGACGCCACCTTGTTATCCACGCGCACCCCCTGGCCCGGCTCGGTATTATTCCAGAATTCCCCCATCGGCACGGCGCTGTTGCGCATCCACGCGACATCGTAAAGAAATTGCTGCCGGCCCGTGGATTCCCCGACGTAGGTGAGTCCTTTTTCCCCGGCAAACTGCGCAACCACGCCAAAGTAGCTCTCCGAAAACTGATCGGCCAGAAACCGCCGCCAATCCCACAGCGCACGCTCCGTCACATCCGGACTGTCCACAATCCAGCCTTCGAGCAGCGCCGGCAGAAAAGCCAGCAGGTCATACCCCACTCGATCGCGGAACCGCTGCTCGAAGCCCTCCGTCCAATTTTGGATGCCGCACTCCCAGCTATCCACTTCCAACGCCTTGAGTGACCCGCCCTCAGCCGCCGGGCGCCCGGCCAGTTTGCCGGCGTATTGCTCAAGGTGAAATCTCACGGCATCCGCATCGAGCTTGTCGCACTCCAGGCCCCGGCCCTCCGGCGTAGCAGGGGCGACACGATGGCCATTGCTGGTAAAGCCCACCCGCAGGATGCGCCACCTGCCCGGAGGAGCCTCCCATTGCAAGCGCCCGTCCGCGCTCATATTCCCGGAAATATTTTTAACCGCGTCCCGCGCGACGATCCGCTCCGGCGGCAGCGCACGCCCGCGATCCAGACCGGGAAATGCGTCCATGTGCTTCCTTTCCGCGCCGTGGCCGCGACTGCGCATTCGGGCGGCCTTTGCCTCGCCGAAATGCACCCGCGCCGCCTCGCTCAGCTCGATTTCCCCGATGCTCACCGGCCACGGATTCTCAAACGTCAACCGAAACACCCTGCCCGTCGCATTCTCACATGCCGCCGTAATGGAGCCGCCCTCCACAAAATCCCAGTTTGCCGAGAAGGCGCCAACAGGACGGAAGTTTTTCCCATCGTCGGAAACCTCCATCCCGATCGGGAAATCCTTCTCCCACTTGTGCGGAGCGGCATTGCGGCACACGAGCGAGCGCACCGTGCGCGGCTCCCCGAACACGAACTCCACCGTATGGCCATCCTCCCGCACGGGAAACACCGCCGTCGTCTCCACGTCCCCATCCGCCAGCCGGGCCAGCTTCCCGGTCTCCAGCGAGCCGCGCAGGGATGCCGGCGTCAGCACTTCGCCCGCCGGAATCGGAAATGCGATCACCGCCACATCGCGATAGAAGCCCTCCTTCGTCTCCGGTTGCTCCAGAACCTCATTCACCTCCGCCGGACCGCCGACATCCGTCGCCGTCCAGACGAGTTTCTTCATCGAATGCTCCGGCGTAATCCAGGGCCCCCCGCTTTGCGAAAAGCCATCGCAGTTGTGAACGCCAAAATCCAGCCCCAGCCGCGCCGTCTCCCGCATCGCGTGATCCATCATCTCCAGCCACCGCGGCTGCATGAACCGCACCGGACCCTGCGGCATTCCCACCCCGCAATTGAATAGGTACACTCCGCCAAGCCCCGCGCGTTTCATGGCCTCCAGATCCCCGGTAATGCCCTCACGCGTGATGTTGCCGTCCAGCCAGTGCCACCATGTCAGCGGCCTGTCGGAGTCCGGGGGATGCGCAAAATCAGCCGCCAGCGGATCCCCCGCCACTCCATTACCGGCAAAAATCGCGCCGCTAAAAAGAACCACCGCGCAGAGAAATGGGAGGATACGCTTCATAAGACAATAATTTCGAATTGTTCAGGGAGTGCCGTCACTCACCCTGCGGCGGGAATACTGAATTTGCCGCAAGGCCCGGCAGCGGATGACGGGTAATTTAAGCACCCCCTATCAGCTCCTGCAACAGTGTGACCAGTTCCGAGAGCAGCGGCCAAAACAAGCCCGCCCGCGGCCAGCCCCTCCATTACATTAGGCGTTCTCATTGGTTGCCAGCTCTTGACATCTTTCCATTCAACCCCGCAAACCCTGTCCCGACACGGGAATTCCTCCCTCCATCTTTCTTTCCAAGCGCGATTGCTCCCCCATCGATTTAATCTGACACTACGCCCCCCCGCCGACATGGCAGCGAGGGCGGCAGTCCATTACCGCGAAATTTGGCGAAATCGTCCATGTATGCATTTCCGCTTTTCATTATAAGCGCACTCATGAAACCAAGGTTCCGCCCGCTTCCTCTCGTCGTCATCGCATTGTTAGTCTTAATGATTACGCCCAACCGGGCGCAGGCCTGCGCGGATTTTGACACTATGGTCACTCAACTCGCCGGCCCAGGTAAAGTAACCAAAACAGCCACGACCAGCGGTCCGTATTCGGCAGCATCTACATGGGGAGGTGGATCAGCCCCCACTGCGACCGATGTCGCCGTAATTAACGCCGGCGTCACGGTAACCGTGAATAATCTAACACCGACGGCAAAGACCATTGTCGTGTATGGGACGTTAAAGTTCAGCACTACGATCAACAGCAATTTGCGGGTGGAAAATCTGCTCATCTACGATGGAGGGCGCTTGATCGTGGGTGGTTACAGCGTCAATGGTGAAGGCGGTCCGGTTCCGGCGAATCTCACGGCCTCCATCGTCATTTTCAAAGGCCCGACAGCCGAAGCTCCTGATTCGAGACGGATGGGACGCGGCATTGTTGGTGATTGCAACGCCATCATTCGCATGAACGGAGCCGGGGCGCGCACACCTTTCACCACCCTCACTTTTTCCGAGGGGCCGAGCAGCACGCCGATGCAAACCGTGACGGCCGCTCCGGCGGATTGGAAGATCGGCGATGAGGTCGTAATTCCCGCAACTGTTTTCACCCGTGAATGGAGCGAAACCATTACAGCCGCGGGTACCGCCGCGCTGAAAAACGAATTACGCACGATCACTGCGATCAACACGACTGCTCCTTTCAGTCTAACGTTAAACTCCCATCTGACGTATCAGCATCTCCGTGCGAATTCCGATCCCCGTACGCGCCTGCATTTGGCGAACCTCACTCGCAACATTACAATCAAGTCCGAATCTCCCACGGACATCGCCAGCCGCGGCCATGTCATGCTCATGGGCGGTGATGCAAAGATCACCGGCGTTTCTTTCATGGATCTGGGCCGCACCGACAAACGCGAAATCGTGAGCGACCCCAAACTGGCAACCAGCCAATACAATGCACCCAGGCTGAACCTGCCCACTTACAAGCCCTATTCCTCTCCCTTTATCGTGGGCGGCGAAAACAAACTGAACAACCCTCGCGCCCGTTACGCATTGCACTTCCATGAAAACCTCTTCACTACCAAAGCGATTGTTTCCAAATGCGTCGTGCGGGGCACGCCCGGATGGGGATTTGCAAACCACTCTTCCTGGGTCGATTTTACCGATAACGTATGTTTTGACTTTGGAGGCGCGGGATTCGCGGCCGAAGATGGTGATGAAATCGGCGCCTTCAGCGGCAACATCGCCATCGGTGGCACCGGTAACGGTGAGTTCCCCGGCCGCCGCACGGTATTTGGCAACAAACCACGAATGGATCAGGGAGACATGGGCTTCACGGGTGAGGGCTTTTGGTCACAAAGTCCGGACGTGACCATCACGGGCAACATCGCCGCGGGCTGCAAGGGCTGCGGCTATCAACTGTGGTGCGGCGGACATTTCGACCCAGCCTCGGGTCACATCACTGGCAGGCCACTGAATCGCGCCCTTCCGGCCGGCGTGGTACCGCGGCATTGGGATTGGAATCAAAACGGCGGAAACGATGCCGTTGTCACCACGGACATGCCTTTCGCCGCTTTTAATAACAACATTGCCTACGGTTGCTATATGGGGCTGAAGATGCGCTTTGTTAACCATGGCTCCACGGCTATTTTCACTGCCGTGCGGAGTGATCCAAATGTGGACAATCCGGTGCTTCTTTTGGGCGATCAATTGGTGCCTAAAAACAGCTCCACGGCAACCCGCGTGCGATTCTCCATCTCCAATTGCTCGTTCTGGAACAATATGAACGGCATCCATGCAACCTATGTAACCATGGCCGACTTTAGTAATATTTACATTGCCGCGCAGAACCCTCCTCCCACTCATGCCCCTGCCACTGCGTGGGTTCCAGGACCGATGGATGAAGGCGTTGGCAGCATCGGCCTCGATTTCGATTTTCAGAACACGCTCAATACACTCACTAATGTTGAAATCACCAATTACACCACCGGCGTTTGGCGTCACGGTTTGGATCTGCCGGTCACGGGACTAACCATGACTGGATGCACGGAACTGTATCACTCCGAGATTGACGCCAACAACAATCCCACTAATTGCGCTGGCTATAATTGGTTGAAAATGAATTTTGGCAGCAATAACATCCCTGATTACATTAGGTAATCGACACCCCCGACCACTGCGGGGTTGTGCCAATTACTGGGACTTGCGCCCCGCGTGGAGGATTTTCCGACCGCTCAGACCTTCTTTCCATGCCGCATGGAGACTTCTTGCTTCGAGGCGGATTCCGAATTTGCGTTTGAGAACGAGGGCCTAAATCCGGCTTGCTAAGCGACAGCCCCCCTGCGTCCGCTGATTACTCCCCCCCCCGCCATCGTCCGCGGCCGCTTTCCCGGCGCCGGCTTTTTTCTTTTTCTTCTTCCCACCATCGGCGGGAGACGGCTCCACTTTCGCCCGCTTTGCCCATGCCTCCCATTTGGCGGCCAGCTCCTTCACGCGCTCCGGCTGTTGTGCGGCGAGGTCGTGCAGCTCAGTGCGATCGATTTTGAGGTCGTAGAGTTCCCACGCGCCGTCGCGGTGGTAGCGGACCAGTTTCCAGTCGCCGACTCTTATGGCGGCATTGCCCTCATGTTCCCAGTAAATCGCGTCGCGGTCGATAGGCTGGTTTGCAAAGGCCGGTAGCAGGCTGCGGCCCTCCATCGGCTGGATCGACTTCCCCTTGAACTCCGTCGGATATTTTGCACCGCTGAGGTCCACGCAGGTCGCCATGATGTCGATGACATGGCCGGGTTGCGTCCTCAGTTCGCCCTGCGCCTTGATGCCGTCCGGCCAGAATGCAATCAACGGAGTGGAAACGCCGCCTTCATGCACGAAATGCTTGTAGCGGCGGAACGGAGTATTTTCCACATTCGCCCACGATTCGCCGCAGGCGACCTGCGAACCGGCCGAACCGGGCGGATTTCCCACCATCTTTGCATTCGGCCCGGTCTCGGCATTGCCGCCATTGTCGCTCAGGAAAAGAATGAGCGTATTGTCCAGCTCTCCACGCTGCTTGAGCGCCTCGACCAGCCGACCCACGGCCTGGTCAACGTGATCCACGCAGGCGGCATAGACCGCCATGATCTGGTCGAATCGGTCCTGCTCTTCGGGGGTGAGGCTGTCCCACGCCGGGATGTTTTCCGGACGCGGCGAGATTACCCAGGATTTATCCACGATCCCGAGATCGACCTGCTTCGCATGGCGCTGCGTGCGCAGCTTATCCCATCCGATTTTGTATTTGCCCCGGTATTTGGCGATGTCCTCCGGCGGTGCCTGTAGCGGATAATGCGGCGCATTGAAGGCAAGGCAGAGGAAGAACGGCCTGTCCTTCGGCGTGTCGTCAATAAACTGGAGCGCGTTGCCCACGAAGGCGTCCGTCGTGTAGAAGCCATCCTTCGGCTCCGGGAGCTGCGTGTTGTCGTGCGTGAGGGTTTTCGGATGAAAGTAGTCCGCCGCGCCGGCAAGGATGCCAAAATAATGATCAAAGCCGCGCTGCAGCGGCCAGTTGAGCTGGTGCTCCGGCGGCGTGTTGTCGTGGGTGAATTTCGTGAGGTGCCACTTGCCCGTCATGTAAGTCGCGTAGCCCGCCGTGCGGAGCACTTCAGCGAGGGTCACGCATTGATTGTTCAAGTCGCCCCGGTAGCCGTCCAGACCGGAGTCGCGCGTCATGCCACCCATACCGGCTTGGTGCGGGTAGAGGCCTGTCATCAGGGAAGCCCTGGTAGGGCAACAGCGCGCCGTGTTGTAAAACTGCGTGAAGCGCAGCCCCTTCGCCGCCAGCGCATCGAGGTTGGGCGTGTGAATTTCCGACCCGTAGCAGCCGATATCCGAAAACCCCATGTCGTCCACGAGGATGACAATGATGTTGGGTTTTGCAGGAGATTCGGCGGCAAATGCCGGACTGATGAGAACAACCAAAAAACAGAAGAGAAACCGAATGGGGGTCATAAAATAAAAAATCCGATTGTTCAGGAAGGCCCGGCGCCCCTCCCTCGCTTGCAATGAGAAGAATTAAACACTCCGAATCGGTTTTCGATGCGGCAAAAAAGGATTTTATCCGCACAGCCATCCCTACATTCCCAACCGCTCAGAGCGGTTCGCCGCAACAGGCCCGCAGCCATCTCCAACCGTCTCTGAATCAGATAATTCATTGGCGAAACCCCGATCATCCTGCTGAACAGCCGGCAGAGATAATCGGGACGCAAGCGCACCTCCTGCGCCAGAAAATTCAGTATCAAAGGACGCGGACAGATCCTCGTCCATCTGGGCCAAGAGGGATCCCGGCAAAGCGGCGGGATGGTTGCCTCTCAATGCCCCGGCCCCGGAGACAAGCGAGAACATGCTGGCGATGCTGTTACGCATCTGGGTCAGCCAGACGAAGGAACCCGCCCCCGAGGAATGGCTGGCCGCTTGTGAGCAAAAGGGCATCTGGACCGACGCCCAGATCCCCCGGGCGGTTCAAAAAATGCACCATTGAGAACCGGCGGGCGGCCAAGAGCCGTCAAACCCTGCCCAATCAGTCCTCCCCGCCGGATTTTGCCGCCGCCTTGTCTTTTTTGCTTTTTTTCCGTGCGTCCGGCGGCACCGGGCCGGCTTCGCGAACGAAGCTGGACTCCAGCTTTTCCCAGCGGGCCGTCATGTCCTGCACGCGCTCGGGCTGCTCGGCGGCAAGATCATGCTGCTCGCCGCGGTCGTTCGCCAGGTTGTAGAGGTGCCAGTTGCCTCCGTCCTCCTTGGGGGCAATGAGTTTGTAATCGCCCACGCGCAGCGCACGGTTGCCCTGGTGGTTGAAGAAAACATAGTCGCGGGTCACGGCCCCATCCTTCGCAAAGGCCGGCACCAGACTGACTCCGGGGAACGGCGGCTCGTCCGGCGGCATCTCCGGTTTGGCTCCCGCGAGGTCGAGCACCGTGGGAACAATGTCGACCACATGGCCGACGTCGTGCCGAAGTTCACCTTGCGCCGCGATGCCATCCGGCCAATGCACGATCAGCGGCGTGGAGACGCCTCCCTCGTGCGTCCAGATCTTATAACGGCGAAACGGGGTGTTGGCCGCGTTTGCCCACCCCGGGCCGAGACAGAGAAACGATCCGGCGGAGCCGGGCGCGGCGGTGGGATCATTGCCGTCGCCGCGAACGATCATTTCCGCGCTGGCGCCGTTATCCGAAAGAAAAAGGATGAGCGTATTGTCCCAGCCGCCCATCGCACGCACCTGGTCGAGCACCCGCCCGATTTCCTGGTCCATGCGGTCGATCATCGCGGCGTGGATGGCCATTTTTTCGGCCTGGAACCGCTTCTGCTCATCCGTCAATTGATCCCAAGGGACCGTATGATCGATCTCGCCCGGGCCGAGTTCCTTGAGAAAACGCGGTTGAATTCCAGGAGCCGTTATATCTGTTTCCTGCGGGGATAGGGCGCAATTGATGATGCCCATCTCGGTGAGTCTTTTCCAGCGCTCCTCGCGCTCCTGATCCCAGCCCTTGATGTAGTGATCGCGGTATTTGGCGATGTCTTCCGCCGGTGCCTGTAGCGGAAAATGCGGCACGGTGAATGCCAGATAGGCAAAGAACGGCTGGTTCGGGTATTTCTCGGCGTGTTCCTTCAGGTAGCGGATCATGGCATCCGCATCTGCGGTCGAGGTGTAGTAGCCGCTGTCCTTGGACACGGGCGGCAGGCGTTTGTCATCCTCCAGAAGCCGGGAGGGATTGAAATTGTGGTTGGGGTCATCGAGGCGGTACGAATGGTCAAACCCCCCGTCGGCCACGGACTTGTCCACGCCCTGGATGTGCCACTTGCCGGAGTGATAGCTGCGATAGCCGAGCGGCGTGAGCCACTGCGGCAGGAGGTGCGTCCACGACGGGACATGGCCCGTCGGCGGGTCCATCTGCATCTGCTGCGGGTAGTAGCCGGTGAGCAGCGCGCCGCGCGTGGGCCAGCAGCGGGCGGTGTTGTAAAATTGGGTGAATCGCAGCCCGTTCTTTGCGAGGGCGTCGAGATTCGGCGTGTGAATGTCCGAGCCGTAGCAGCCGAGATCGGAGAAGCCGAGGTCGTCAGCCAGGATGAGGAGGATGTTCGGAGGTTTGGCGGTTGGTTTCGGTTCGGAGGATTCCTCGGCAAAACTCCTCGGGGCAATCAGAGACAGAAACCCTGCAAACGCCATCAACCTCATCGCCTTCCTCAGCCGTCGCAAATAATCAAACCTCCGGACACCCTTCACCCGACGCTCATGCCTTCCCATGATGCTGGGCTGGAGCGGCTCAGCGGCAAAAAGCGCACCGTCGGAAAGAAACAGAATGCTGACAGGGGGAAAAGTGAAGTGCATGAAGTGGGGTTTCGTTTGCTTAAAAGACCAGCGTCATGCTTGGTCCTTGGGTATGCATACTAAACACCGTTGATCCGTTCAGGGTGCACGAAAAATCCGCGACAACCGCATGGGGAATCGGCCAGTCCAGTAAACATGAATGGTCGTTCGGATGCTGATAAGCAAACTCCCACCACGCTGGAACCCTGGCGAATTTTGTTTATGCTTTCGGAGCAAACGACGGGAACACGCATGTCTGATTTTTCACAACCCAAACGCGGGACGCATCTCGCGCTGGCCTATTTGCACGGCGGCGAAGTCATTTATCAGCCGGGAGAGACGCTTCAGTCGCGGATGCTTGCGGACTTTGAGTTGTTTTACATGATCGAAGGCCGGCTGAATTACATTCAGAATGGCACCCTCTACGACGTCCAGCCGGGCGGCATCATTCTGGGGAGGCCGGGATTTCACGAAAGATACTGCTGGGAAGCCGATGTTTCGATCCGCCATGCGTATTTTCACTTTGGCATCGATACTTATCCCGCCGAATGGCCGTCTCCCGCCGAATGGCCGGTCATGCGATCCGCATCGAGCCCCGTCTGCGCCAGCCTTTTCCTGCATATCCTCCAGCATATTTATGAGCATAATGACTGGCCCACCGTGCGTCCGGAGCCCCGGCACTGCCGTCTGGTGGAGGCGCTGATCGACACGTTCATGGAGGATCATGGCGTCGAGGCCATTTCCTTCGAGCGGGACCGGCCCGAACCGGTGCGCCGCGCCCTGATGCGCATGCGCCACCAGATCGAGGAGAATGCCCGGCAATCGCTCACACTGGCCGAGGTAACCGGGCGGGCCCATGTTTCGGAAAAGCATCTCTGCCGGCTCTTCGCCGACAGCGTGGGGTTCTCTCCCATGCAGACTTATTTGCTAATGAGGCTGCACATTGCCTGTCCGCTGCTGGTTCGCTCCAGCTTCAATATCAGTGAAATCGCGGCCCGTTGCGGATTCGAGAACCCGCTCTATTTCTCGCGCCAGTTCGCCAAGGTTTACGGGTGTCCGCCGAGCGTCTATCGAGAACGGATTCGCAGCGGGAAACCCATTCCGAAAAAGAACCTGCTTCCGGCGGACATGATCCCGCGCCGTTGTTGGTAGGAGAATTTTGTGCATGTATTGGCAACCTGAGGGCATGGACTTCACGGATGATCAGCGTAGGTTTCTGGCGCTGTAATCATGGCAAAACCAAAACGCCCCCCTTGTATCGTTTACTTTCTCTCGTTCATTAGCATCCTTTCCGCGTCCGGCATCACCGCGGCGGCAACCGGGGAGTCGATCGTGGGCAATGTCCGGGTACAGGCGCTGTCGCCGACGCTGGTACGCATCGAACAAAAGGGGCCGCAAGGCTTCGAAGACCGGAAAACACTCACCGTCGTGGATCGCGACTGGGCGGGCCTTCCACTGAAGGCCGAAACCAAGGACGACAAGACGGTGCTGAGCACGTCCGCCTATCAGATCGAATTACCGAAGAATGCCGAGGATCTCATGGGCATCACGCTGAGCGACGCCTCGGGGAAAGTGCTGCACACGATCTCGGCGGACGACTTAAAAATCGCTTCCCTGCCGGCACCCAGCGCGCTGCCTCCGATATGGATTCTTCCAGACACTCCCCGACTGGTGCCGCCTCCTTGGGGCGCGACAGCGCCGCCTGCTGCCTGTACGGAGAATCGGGAAACGTCAGGCTGGGACGTGAAGAACCAGGCGCAGGACTTGTATATTTTCCTTCCGGAGCCAGATCATTACGCGGCGTTCCGCGGCGAGTTTCTGAAATTGACGGGCCCGATTCCCTTGGTGCCACTCTACACGTTCGGCCTGTGGTTCAGCCGTTATTATCCCTACTCGGCGCAGGAGTCGCTGGATTTGATCGACGAATTCCGGGCGAGAGGATTTCCGTTTGACCTGATGGTCAGCGACACGGATTGGCGCGTGGGCGCGTCGGTCGGCTACGCGGTGAACAAGAAGCTCTTTCCCGACATGGCCGACTATATTGCCAAGGTCCATGAAAAAAATGCGCGGACGATGTTCAATGACCATCCCGAGCCGCAGACCGAAGGGCCGCTGGATCCGAAGGAACTGGCCTATCGCGAAGAGGGGCTCGACAGCCTTCTGGATATCGGGGCCGACGTCTGGTGGTACGACAAGAACTGGCCCAAAAAGGTCAATGCGCCGAACGGGTTGACCCCCGATCTCTGGGGCATGGTGATCTTTCACGACATCACGCTCAAGGCCTGTCCCGAGCGCCGTCCGCTGATCATGTCGAACGTGGACGCGATGTGGAACGGCTGGCTGTTGCTGCCGAATCATCCGGCGACGCATCGCTATCCGGTCTGGATTCCGGGCGATACGCTGGCCATCTGGCATGATCTTCGCATGGGCATCGAAAACGGCGTCAGCGGCGGCATCCGCTCCCTGATGGCCTACATCAATGAAGACGTAGGGGGACACAGACTCCAGGAGTCCCCTGAACTTTATACCCGCTGGTTCGAGTTCAGCGTCTTTTCGCCGGTGTGCCGCATGCATAGTTACCCGAAAACAGTGCATTATCCCTGGGTCCACGGCCCGGAAGTGGAAGCCATTTGCCGCCAGTATGCCCATTTGCGCTACCGGCTGCTGCCCACCATCTACACGGCCGCGCGCCGCGCTTATGACGACGGGACTCCGTTGTTGCGACGCTGCGACCTGGAGTGGCCGCAATATCCTGAGGCGGCGGATGGACTGCAATATCTCTTTGGAGACGATCTGCTGATCGTCCCGCAGTGTTTCAGCGGCTTGGACCCCATTCCCACGGCTTTGTTAAAAACGACGGACGGAAAGCCGGGCATCCATGCGGAGTATTATGCCAACGAGAAGCTGGAAGGAAAACCCAAGATAGCGCACACGGAGCCGGAGTTGTTTTACCTTTCGAGAGTGCATCCGAAGCAATTGCCGCCAGACAATGTCTCCGTGCTCTGGACGGGCGTTCTGGGACCGATTGAAAAGACCGCCGAATACGTATTCGGCATCCCCACAAAGGACCGCGTGACCCTGTGGGTTGACGGCGTCCCATTGATCCAAAAAACCACAATGAACAAGACGCGCCACGGGCTGGAAGTAACGACGGCCCGCGTGAAGCTGGAGGCCGGGAAATCCTATCCCATCAAGGTGGAATTTTGCGCCCAAAAGGGCGGAGAGTGCACCCTGCTTTTCGGTCCGGCGAAGAAAGTCGACGATACAAAGCACCAGACCCGCTCCTTGTGGATTCCGCCCGGACGCTGGCGGGATGCCTGGACCGGCGAAGTTATGGAGGGACCGAAGACCATCACCGTCACCTCCGACCTGGAGCACATGCCGATTTACATTCGCGACGGCGGACTGATTTTTACAACGCCATTACGCATGGCTTCCGGCACGCCGGTCTGGGACAAGCTCACGGTGGAAGCGTTTGTTCCTTCGGGTGCCGGAAAAACCAACCGGGAGATTTACGAAGACGACGGTCTGTCGAATGGCTATATGGAGGGCAAATTCAGCCGAACTCGGGCAGCCATGACCACCGATGAAACGGGAGCAACCCTGCGGATCGATCCGGCGCAAGGCGAGTTCCTGCCGGAGAAATTTCAGCGTGACTGGACGCTGCGCCTGCATCTCCCCGCCGGGAAAACGCCTTCGCAATTCCGCGTGAACGGAATCTCCGTTCAGCCGGGCAAAACCGCGGATGGTATCGGCGTGGCCATTCTAAAGCCGACAGAAGGTCGCGTGTTTCCGCTAATGGGGCCCGGCACCGCTCCCGGAATACAATCCGGAGAAGTGGTGGAATTCTCGGTTCCCGCCAGCCTCGCCAGCCAGCCGCTGACGGTTCGTATCGATTTATAAAACGCAGTCCGTTCTTTCGCGAGGGCGTCGAGGTTCGGCGTGTGGATGCCCGCGCCGTGGCAGCCGATTCGAAGAAGCCGAGGTCGTCGGCCACGATGAGGAGGATGTTTGGGGGCCTGGCGGTTGGTTCCAATCAGGGATCAGAAGAGGTGCCGTTTTCCGCCCGCAAGGTCACGGGACCGAGAAGGCCGGAGACCACCGGCTTCCCGTTTCCCAGGCACTTCGCGCTGGCGTTGGTCCATGTCAGGCGTTCCGATTCCGGCAACCCCTGGTCGCCGAGGAGACGATTGATCCAGGTATTGGCGATTCGGATTTCCAGATGGTTGGCACCGGATTGGATCACATCGGTTACCTCCACCTGCCACGGCGCACACCAGACCACGCCCAGGTCGCGTCCATTGAGGCGGACTTCCGCAACGCTCCGAACTTTCCCAAGATCGAGGAACAGTCTTGCCGCATCGTGTTTTGCATCCGGCCAGTCGAAGATTTTCCGGTATACGGCGATCCCCGAATAGAAGGAAATCCCGGACTCGGGCCGCCGCGTCCAGTCGGTGAGCGTGTCAAAGACCACCTTTTCCGGCCCTCCCCATTTGGGATCGAACGACACTTCCCAAGGCCCCGGAAGATCCCGGATCGTCTTTTGCGGAGGGAAATTCGGCATTTTCGCCACGCCCGTCACCGCGCTTGCAGGACCGGGCCGGAAAACCACAAAATACGACTGCTTCGGAGCGAACCGCAGCGGCACAATCGTCCGCCCCTCCTCCGCACGGAATTGCGGCAATGCGCGCATCGTTCCAGTGACCGGATCCCACAATTTCGGATGTTTCCCGGCAACGCGGAAACTGCAATTCGCCTCTCCAGTTCCACCACCTTGATTGGAGAGGAAATATATATCCGCGTCGCCCGCGATGCGGTGGATGAAAAGCAGATCCACCTTGTCCAAACCGCCGCCGGTAAAGGTGAAATCCGGCGCGATCTTCCTGGCCGCAAGCAGGCCGGCGAGCGGTTGCTCCGCATGAGGGCCAAGGATCCATGCACCGGCCTGTTCGAATTCGTCCAGCTTGCGGCGCACCTCCGGGCTCGTGATGGCTTCGTCCGGCAGGATGAGCGCACGATAGCTGGTTCCGTTGGACGCGACGATGCGGCCATCCTTCACCGCCAGTCGCGTCAGCAGCAGCTCCTCGTTGCACCAATCGTAGTCGTAACCGTGCGGCGGCGGGGGCTGCAACGTCTCCGGCCAGGCAAAGGCCGGGGTGTTTTCGCCATAGTAATAAAGGAGATCGCCCACGAAATTCCCCTGCCGCAGCAGATACTGGCAGCGCGCGAAATAATCGAACAACCCATGCGCCATCGGCCACCAGGTCTGGTGGCGGTTGAACCCGATCCCCCACAGCGTGGACATGATCGGTCCCGGCGTCCGGTCGTCAGGCTGGTGGGTATCGACATGGAGATAAAAGTGATTGATGCCCAGGCAAAACGCACGGTCTCCCAGCGCCTTGATGGCGAACGGATCCTTGCGGAAATCGTCCAGCCCCGTAAACGCCTCGGCCGCCGCGATATTCTGACCGTAGAGATGGGCGGCGGAGGCGGCCTCCTTGAGGTCGGGCTGGATGATTTTGTCCGTCACGAACGAATGAAACTCGCCCATGGGCACGTCGGTGCGTCCCTTGAATCGCAGCGGGTCGGTCGGCGCAAACTGCTCCACGCGCGGTCCGGCCGCCTCGGCGTGGAACTGGACGCCTCGGCTGCGAGCCAGCTCGCGGTAGGCACCGTAGAAGTTGTCCGCAATGAGGTCGCTGATCGTGCGCCGGAAGTCGTGCAGGAAAAGGCGCGTGGCATCCGGACCGTCCACGACTTCGCCGGTCAGCGCCGGCAGCCAGCGAGCGAGGCCGTAGCCGCGCCGGGCGCGAAATTCCCCGGGGAATCCCTCCGACCAGGTCTGCCAGTGCGCCTCCCAGCTATCCTCCTCGAAACCGCAAATCGCGCCCTTCAAGGCCGGGTCATCGAGGAACTTCGCAATATGGGCGTTAAAGTGCCGTTCGAGCGCCCGACGGTCGAACCGGTCCACCTCGAATCCCTCGCCCATGTGGGGCACATACATTTCCGGCACGATCCGGATGCCCGTCAGCGTGTAGCCGAAACGCAGAATCGTCCATTTCCCGGTCGGCACGTCCCAGTCGAGCCGCCCGTCGCGTACCTTCGCGGTGAGATCGATCACCTTGTCGCCGGGCACCGTCCAGCCCGGCGGCGGATGCGCAAGGGCGCTTTTGTCAAACGCCGCCGGCGAAAACGGCGGACGCGTGGCGGATTGCGCCCGGAAAAACGGAATGAAGGATTCCGAGGCGGCGGTTTCCACGCGGTTGAGCAACTCGGCTTCCGCAACATGGACGGGCACGGAGTTTTTGGGTTTGAAGACGATGCGGAGCCGCTTCGCCTTTACGGGATCGAACGCTTCCCTCCGGGGTTCCACCGGCGCCTTCCCTTCGCCCGCGCCCGGCGCTGCCATCGAGAACTGATGGCAAACCACCATGTTGCCCGCGTCGTTCTCGGCCTGCACTTCGACCTGCACCGCCCCCCGCTGGCGGTCGAGCTGTAGATAGATGCTGTCGCAGGCGAACGGTTCCGAAAACCGGTATTCGATGAAGCGTTCTCCACCGGGTTTGAGGGTGACACTGGTCAGGAAATTGCCGTCGAAGAGCGCTCGCAGGGGGTTGTTCGCGTCCACCATGTCGGCGGGCTGGCGCCATTCCTCCGGTCGCTCCCCCGCCTCGTGCGAGCTGGCCGCCACATCCGGACGGGCTGCCTGCATCCGCGAGCTCCGGCCTGAACCCGGCGTGGGATAAGCCACCACAAACGCATCCCGGGTGAACCCTTCGCGCTGTGGCAAAGGCGGCAACGCCACCGAAATCCGCCGGGAGCCTTCGACCTCCATGCGCGACCACGAGAACTCCTTCATCGCATCCTCCGGCTTGACCCACGGCCCCCCGCTGTTCCACATCGGACAATTAAAGAGCAGCACCTGCAGTCCAAGTCTCCGGGCCTCCTGGATCGCAAAGCGCATCGTATCCCACCAGGCAGGCTCGTCCTGCCAGGAGTTTTTTCCTTGGGAGTCACGAAACATCCATCCGTAGAAGAAAACGACTCCGCCCAGTCCCTGGGCCTTCATTGCCTCCAGGTCGCACGTCAGCCCCTCCCGGGTAACGGTGGGCTCGTTCGAGTTGCCAACATAATAAAGCACCCACGGACGCGATGCGCCGGATGGGTGAACAAACCCAGCCGCCAAGGGGTCTTCCGAAACCTGAGCCGCGAAAATGCAACCGGCACTGGCCGCGAGGATGGCAAAAAACAGTAGACGTGCTCGGAGATTTTTCATGGCACAGTCACTGACATCGCACAGGCAGGCCGATCAAGGACAGGGGGAATGACTCAAGCGGCGCTCCATTTTGGCGCGCAAATCGGCCTTGACCTGCGCAAGTTCGGGATCGGCGGCGCGATTGGTCCATTCGTTGGGATCGCTTTGGTGGTCGTAGAGTTCCTCGTCTCCATTGTTGGCCAGGATGTAGCGATAGCGGTCTGAGCAAACGGCGAAATGCTGATCTTTTGCGGCACCTTGCACCATGCAGTCGGCACGTTGTTCCTTGGTCGGACGTCCCATCCATGCGGTGAACGCCTCGTCCGGCCCCGTCCACTTCCCGCTGGCCGGATTCTCAAGAAAGGGCAGCAGGCTGTATCCGTCCAGAGACACGCCACTTTTGCTGTGTGGATTTTTTGGCAGACCACACAGGTCGATGAGGGTGGGATACAAATCGATCAGGCTCACCGGATGCGGGCAGGTTTCCCCGCCGGTCTTCATTTCCGGCACATGGATCATCAGGGGAACGCGGGTGGATTCGTTCCAGAGCGTCATTTTGTCAATCGTGCTCTTCTCGCCGAGGTGGTATCCGTTGTCGCCGATGAATACGATGATCGTATTATTCGCATACGGACTGGCCGCCAGCGCATCGAGCACCTGGCCGAGCTGGGCATCCATAAAGGCGGTGCAGGCGAGATAGGCACGGATGTATTCCTTCCAGAAATCTTCGCCGCAGGACTGAACCGCCTTAAAAACCCTCATGCCTTGCGCGCCCGTGCGAAGCGGCCTTGCACAATCCTCAAGATCGTCGGCGCGGTAGGGCGGCAGGTCGATCTTTACGTCTTTGAATAGATCGAAGTATTTCTGCGGCGCGACGAGCGGCTCGTGGGGTTTGCAGAAACCCACCATCATCATAAACGGGCGTTCGTGTTTTTCCCGAATCACGTCCACAGCGTAGCGGGCGGATTTTTCGTCGGTCATCAGGTCACGGTCGTCCTCGCTAACGTAGCGAAAAGGTTCCCCCCAATCGGTCCAGCCTTTGTAGCCGGTGGCTCCGGTTTTTGGATCGGGCGGAATATCCGGCACATGAGAAAGTGGAGCAAACCACCGATTCACCTCCTGCATCGGCTCGGGCATGTATTCCGGCACTTTTGCGGAATGCAGCCATTTCTTCCCGGTGCGCTTGAGCATGGCCGGGTCGATCCCGTCGGAAGGCCACGGCCCCTGGCTCACCGGCTTGAAGCCCCAGTTCGTTTTGCCGTCGGTGTTGGTGAACATCCAGTCGTCCTTATCCCGGCCGTGGCCGATTTTGCCGGTGCCAAAGACGTCGTAGCCGTTTTTCGCAAAATGCTGCGGCAGGACGGTGCAGTCCTTGATCACCGGGCGCTCGCTCCAATCCTTCCATCCCTTCATGGCGCTCGGGTTCTGCCCCCAGCCATACCATCCGGTCGTGCTGGCATTCAGCCCGGTGAGCATGCAGGCCCGCGAGGGACCACATAGCGGGACGGCACAATGCGCGTTCGAAAAATCCACGCTTTCCTTGCGCAGGCGGTCGAGATTCGGCGTGTGTGCCTGCGCGCCGAAGGCGCCACGGAGATCCATGTCGTCCGCG